>Ga0209458_1000514_pt1 | contig 12947 bp, 4 predicted proteins | sample WorMetLIZAISLAND_FD_187411 | JGI IMG/M metagenome (GOLD analysis project Ga0209458, IMG submission 187411) | Marine gutless worms symbiont microbial communities from Max Planck institute for Marine Microbiology, Germany - Inanidrilus manae... ...
TCACTCAGGAGGTGGGGAAACGTCCGGTGAGGAAGATGAAGAGCCAGACTTGCCAGAATCGGATTCATCTGATGGAGAGACGTTATGGCATCTTAGCGAAGATGCCCGGAAAGGGACGAGCGCGATATTTGGCGCCCAACGTGGGGCACGTCAAAGCAATGTTCAACAAGACGAGGAGGAAATCGTGGAGGAAGATGTTGAATCTGATGGGGTGAGATCAGAGTCTGATGCTCCGACCGAGCACATGGCATTGGATCCGGAGATTGATTTCAGACGCAAGCACTATACGACTGGAGCGGCTAAGGACCTGGTTCCTTCTGTACCACCGAAGGTCAAGCCAAGGCACGGTGATGGTCCTAAGAAGAGTTCGAGAGGTGGCTCAAAGATATTGTATCAGGAGTTCACCTCTCAGTCCTCACAAACTGAGAGACCAACCCAGCGGAGACCCAAGTCTTATCGATTCGTGCACAGCGATGGTCGTGTAGATGTGGTGACTGACCTGACCTCTGGAAGGTCAAATCGTCAGAAGGACCCCAAGTCTAAAGGTCGCAGTCGGAGACAGACATCAGACACTGACGAATATCTGACACCATCAGAGACTGAACCAGACAACTCAGATGCAATGAGTAAGACACCAGTTTCCAGGCGGCAGGTGGAAGGATTGAAGGGCAACGAGAAAGCCCGTCAGAGGCAGTTTGGCGACAATAACACCACTAGTCTCCCAGTCTTTTATAGTACCCATCGGAGACAGAAACATTCTGAGCCGGTGATGAGAAATGATGGACATGGAAAAAGATTGGCGATGAAACAGCCAATGTCAGCCCCCAACCAAGGTCGCCGTAGGAAAAATGGGTCGTCTGATGACTCGTCAGACTATGATTCAGATGGATCTTCTGACGATGGCAAACAATATCCTGTCAGACGTGGTACAACACGTCGTGTTAAAAATGAGGACAGGAGGCGAGATAGGAGTTCTTCCAAAGAAAATTATTTGGAAGATGATGAAGGACTTTGGAAGCCTAAGAGAAATGGAAGGAGATTCGAGGGTCATGGACGGCATGGCAGACTTGAACTTCCACGGGTTCATGGTCGGAAAAAGGGCTATATGAAGCCCGACAAGTACGACGGGACCACATGTTTCGAGACCTTCCTCACTCAATTCAACAACTGCGCTGAGTTCAACGAATGGGAAGATCGGGAAAAACTCTCGTATCTTAAGTGGGCCCTCAAGGGATCAGCGGCACAAATGTTGTGGGGAGCCCACGACATGTCATTCAGGAGGCTGGTCACAAGGTTGAGATCACGCTTCGGTAGTGCGGACCTTGAAGAGAGGTACCAGGCGGATCTCCAATGTAGACGCCGCAAGCCAAACGAGTCACTCAGGGAATTGGCTCAGGACATCAGGAGACTGATGATGCTCTCTTACCCAGGAGACCAATCTCCGATCGCGGAAAACCTGGCTAAGGAGCATTTTATTGTGGCATTGGAGGATCACGAACTGGAGCTTAAGATAAGGGAGCGAGAACCTCGCACGCTAGATTCTGCACTAAAGGCAGCTCAGCGATTTGAGGTCTTCAGGAATGCGGTACGACAGTCCAAACACCGCAATTCTCGCCAAATCACTGAGGACTGGACACAGTTCCCAGCTGAATCTGTGGCCAAAGTTGAACAAAGTGTGGTCAAGGAGGAAGCAACTTTGAAGGAATCACGTGAAGATCCTCGTCAAATGAAGGACGATCATGGATCTAATAATTATAGAAAGAAGGATAAGAAGGGAAAGCCCCAGAAGAACAGAGCAGTCGGTGAAGTTAAGCAAGGCAGCTGGAAGGAGGAGATGTTAAAGCAAATGAAGGAGCTGCAGTTGGCCCAGCAAGCAGCTGAGGCAAATACAAAAAAAATCACTGCGGAAAATGAAGCTTTGAACAAGGAAGTGGAACGCCTGAGACACATGGAACACTTGCGTGCTGTACCACCTCCTCCACCTCAGCGCTATATGCCAAACAACCGCCCACCTCCAAGAGGATCACCCATAATTTGTTACCATTGTAGTCAGCCAGGTCATATGGCGAGAGAGTGTACCCAGCCGAGGATGCAAACAAATGCCGGTGTACAATATGCCAGTGATGGGGAGTTAGGATGTTGTTATTCAGGAACTTTGATCCAGTCGGTCCCAGTGGATCACGATTATTACCTCCGGGTGACTCTGGCCCATAGAGTAATGGACTGCCTATTGGACACAGGGTCCGAAGTGTGTCTGTTGCCAGAGTATGTGGTCCACTCCAATTGTGTCCGCAAGACCAGAAGGTCCCTAAAAGCAGCAAACGGTACTCCGATACCGATATTGGGTGAGGTCACACTCCCACTCTCGATCGGTAATTTTACAACAAGCATCACTGCGCTGGTGTCGCAGCATGTAAGCGAACCCATGTTGGGTATAGACTTCCTTGTACAGAATGAGGTGATCTGGGATTTTGCCCAGTCTTGTGTGACCATCAATGGAACACCACACCTGTTGCGGTCAAGGGCAAATAAGCATGGCTGGTGCAGAAGAGTGGTGGTTCAAGAAACCACTTCGATTCCTGCCCGATCAGAGACTGTACTTCATACAAAAGTACAGTTCAGAAAGATGCCGGATGGTGTGGGTGATGCTAATTGGACCACTGAACTGGGTGAGATTAGAGACGGATTACATATAGCTAGGACGCTGATTCCATCCGACAAATGGTCAGACGTTCCTGTCCGTGTCCTAAATACGAGTCAAGTAGATGTGGAGTTAGAGGTGAATTCACCAGTTTCCGATCTGGAACAAGTTCAGGTGTTAGAACCAAGTGACAAGGATGCCAAAGGAATACAAGGGGTGAAACAAGTTGAAGATGTGGCTGTTCCGGACTTTGTTAAAAAGATGATTGAAGGCATTGATGGCTCAGTGTCTGAATCATCGTCTCTGGCATTGGAGTCCATCCTAATGTCCTACCTGGATGTATTCAGCCAGGATGAAAGTGATCTGGGACTCACAGATATAATAATGCATTATATTGAGACCGGAGATGCAAAACCGGTGAGACAGCCTTTAAGAAGGTTTCCCCCTGCTCATGTCGAGGCGATATCCAAACACGTCGACACCATGCTGGAACAGGGGATAATTGAACCTGCATCTAGCCCATGGGCATCCAACGTGGTCCTGGTTAAGAAAAGTGATGGCACTTTGAGGTGCTGCATTGATTATCGGAAGCTGAACGCTGTGACAAGGAAGGACGTTTACCCGTTGCCGAGGATAAACGATTGCCTTGAAGCTATGGCCTCGGCCAAGCTGTTTAGCTCCATTGACTTGAAATCTTCGTATAACCAGATCCCAGTCGCACCCGAGGATCGAGATAAGACGGCTTTTATATGTCCAAGGGGCATGTATCGTTACAAAACGATGCCTTTCGGGCTCTGCAACGCCGCAAGTACGTTTGAAAGGGCAGCTGATATAGTGTTCTCAGGCTTACATCTAGACGTATGTCTGGTGTATGTAGACGATATAGTCATATTCTCGACCACAGAAGCTGAACATCTTGAGAGATTAGTCAGAGTCTTAGCACGTCTCAGAGGAGCTAAATTAAAACTTAAACCATCAAAGTGTCTGTTAATGCAAAAATCATTGTCATTCTTGGGGCATGTGATATCTGCTGAAGGCATAGCCACAGATCCAGATAAAACCAAGCTGGTGTCAGAGTGGCCGGAACCCGAGTCGGTGAGGGAAGTACGGTCATTCCTTGGTCTTGCCGGTTATTATCGTAGGTTCGTAAAAGGATATGCCGAAGTGGCAACACCATTGCATGACCTGACTAAAAAGGATACGGTTTTCAAATGGACACACGAGGCACAAGTGGCCTTCGATACTCTGAAAGCAGCTCTGACTTCTCCACCCATCTTAACTATGCCGAAAGATGATGGAGAAATGGTTCTCGACACAGATGCTTCTGATAAATCCATTGGTTCGGTGTTATCCCAGGTGCAGGATGGAGAGGAGAAGGTGATAGCATATGCCGGAAGGATTTTGGATAGGAGGGAAATGAATTACTGTGTGACTCGGAAAGAGTTGTTGGCTGTAGTATACTCCCTCAAACACTTCAGGCAGTATTTGCTTGGAAGAAAATTCAAAGTTCGTACCGACCATGCTCCTATCACATGGCTCAGGAAGACACCCGAACCCATCGGACAGCAAGCGAGGTGGTTAGAAATAATGGAAGAATACGAATTCGATGTCATCCATAGGCCAGGCGTTAAACACACTAATGCGGATGCATTATCCCGAAGGCCTTGTCATCTTAAGTCTTGCGTTTGTAAACAAGGAGAAAGGGATTTAAAAGTCATGCCTTATACTGTTAATTCGGCTACAATTTGTTCTTCAGAGGCAGATGCTGGCACTGATGATTTTTGGTCATTGGGAGGCCTGAAAGTGGCACAGGAAGCTGATGAGGACGTAGCCGCTATTATTCAGTTTCTAACACAATCTCCAGATAAGCCTCCCTGGGAGGATGTGGCCATGCTAAGCCACGAGGCCAAATGTCTATGGAACATGTGGCCGCGACTTCGTCTCTGGAATGGTTTACTTCAGAGGAGATATGAAGTGGTAGAGACTCGGACAGTAAGCTGGCAAATCATATTACCCAAGTCGATGAGGAACAAGTTCTTGGCTGAAGCCCATGGTGGCATGACAGGAGGTCACCTAGCGAGGGCTCGCACTGCTGCTACAATCCAGGCCAGGGCGTATTGGCCGTCATGGTCAGCAGACCTGGACTTGTTTTTAAAACAATGTCCAGCTTGTGCTCGATACTATCGAGGAACTGCACCTAGACAGGTTGCTATGCAAACTCCTATGGTAGGGGATCCCTGGCTGAGGTTGAGCATTGACATCACGGGACCTCATCCAAGAAGCTCTAGAGGCAACCAATATATCTTGACACTTGTGGACCATTTCACGAAATGGGCGGAGGCCATGCCTATTAGGAATCACACAGCTCCCACTGTAGCGAAGCAGTTAATGGAAAATGTCTTCTCAAGATTTGGCGCACCACAACAAATATTAACGGATCGAGGGTCAGAGTTTGAATCAGACCTGTTCAAGTCATTGTTGGAATGGATGGGAATCGATAAATTAAGGACCACAGTCTTCAAGGCATCGAGTAATGGACAGGTGGAACGATTTCATCGGACTTTGAACTCTATGTTGGGTAAGGTGGTATCGGAGAATCAACGGAACTGGGACGACTGTGTACCTTATGTGCTTGCAGCCTATAGGGCAACCCAGCATGAGGCTACAGGGTACTCACCCAACAAGTTGTTCTTGGGACGGGAAATACGAATGCCACTGGATGTTCTGATGGGGTTACCCCCTGAGGAGTCAACCATGTTCAACACTCCACATGAGTATCTTTCCCACTTAAGTGAAAACATGACCTACTCGTATGCGGTGGCAAGAAGGAAGCTTAAGGCATGTGCTCTGCGACGAAAGAAATATTATGATGTGCGTGTTAAAACAAAACAGTTTGAAGTGGGTGACTGGGTTTACTACTTCTACCCGAGGCACTACAGATCGAAATCTCTGAAGTGGCAGAAGGCCTACACAGGGCCTTTCCTCATAACGAAGTTAATACCTCCATCGAACTGTGTTTTACAGAAGTCACAAAAGTCAAAAGCCTTCGTGTCACATTTGGACAAGCTAAAGAAATGTTTGGGAGAAATGCCAGAATCGTGGCTGACCCCCACACAATAAAGTTAAACTGAAGACTGATGATCTATCTTCTTTCAATGTTAATGTTATCGTTGGTGTTACTGTTATTTTCAAGTATATATATATATATATATTTAATCTTAATGAATAAAAATCTATACAAAGTCCATGCTGGATGTTTTCAGCGAGAAGATGTCGGTGATTAGCACATCAAAGAAGGTGCAGTGCAACCACTGTGAGAAAGTGATGTGTCGAAGCAATCTTGCACGTCATTGTGATCGGGCACACAAGGATGGCAAGGGAGATGTAATTCCTCCTTCGTCCAACGAATCATCAACACCTAGTACAAGAGATCACAGTCCTGTCTTCGCAGTTCCTCGCCCAGTGATTCCGGTTCAAGATGCAGCGCTCGACTCATTGGAGTGTCTCATCCAGAAAATCATAACGTGCATGTTGCGACGTGAGCTTCGTAATGACCTTGGCTCACTCCGTAGGTATCTGGCTGCACATTTTCCACAATTGCCAGCTGACCTACGTGATGTGGTGATTCTAACCACATTCAAGACTGCCCAGAAAGTTGCGGCAATACACTTTGACACACTTGTTGACAGCTCTGACAATAGATCGGTGTGGGCAGTCAGATCCTTAACTCGCTGGCTCCATGGCCTCAGTCAGTCAGAACAGATGGCGGGCTATAATGAGTCTCCTGAACATTCAGAACCGAATGAGCCTGATGAATATTCGCCCTTGAATAACTGTTTTTATACAAAGGAGTTGCCGGTGCCAATCAATTCAACAGCTCAGTCAGTTGAAGCTCAACGTGAGTTCGACCAGACAACTAAAGAAATTTTGGCGGCACAAGCTCAGACATCTACAGTTGGAGCAGAGCAGGGTCAGGGAAAGAAAGTGATGACGTCTACTAGTGAAAATAGTACTGTGAATTTGATAGAGGCGGCTGTTCCTCCACCCCTCACTGAACAAGCCTTAAAAGTGCATGTTCCGTCAGCAGATACGAGGAAGGTGATGTGTGGTGTTCCAGTAATCTGTGATGACATTCCGGAGGTACGGGAAACTCCTGAGAAGATACCAAGTGAGGGAGAGATCATGGATTCACCACTGGAGAATTTCATCGATTTGGCATTCCACGATTTATTGCAAGTTGAGACAAGTGATCCAACTTTGAAGGAAGTGATGGCTAAACCGCTGGCAACTATGGTGACACCCATAGTCACTCCAGTTAAGAATGTGATCGTGCCTGCTGCACAAGCTCGTGAAGAAGGTGAATTAGTTGAACAGCAAGGAGAATCTGGCGAGTCAAGTCCTGAGAAGGTAGAAGAAGTTCCAACCAAAGAGGGAAATCGTGAAGACGAGGGAAGGAAGAAAAGTAAATCACCAAAGAAGCCTCGCATGGAGAAGGTGGAGAAAGAGAATTTCAAGCAGAAACCAGCTGATACAGAAGAAGTCATGGATGCACCGAAAAGGAAAAATGCAATAAAGAGGAAGGAAGTTGGAGAAAGGCTGACACCAATCACTTGGAAGGAGAGGAGGAGCTGTGAAAGACCCAGATCATTCCAGTGCAAGAAAGGCGAAGCAGGAGCTGTTATCAAGTCAAGGGAGATGGATATTGATGACTACCGTCAGCCCGTACCTGACACACGCATACCATTTAAGCATCGTCAGAATGCTGGTCGTCGGTCTGAATCACCTTATCCAGACATGCATCACGGCCGTCGTGATGGATTTGGTCGGGGATATCAGCTGGGTGATTTTGCAAGACGCGGAAGACCCCGAGCCCTTCCGTTCTCTCGGCCACCCAGGATGCCTGGTCTTTCGGAGGACGAGCAGTTCTGGATGGACCGAATGCCGGCTGCTTGGCGTCGTCACCGCTGATCAGTTGTTGTCTTCGTTGCTGGCTGAACTGATGAAACTGACGCTGAACATTCTCTAAGACTTTTATGACATTTTAGCAGTAGTTAAGTAATGTTGTTCTTGCGGATTTTGCGTGTTGCAATATGAGACAGTTCATCTGATATTAATTGTTACAACTTTAGGAAAATTCTGCAGTTTTTCATTTACACAAAATTTTAATTTAATAGTACTGTTGATAAAATGAATTTTTTAGAATATTTAATTATAACTAGATGTTTGAGATAGTAAGTTGTTAAGTGCGAGGAAGAAGACTTGTTTGCTGATCATATGCAGTATCCAACATTTAATTTAGGAAAATTTTTGCACACCATTTATCCAAAATTTTAAGTAAGTAAATAACATAAGTAAGTAAGATTATGGTGTATATAATGTAGAATATCATAATTTAATTAATTTATTGACGTATTTATTTGTAAATAATCGTCGTTGTTGTGCGTCGGTCAAATGCACATGATTAATATATGGACACTTATGTGCATGTGCACATGCTCAGAGAAAGAATTTTTCTGAGGATGTTATTTAAAGGTATATTTAATGTGTAATAGATATAGGATAGATATTAAAGTGATTTATGACTTTATAATGCAATTTAAGTGGAGTAAGTGGTAACCGATAAGAGTAGAGAAGATGGTAGTGGGTGAATGAGCTAGTTGATGCCACTTGAATTTTCATGTTGTATAGTTTCTTTGAAGTATAGAGTGGCCCATGCTATATTCCATTTTAAGTAACTTCACTCCCTAGGTAATATTTGCACCAAGTTTGGTTATGATCCGTGAATGTTTAGGGTAAAATTTTTCTAAAATGCTGAATTTGGTGGTTTTTTTGACACTTTTCGTGTGTGTGAGTGGCTTACCATATGTCAGTGGCACAAGTTCAGTAAGAGTCACCTTGTTCTTTAGTTATTTGCTCAGGCAAGTGGTAACGTATAGTGTAGTAATATAGGTGATGTTTATAGTTATTAATTGTACTATAGTTTGTTTAATATAATAAATTTAATATACAGGGTGGCTCAGAAAATTTTAAAAAATAAATAATTTTTCTGAGATATCGCGTTAGTTTAATATATATATGTGATGCATCTGTGATGTTTTGAAAGGACAGAATACTTATATGATGTTGCATTGCATGAGACTACATGATGTATACATGTGGTACCAGAAAAAAAAATATTAAATAAAAATTTGAATTTTTGCCAATTTCATGACTTGTGAATCTGAGTTATTTCACATTATTAGTCACACAGGAGAGCAGTAGAGGTGGAATTTAGTATTGGAAGAGTGGTGAAAATGGTGGTGATTGTTGCCTTTGTTGGCAAATGTTGTTTTTGGTGTCACCTTTGGTGATGAACATTATTTACTTTTAGTTAATGCCCTTGGGCAAGTGGTGTCATTTATTTTTAGTTGCCGCATTACTAGCGGCGCAGTGAGGTGCAGTATTAGCATGGAGAAGAAGAGAGGAGTCGAGTCGTGTGGTCATTGAAAAGTTGGGGAAGGTCGCATCGCCGCCCTTGTGTGTCAGATGGACTTCTACAGTTAACAAATGGGTAATCCGGCTGGTGGGTAAAATCTTCGAAGTGGATACAATTTCAACAACAATGAATTCAAATGGGATTCTCGTTGACACAATTCACAAGGAAGTACTACAAAGTTGTTCCAAGTTAATAACTGAAGTCAAGTGACCCAGTAGTGATTGCAACACTACTTGGATCCGTTCATGGCAACACAACTCAACGAGTGCGATGGGCGATGCTCTTATAGTAAATCTGTTAACAGATCGAAGTGATAGAGCATATCCTTCTTCGGCTGTCGCTGTCTGACTGTGCAACAAAATTTTGGTCGATGACGTAATTCGGATTGTGAAGTTGCGTGGGAAGGTGACCGTTAATTTTGCTGGAGATCTCAGAAGGTGCGTGGATCGACACAAATACGGGAGTACCACAAAAATTTCGATTTTTCCGTGGACGTCGGCTGAAAGTGCAGTTATTCTGCGACCGATTATATATATGGGTGGTTATCACCCGCTGGGTATTTAGTGAGTGAAATGAGGTCTATGGGAGTTGTGTGAGTGACAAGTTTAACTGAGCCACAATGGACCAGTGGTCTTTGTGGTACATAATCAATAGAGTTTCACAAACATGATCAGATGCCATGATGGAGAGATGCTACGCCCCATTCGGTCACCGATACGAGTGTTCCTGATGCAAGGTGCAAGGTGCTCGTTTATATGGAGTTCTATGTACATACTCCCAATGATTTGATTGGGATGACAGTGTCACTGATGTCTCTCTGATGGTTCTGAAGATGGTGTTATATGCAATCAACATGGAGGTTTGATGGAGCCAAGCTGACAAGAGATGGACGAGGTGTTGAACTGATATGTAGTCGCCGGGACGTCGACTTGAGAGGCGGGGCGACCGTGTAACAGATGTTACAGGACGAGTGATGCTCGTCCAACGGATCCCTCTGCATCAAGCTCCGAGTTCTTGCTCATCAGTGTCGATGTCTGAGACTGCATTTTTACCTGATTATTCATGGGCTTTATAGACATTAAATTGGTGTTTTAGTTTGACATTTTAGTAAAGATAAACTGAGACGATTTTGGGCCAGCCACACATTGGAAATTTTCTATGTTTTCTGGACCACGCTGCGCGCGCGCTCAGCTATCATTTACATACTTATTGTCGTGACGTCTGCTGTGACGTAATACCTGATTCTCCATGGTGATTAGATTGTTTACAACGATCGATTGATTTTTAACGTCAAATGTCATATTTCTTAATTTGAACTGTCCATGTTACCTGACCATTTCTCCATGGTCATGGACACCCGTGGATCAAATAACCATATTTATTTGTCTCCAATCAGATCTTTATGGTCAGAACTGAACTATCAACGGAGACCCCCCCTCTCTACCATGTCTATGTGTTATCTGCGAGTATAATAATTGTACCCATCTTTGTTGTTAGTGCATAGCGAATTGGATGATGGTAGTTATTGTGAGGTTCTGTTGATTTAAAATTAATGGTATTTCCTATGTGAATTATTTTTATTTATATAACATTAATTAACCATTTCCAATGACCTCTGCCATTTTGGATGTGATTTTTAAATATTTTTTGCAGTCGGCCCACAGTGCGTTAGACCCCCCAGATTTTATTCGTATGATGTCTCGTTAACCCCCCGTAGTGATGTTACCCCAGATTTACCCACCCCATATTTTTATTTGCCCCCTAAATGGCTGGATATGTATTTTTTATGTGATTTCCTATGTGGAACTAGTTATTTTTCCATAATTTTAATGGAATTTAGCCCATTAAATATTGTAAAATTGCTGGCATTTTAGACATTTAATTTAATTAGTGAGGCGCTAATTTTGTCGTGTATACGTTTTGGGAAAGCAGGAAAATAAGCGTAAAATTAGAGATGTTAATGGGGCAAATTAAATGGGAACAGGAAGTGGATTGAATGGAAACAGGAAGTGGATAAATCCAAAACCGGAAATAGCTAAAAAGCAGGCTTGGACGAGAGGAAGAGCTCCTCCGGAAGAGAGGAAGAGGAAGAGGAAGAGCTCTTCCGGAAGACGGGAAGAGAAAGAGGAAGAGCTCTTCCGGAAGAGAGGAAGAGGCTCTTCCTGCTCTTCCGGAAGAGTCTCTTCCGGAAGAGGCCCAGCTCTTCCGGAAGAGAGGAAGCAGCCCAGAGCCTATAAATAGGGGTGAGCTCGTCAGTTTCTCTCTTACGTTCACACAGTGAAGATCTAAGCGTTAGAAAGCCTACTAGCAGTGAAGAAGAGACTGGGGAGGCAGTGAAGCAGTCTACAAGCTGGTCGTCAGTGTCGGAGAAAAATAGCCCAAAGATCGCCCCTAGCAACGGGTGAGTTGAATGAACTCGATCACTAGATCTTGGGAAAATCTCAAGGCTGATTTCTAGTTTGGCAGTATGCTGGTAGTTTGAGACTTAGTGAGAAAATCCCGATCCTTGGGAGTAAAAAGTACGGGAAAAGACAGGAGTTCAGTGATCTGGGACGTTAGTCTATAGTCGTGGAAAATCCAAGTGGATTGGGCTATAACCCACAGTCTTAGCAACAGAGACATAGTTTCCACAAGCACATACTAGCAGTTCTTGAGGTGTAAATCTGTTCCTGTGGATTCCAGAAATTGAAATCAAGTTGGGAATTCTCTGACTTAAAGTCTAGTGACAGTGCCAGCAATTACTGTAGTCGATTGTACAAACTGTTACACAGTCTCCTATTGAGAATTGTTGTTGCATGAAGAAACTGTTATACATTTATTAATTGACGATTGATGTTGTGAGAACATTTGTGTGTAAATAAAGAAAAACTCTTATAAAATATACACGAACATCTTGTATTTCTTTATGGCTGAGAACATTGCTGAGGCGGCTGAGTCCCCCTTTAGTCACGAAGGGGTGGATGTCAGTCTAGGGGGCAGGGTAAACAGTAACCCCTCCGGCTCAAAGACGGCCCTGGATAAATTTAATATTGCAACACCTGGACCCCGTGACATTGGGTCGAGGGTCCCCAAAGATGTTTCAGTCAGAATGAAGAAGAACTTGGCAATGGCTGCGGTAAGGAAAGCTGAGAAAAAGTCAGTTGTTACTGCGGACATCCATCACTCAGGAGGTGGGGAAACGTCCGGTGAGGAAGATGAAGAGCCAGACTTGCCAGAATCGGATTCATCTGATGGAGAGACGTTATGGCATCTTAGCGAAGATGCCCGGAAAGGGACGAGCGCGATAAGATCAACTACAGGCCTAATGGATATTGTTGTCTGAAAGAAATTAATGATGATGATGATGATGATAAAATGACGTAACACGTCTACAACCATTAACGACGTCATTTGATGCAGTACTCATTTCGTTTAATGTTCTATTTTAAAATGCAGTGCAGTGCCTGAGATTTGTAGACTTATCTGTAGCACTTAGGGTGACGTCACCGTCAATGAACTGCTTTATGCTTTATTATATACCTTCACCTAGGGTGCGATCCGTCCGTCTGACCGTCTGTCTGTCTGTCTCACTGTCTCATGCTCCTAGCACAAAAAAGGTGCAATTTAGGGCTATGATTACTACAAAACAGTAACAGGAACCCATGCTGGAAGTCGAACCCACTGGCCATGGAAGTGGACGAAACGGCAAAAAATCCGTCGCCGGCGCCGCTTCACAAGCATTCGCTAGGTGGCTGCACCATCGGCAGGGCCCGGACTTCATTTGCATGCCCCCGTCCAACTGCCATCGATAAGGGCATGTCGATTCCCGGCCATCTGAGCGATATCTTGTTG
>Ga0209458_1000515_pt1 | contig 12923 bp, 9 predicted proteins | sample WorMetLIZAISLAND_FD_187411 | JGI IMG/M metagenome (GOLD analysis project Ga0209458, IMG submission 187411) | Marine gutless worms symbiont microbial communities from Max Planck institute for Marine Microbiology, Germany - Inanidrilus manae... ...
CCACTATGGACTGAAAGTCCATAGTCTGGAGGACTAAAGTCCTCATCCGTGGACAAGCCACGGACTGAAAGTGAAGGGACTTAAAGTCCATAGTTTCAACTATGATGCGCTTCGCGCACTAAAGTTGTTGAAGCAATGAACCTGCATATCAGAATACGTGTGCGATACGTTTAAGCATAGCCTTGCAGAAATCCGGAGTACCGATTTCGTCGAGTGCCGGTATGACCGGGCTCAAGGGTGCAATGAAGGGTAAACCCATTGAAATAAGGCAGGAGAATCTTTCTCGTCAGCTCTGCCGGTTATGGGGTCCGCCGGAGCTGCTTCCGAAGAAAAAGACGGAGAACGCGATAGGCGACAGGGATGGAATCATCTCATTTTTTCGGGTACCGGGATATCCAGTAGGTGAAGGACTCGGCGGACACATCGATTTAGTGGATGGCAAAGGTTTCGCTATACATACTTTATCTGTATTTCTGGAAACGAAGGATTGACCTGCCAAGCGTGTGCGGGAGCGCTTGCCATTGGAAAGCCGGCGAAATCTGGTTTTGGGAGCTCCCCTGATGCGCGTTGGGCAAGTGATTGCGGGCGTTTCTCTGGCCATTGGCGTTCTCGTCATTGCGGCGTTTTCTTATGTGCTCTGGTCGCGGGAGGTAACCCTGATCGAGGATAATGGGGGTATCGTAGTGAAACGATTCGACTGCTACACCTCTCTTCTGAGAGCCAAAGACGAAGACAGAACATGGCTACATCGGAAGAACACGTGCAGCGATGATGGGGCCTTGTGGGACTATCTGGCTGCTCACAAAGCCCTGACGCAGAAATTGTTCGCAGGAATAAATAGACTGTACCTTGGGGACACGCATTTTGCCGAGGGACCCTTTCTGTTCTGTGACGTCTTGGCTTGGCTAAGCGAGGATAGTCGATGGACGGACGATATCGATAGCCCGCAGGCTGGAATCATGTTGCAAAGGATGCTACCGCAGGCGAAGCTCGTTCCCGCGGCGCATGAGCCCCTTGTAAATGCAGACAAATCCATCACATCCGTTGAGCTGGAAATGGTTCTGATCAACGATGAAGCCGCAAGATTGCGCTGCCCAAAGGTGCCGGAGAAGATTCCAACCCGTGCGCTCGTCCACATACTCTTTGAGGCGTAGGTCGGGACGCCGGCGAAATCCGGTTCCGGGAACTCCCCTGATGCGGACATCCTGTTCTTCGAGGCGGACGAGGAGAATAATACTTTTATAATCAATGGGTTAGTTTTTAGACAGCCTCTTAGGCTATAGGTCTCTGCGGTTCAAAGTCTTCCTACCGAGGAGCGCTGCAACCCCGCACCTAAATCGGCACCTGGGGTCGGGTTCCGACCCCAGGTGCCGATTTAGGTGCGGGGCCAGGCTCGGTGAGGAAGTATCTTCAACAACGGCGCTCACTCTGATAATCATCCGGAGCTGACTACCATGAGTGAGCATAGCGACTACAGGATCGCCGACATTTCCCTGACCGCTTGGGGCCGCAAGGAGATCACCATCGCCGAGACCGAGATGCCCGGTCTCATGGCCCTTCGTGAGAAGTACGGGACCCGAAAACCCCTGACCGGGGCCCGCATCTCGGGCAGCCTGCACATGACCATCCAGACCGCGGTGCTGATCGAGACCCTGGTCAAGCTCGGCGCCCAGGTCCGGTGGGCCTCCTGCAATATCTTCTCGACCCAGGATCACGCCGCCGCGGCCATTGCCGCCGCCGGTATCCCGGTGTATGCCTGGAAGGGCGAGACCCTGGAGGAATACTGGTGGTGCACCGAGGGGGCCCTGAGCTGGCCCGACGGTGCTGGTCCCAATATGATCCTGGACGACGGCGGCGATGCCACCCTACTGGTCCACAAGGGGGTGGAGTACGAGCAGGCCGGCAGCGTACCCGTACCCACCGCCGACGACAATGAGGAGTGGACGGCGGTGCTCGGGATCCTGAGGCGCATCTTCGAGCGCGACGCCCGCTACTGGCAGCGAATCGCCGCGGGTATTAAGGGCGTTACCGAGGAGACTACTACCGGCGTGCACCGCCTGTACGAGATGGCACGGGAAGGCTCGCTGCTCTTCCCAGGCATGAACGTCAACAACTCGGTCACCAAATCCAAATTCGACAATCTCTACGGCTGTCGCGAGTCCCTGGTGGACGGCATTAAGCGGGCCACCGATGTCATGATCGCCGGTAAGGTCGCCATGGTCTGCGGCTACGGCGATGTGGGTAAAGGCTGCGCCCAGTCCCTACGCGGTCTCGGGGCCATCGTCTGGGTATCCGAGATCGACCCCATCTGCGCCCTGCAGGCGTCCATGGAGGGCTTTAAGGTAGTCACCATGGAAGAGGCCGCACCCCGGGCGGACATCTTTGTCACTGCCACCGGCAACCGGGACGTCGTCACCCACGACCATATGGCGGCGATGAAGGATCAGGCGATCGTCTGCAACATCGGCCATTTCGACAACGAGATCGACGTCGCCTCCCTCGACGGCTATGCATGGGAGGAGATCAAGCCCCAGGTGGACCATGTCATCTTCCCCGACGGCAAGCGCATTATCCTGCTCGCCAAGGGCCGCCTGGTGAACCTGGGCTGCGCCACGGGCCATCCGAGCTTCGTCATGTCCAACAGCTTCACCAACCAGACCCTGGCCCAGATGGAGCTCTTCGGTAATACCGAGCAGTACCCGATCGGGGTCTATGTGCTACCCAAACAGCTGGACGAGGAAGTGGCCCGCCTGCACCTCGGCAAGATCGGCGCCACCCTGACGACCCTGAACCAGGAGCAGGCGGATTACATCGGGGTACCCATCGAGGGACCCTATAAGCCCGAGTATTACCGCTATTGAACGATCAGCGGAAAAGGATATATCGGCGGGAATCATTTTTATCCGCAAATAAACGCAAATGGACGCAAATCGAATCGAATCGAATCCGATTTGCGTTTCTTGCGTTCATTGCTTCAATAACTTTAGTGCGCGAAGCGCATCATAGTTGAAACTATGGACTTTAAGTCCCTTCACTTTCAGTCCGTGGCTTGTCCACGGATGAGGACTTTAGTTCTCCAGACTATGGACTTTCAGTCCATAGTGGTTGATTGCGGATAAAAAAGCGCCTCGACCATTAACCGCAATTTTTTATGAACGACAACGCAAAAGAAAGACCCACCTACAGCTTCGAGCTCTTCCCCCCCAAGACCCCGGAGGGTATGGCCAAGCTGGCGGATACGGTGCAACGACTGAACGCCGTTGCCCCCCGCTACTTCTCCGTGACCTACGGCGCCGGTGGCTCGACCCGCGAGCGCACCTTCGAGACGGTGGCGCTCCTGCGGGATCGGGGCATCGATACCGCCCCTCACCTCTCCTGCATCGGCTCCACCCGGGCGGAGATCCGGGACATCCTGGACCGCTACCGGAGCCGGAACATCCGACGTATCGTTGCCCTCCGCGGCGACCTGCCCTCCGGTATGGGTGCCACTGGCACGGGAGAGCTGGCTTATGCCAACGAGCTGGTGGCCTTCATCCGCGCGGAGACCGGCGTAACCTTCCACATCGAGGTCGCGGCCTATCCGGAGGTCCACCCCCAAGCGCCGGGCGCAAAGCGGGACCTCGCGTATTTCGAGCAAAAGGTCGCGGCCGGCGCGGATGCCGCCATCACCCAATATTTCTACAATGTCGATGCCTATTTCGCGTTTGTCGATGCCTGCCAACGCCTAGGCATCGACATCCCCATCGTCCCTGGCGTGATGCCCATCACCAACTACGGTAAGCTCGCCCGCTTCTCCGCCGCCTGCGGCGCGGAGATCCCTCGCTGGGTGTGCAAACGGCTGGAAGATTACGGGGACGATATGGACAGCATTCGCGAATTCGGACACCAGGTCGTCCTGGACCTGTGTCGGCGGTTGATCCAAGGCGGCGCACCGGGCATCCACTTCTATACCATGAACAAAGCCGCTCCGACACTTCGGCTGTGGCGGGATCTCGGCCTGCCCACGCGAACCCCACGTCGAGTGTAGGATGCGGTGAGGCGGGATGCGCTACGCTTTCCCGCCCTACGCCAACCCCGACCGCGAACCGCATCGATGATGCTGCCAGTCGCCAGCAGTTGGCAGCCCGTAGTGAGCCTTCCTCCGCCCATCCCGGATCGGATTGAGCAGGATTGAGCATGGAAAAATCACCGGCCTGCCATGCGCACCAATAAATCGAGTCTGACCCTATTGATTTATATTGATTTAAGTGGTGAAGTCTGCCAGCCCCTACCTCGTCGTTCCGGCAGGGAGTGCCGGAATCCAGGTGCCAGGGATGGCAAACAGCAGGGGTTTGAATCATCAGGTCGCACAACCATGCCACTTTAAACTTAGCCCGCGTAGGGCGGGAAAGCGCAGCGCATCCCGCCTTTAGGATTTAATGGGCACGCTGCGCTTGATCCGTCTTCCTGAATGATTTGGCGTGGTCCGGGAGACACGGCGTGACCTGACCCGACGCTCAACCAGGGTCCACGAAAAACACGAACAGATCCTTTTGATCTAACCACAGAGACACAGAGGACGCAGAGAAGGGCAATCCTCTGTGTCCTCGGCGTCCCTGTGGTTCATATTAACAGGTGTGATGAGCCTTCCTCCGCCCCATCCGGTACCGGCGGCACCTGTGTCCAAACCCATGCCCTGCAGCCCAGCCATCGACGCCGGCAGCAATCCCAATAATCTGACCACCGATCAACGGGGCTGGCAGCGCCAGGTCGAGGGTGCCGTGGACATCGGCGCCTTCGAGTTCGGTGCCTCCGCCCCCCGACCGCCGGCGCCGGGAGCGTTACGGACCAAACCGCCCCGCTCAACCAGGCGTTCACCCTGACCACCCCCACCGATCTGTTTGTGGACGACGGCGGCGTGGCGGCGCTCACCCTGAGCGCGAGCGGGTTACCCACCGGATTGACCGCGACCGACAACAGTGACGGCACCCTCACCATCAGCAGCACCCCGACCCAATCCGGGACCTCCAGCGTCACCATCACCGCCACGGATGCCAACGGGCAAACGACTACCCGGAGCTTCACCATCACTGTGGATTCTCCCCCGACCGCCGGCGCCGGGAGTGTTACGGAACAAACCGCCCCGCTCAACTAGGCGTTCACCCTGACCACCCCCGCCGACCTGTTTGCCGACGCACCCTGAGCGCGACCGGGTTACCCGCCGGCCTGACCGCGACCGACAACAGTGATGGCACCCTCACCATCAGCGGCACCCCGACCCAGTCCGGGACCTCCAGCGTCACCATCACCGCCACGGATGCGCGTGGGCAAACGGCGACGCGGACCTTCACCCTCACCGTACCGCCCCAGTATGCCTTGACCGTGGCCGGCGGCGGCAGCGGAAGCGGCACGGTGACCGGGAACGGACTCAACTGCACGCTCACCGCCGGCACCCCCTCCGGTACCTGCACCGCGACCCTCGACCAGGGGACTGCCGTATCCCTGACCGCCACCGCGACCGCCGGCGAGTTCACCGGCTGGTCCGACGTCAGCTGTGGCACCACCAGCCCCTGCGCCTTCACCATGACGGCTGCCAAGAGCCTGAGCGCCACCTTCGAGCCGCCGACCCTCACCGTCACCACCAACGCCGACAGTGGTGCCGGCAGCCTGCGCGCGGCAGTAGACCAGGCCAACACCACGCCGGGGGCCGATACTATCACCATCGCCGTAGGCTTAAGCGCCATCACCCTGACCAGCGGCCAGCTCGACATCACCGGAGCGCTGACCATCGCCGGCCCGGCGGCCGGCCAGACCATCGACGGCAATCAGAACGGCCGCATCTTCGGGGTGACCGCTGCCAACGCGAACCTGACCCTGGAGAATCTAACCCTGACCAATGCCAGGACCACGGCGGGCAGGATAGCGAACGACTGCAGCAGTAGCTCGGGACAGGGTGGAGCGGTGTGCGCGCTGGGCGAGCTGACCCTCACCAACAGCACCGTCGCGGATAACACGGCAGCCGCCACCGGCGGTGGGGTTTATGGTCATGACACGGTGTCGCTGACCAGCAGCATCCTGGCCGGCAACACCACAGGCGGCAGCCCCGACGACTGTGGGATGAGTAGCGGATCGGCCACGGCCAGCACCAGCCTGATCCAGGCGACCGGCGCCTGCGGTGTGACCGAGGGGCAGAACGGTAACCTCATCGGGCAGGATCCGCTGCTGGCGGCACTGGCCGACAACGGCTGTGCGACCCCATCCGCCGGCGACGGCACCTGCGTCCTGACCCACGCCCTGACGACGGGCAGCCCGGCCATCGACGCCGGCAGCAACCCCAACCATCTGACCACCGATCAGCGGGGCCGGCCGCGGGTGCAAGACGCTGCTGTCGATATGGGCGCCTTCGAGAGCACCCAGCTCGGGTTGACGGTCACGGGCGGCGGCAAGGGTGAGGGTACGGTGACCGGGAATGGACTCAGCTGTACGCTCACGGCAGGCACTCCCTCCGGTCTCTGCACCGCGACCCTCGTCGAGGGGTCCGCGGTGTCGGCGACCGCCGCGGCGACTACCGGGAGCAGCTTCAGCGGTTGGACGGATGCCACGTGTCAGGGTACGACCAATCCGTGCAGCTTCAACCTTAGTGCCGCGACGACCCTTACCGCCGCGTTCGGAAAATCCCAGTATGATTTGACCGTGACCGGCGGCGGCAGCGGGAGCGGTACGGTGTGACCGGGAACGGACTCAGCTGTACGCTCACGGCAGGTACTCCCTCCGGTCTCTGCACCGTGACCCTCGACTATGGGACCGACGTGTCGCTGACCGCCACCGCGACCGCAGGTATCTTCAGTGGCTAGTCTGAGGCCAGCTGTGGGACGGCAAGCCCCTGCACCTTCACCATAACGGACACCAAGCGTCTTACCGCCACCTTCCAACTCCTCCCGTCATCCCCACCGCCGCCCGACACCGCCAGCTGTCGCGCCAACATCCAATGCAGCGACGACGCCAAGCTATGGATCCATCGCGCCTACCGTGGCTACTACGGACGCTGCGCCGAGTGCGGTGGCTTTCACTACTGGTGCGAGCGCCTGGATGCGGAAGGCGGCGGCTCGGATCTGGGTCCCATCATCGCCGCCTTCGGGACCTCCGAGGAAGACACCAAGCGCTTCAGTGGGCTAAGTGATGTGGAGCTGATCCACAACCTGTATCTGAACATGTTCGATCGTCGGGCCGAGCGGGGCGGACTCGCCTTCTACCTCGCGCTGCTGGAGACCTACCGGCAGGAGTGGCGCGACAGACATGACGGCGACGACCAGGGTGCCACCGAGTTCGGCCTGTCCCATATCGCCCTGGACATCCTGCTTGGCGCCCAAGGCAATGACGTCAGCATCCTGGACGGCAAGCTGGGGGCCTGTAAGCAGTTTTGAAGCCGGTAGGGTGGACTGTGCCCACCGGGGCTGTGCCCGCCGGGGTAACCCGTAGAATGGGCAAAGCAAGCGCCCATCAAGCAAATTTTAGGCTGCGGTCGTTGCGCGGAGGGTTCTGAACCGCTGCTGCTTACCGGACGCACCGAGCGCAGCGCGCCCATCATTGGATTTGATGGGCACGCTCCGCTCGATCCATCTTCCGACCAGCGGCCGCGGCTCGGAAAGCCCCGCGGAATGACCGACACCGCGGGATCGGCCTGCCGGGACGCTCCGCTTTTCCCATCCTACGGCTTGGCCCGACCTACACCCAACGCGAGGTCCGCGCATGCAGGCTGCGCGGGGGGTAATGCGGGGTAGGTTGCGTTAAGAGATCGACCACCACGTGCCAGGCCGGGCAGCTCGAACAGGCGGTCATGCAACTGATTGAGCGTTCCAACCATCGATCTCAATGTCGAATCTCAACGCCGCTTGCGCTTGGGAAGGCTGAGCACCTCGACCTTCACCTTCGCCACGCCGCTCTTGATGATGCCCAGGTCCTGGGCGGCCTTACGCGACAGATCGATGATGCGTCCCTTTACGAAGGGCCCCCGGTCGTTGATCCTGACGACGATACTCCGGCCGTTGCTCAGCTTGGTGACCCGGACCTTGGTACCCAGGGGCAGGGATTTATGGGCCGCGGAGCGGGCCCATTGGTTGAAGATTTCGCCGCTTGCAGTCTTCCGACCATGGAATTTGCCGCCATAGTAGGACGCAATCCCTTGCTGGGTATAGCCGGGTATGACGACCTTCGCGGAGGCCCCCGTCGGGACGGAAATCAAAATCAGAAGTGCGACGACTGTCGGGACAAGGCGTCTGTTCAACATGAGGGTACTCTCCTCTAAGGTTTGAATCGGGCTTCCGGCCTATAAGGCTCGGGGTGAAAAAGGAGAGTCAACTATAAAGGATCCAGATATTAGGGTAAACAATTAAGGGTAAATACCTAGCTTTTAGAGTGAAAATCCTTAAAGGGAAAACCCTAGTACTCCATTTCACCTTATTTTTGGTTCTCAGCGCGGCGAGAGGCGGCCAGATGCGAGGCGCGCGAGCGCAGGAATAGCCAGTCCTCTTTCAAGCTCGCGCAATACCGCAGGTGGCCGCTTCTCGTCGCGCCCGAAGGGAGCCCCCCAACGCGCCAAGGCGGCGTTACAGCGCTTGGCAATAGAGTGAGCTATTCCCTGTGCGCCGTGCCTTACCGTGACGCGTTTGGGAGGCTCTGAGAGAGAAAAATAAGGTGAAATGGGGTACTAGGATCGATTCGATTGCCGGGATGCGTTGCTCCACCGAAGGATGCAAAGGATAGATGGACATTACGGCGGAAGATCTCCGGATCACCCGATATACTATCCCTGTTTTCCGCCCGTGCCAGCCGCCGGCGCCTACGTCGATCTTAAGGAACGACCATGAGCAACCAGCCCGACATCGATCCCCAAGAGACCCAGGAATGGCTCGACGCCCTGGGGGCCGTGTTGGAGAACCAGGGTGTCGAGCGCGTCCATTTCCTGATCGAACGCCTCATCGACAAGGCCCGGCGCTCCGGTGCCCACCTGCCCTACAGCGCCAACACGGCCTATGTGAACACCGTCCCGGTCCAGCAGCAAACGCGCTTTCCGGGCGATCACGCCATGGAGCAGCGCATCCGCTCCTTCGTGCGCTGGAACGCCATGGCCATGGTGGTCCACGCCAACCGGATCGCCACCGAGCTCGGGGGCCACATCGCCAGCTTCGCCTCCATCGCCACCCTGTACGACGTCGCCTACACCCACTTCCTGCACGCCCGTACCAAGGATCACGGCGGGGACCTGGTGTTTATCCAGGGCCACTCCGCCCCCGGCATCTATGCCCGCGCCTTTCTCGAAGGGCGCATCAGCGAGGAGCAGCTCAACAACTTCCGTCAGGAAGTGGACGGCAACGGCCTGTCTTCCTATCCCCACCCCTGGCTCATGCCGGGCTTTTGGCAGTTCCCGACCGTGTCCATGGGCCTAGGTCCCATCATGGCCATCTACCAGGCCCGCTTCATGCGCTACCTTCAGGACCGCGGACTGCTGAATACCGAGCAGCGCAAGGTGTGGGCCTTCATGGGCGACGGCGAGATGGACGAGCCCGAGGCCATGGGCGCCATCGCCCTGGCGGCTCGCGAGCGTCTGGACAACCTGATATTCGTGGTCAACTGCAACCTGCAGCGCCTGGACGGACCGGTGCGCGGCAACAGCAAGATCATCCAGGAGCTAGAGGCGGACTTCCGCGGCGCCGGCTGGAACGTGATCAAGGTCATCTGGGGCGGCTACTGGGACCCCCTGCTGGCGCGGGACAAGGACGGCATCCTGCTCAAGCGCATGCACGAGTGTGTGGACGGCGAATTCCAAGCCTACAAGGCCAAGGGCGGTGCCTACACTCGCGAGCACTTCTTCGGCAAATACCCGGAGCTGGCCGAAATGGTCGCCAACATGACGGACGAGGACATCTGGCGCCTCAACCGCGGCGGCCACGATCCCATCAAGGTCTACGCCGCCTATGCGGCCGCCGTCGCCCACCAGCGACAGCCGACGGTGATCCTGGCCAAGACGGTCAAGGGCTACGGCATGGGCCGGGCTGGCGAGGGCATGAACATCACCCATTCGCAGAAGAAGATGGGCGAGGCGGCGCTGAAGGAGTTCCGCGACCGCTTCAACATCCCCATCTCGGACGACAAGATCGGTACCGCCCCCTTCTACAAGCCCCCCGCCGACAGCCCGGAGATGAGCTATCTGCACCACTGCCGCGAGGCCTTGGGTGGCCCCTTGCCGATCCGTGATCCCCAGGCACCCAAGCTCGCCATACCGGCGTTCGAGGTCTTCCGGCCCCTCCTGGAGGGCAGCGGCGACAAGGAGCTGTCCACCACCATGGCCCTGGTGCGGATCATGACCCTGATCGTCCGCGACCGGGAGATCGGCAACTACCTGGTGCCCATCATCCCGGACGAGGCGCGCACCTTCGGTATGGAAGGCATGTTCCGCCAGCTCGGCATCTACTCCTCGGTGGGCCAGCTCTACAAGCCGGTGGACGCGGATCAGCTCTTGTATTACCGGGAGGAAAAGCAGGGTCAGGTCCTGGAGGAAGGCATCACCGAGGCCGGCGCCATGTCGTCCTGGATCGCCGCCGCCACGGCCTACGCTAACCATGGCCGGAGCATGATCCCCTTCTACATCTTCTACTCCATGTTCGGCTTCCAACGCATCGGCGACCTAGCCTGGGCCGCCGGTGACCTGCGCGCCCGCGGTTTCCTGATCGGCGGTACCGCAGGCCGCACCACCCTGGCCGGCGAGGGCCTGCAACACCAGGACGGCCATAGCCTGGTGGTCGCGGCCACCATCCCCAACTGCATCGCCTACGACCCCACCTATGCCTACGAGCTGGCGGTCATCATCCAGGACGGCCTGCGCCGCATGTACCAGGAGCAGGAGGACCGCTTCTACTACATCACGACCATGAACGAGACCTATGTCCAGCCGGCCATGCCGGAAGGTGTGGAGGAAGGCATCCTCAAGGGCATCTACCAGGTACGCACCGGCATGGACGGAGCACAACGGGTCCAGCTCCTGGGCTCCGGCGCCATCCTGCGAGAGGCCCTGGCCGCGGCCGCGCTCCTGGAGCAGGACTTCGCGGTGGCCGCGGACGTGTGGAGCGTCACCAGCTTCAACGAGCTGCGGCGCGAGGGCATGGAGGTGGAGCGCTGGAATCTGCTCCATCCGGAGCAGACGCCCCGGCGGAGCTACGTGGAGCAACAGCTCGGCCCCACTAGCGGCCCGATCATCGCCGCTACCGACTATATCCAAACCCTGGCGGACCAGATCCGCCCCTTCGTCCCCCGGCGGTATCGCGTCCTGGGCACCGACGGCTTCGGGCGCAGCGACCTGCGCAGACAGCTACGCAAGTTCTTCGAGGTCGACCGCCACTACATCCTGCTGGCCGCCCTCAAGGCCCTCGCCGACGAGGGAGCACTCCCCGCGGCCCGGGTCGCGGAGGCCATCGCAAAATACCGGATCGACCCGGAAAAACCCAATCCGGCAAGGGTGTAGGTTGGGGTAAGGGACGAACCCCAATGAGAGAAAACTACGAATCACACGGATCTGCGCGAATCGGATTCTGTGCCACGGAACATTCGCGTCGATTCGCGTGATTCGTAGTCTTCCTTCGGGTATAAATCGTCGGTGAGCCTAGCCCACTTTACCGATTGCCCTGCCGGTTGAGAAACTAACCGCGGAAAACACACATAGAGAAAAGGATGAAGCAGAAACTGACAATTGAGACCTTAATTTAATAAAGAAGTAATAGTTGTGGTATGTAAGGCGTTTCACCGTATTTGAACACGGCGACTCACCGTCTAGTACCTGTTAGCGACACTCGAAAATAGCTGCCCGATTACTTTTTGATGTGTGCGAACAAGTTTACAGCTTGCAAATTGAGATGTGATGAATGGAAGACCCTAGAAAGAAGAGAACCTCAACCATTTTCCGAGGAAAAAATTTCAAAGATGGGGCAGGTTTCTTAGCTTTGTATCTAAACTCGAGGGGCGCTGGATATTCCGCCGTCAGCAAGAATATGAATGGCCTCTTTCCACGTCTATAGAGCGGACAGTTGGCCTTCCAGATCCCTGGATTTTCGAAGACAAACTCCTGGAAAAATTCAAGTTTGCCGCCCCGAATTTAATGCTTGCTCATCGCGTTCCCCAAACAGAACTTGAGTGGTTGGCTATGATGCAGCATCACGGTGCACCTACGAGGCTTCTTGATTGGACTTTTCCCCCTTATATCGCTGCATATTTTGCACTTGAGGCTGCGACGGGGCGAAGTGCAGTATTCGCAATAGATCTAGGAAGCGTGGTTCTTGATGCGTGCGTAGCCTGCTCTGAAGCAGGTATTATTGATTTTGATGCGGTGAATGGACACATTACAGATACTTACTTTGCACTATACTTTAGTGAAATTCGACTAAATTCGGTATCCGATTTTATTTTTCCCTTGATGCCAGAATTTGGCAATCCAAGAATAAGTGTTCAGCAAGGGCTTTTCCTTTACCCCGGAAATAGAACAAAAAATTTTGAAGAGAATTTGACTTTATCCGCCCGAAGGAGTGACTGCAAGATGGTTAAGATGGTTTTGGAACCCGAGCTGCGGCTTCATGCGCTGGAGCAACTAAGACTGATGAATGTCACAAGAGCATCACTTTTCCCCGGGCTGGATGGGCTGGCTAGATCTTTGTTTGTTGAACTAATACTCACAGTTGAAGACATAATGAAAAAGAATGCTAACGACACCATGCACCCAACCGCTTCAGTCGCTGCTGCTCCTTCAGCGCCGGGTGATGGTTGACGTTAATGCGCCGCGCAAAGCGCGGCGCATCTGGTGGGGTGAAAGTCCTGGCATGGTAAGGGTTAACCAGCCACCATTACCGAGAGTTGCGCCTCTGGCGGAGCGGTGTTTTTGGGAGGGATTCTGGATCATT
>Ga0209458_1000517_pt1 | contig 12883 bp, 7 predicted proteins | sample WorMetLIZAISLAND_FD_187411 | JGI IMG/M metagenome (GOLD analysis project Ga0209458, IMG submission 187411) | Marine gutless worms symbiont microbial communities from Max Planck institute for Marine Microbiology, Germany - Inanidrilus manae... ...
TCCGGACGGACGAACCACCACGAACCCGCCGCCCGCGACCAATATCACCCCACCAACGGGTTTCGCAGAGGTCTCATCAGGAAGAACGTCACGCCCCCGCCGACGACGACCAGTGCCAGAACCGCCGCGGCGGCGATGATGATCAGCTTCTTGCGGGCGATCTTCGGCCGTTTGGCCTTGCCCTCATCGTCGCCATCTTCGTTGTCGTTTTCGTCTCCGGCGTCCTCGCCATCGGGACCATCGTCCGCCTCGTCCTCTGGCGCGGCGTCCCCTCCGGCGCGTCGTCCTCGTCATCGGCCATCTGCGCACCCCCTCCGGTTCGTCAAGCGGACGCCGGTCGCCCAAGCCTACGCGCCGTAAGACTGCACGTCCCCCGGAGCGCGGAGCATCTTGTCGACCTCGCCGGCGTGCATCGTCTCTTCGGCGATCATGCGCCGCGCGTATTCCTCAAGCATGACGTCGCGGCCTTCGACCAACGCCAGCAGGTCCTCGTAGTAGCGGGTCGCTTCGTGTTCGTGTTCCAGGGACTCCTCGAGGATCGCGCCGATGTCGTGCTTGTGCGTCTCCAGGAGCTTGCCGATGCCAAGGGACGGATGCCCACCCAGCAGGGTGATCAGTTCGCCAGCTTCTTGGGCGTGGAGCATGGACTCGTCGGCCTGCGAGCGGAGCCAGGAGACGATCGGAATGCGGCTGTAGCCGAAGACCATGAACGAGTAGTGGGTGTAGCGGACAACGCCAGCGAGTTCGGCTTCGAGGATCCGGTCGAGGACCGAGAGCACCGCTTTCAGATCGCACTTTTCTCCAGCCATGTTCCCTCCCAGGCAAGAAATGGCGGCGCGGGTTCCGCCAATCCCGATGGCGGCAACCGCCGTGAACCAATGATCACACTATTGCAACTGCCTAGCAGAATAAAGGCGTTGGCGCAACGCGGGCGGTTGAGTCCGATCGATCATAAATCGCGCGCCGCCTCCAAAACCTCGTCCACGTGGCCCTTGACCTTGACCTTGCGCCAAACGCGGCGCACGACCCCTTCGGCATCGACCAGGAACGTCGCCCGATCGATGCCGAAGTACGTGCGACCGTACATGCTCTTCTGGACCCACGTGCCGAACGCCTCGCAGAGTGTGCCGTCGCCGTCGGAAATCAGGGTGAACGGCAGGTCGTGCTTGGCCTTGAACCTGTCGTGCTTGGCGACGCCGTCCTTGGAGACACCGACGACGGTAACGCCGGCCGCGGTGAAATCGCCGATGACGTCGCGAAATCCCTGGGCTTCGGTCGTGCAGCCCGGGGTGTCGTCCTTGGGATAGAAGTAGATCACCGCTTTGCCCCCCGCGAGGTCGGAGAGCGCCATCGTGCCGCCGCCATCGGTGGCAACGGCCTTGTCGGGAACGCGGTCGCCAACGTCGATCATCGGGTTCTTCCCGTTCTTTCGTGCACCATGCCGCGGATACGCGGGCGCAGGTCGTCTCGGATCACGCCGTTCGGCCGGTTGTCGCGGATTGCCGTGAATCGACCGCCGCCGGCCCGGCATCCCGTGCGGGGTCCTCGATCAGTCGGATGAAATGACCGTAGATCTTCTCCGAGCGCCGACGCACCAGCGCATCGAGGGTCTCGATGTCCTTCGTGCCGCCGACTCCCACCAGTGCCTGGACCAGGACCCTTGGCGCGTCGTCGGCGCCCTGTGCCTCGACCCGGCCGCTGAGCGCCAGCCTCAGCCGCGCCTGGACTTCCTGCCACAGCGCCAGAGAGACGATCAGGTCGTCGGCGATGCCCGTATCCACAACCCCGGCATCGCGGATCGCCATCAGCGCGGCGGTCGTGTTGGGCGAGAGGATGTCCGGGCGCTCGTGGGCGTAGCGCAGTTGCAGGTATTGGGCGATGAATTCAATGTCGACGATGCCGCCCCGCAGGTGCTTGATCTCCCAGATGCTGTCGGTGTGGTGCTCGTCGTCCATGCGCGCCCGCATGTCCGCGACGTCGGCCAGAAGTGCATCGGGATCGCGCTCGCGGGTCAGCACGGCACGGATGGTCGTATTGATGTCCGCGGCGAGGGCCGCCGGACCGGCGATCACGCGGGCGCGGGTCAATGCCATCTGCTCCCAGGTCCATGCCTCGGTGCTCTGGTAGCGGTCGAATGATGCATAGCTGACCGCGATCGGCCCCGCCTTTCCCGATGGGCGCAACCGCATGTCGACCTCGTAGAGCCGCCCCTCCGACGTCGGGGCGGTAACGGCATTGATCAGCCGCTGGCTCAGGCGGGCGAAATACTGGGGCGCGGACAGCGGCCGGTCGCCGTCCGAGACGGCGCTCTCCTCGGGCGTACCGTAGACGAAGATCAGGTCGAGATCGGACGTCGCCGTCATCTCCCGGCCGCCGAGCTTGCCCATGGCGATGACTGCCATGCCGCAGCCGGGGAGGATGCCGTGGGCGGCGGCGAACTCGGCCTCGACGCGCGGCAGAAGCCCGGCCAGCGCGGCGTCGGCAATGTTGCTGAGCGCCAGCGTCGCGGCGGGCGCATCCAGGTGGCCCCGCAGGCTCTGCACGCCCACCTGGAACTTCCGGTCATTGGCCCACTGGCGGCTGACATCGAGGACCTCTTCGATGTCCGAACTTCGATCGAGCAGCACATCGAGCTCGAAACTGAGAAATTCGGCAAACGGTGGAGGGTCGAAGAAGTCGGCGGTGAGCACTCCTTCCAGCACGGACGGATGCCGGCTGAGGTGCTTGGCGAGCCCAGGGGCCCCACCCATCGTCTCGGCGACGAGTTCAAGGAGGTGCGGGTTGGAATGCAGCATGGAAAAGAGCTGTATGCCGGCCGGCAAGGCGTTGAGGAAGGCATCGAAGGCCAGGAACGCGGTGTCGGGGTCCCCGGTCTCCGAGAGTGCCTTCAGGAGGATCGGCATCAGTTCGGTCAGCAGCTCTCGGGCCCGCTGGCTCCGCATCGCCCGGCAACGGCCGTGATGCCAGCCCCGGATCGCACGGTCCACGGCTTCGACATTTCGGAAGCCCAGCCGGGCCAGGGTTTCCAGGGTTTCGGGATCGGGGTCCGAGCCGGTGAACACCAGGTTTCCGGCGATCTCGTCGTCCACACTCAGCGCCGGCGCGTCCTCGAACAGGTCGGCATAGCACGCTTCGACGGCGCGCAGGTTGTTCAGCAGGGCGTCGCCAAAGGCCTCGGCGTCGGCGTATCCGAGGAACAGCGCCAAGGCCCGCAACTGGTCGGCGCCCTTCGGCAGGCTGTGGGTCTGTTCGTCGTCGACCATTTGCAGGCGGTGCTCGACCCGCCGCAGGAACCCGTACGTCTCGATCAGGTTGTCCGCAGTGTCGGCGCCGACGAACCCGCCTGCCACAAGCGTGTTCAGCGTCGAAACGGTGGCTTGGCAGCGCAACTCGGGATGGCGGCCGCCCCAGATCAGCTGCTGGGTCTGGGCGAAGAACTCGATTTCGCGGATGCCGCCGCGGCCCAGCTTGATGTTGTGGCCGGCGATGGCGATGCGCTCGCCGTCCCGGTGGGCGTGGATCTGGCGCTTGATGGAATGGATGTCCGGGATCGCGGCGAAATCGAGGTTCTTGCGCCAGATGAACGGCTTCAAGTGGTCCAGGAAGGCCGTGCCGGCCTCCCGGTCGCCGGCCACCGGCCTGGCCTTGATCATCGCCGCGCGTTCCCAGTTCTGGCCCAGGGCTTCGTAGTAGGACTCCGCGGCCTGGACCGACAGCGCCGGCGGCGTCGATCCCGGATCGGGCCGCAGACGCAGATCGGTGCGGAAGACATAGCCTTCCGCCGTCCGTTCCTCCATGATCCGCACTAGGTTGCGGGTCAGGCGAACGAACGTGTGCTGTAGACGATCGGGGTCGCTGCTTACGATTCTTTCACCATCGTAGAGCACAATGATATCGACATCGCTGGAGAAGTTGAGCTCGCGGGCGCCGAGCTTGCCCATGCCGATGACGACCAGGCCCGACCCCTTCTGCGGATCGGCGGGGTCGGTGAGATGGATGGCGCCTTGCGAGGCGAGATCGGCGAGCAGGTAGGCCGACGCGCATTCGAGCGCGGTTTCGGCGAAGTCGGTGAGCGTGCCCGTCACCTGCTCGAGGCCCCAGGCCCCGGCGATGTCGGCGAGCGCTGTGGTCAGCGCCAACTGCCGCTTTGCGACTCGCAGCGGTGTGGACGGTTCGCTACCGTGAACCGCCCCCTCGCGTGTGTCGCCGAGCCCGGCGAAAACGTGGTCGCGGGCGGCATCCGGACCGTCGCGAAGCAGCCGGAATGCGAAGCGCGGTTCACGTTCGATGCAGTGGGTCAGGAACGGGCTATTGCCGAAGACCGCATCGACAACACGACGAGCGGCGGCATCGCCGAGCACGGCATCGGTGAAGGCAACGAGGTCGGCATCGTCCATCGCACCGACGGAGTCCCGCCAGCGTTCGGCTCCGAGGCGGGCGCGCTCCGGATCGGCGGGGGACGGGAATGCCGCAGGATCAAAGGCGGCGGCCAAATTCGGCATGGTTAAAGGCTCCGAATTCCCGCACACTGCGGGAGCTTGCGAAATCGGTCAAGGCGCACCGGAATCAGCGAGGGCTCGGTGGTGATCCGACGCAGCGTTCATGTGTCCGTTCATCTTTTGGGCGGGTTGGCGGCCGGTCTGACGGTCCTTCTGGGACTGGCGGCGTGGCGGCTCTCGACCGGACCGGTGTCCCTGGCCTTCCTCAACCCCACCATCGAAGAGCGCGTGAACTCGATTCATGACGGGTTTTCGATACGCCTCGACGACACCATCCTGACCTGGGCCGGCTGGGAACGCGCCCTCGACATCCGCTTCGTCAACGTCCGGGTGCTGGACGCCGACGGCAAGGCCATCGCCCGCGTCCCCGAGCTCGCGGTGTCGCTCAGCGCCCCTGCGCTTGCGCGCGGGTTGATCGCGCCGAGCCAGATCGAGCTGTTCCGGCCGAGCCTGCGATTGCGCCGGCCCAAACAAGGGGGCATCGCCGTGGCGTTCACCGACGGCGGCGACAGCTCGACCGACCTGTTCGATCGCGCCTTGGAAAACCTGCTTGCCGAGCCGGACCCCGACGACGCGATGAGCTACCTCACGCGCATCGACATCCACGATGCCGACCTGGTGATAGAGGACGAACGTCTGGCAACGGAGTGGCGGGCCCCGACCAACGACGCGAGTCTGGTGCGCGAGGAGGCCGGACTCAAGGGCGAGATCTTCCTCGAGCTCGACGTCGAAGGCCGTCCGGCGGACATCACCGTGCTCGGCGACTACCGGACCGACAGCCGCCGCCTGGATGTGGGTGTGAGCTTCGGGGCCGTCCGGCCGGCGGCGTACGCGCGGTTGGCCCCGGAGCTGCGGGCCCTCGACGGACTCGACCTGCCGCTGCGGGGCACCATTACCTTCACCATGGCCGGCGACGGCGTGGTCGAAGGGGTCGGGTTCGACGTGACCGGCGCCGCCGGACACCTCGCGCTTCCGGTTCCGCTCGCCCAGGACCTGGGGATCCTTCCCGCCGCCCAGCGCGTCGCCGTCCGCGGCCTCCATTTTCGCGGGCGGTATGAAGGGGACGGCCGCCAGATCGAGATCGGTCAGCTTGATATCGACTTTGCCGAAGGCGAGACCCTGTACGTCCCCGCCCCCCTCGACCAGGAGGTGCCGGTGGTCGCGCTCCACGGCCGGGGCCAGTACCTGGGCGCCGACGACCGATATGAGCTCGACGACCTGATCGTCGATCTGGGCGAGGAGGGGTCGATTGTCATTCCCGATCCCATCGACCACCGGATGCCCGTCCGCCGTGCGGCGCTGCGGGGACGGTATTTCGGCCAGCACGGCCGGCTCGAACTCACCGCTTTCGAGGCGGATCTTCATGGACCCCGCGCTACGTTGACGGCGGCCGTCGACGGCATTGGCGGATCGATGACCATCAAGGCGGCGGCTTCCATCCGGGACATGAAGGCCGACGAGTTGCGGCACTACTGGCCGCGCTCGCTCAATGACCACGCCCATGACTGGGTTGTTAACAACATCTCCGACGGCATCGTTCCGGAGGCGCACGCCAGCGTCATCGTCCGGACCAGTGAAGACGGGGGTTACGAGGTCAAATCCCTGTCGGGAAGTCTGAACCTCCGCGACATGACCGTCCAATATCTTCCCCCGATGCCGAAGGTCCGAAAGGCCTCCGGGACGGCGCGGTTCGGTGTCGACCGGTTCACCATCGCCGTCGAAGACGGGAACGCCCCCGGCCTCGCGGTCCGTGGCGGCACGGTCGATCTCGTCGATCTCGGCACCGACAATGAACACGCCGTGATCGACCTCGCAATCGACGGGCCGGTGCGCGCCGCCCTGGAGCTGATCGACAGCCAGCCGCTGGGCTATGCGAAGGCCTTGGGCATCGACCCGGCGGGCACCGGCGGTGACGCCGCGGTCCGGCTGCATCTGGTTTTCCCGCTGATCAACGACCTTCGCCTCGACGATGTCGAGGTCTCCGCCCGCGCCGATGTGCAGGGCATTCGGATTGCGGACGCGGTCTTCGACAGAGACATCAAGGACGGCGACGTCGAGCTTCACGTCAACAAATCGGGCATGGACGTCATCGGCCGGGTCCAACTCGAGACCGTGCCCGACGACCTGATCTGGCGGGAGAACTTCGCCGCGGACGCTCCCTTCCGCAGCCGCTTCGACATCACTGTCGCCGACACCGACATCGCCCGCGCCGAGGACGTCGGCCTCGATCTGGCCCCGTTTCCCGGCAACTTCGTGAACGGTCCGCTCAGCGCCAAGATGCTGTTCACGGTCTTCGACGACACCCATCGGCGGTTCGAGTCGCGCGTGGATCTGACCCCGGCGGCACTGGAGATCCCCTACTTGGGCTGGCGAAAGGCGCCGGGGATTGCCGCCGCGGCGGAGGTCGATGTCGAGATGGAGGGCGATCATATCACCGCGATCCCTCGGTTCACCGTCGCATCGGGTGATCTGGCCATCGCCGGGGCGGCCAGCTACCTGCCGGAGGGCGGGTTGGAGCGGATCGATTTCGAGCAGGTGCGGTTCGGACGCACCGACATGCTGGGCACCATGGCGCCGCGTCCCAGCGGCGGTTGGGACGTGGACGTCCGGGGTGCCAGCGTCGACCTGGAACCGCTGTGGGAGCGCATGAAGGGGAACGGCCTTGACACCAAGGACGACACCAAAGCGATCAGCTTCAGCGTCGCTGCGGAGTTCGACACCGTCTGGCTCGGCACCGAGCGTCGGGTCGACGACGTGTCCGGGATCTTCGCCCGCAACGGCAACGTCTGGGCCGCCGTGCGGGCCCGCGGCACCGTCGGCGACGAGGGGCGCCTGAGCATCGCCATCAAGCCGGGACCCGACGAAACGCGGGAACTCCGCATCCAGTCGGATGATGCGGGAGAAACCCTGAAAGTCTTCGATGTCTATCCGAACATGACCGGTGGCATCCTCGATGTCGCCGGCACCTACGATGACAGCGCGCCGGGCCGGCCGCTCAGCGGCACCCTCTCGATCAAGGACTATCGGGTCGTCGATGCCCCGTTGCTGGCGCAGGTCCTGAACGTCCTGGCGCTCACCGGCATCGTCGAATCGCTCGGCGGCGAGGGCATCGCGTTTTCCACCCTCGAAGGGGCGTTCACCCTGAACGACGACATCCTCGATCTCGCCGAGGCCCGTGCCAGCGGTCTCTCGCTCGGCTTCACCGCCGCCGGCACCGTCCACACCGGCGACGACGTCATCGACCTGGAAGGCACGGTGATCCCGGCCTACGTGATCAACAGCGCGCTGGGCAAGATCCCGCTCGTCGGAGACCTGTTCACCGGCGGCGAGGAAGGAGGCGGCGTGTTCGCCGCCACCTATTCCATGGAGGGCCCCATGGAGGATCCTTCGATTTCCGTCAATCCGCTGACGGGCCTGGCGCCGGGGTTCCTGCGCAACGTTTTCGGGATCTTCGAATTCGACTCCGCGGCATCCGAAGCGCCGCCGCCGGTCCCGCCCGACCCGGAGTCCCGCTAACCCTCCGCCTGCCGCAGCAGCGCGTGGCGTTTCTTCCCCGCCGACAGCTTGATCACGCCCTCGGCATCGAGATCGGCGGCGGTGATTTCGTGCGTTTCGCTTTCGACGACCACGTTGTTGACACGCGCCCCGCCCCCCTTGATCAGGCGCCGCGCCTCGCTGTTCGACGCGGCGAGACCGGCCCGGCGGAAGGCCTCGAAAGCCGGAATGCCCTTAGCAAGTTCCTCGCTTGTAACCTCCACAACCGGGAATCCGGTGCTGTGAATGACCTCAGCATCAACCGAAAGACTAACGTCAACTGAAGTAAAAAGCTCACGGCTGAAAACGCTTGCCGCAGTGCTCTGGATCTCTTGAACCGACGCATCGGGATGACACAGTTTCGTCGCCTCGTCGGCGAGGATGATCTTGGCGTCGTTGATCTCGGCACCCTGCAGCCCTTCGAGCCGCGTGATCTCGTCGGCCGGCAGTTCGGTGAACAGCCTCAGGAACCGCCCGACGTCGGCGTCCTCGGTGTTCCGCCAGTACTGCCAGTAGTCGTAGGGCGCCAGCATGTCGGCGTTGAGCCACACCGCGCCGGACGCGGTCTTGCCCATCTTCGCGCCCGAGGCGGTAGCCAGCAGCGGCGTGGTCAGCCCGAACAGCGTCCGGTTGTCGACCCGACGGCCGAGCTCGACGCCGTTGACGATGTTGCCCCACTGGTCCGATCCGCCCATCTGCAGTTCGCAGCCGTGGCGCCGCGCCAGCTCGACGAAGTCGTAAGCCTGCAGAATCATGTAGCTGAATTCGAGGAAGGTCAGCGGCTGCTCGCGCTCGAGCCGCAGCTTCACCGACTCGAAGGTCAGCATGCGGTTCACCGAGAAGTGCCGTCCGAAGTCCCGCAGGAACGGGATGTATTCGAGGGCGTCCAGCCAGTCGGCGTTGTTGACCATGATCGCGTCGGTGGGGCCGTCGCCGAAGGTCAGGTACTTGGCAAACACGGACTTGATGCCGGCCATGTTGGCGGCGATGTCGACGTCGGTGAGCAGCTTCCGCGTCTCGTCCCGGCCCGAGGGATCGCCGACCTTGGTGGTGCCGCCGCCCATCAGCACGATGGGCTTGTGGCCGGTCCGCTGGAAATGCCGGAGCAGCATGATGGAGACCAGGCTGCCGGCGTGCAGGCTCGGCGCCGTGCAGTCGAAACCGATGTACGCCGTCACCACCCCTTCCGCGGCGCGCGCATCCAGCGCCTCGAGGTCGGTGCACTGATGGAGGAATCCGCGATCGACGACGGTGCTGATGAAGTCGGATCGGTAGGTGGACATCGGTCCGGTGTCCTATGATGGCGGCCGACGGTGGCGGAGAGAGCGTTTAGCACATCGCTCCGAGCGGAACAACGGACCGGGCGCAGGGCCGAAAGCGAGATGAAACCCTTGACGGCCATCGGGCTGATGAGCGGCACGTCGCTGGACGGCATCGACGCGGCGGTGATCGCCACCGACGGCGCCCACATCCTGTCCACGGGCGCGTCCCGCACCGACACCTATCCCGAGCCGTTCCGCGACCGCCTGCGCGCCCTCCTCGGGCGGGCGCCGGCGGCCGCCGATGCCGCCACTATCCGAGACTTCACCCTCCTGAATGCCCGCGCGGTCGCAGCGCTGCTCGCGGACGCCGGCCTGTCGCCGGAGGCGGTGGATGTGATCGGCTTCCACGGCCAGACCGTGCTGCACCGGCCCGAAGAAGGCATCACTTTGCAGGTGGGCGACAGTGCACTGCTCGCCGCCGAGACCGGGATCGACGTGATCTCGGACTTCCGCGCCGCCGATGTCGCCGCCGGCGGCGAGGGGGCACCCTTCGCGCCCCTCTATCACGCCGCCCTGGCGCGGGAGCTGGACACGCCGCTCGCCGTGCTCAACGTCGGCGGCGTCGCCAATGTCACCTGGATCGGCGACCGCGGCGACATCCTCGCCTTCGACACCGGCCCCGGCAACGCCCTGATCGACGACTGGATGGGGGCGCGCGGCGGACGCGGAATGGACGCCGACGGCGCTCGGGCCGCGGCGGGACGCCTCGACGAGGCGGTCCTGACCGCCCTGCTCAACAACCCCTACTTCGGCCGCCCGCCGCCCAAGTCCCTCGACCGCGACGACTTCGCCGACGCCCTGGCCACGGTGGACAGCCTCTCCCTCGATGACGGGGCGGCGACGCTGACGGCCTTCACGGCCCGGTCGGCGGCCCTGGCGCGGGCGGCGATGCCGGCGCCGCCGACCCGCTGGCTGGTCTGCGGCGGCGGGCGGCGCAACCCGACCCTGATGGCCATGCTGCGCGAGGCGCTCGCCGCGCCCGTGGACGCGGTCGAGGCCATGGGGTGGAACGGCGACGCCCTGGAGGCCCAGGCCTTCGGCTTCCTCGCCGTCCGCTCGCTCAGGAGCCTGCCGCTCAGCCTGCCGACGACCACCGGTGTCGAGCGGCCGTGCACCGGCGGCGTGCTCCACCGGTCGCCGGCCAGGGCGAACGGCGCCGACACCTCCAAGCCCTCTTGACCGAACGATGCCGACAGGCTTGATTCTCCCGGCTTTTTCGTTCCCCGACTGACGGTGGGCCGCGGCCGTTGATGGACTTCCGCCCCATTTTCCTGGTCGTCGGCATGCTGCTGGCGATCCTCGCCGTCAGCATGCTGCTGCCGGCCGCCGCGGATGCCTTCGTCGGCAATCCCGACTGGCAGGTGTTCGTCGTCGCCGCCGCGCTGACCCTCTTCGTCGGCGTGGCGCTGGCCCTGACCACGCGGGCCTCGGGGCTCCGGCTGTCGCTCCGCCAGGCGTTCGTCATGACCACGGTGAGCTGGCTGGCGCTCACCGTGTTCGCCGCGCTGCCGTTCATGTTCTCGGAACTGGAGCTGAGCTTCACCGACGCCTTCTTCGAGTCCATGTCGGGGATCACCACCACCGGCTCGACGATGATCACCGGCCTCGATTCGGCGCCGCTGGGAATCCTCACGTGGCGGGCGCTCCTGCAATGGCTGGGCGGCATCGGCATCATCGTCATGGCCATCGGGCTCTTGCCCATGCTGCGGGTCGGCGGCATGCAGCTCTTCCGCATGGAGACCTCCGAGACCTCCGAGAAAGCCATGCCGCGGGTCGCCGAGCTGGCCATGGCCATCGGCGGCATCTACGTGGCGCTGACCCTGGTGTGGACGGCGCTCTACTGGTGGGCGGGGATGACCGGCTTCGAGGCGCTGACCCACGCGATGACCACCCTCGCCACCGGCGGCTATTCCACCTCCGACGGCTCCATCGGCCATTTCGACAGCGCGCTCATCGACATCATCGCCACCGGCGGCATGATCGTCGGCAGCCTGCCGTTCCTGCTCTACCTGCGCACGGTGCAGGGAGACATCGGCGCGCTGACCCGCGACAGCCAGGTGCAGTGGTTCTTTTCCATCGTCGGTCTGGCCGTGCTGACGGCGTCCATGTTCCTCTGGCTGGAGGGCGGCTTCGAGCCCCTGTCGGCGCTGCGCTACGGCATGTTCAACGTCGTCTCGATCATGACCGGCACCGGCTACGCCACCTCGGACTATTGGCTGTGGGGCGGCTTCGCCGGGCCGATCTTCTTCTACATCATGTTCATCGGCGGCTGCGCCGGCTCGACCACCTGCGGCATCAAGATCTTCCGCTTCCAGGTGCTGTGGGCCTCGGCAGTGACCCAGTTCAACCACCTTTTGCAGCCCCACGGCGTGTTCATCCCCTACTACAACAACCGGCCGATCCCCGACGAGGTCATCACTTCGGTGCTGAGCTTCTTTTTCGTCTTCGGGGTCTGCTTCGCGCTCTTGGCCGTCGGCCTCGGCATGCTGGGGCTCGACTACGTGACGGCGATCTCGTCGGCGGCGACGGCAATCGCCAATGTCGGCCCGGCGCTGGGCCCCATCGTCGGCCCGGCCGGCACCTTCCAGCCCCTCCCCGACGCAGCCAAGTGGCTGATGAGCGCCGGCATGCTGCTGGGCCGGCTGGAGCTGTTCACCGTGCTGATCCTGTTCAGCCGCGCCTTCTGGCGGGGCTAGGAAGAGTAATCGGGCCTATGGCCGACCTTGCTCGAGCCCAGGCCTTGCTCACGCGCCTCGTCGCCTTCGACACCACCTCGGCGCTTTCCAACCGGGCGCTCATCGACTTCGCCGCCGCCTACCTCGCCGATCACGGCATCGCCTCGCACATCCTCCCCGACGAAACCGGCGACAAGGCCAGCCTGCTCGCCACCGTCGGCCCTGCCGTCCCGGGCGGCGTCGTGCTCTCGGGCCACACCGACGTGGTGCCCGTCGCCGGCCAGGCCTGGACCTCGGACCCCTTCCAGCTCACCGAGCGGGACGGCCGGCTCTTTGGCCGCGGCACCTGCGACATGAAGGGCTTCGTCGCCTGCGCGCTGGCCATGGTGCCGGCGTTCTTGGCGCGGGACCTGCGCGTTCCCCTCCATCTCGCCTTCACCTACGATGAGGAGGTCGGCTGCCTCGCCGCCGCGTCGCTCCTGGAGCGTGCCGCCGAGGTGCTGCCGGTCCCGGCGCTGGCCATCGTCGGCGAGCCCTCGGAGATGCGGGTCGCCAACCGCCATCGCGGCATCAACGCCTACGTCACCCGGATACGCGGCAAGCCGGCCCACGCCTCGGACCCCGACGCCGGCGCCAACGCCATCACTGCCGCCGCGGTCCTCGTCGGCGAGATCGCCCGCATCGGCACGGAGTTCGCCGCCGCCGCGGCCCCGCGCGAGCCGGGCGTCGCACCCGAGTACACCACCGTCAACGTCGGCACCATCGAGGGCGGCACGGCGCTGAACATCATCGCCGAGCACTGCCGCATCGCCTGGGAGATCCGCCCCGCGCCCGGCGACGACCCCGACGTCCT
>Ga0209458_1000518_pt1 | contig 12807 bp, 12 predicted proteins | sample WorMetLIZAISLAND_FD_187411 | JGI IMG/M metagenome (GOLD analysis project Ga0209458, IMG submission 187411) | Marine gutless worms symbiont microbial communities from Max Planck institute for Marine Microbiology, Germany - Inanidrilus manae... ...
TCATCTACTAGGGCATTGCGTGCCGCGGGAACCGATGACGTCGGGACGCGGCGCCCGCGGCCGTCGGCAAACGGCTTTGCAAGAGTAGACAAGTGTCTATACTAAGGGCCAGATTCCCTGTCTGTCGGCTGTTCGCGGAACACGACATCAGTGGACAGACGAAGCAAGGGGAAGGAACGGGGTGGCGTGACGCCAAGCGATTTCGTGGACCACGAGCAGCGCCGGCACGAGCGTATCGGCGTCCTTTCGATCGTCGTTTCGTTCGAGGGACGGCATTACGACACCGAGAGCTGGAGTCTCGGCGGTTTCCTGGTCGAAGGCTACGAGGGACGCCTGTCGGCTGGCTCGCTGTTTACCGTTGATGGCATCGGCACCCCCGATGGCGACTTGTCCTCGGTGGAGATCCGCTCCCGGGTCGTGCGCGCCGATCAGCACCAGAACCGCCTGGTCGTTAGTTTCCTCGATATCGATGACCGCGCCTACACGGTGCTGCGCGAGGTCATGGCCGAACGCATGCGCGTCCTGCGCGACAGTCATCCGTAGATCAGCACGCCGTCAGCCGTCCGGCGATTTCGTCGCGCCCAGGAAGGCCCGCATGGTGGCGTCCACGGTGTCACGCCCCAAGTCGCGGGTGATCATCACCAGCCGCGAACCCCGTTTGCCTTCTGGCTACGCCGGCAGGGCGGCCGGCGGATGAAACACGTGCTGGACGCCGTGCACGACGACGGGCTGATCGACACCCTCGACGTCGAGCACGCCTTTGACCCGCAGCACGTTCTCGCCCCTCGTGGCCAGCAGCATCTCGATCCAGGTGACGAACCCGTCCCAGGCGATGGGTTCGTCGACGATCAGGCAGAAGGCGCGGATCCTGTCATCGTGTCTGTTGGCGTCGTGGTGATGGTCGTGTTCGTGATCATCGCTGTCGGGAGACGGGTAGGCCTCGGCGGCGAGCCAGCGTTCGACGTCGGGGATCTTGTCGCGGGTGTTGAACAGCCCGGCGTCCAGGAGCGCGTCCGGCAGCACGTCGCCATGATCGGCGACGAAGATCGGCGCCGCCGGATTGAGTTGCGCCAGCCGGGCCCGCATGCCGTCCAGCGACGACTCGTCGGCGATGTCGGCCTTGGTCAGCACGAGGCGGTCGGCGACCGCCGCCTGCTTCACCGGCTCCGGCTGGGCGTCCATCTGGCTGGCGCCATTGACGGCATCGACGGTGGTGACGATGCCGTCGAACCGGTAGCGGGCGCCAAGGATGGGGTCGGTCATCAGGGTGTGGATGATCGGTGCCGGATCGGCGAGCCCGGTGGTCTCGACGGCGACGCGGTTGAACGCCGGCACCTCGCCGCGCACCCGCTTGAGGAACAGATCGCGAAGGGTATCGACCAGATCGCCGCGCACGGTGCAGCAGAGGCAGCCGGCATTGAGCAGCACCACGTTCTCGTCCACTTCGCGGACCAGCAGGTGGTCGAGGCCGATCTCGCCGAACTCGTTGACCAGCACCGCCGTGTCGGCGAGGTCCGGGTGCGCCAGCAACCGGTTCAAGAGCGTCGTCTTGCCGCTGCCGAGGAACCCGGTGATCACGGTGACGGGGATCGGCGCGTCCGTGCTCATTTGGCCGCAGCCAGCCGGGCGAAGCCCTGCTCCAGGTCCTCGATCAGGTCGTCGGCGTCCTCCAGCCCGCAGTGCAGGCGCAGGTACGGACCCGTCTTCGGCCAGCGGGGGACAGTGCGGCTGGCGTTGGGATCGAAGGGGATGACCAGGCTTTCGTAGCCGCCCCAGCTGTAGCCCATGGCGAAGTGCTCGAAGCCGTCGAGCATGGCGTCCACTGCGGCCTTGGGCACGTCGTGAAGCGCAATCGAGACGAGCCCGTTGCAGCCGGAGAAGTCCCGTTTCCAGATGGCGTGACCGGGGAAGTCGGGGAGCGACGGGTGCAGCACATCGGCGACCTCCGGCCGCTCTTGGAGCCAGCCGATCGCCCGATAGACGGTCTCCTCGTGGCGGGCGAGGCGAGCCGACAAGGTGCGCAGGCCCCGGAGCCCGAGGTAGCAGTCGTCGGGCCCGACCGAGCTGCCGACAAACGCCGTCGAGCGCTTCACCCTGAGGAAAATGTCCTCGGTGGTGGTGATCAGGCCGAGCATGGCGTCGGAGTGGCCGACGATGTACTTGGTCGCCGCCTGGATCGACACATCCACGCCGGCGGCAAACGCGTCGAACAGCAGTCCCGCGCCCCAGGTGTTGTCGATGATGGCGATGACGCCCGCGGCGTGGGCGGCGGCCGAGGTGGCCGCCACGTCCTGGACCTCGTAGGTCAGCGAACCCGGCGATTCGAGGAACACGACCTTCGTGTTCTCGCGGATCAGCGGGGCGACATCGGCCAGCGGATCGTAGAACGTCGTCTCGACCCCGAAACCCTTAAGCATGGTGTCGCAGAACCGCCGCGTCGGGTAGTAGCAGCTGTCGACCATCAGCAGGTGGTCGCCGGCCTTGAGAAACGCCATCAGGCTGATGGTGATGGCGGCCAGGCCCGAGGGCACGGCGATCGACCGAAACCCGCCCTCCAGTTCAGCGACCGCGTCCTCAAGCGCGAAGGTGGTCGGCGTGCCACGGCGGCCGTAGCGGGTGCCATCGAAGGGCGTCTTGTCGGCGTACTCCATGTCGGCGACCGTCGGATAGACGATGGTCGAGGCGTGGTAAACGGGCGGGTTGACGACGCCGTGGTTGGCCTCCGGGTCGCGCCCGGCGGAGGCCAGCACCGTATCCTTGCGCTTCTTTCCGCTCACCGCTCGACCGGGGTGTCGCGGCGGTTGCCCCATTCGGCCCACGAGCCGTCGTAGACCGCGGCGTCGTCCTTGCCGATCAGGTGGGCGGCGAAGGCGATGGCACAGGCGGTGACGCCGGACCCGCACGAGCCGACGATAGGCCGCGCCAGATCGACGCCGGCCTCGTCGAAGATCGATCGGATGGTGTCGGCGTCGCGCCAGGTGCCGTGCCGCTCGGGGTCCATGAAGGCCGAGAACGGCAGATTGAGGCTGCCGGGGATATGGCCGGCCTGCACGGCCGGGCGCGGCTCGGGATCGGTGCCGGCGAAGCGGCCGGGGCTGCGGGCGTCGATGACCTGCTCGGCGCCAGTATCGAGATTGAACATCAGGTCCTCGAGGCTGCGCACGGTCTCGCCGCTGAACCGCGCGGCGTAGCTCACCTGGAGGATGGACGGCGGGCGGTCGGTGACCAGCCGCCCTTCCGCCAGCCATTTCTCCATACCGCCGTCGAGCACGGCGACGTCCTCGTGCCCGAAGGCGCGGAACGTCCACCACACCCGTGGTGCGGCAGCCGATCCCGGCGCGTCGTAGGCGATGACGGTATCGTCGTTGGCGATGCCGAGCGCAGCGACGCGGGCGGCGAAGATCTCCGCCGGCGGCAGCATGTGGGGAAGGTCGATCGCCGGATCGCGGATGTCGTCGATGTCGAAGAAGGCGGCGCCGGGGATGTGACGCTCGCGGTATTCGGCGCGCGGGTCGCGGCCGGAGCCGGGCAGGTGGAAGCTACCGTCGAGGATGCGCACGTGGGGATCGTCGAGGCGTTCGGCCGGCCACTCCGTCGATCGCAGGGCGTCCGGGTTGGCGTAGCCCACCGTCGTCACTCCAGCCAGGACGGCACCGGCAGGTCCTTCGAGCGCAGGAACTCCGGATTGAACATCTTGCTCTGGTAGCGGGTGCCGAAGTCGGCGAGCACGGTGACGATGGTGCGCCCCGGCCTCAGGTGCTTGGCCAGGCGCACGGCGCCGGCGACGTTGATGCCACTGGAGGTGCCGACGCACAGCCCCTCTTCCTTCAACAGGTCGAAGCAGTAGGGCAGGGCCTCGGCGTCGGTAATCTGGAAGGGCACGTCCACCGGCGCGCCCTCCAGGTTGGCGGTGATGCGGCCCTGGCCGATGCCTTCGGTGATCGACTCCCCCTCCGCCTTCAGCTCGTCGTGGGCATAGTAGTGGTAGAGCGCCGCTCCCAACGGATCGGCGAGGCCGATGGCGATGTCGGGGTTCTGCTCCTTGAGAAACATGCCGACGCCGGCGAGCGTACCGCCCGTGCCGACGGCGCAGACGAAGCCATCGACGGTGCCGTCGGTCTGCTCCCAGATCTCGGGTCCGGTGGTCTCATAGTGGCCGCGGCGGTTGGCGACGTTGTCGAACTGGTTGGCCCAGATGGCGCCGTGGGGTTCGGTCTTCGCCAGCTCGTCGGCAAGGCGGCCGGAGACCTTCACGTAGTTCTCCGGGTCCTTGTAGGGCACGGCAGGCACTTCGCGCACCTCGGCGCCGCAGAGCCGCAGCATGTCCTTCTTCTCCTGGCTCTGGGTGTCGGGGATGACGATGACCGTCCGATAGCCGCGGGCGTTGCCGACCAGGGCCAAGCCGATTCCCGTGTTGCCGGCGGTGCCTTCGACGATGACTCCGCCCGGCTCCAGCACGCCCCGCTCCTCGGCATCACGGACGATGAACAGCGCAGCGCGGTCCTTGACCGAACTGCCGGGATTGAGGAACTCGGCCTTGCCGAGGATGGTGCAGCCGGTTTCCTCCGACACGCGGTGAAGGCGGATCATCGGCGTGTTGCCGATGGTTTCGAGGAAGCCGTCGCGAACATCCATGGAGTCGGCCTTATGGTTCAGGGGCTTGGAACTACTGGCGAGCGTATCCGCGCCGCCTGTGTGGATCAAGCGACGGGGCAGGGCTCACGTGGGCCGTCGCCTACCGACCGTCAAGTCCCCGTTCCGTCACCGCGAGGCGCGGAGCGCCGTGGCGGTCCAGGAGTTTGGATTGCTTCGCCTCCGACTCGCAATGACAATTTGCGCGCCTCGTCAGTTCCCGGTGTTCGAGCGCCACTGCTCGCGGAGCTCGGCGTGGTGGGCGCGGAACCACATCAGGCCCAGGAGCGTCATCGCGTTGATGAACCGCCCTTCGTCGAGCCAGGCAAACACCTCCTCAGGCGTTGCGGTCAGCACCCGGATGTCCTCGCCCTCGTCGGCGAGGCCGTGAACGCCGCCGGCGTTGGACGCATCCACCCGGCCGCAGAACAGGCTCACCGACTCCGTCGTGCCGCCGGGACTGACCAGATAGCGGAAGATGGGCACGATCTCGGTGATCTCGCAGCCGGCCTCCTCGACCGCTTCGCGCCGGGCCACGGCTTCTGCCGTTTCGCCCTCGCCGATAATGCCGGCCATGATCTCCAGGAGCCACGGCGAGGACGTGTCGTCATAGAGGGGCGAACGCTGTGCGGCCAGGGCACCGATGCGGAACTGCTCGACCAGCACCAGCCGGTCGAGGTCCGGATCGTAGAGCACGACGGCGACGGCATGGCCGCGCTCGAACACCTCGCGCATGATCGGCGGGCTCCAGCCGCCGGCGAACAGGCGGTGGCGGAGCCTGTAGCGGTCGATTTGGAAGTAGCCGCTGAACGGCGTGTCTTCCTCGATGATCTCGACGTCTTCGGAAGTCAGGGCGGGGGAGGTCATATCGGAGGGCATGGGCGGCCTCGTCTTGGTCACGCGGGCCGGGTTTTGTCACAGAACCGTGTCCGCCGCAAAAGAGGATTCGCGAGACAGTTTGGCCGCGCCCCATCTAACATCCAGATGCCCTGGACAGGAGGACCGGAGATGGCCGAACAGCACAGCGAGAAAGTCACGTTTGTCGGCGCCGACGGCGAGAGCCGTCTTGCGGCCAGGCTCGATCTGCCGGCATCGCCGCTCAGGGCGTTCGCGCTGTTCGCCCACTGCTTCACCTGCACCAAGGACATCTTCGCCGCCGGGCGCATCGCGTCGACGCTGACCCGGCACGGCATCGCCGTGCTGCGCTTCGACTTCACCGGCCTCGGGCACTCCGAGGGCGAATTCGCCAACACCAACTTCTCCTCCAACGTCGGCGACCTGGTCGCCGCCGCGGACTACCTGCGCAGCGAGCACGCGGCGCCGCAGATTCTCATCGGCCACAGCCTCGGCGGTGCCGCCGTCCTCGCCGCCGCCGGTTCCGTCCCCGAAGCCGCCGCCGTCTGCACCATCGCCGCACCGGCCGAGCCGGCCCACGTCAGCCACCTGTTCCAGGGCTCCGTCGACGAGATCGAGCGGCAGGGCGAGTCCGAAGTGTTGCTCGCCGGCCGGCCGTTTCGTGTCCGCAAGCAGTTCCTCGACGACATCGAGGGGCACAAGCTGGATGGCGCCATCGCTGCGCTCAAGAAGGCGCTGCTGGTCTTCCACGGCCCGCTGGATTCGACCGTCGGCATCGACAACGCGTCCAGGATCTTCACCGCCGCCAAGCACCCCAAAAGCTTCGTCTCCCTCGACGACGCCGACCATCTGCTGAGCAAGCGTGAGGACGCGGTCTATGTTGTCGACGTCGTCGCAGCCTGGGCCGAGCGCTACGTCGGCGCGCCGGAGCCGGCAGCCGTTCCCGAGCTGACCGCGCCACCGGACGCCGTCGTCGTCGCCGAGACCGGCACCGGCAAGTTCGGTAACATCGTCTCGGTCGGCGGCAAGCACACACTGTTGGCCGACGAACCGGTGACCGTCGGCGGTACCGATACGGGGCCGGGGCCTTACGACCTGCTGCTCGCCGGCCTCGGCGCCTGCACATCGATGACCATGCGGATGTACGCCGATCTCAAGGGAATACCGCTGGAGCATGTCTCGGTGACCATGCGTCACGGAAAGATCTACGCCGCCGACTGCGAGGACTGCGAGACGCGGGAGGGGAAGATCGACCGCATCGACCGCGAGATCGAGATCACTGGGCCGTTCGACGAGGCCGCGCGCGCCAAGCTCCTCGAGATCGCCGACAAGTGCCCGGTCCACCGCACCCTGCACTCGGAGGTGAAGATCGACACCCGGCTGAAGGCCTGAACGGGGGTTCGGTGACTGCTTCCAAGGACGCCATCGTCGCCCGCGCCAAGGCCTATCCGTTCGCGCCGCCGGTGCAGTCCTACGTGTTGGTCGGCGATCGGTCGCACACCTTAACCGACGTGAGCGAGGGGGGCCTGGCGGCAGCGGTGCGCGAGGGTGGCGGCGATCCCGGCCGTCTGGCCGAGCCCCGGACGGCGGTGATCGCCTGGGGCTCCAACGCCTCACCGACGCGGCTGGCCGAGAAGTTCGGTGATCTGAGCGCAGATGCGGTGATCCCGGTGCTGCGGGCCGAGCTCCGCGACTTCGCCGTCGTTCACTCGGCCCACCTCTCCGCCTACGGCTCCGTTCCGGCGACCGGCCAAAGGGTGTCCGGCGCCCACGCAAAGGTCTTTGTTGCCCTGCTGACTGACGTACAACTCGACCGCATGCATTCCACCGAGGCCATCGGGCGGAACTACGGATTCTACTGCCTGAACGGGCTCCGGCTCGCGTTCGACGGCGGTGAAGGGACCGAAACGGCGCATGCCTATCTGAGCCTGCACGGTTGCCTCGACGTCGATGGGGAATGCGTCGCCCTCGCTGCCGTGGAAGCCGAGGGCATTCCGTTCCGGACGCTGGATCAGGTCGCCGTGCTCTCGCTCGTCCGCGACCGCCTGGCGCCCGGCACGCCCCTCGACGACTTCATCCACGAGACCGTCACCGACGAGGGCTTGCGCGCACGCCGCATCGCCATCCTGCGCGAAACCGCGTCACCGTCGCCCACCGGGGATGGGCAGGCGACGAGAATCCTCTGAGGTTGGGTTAGGGCCAGAAACGGCCGGAGCCGACGACGACGTTCAACAGGCCGATGGCCAGGTTGATGGCGACGATGCGGCGGATGCGGCCCATGTTGACCGCCGCTTTTGTCCATTCCTCGGCCTCGACGGCGCGGAGGAAGCGGGGATAGGGCGCGAAGAACAGGTAGACGAACAGCACCATCATGAACAGGCCGGAGCCGTGCATCACCTGCACGTGGTAGCCGGCATTGGCGAAGCCTCCGAAAGCGCCGAAGACCATCGCGTAGCCGGTCACCAACAGAATGATCACCGACGCCCACACCCAGGGGAAGAACCGCGGCAGCACCGCCGCCCACAACTTCAGCGGCGCTGGCGGTTCGAGCGCACCGGTTGCCGGGCGCAGCACCACGTAGGCGAAGAACATGCCGCCGACCCAGACCACCGCGGCCAGCGCGTGCAGCATGGTGGCGATGGTGGCGAAGTTCGACATGGCGTCCGTGATAGGCGGAGGCGGCCGGTGACGGCAAGCGGATTCGGACCCGGGATCAGAGCTTCGACAACACCTCGTCGGCCAGGGCGCGGACCTCTGCGGCGGCCGGGCTCGATGCGGCCGTCTCGATCACCGTCCGGCCTTCGAGCATGCTGGCGGCGAAGCCGACCCGGTTGCCGATGCTGGTCGCGGCGGTGTCCAGGCCGTCGTCGGCGAGCTTGGCGCGCATGGCGTCGGCGACACGGCCCCGCGGCGGCACCCGGTTGAGCACCACCATTGCCGGCACCTTGGCCTTGCGGGCGAGTTCGATGGTCGGCTTGGTCGCCCACACGTCCATCGGACTCGGCTGCACCGGCACCAGCACTAGATCGGCGGCGCGCACCGCGACCCGCGCTTCGGTCTCGGCGTGGGGCGGACTGTCGATGATGACGATGTCGTGGCTGCGTTTGAGCCGTGACACCTCGTTTCCGGCCCGATAGCCAGCGACCTCGACCACGTCGACCGGGTGGGTCGTTTTGGTGCCGTTGTCGGCGCGGATGCGCGCCCAGTCGGCGAGGCTCTTCTGCGGATCGATGTCGATCAGCGCCACGCGTTTGCCGGCGGCGGCAATGGCCGCCCCCAGTTGCGCGACGAGCGTAGTCTTCCCGGCGCCGCCCTTCTGCTGGGCGACGGTCAACACTTTTGCCGCTATCTTCGGTTCCCCCCTGGTGTGGCGTTGAGGTGTGTGGTGTTAGGGCGGCCGGGTCATCAGCCGCGTCGGTTCAGGCTAACGGTCCCGGTGCGGTTTGCAAGGCCGCGTCGCGCCGAAGTCGAATTTCGTCAGTGGAAGTCGCGCGAGTAGACCTCGAATTTGGCTTCGTCGGCGCGGCTCGGGGCGAGGTCGGCGGTGAGGTCGCCGAGCACGGGATCGAGGTCCCACAGCCGCTCAGCGAGGATGTGGACGACCGCGCCCTCGCGCTGCACCGGGCCGGAAATGCCGATCAGCGTCGCCTGCAGCACCGTCTTGCGGAACCGTTCGAACACCTTGGGCCAGACGATCAGGTTGGCGTGGCCGCTCTCGTCTTCGAGGGTGATGAAGATGACGCCGCTGGCGCTGCCCGGCCGCTGGCGGGTGACCACTAGGCCTGCGGTTTTCACCCGCCGGTCGTGGGGAAAGGCCGTGGCGGCGGCCGTCTGGCGGAAACCGTCGGCGGCGAGGCGGTCGCGCAGGACGGTCAGCGGGTGGGCCTTGAGGGACAGCCGCACGGCGCGGTAGTCGTCGGCCACCTGCTCGCCGAGCGCCGCCTGGGGCAGTGTCACCGCCGGCTCATTGCCGCGCTCCGCTTCCTCGGCGGCAGCGAACAGCGGCAGCGGCGCCTCGCCGAGGCCACGGACCGCCCATAGGGCGTCGCGCCGGCCGACGCCGAGGGAGCCGAACGCGTCAGCGCCGGCAAGCAGCTCCAGCGCCCGGCGGTCGAGCCCAGCGCGGCGGGCGAGGGCGCCGACGTCATCGGTGTCGCAAAAGCCGTCGCCCCGCGCCGCGACGATGGCCTCGGCATCCTCCTCGGCCAGTCCCTTGACCTGGCGGAAGCCGAGGCGCAGCGCGGCGCCGCCGTCGCACATAGACGGCTCGAGGGTGCAGTCCCAGTCGCTGAAGCTGACGTCGACGGGGCGGACCTCGACGCCGTGGTCGCGGGCGTCGCCGACGATCTGCGCCGGCGCGTAGAAGCCCATCGGCTGGCTGTTCAACAGCGCCGCCGCGAAGGCCGCCGGATGGTGCCGCTTCAGCCACGACGACACGTAGACGATCAGCGCGAAGCTGGCGGCATGGCTCTCAGGGAAGCCATAGTCGGCGAAGCCCTCGATCTGCTTGAAGCAGCGCTCGGCGAAGTCGCGCTCGTAACCGCGCCCGAGCATGCCGTCGATGAACTTGTCACGGAATCCGTGGATGGTGCCGAAGCGGCGGAAGGTCGCCATGGCCCGGCGCAGCCCGTTGGCCTCCGTCGGAGTGAATCCGGCGGCGGCGATGGCGACCTTCATCGCCTGTTCCTGAAAAAGCGGCACTCCCAAGGTCTTACCGAGTACGCCTTCAAGTTCCTTGGAGGGAAACGACACCGCTTCCAGGCCTTGGCGGCGGCGCAGGTAGGGATGCACCATGTCGCCCTGGATGGGACCGGGTCGGACGGATCGCCACCTCGATGACCAGATCGTAGAACGAGCGCGGCCGGAGCCTCGGCAGCATGCTCATTTGCGCCCGGCTCTCGACCTGGAACACGCCCACCGAGTCGGCCTCGCACAGCATGTCGTAGACGGCAGGGTCCTCGGCCGGCACGGTGGCCAGGGTCAGTGCCCGGCCGTGGTGGCGCTCGATCAGCTCGAAGGCCCTGCGCACGCAGGTCAGCATGCCGAGGCCGAGGAGATCGATCTTCAAAATACCCAGGGCGTCGAGGTCGTCCTTGTCCCACTCGATGACGGTGCGGTCCTCCATCGCCGCGTTCTCGATGGGCACCACCTGCGACAGCGGGCTTTTGGTGATCACCATACCGCCGGTGTGCTGCGACAGGTGCCGGGGAAAGCCGCGCAGCTCGCGGGCGAGGTCGATGGCCATGCGCACTGTGCGCTCGCCGGGATCGAGGCCGGCGGCACGGATGTCGGCATCGGTGACCTCGGACCACGAGCGGCGCCAGAAGGCGCTCTGCAGGGCGACGATGGAATCCTCGCTGAGGCCCATGGCCTTGCTGACCTCGCGCAGCGCGCTCTTGGTGCGGTAGCGGATCACCGTCGCGGTCATGCCGGCGTGCTCGCGGCCGTACTTGGCGTAGACGTACTGGATCACCTCCTCGCGGCGCTCGTGCTCGAAGTCGACGTCGATGTCCGGCGGCTCGTTGCGCTCGGCGCTGACGAAGCGCTCGAACAACAGGTCGATGCGGGCCGGGTCGACGGCGGTGATGCCGAGGCAGTAGCACACGGCCGAGTTCGCCGCCGAGCCGCGGCCCTGGCAGAGGATGTCCCGCCCGCGGGCGAAGCCGACGATGTCGTGGACGGTGAGGAAGTAAGGGGCGAAGCCGAGCTCGCCGATCAGCTCCAGCTCGTGGGCGACTTGATCGCGGACCTTTTCGGGCACGCCATCGGGGTATCGCTCGGCGGCGCCGGCCCAGGCGAGGCGGGCCAGTTCCTCCTGGGGCGTGCGCCCGTCGGGCACCGGATCGACCGGGTATTCGTAGCGCAGCTCGTCGAGGCTGAAGCGGCAGACGTCGGCGATCTCGACGGTGCGGGAGATGGCATCCGGCCGGTCGCGGAACAGCCGCGCCATCTCGGCAGCCGGCTTCAGGTGGCGCTCGGCATTGGCGTGCAGACGGAAGCCGGCGTCGTGGATGGTGCAGTGCTCGCGGATGCAGGTGAGCACGTCCTACAAGGGCCGCCGCTCGGCGGCATGGGCGTGGACGTCGTTGGTGGCGACCAGTGGCACGCCGCGCGCGGCGGAGAGGTCGCCCAAATCCGCGAGCCGCCGGGAATCATCGCCTAAATAAAGATTATTAACAGAGAGATATAAATTTTTATTAAAGTCACATCTCAGTTTCGAAAGGACCTCGGCGAAGGCCGCATCGGGCACCGCAGGCGGCACGGCGATGACGATCTGGCCCTCGCCGTGGGCGCAGATGTCGCTGAGCGTGAGGTCGCATTCGCCCTTCGGCGCGCGGCGACGGCCGACGGTGATGAGCGTCGACAATCGCCCGTAGGCGGCGCGGTCGGTAGGCAGCACCAGCAGTTCCGGCCCGTCGGTGGGGGCGAGGCGGGCGCCGACGACGAGGCGGATGCCGGCCTGCTTCGCCGCCACATGGGCACGAACCACGCCGGCCAGGGTGTCGCGGTCGGTGATCGCCACCGCCTCGAGGCCGAGGACGGCGGCGGTGGCGACCAGCTCCTCGGGCATCGACGCCTCGCGCAGGAACGAAAACGCGCTGGCCACTTGCAGTTCGGCATAGGCGGTCATGGCGCGCTTCGCAGAATGGCCAGTCCCTTTTCTACGTAAATCGCCATACTGGTGACATAGCGGAGGAACTGCCTATCGCTCCCCTCGATCATTGCTTTTGCATGCGCTCGGATGCCAGTCGTTTCCCTCATAACCACGACCGAGCCAGCTCAAGGCCAGGATGTCGGCTTGCTCAACGACGGACAGTTCCGTCATCGCGTCGTTGAGGCGGTGATAGGCCGGAGAGTCGAACAAGGGTTGCAGCTTAGAAACTCGAAGAACGCAAACTTCTTCTCGCCCTTCCAGATGGAAATAAGATTTCGGTGTGTATCGTCGATAAGGCGGGAAAGCCTGATGATTTCCTCAACTTTTGTCAGAGGAATTGTCAGAGGTAGAAGGTAGTCGCCCCCGTCTTCGACAGCCCGCATTTCCGCTAGTGGGCGTACGTAGGGCTTGAACGGGGTGTCTTGGACAGCCCGCTGAAATCTGTAATGAGGATCCCGTCTTTGGCTTCAGCACAGGCGAGATAGAGGCAATCGTACACCGGATGACCGAGATCCAGCGCGATCTCGAGAGCGCGTTCAGCTAGCGCTGCGGCTGGATGAAGATCCTATGAATCGACGGGAGCCGGAAAGTCTAAGGTTCCGGTGTTCCAACCCGACCACATAGGAGAAGAAGAGCGATGTCGAACTCCAATCCCACCATTCCGG
>Ga0209458_1000519_pt1 | contig 12710 bp, 10 predicted proteins | sample WorMetLIZAISLAND_FD_187411 | JGI IMG/M metagenome (GOLD analysis project Ga0209458, IMG submission 187411) | Marine gutless worms symbiont microbial communities from Max Planck institute for Marine Microbiology, Germany - Inanidrilus manae... ...
CACCCGCTCTCCACCGCGGCAACAACACGCTCACGCAAATCCAGCGAATAAGGTCGAGGCATGCATGCTGGCCTCCTCCTCCAGCCAGCATCTTGAATCACATCAAACGCCTCAGGGGAATCCCCCCGTTGATTCAAACAAGCACGGACATGCTCTAGACCGCCGCACCGGGCAGCGGGTCGCCATTACCGGAAGACGTCGGTCGCCGCGCCTGCCTCAGCCGCCGGCGCTGCGCAGCGGCGATACGGCGTCGGCGTGGTGGGCGTAAGATTCCGCCAGCAGGGCCGGGATCTGCTCGGCCGGCACAGGCCGGGCGATGTGGAAGCCCTGCACGAAGCGGCAGCCGTTGGCCTTGAGGAAATCGAGGTGCTCGGCGGTTTCGACGCCTTCCGCCACGACCCGCAGGTTGAAGTGGCGGGCCAGGCCGATGATGGTCTTGACGATGGCCGCGTCGTTCTCGTCGCTGGTCACGTCGCGCACGAATGACCGGTCGATCTTCAGCACGTCGAGTGGGAATCGCTTCAGGTAGGCCAGCGACGAGTAGCCGGTGCCGAAATCGTCGATTGCCAGGCCGACGCCGGCTTCGTTCAGTCCCTGCAGCACTTTGGCCGTCGCGTCCGGATCGCGCATGACGCTGCTCTCGGTCAGCTCCAGCTCGATGTCGGCCGCCGACAGACCGGACTGTTCGATCCACTTCAGCACGTGCTCCTGCAGGCTGTCGCGGTTGAACTGGTGCGCCGACAGGTTCACCGCCACCCGCACCCGTGGCAGGCCGCGGTCGTGCCATGCCTTGAGCTGCCGGCAGGCGTCCTGCAGGATCCAGTCGCCCATCGGCACCATCAGGCCCAGTTCCTCGGCCAGGGGAATGAACTGATCTGGCGGGATCAGGCCCCGTTCCGGGTGGCGCCAGCGGACCAGCGCTTCCAGGCCAACAACGGCGCCGGCGGCGACGTCGAGCTGCGGCTGGTAGTGCAGTTCCAGCTCGTCGTTGCGGATCGCCCTCTGCAGGGCCACGCCCAGGCCGATACGGCGCAGGGCATCGCTGTTCAGGTCCGGGCGATAGAACTGATAGGCCGAACCGCCGGTCTGCTTGGCCTGATACATGGCGACATCGGCCAGGCGGATCAGCTCATCGCCGTTCTCCGCATCGGACGGGAACAGCGCGATGCCGATGCTCGGCGAGACCGAGACCACGTGACCACCGATCTCGACGGGTGCCGACAGGCTCTCGATCAGCTTGCCGGAAATACGCGCCGCCACCATGCCGTCCTCGAGGTTGGCGATGATGGCGATGAACTCATCGCCGCCCAGCCGGGCCACCGTATCGGACTGCCGCAGGCAGTCGCGGATCCGCCCGGCGATCGTCTTCAGCAGCACGTCGCCGGCCTCGTGGCCCATGGTGTCGTTGACGAACTTGAAGCGGTCCAGGTCGATGAACAGGACCGCCAGCTGATGATCGTAGCGCCGCGCGTGGTTGATCGCGTGCGACAGCCGGTCGAACAGCAGGCTGCGGTTGGGCAGGCCGGTCAAATTGTCATAGTGCGCCACCTGCGAGCGGCTCATGGCGCATTCGATCGCGGCCGGCAGACGCCGCTCCATGTCGCCACGCTGCAGCACTTCCTGGGCACCGAACTTGACCAGCTCGACCGCCGCCTGCGGCTCATAGCTCTCCAGCACCACCACGCTGGGCAGCCACAGGAACAGCTCCATCAACTCGATCAGATCGAAGGTGCCGTCGGCCGAGGCGAACTCCAGGTCCACCACCAGAGCGTCGACGCGCTGCTCGGCGATCCGTGCGCCGGCTTCGCGGATGTCGCGGGCCTGCACCACGTTGAACGATGTCGTCGCCAGCGCCGCCGCAATGGCAGCCTGTTCGCCGTCGTTCCGGCCGATGGCCAAAACGCACAGGGATTCCGTTTCCGCTCGCAGCACTGACAACCCGCAGCGTCGTTACGGTGAGCCTGAATACTAGGAAAACGAGGGTTAAAGTTGCGTATACACAAGCGCCGAGCGCAGCGTCAGGGGCTTAGCCAAATGGCCGAATTCTGCCGGTTTCGGCTCACCCCGTCCGATCGTCGCCCGGCGTCTCAACCGTTGCGCTCGGCTGCCGGCACATAGCGCGGATCGTGGCCGTACTCCTCCAATGGCCCGCTGTGAATGACGTCGAGCCGTTCGCGCTGCTTGACGTAGGTCCAGGCATCGAAGGCCGCGTCGCCGAACGCGGCGGTCACGGCAATGCCGATGCGGTCGTAGCCCTGTGGCAGATGCGTGCTCTCGATCCGGTCGAGCTCGGCCAGAACCTCGTCGTCGACGGCGAACACCTCCCCGTGCACCCGGTGCCCGGTACCCTGCTCGGCCAGCAGCACCGGCGAGAACCAACGGCCGGCAACGACCAGCGGATAGGCATCACGGGTGTGGAAACGGCCGAGAAAACGCTGTCCGGCCAACCCGGCGTCATGGTTGGGGAAGCCGCGTTTCAGCGTGCCATAGACGAAGACCCGGTGCATGACATGAAGGATAGCGCCCGGTCCGTGACGGTAACAGGACCATAGGTGCGCCGCCGACGGTCAGGCCGGCGGCACCACGGCCGGCTCACGGGCGCATATGGAAGTGCGACGGCCCGCTCTGCCGCAAGGGTGCCGCCAGGTTGGCGAACTCGCACAACAGCGGCCGGGTGTCCCGGGGATCGATGATCTCCTCGATCAGGAACACCTCGGCGGTGCGGAACGGTGAGCGCACCCGGTTCAGCCGCGCCTCGATCTCCTTGAGCAGCGCCGCGGGATCGTCCGCCGCCGCCAGCTCGGCCTTGTAGGCCGCTTCGATCCCCCCCTCCACCGGAAGCGAGCCCCAGTCGCCCGACGGCCAGGCATAGCGGTACTTCAGTCGCGTGTGGTTGGCATGCGCGGCGCCGGCGACGCCGAAGGATTTGCGGATGATCACCGAGCACCAGGGCACCGTCGCCTGGTAAACCGCTGCCAGCGCGCGGGCACCGTGCCGGATGGTCGCCGCCTTCTCGCCTTCGATGCCGATGACGAAGCCGGGATTGTCGACCAGGTGCACCACCGGCAGGTGGAAGGTCTGCGCCAGGTCGATGAACCGGGTCACCTTGTGCGCCGCGTCCGCGGTCCAGCCGGCGCCGTAGTGCATCGGATCACCCGCCAGCACGGCCACCGGCCAGCCGTCGAGCCGGGCCAGCCCGGTGACCGCCGAGCGGCCGTAGCGCCGGCCGATCTCGAAGAACGAGCCCTGGTCGACGCAGGCTTCGATGATGCGGCGCATGCGATAGGGCTTGCGCCGGTCCTTGGGCACGATATCGATCAGCCCGGGCTCGCGGCGTTCGGGATCGTCATCCTGGGGTCCGCGCGGCGGCAGGCCGTCGATCGACGACGGCAGGTAGAACAGGAACTGCCGGGTCCGGGCGAAGGCTTCCTCTTCACTTTCCACTTCGTCGTCGATGGCGCCGTTGCGGGTGTGGATGGCACTGCCGCCCAGTTCCTCCTTGGTCACCGGTTCGGCGACCCGCGCCACCACCGGCGGCCCGGCGACGAACAGCTGTGAAATGCCCTTGACCATCAGCGAGTAATGGCTGGTCACCGCCCGCGCCGCGCCCAGGCCGGCGACCGAGCCCAGGGCCAGGGCAACCACCAGCACCGTGCCCATGTTGGCCACCACCCAGTCCCAGCCGGGGTTGGCCGGGACGTAGGTGTGGCCGTCCATCTCCAGCGACTTGACCGAACCACCGCCGCCGGTGCCGTCGACCAGGCGCACGATCGGCAGCCGCAGCTCGTTCGCCATCTGCTCGGCGATCACCTGCTTCTCCCAGATCGAGGCGTCGGCGGCACCGCCGCGAACCGTGAAGTCGTCGCCGCCGACTACCACCCGCCGACCGTCGATACGGCCGCGGCCGCAGACGAAGTTGGTCGGCGACAGTTGGATCAGCTCGCCGTTCTCGTCATACGCGCCGCGGCCGGCGACGGCACCGATCTCGTGGAACAATCCCGGATCCAGCAACCGGTCGATGCGTTCGCGCACGGTGAGCTTGCCGCCGTCGTGCTGGCGTTTGACCTTGTCCGGCCCGCCCATCTCGTGCGCCATGCGCTCGCGCCGGCGCAGTTCTTCGATCTCGGCTTCCCAACTCATGGCGTGTTCCCTTTTGTGTTTTGTTTGCAACGAATGAGCGGGCGGGTCTCAGACCCGCCCCTACCGCAATCCCGACCGCTTGTAGGGGCGGGTCTGAGACCCGCCCGAGGCAGCGTCAGCCCGCTTTGGTCACGTACCCGTCCCGCGTCTGCGGCAGCTTGCGGTCCAGGATGCGCGATGCCACCACGGTGCGCAGGATCTGCGCCGTGCCGCCGCCGATGGTGAACATGCGGGCGTCGCGGGCCATGCGCTCCAGCGGATTGTTGCGGGAATAGCCGGCGGCACCGAACACCTGCAGGGCGTCGTTGGTCACCTTGATTGCCATCTCGGAGGCGAAGATCTTTGCCTGCGCCGCCAACAGGGCATCGGGGAAGCCGCCGCTGTCGCCAGCCTCGCCACTCCGCGCCGCCTGGTACATCAGCGCCCGCGCGGCCGCCGTCTGTGTCGACATGTCGGCCAGCATCCACTGCAGGCCCTGGAACTCGCAGATCGGCCGGCCGAACTGTTCGCGTCGGCCGCTGTAGTCCAGCGCCAGCTCGTAGGCGCCCTGGGCCAGCCCCAGGGCCACCGTGCCGGCACCCACACGCTGGCCGTTGTAGGCGTTCATGAGGTCGGCGAAGCCTTTGGCCAGGCCGCGCGGCGGCACCACCAGGGCCGCCGCCGGCAGCGCCATGTCCTCGAACCTGAGCTCGGCCTCCGGAATGCCCCGCAGACCCATGGTCGGTTCGCGCCCGGCGACGATCAGTCCCTCGGTCTCATCGCGCACGGCGATGAAGCCGCCGATCCCCTGCTCGCTGCCGTCCTCGTCGAACACGCGGGCAAAGATCAGGTGCAGGCGCGATACCCCGCCACCGGTGATCCAGTGCTTGCCGCCGTTCAGCACGTAACCGTTGCCGCGCTTGTCGGCGCGCGTGGTCATCTCTGTGGCGGCGCTGCCTGCCCCGGGCTCGGTGATGCAGATCGCCGGCTTGTCGCCGGCCAGCACCAGTTCAGCCGCCAGCCGCTTCTGTTCCTCGGAGCCGTAGGCCATGATCGCCCCGACCGCGCCCATGTTGCATTCCACGGCGATGCGGCCGGTGACACCGCAGGCCTGCGCCATTTCCTCGATCACCAGCACGGCATCCAGATAGCCGAGGCCGTGGCCGCCATAGGCCTGCGGAATGGTCATGCCGATGAAGCCGGCGTCCTTCAGCCGCTCGACATTGTCCCAGGGATAGTCTTCGCTGCGGTCGACCTCGGCGGCCCGCCCGGCGATCTCGCCACGGGCCAGTTCGCGCGCCGCAGCGCGCAGCGTCATCTGCTGCTTGCTCAGGCTGTTCGGCATCCGCACCTCGTCCGGTTCATGGTTCGGGCCACGCAGTTGGCGGGAGTATGGGCGGCGCCCCCTTGCAAGACAACCGCGCCAGCCTCTACCGTCATCGTCGGCGCAGTCGAGGGAGGACGCCATGCCGGTGGATTCGCGGGGACTGGACTACACGGCGGCGAACGACGACGCGGTCAGCCACTACGACGGCATGATCCGCGCCTATCTGGCCTTCCGCACCGATACCGGCAACCTGCTCAAGGATACCCTGGCAGCCGACCCGGAAATGCCGATGGCGCAGATCGTCCGTGGCTATTTCTTCCACCTGTTCTGCGTGCCGGCGCTCGAGCGCAAAGCCGTTCAGGCACGCGAGGCGGCCGAGGCAGCCGTCGCCAGCCACGGCGCCAATCGGCGCGAACGCCTGCATCTGGCCGCGCTGACCGCCTGGAATGCCGGCGACCTGCGCACCGCAACTGCGTGCTGGGAAGACGTGCTGCTGTCCTGGCCGCATGACGTGCTGGCCCTGCGGCTGAGCCACTACACCCACTTCTACCTGCATGGCAGTGCGGCCATGCGCGAATCCGTGAACCGCATCATGCATGCCTGGCAGGAGGACACGCCGGACTACGGCTTCGTCATGGGCATCGCCGCCTTTGCCCACGAGGAGGCCGGCGATTACGCCATTGCCGAAGACCTCGGGCGCCGCGCCGTCGATCGCAATCCGGCTGACATATGGGGCACCCACGCCGTCGCCCATGTGCTGGAGATGCAGGGCCGCCATCACGACGGCATCGCCTGGCTCGACACCTACAGCCGCCACTGGGCGGACACCAACAATTTCCGTTTCCACACCTGGTGGCACAAAGCGCTGTTCCATCTTGAGCTCGGGCAGTACGACGCGGTGCTCGACCTCTACGACACCCGTTTCCGCAAGGAACACACGGAGGAATACCTCGACGTCACCAACGCCTGCGCCATGCTCTGGCGGCTGGAGTACCTCGGCGTCGACGTTGGCGCGCGCTGGCACGAGCTGGCGGACATTGCCGAAGCCCACATGCAGGACAACCTGCTGGCCTTTGCCGATGCGCACTACATGATGGCGCTGTCCGCCGACGGTCGCAGCGAAGCGGCAGACGTGATGATGGCCGCGCTGCAGGAAACCGCCACCCACACCGGCGTCAGCCAGGCGGAGATCATGGCCCAGGTGGGTCTGCCGGTATGCCGCGCCACGCTGGCGATCCGTCAGGGCAACCACGGCACCGCGGCAGACCTGCTGCTGCCACTGCGCGACCGCGTCTGGATGCTGGGCGGCAGCCACGCGCAACGGGACGTCTGGCAGCAGATGCTGGTGCACGCGCTGCTCCGCGCCCGTCGCTTCGAGGAAGCGCAGGCGCTGCTGGCGCAACGCACCGCGCTCAAGCCGAACAGTCCGACCAGCTGGCGCTGGTATGCGGAAGCGCTGGACGGCCTCGGCGAACCGGAACAGGCGACACTGGCGCGTCAACAGGCCGAGCAGATCCTGGCGGCCTGACCACGCGCCCGAGAGCGGGCTGATTGCATCGGCGAACCGGCGTCGACGAATACAGCCGGTCACCCTTCGGGCGTCGCGAAACAGAGACCTTGCAGCCGGTGTTTGTCGCCGAGAAGGCGCGCTTTTCGGATCCGGCACAATCAGCCGGGCACATGGATACGGGACGGTAGCGTACCGCGTCTATTAGCACCCTCACATATCTTCAAGGTCCCCCACCGATTGGCGCATATCCTCGTCCCGGGGCACGCCCCCGTTGCAACAATCGGAAAGGAACCGAGCTATGCCTGTAAGAACTCAGGACTACACGACGCTGGCGCACGTACTGATCGAACGCCTTCGCGGCAAGTTGACGCAAATGGAGTTCGATCTGCTCGAACACGATGACTTCGAAAGCTGGAAGGCCGAGCTCGCGCGGGCACCGGCGACACTGATGGTCAATCCGGCTTTCGACCCCGCCTATTGCGATCTGTCGCGCGCCCGCGTGCTTCAGCTGCGCGCTGGCGACGACACGGTGGGGGTGATCGCCGGCAAGGCCATCGACGGCGACTTCGTCGAGCTGATGCGCAGCGGTGCGCTTTGGTACGGGCGCGAAGCCGGCGCGGCACAGCAGGTCGCCGTATCCGCGCCGCCCGAGGTGCCGGCACTTGCGGGCCGCCTGGCCTATTTCGGCGGCCTGTGGTTGCATCCTCGGGTTCGCGGCACCGGGCTGTCGAGCCTGCTGCCGCGCCTGATCCGCGCCATCGCGGTACGCGACTGGCTGCCGGACTTCCTGTGCGGCGGGGTGCTGGAAGCGTTGGCGATCCGCGAGATCCCGACCCGTGTATATGGCTACGCCCACTGTGTGCAGATCGGCCAGGCCGTCCACTTCCCGCTCACCGGCAAGAAGGAGAACCTGTTCATGCCCTGGGAGTCGTTGACGGAGTGGCTGGCGCTGTCGCAGGTCTACCTGGCGGCCCTGTCACTTGACGAGATCGAAGCTCGCGTAGACCCAAGCCATCAGGACACGATCGGTGCGCGTACCGTCGTCGCTGAACGGCAAAAGCAGTCGATGGCGTGACACCGTTCCCGTGATCCAGCGGGTTGAGACGTACTGAAGCTGGGGCCGGCCACTGTCCTTGATCTCGCGGAGGCCGGCCCCGACCCATTCGCGATAGCGTGGCCAGGGTATCTGCCCCGGAGTCTCGAACGTGGTGTCGCGGCGGTTGTTGATCGCTGCGTTCCGTCCCCACCAGATGATCAGGTAGTCGTCGGGACGTTCGGGCGTGACGTCGTAGATATGCGTGTTGCCCAGCATCTGCGCCCGACTGAGGGTGCCAGCCGGCAGCCGTTGCGGTATCGCCTGCCGCCCCTGCTGCTCGCTGCACCAGGTCTCGTAGACCTGCAGCAGCGGACGTAGCCGCCTGTGCGATTCCAGGATGTCGAAGTCTTCGACTTCGGCCAGGTGCTGAATGCGACCGCTGCCAGGTCGCACTTCGAACCACATGTCTGCACCGCTCATGCCGGCACGTCCCGCGTCAATCGCCCGCCGAAATAGAGCGTAGTGGTGTCGGTCGCGGCTCGACGGCACGTTCCTCGTACAGCTCCAGTTCGAACTCCCGGTTCGGATTGGCGGCGAAATAGGCGATCATCCGCGCCACCGTTTCCGCCGGCCGCGGTGGTGCAATCCGCCGGCTGTCGCGAATGATCGCCAGCGCCACACACTCGACCCATTGCCGCAGCGCATCCTGGTCCATGCCGGTCAGGCGCGCCTCGGCCGGCGCCGGCTCCAGCAGGTGTCCCGCCGTAACGCCCAGATGTACCGCGAGCTTGGCCGCCATCGGCGCCGACAGCGGTGCCCTGCCGCGTTCGATCTTGCTCAGATAGGACGATTGGGTGCCGGCGAGTGCCGCCAGCCGGATCTGCGTCAATCCGTTCGCCCGTCGCGCTTGCCGCAATCTCAGGTTCATAAGTGCAATAGTCCAACTAGCTCACAGTTCAGAGACTAACTTACCCCAATTGACCTGTAAATGGCAGGAATATGACCTTTTTGTTTCCATAATGTTCAAGAACACGCTTTCTTTTCCACGAGGCCCCATCACCCCGCGCAGACAGAGTGTAACCCGACCCACACCGACGCGCGACCCGGACGGGCAAACATGCAACCCGTCCGGGCGTCGTGCCGGCGACTGCCCGCAGTGGGGTCAGTCAGCTCAACAGGGTATAGCTAGTCATCTGCATCTCGGCGGCTTCCTCGCGCAGGACGGCGAGCTGATGACGCTGCGCGGCGCGGCGATGGCGCAACTGCAGCCCGACGACGCGCCGTAGGGCGAAGCATGACAACCTCAGGCCGCGCGCTCGCCGTAGTAGAGCATCACCTTGTGCCGGGCCTCGGCGAAGAACAGCCAGCGCTCGACCAGCACGCCGGCCGCGGCGCTCAGCAGCGCGAGGACGGCACAGCCGGCACCGATCACCCCACCGACGGCAAGCTGCAGCACCACCAGCGCCGCCGGCAGCACGAAGGCCAGGGCCTGGGTGATCCAGCGCAGGCGCTCGGCATGTTTGCGTGCCACCCTGTAGCCCATCTCCGACAGCAGGTAGTTCTCGGTCGCGTGCGGCGGGTCGAGCAGGCGTACCGGGCCCAGGCCTCCCAGTCCCGTGGCGCTCTCCGCCGAGCTCGCCGGCTGCAGCCGGTCAATCCCGCGCCAGTACGCCAGCTTCACGCCCCAGGCCGCCAGCGCCGAGGCCAGGCCGAGCCAGCCCGGCCAGGCCGGCGCGGCGCCGAACGGTACCAGCAGCGCGTTCAACCACAGGCTGCCGGTATAGAGCGCCAGCAGCAGGTAGACCGGCAACACCAGGGGCTGCTGCCACTGCGGCACCGCCGCCAGGCTGCGATAGATCATCGCCGTGCAGTAGACCGTGACCACCGCGCCGACAGCGGCGAGCAACCCGGCCAGCAGCCAGGCCCCGTCCGGCGAGCCGGTGATGAGCCAGCCCAGCGCGAACAGGCCGGCCGGCAGATAGGTCGCCAGCGCCGCGACGCCTTCGCGCGACAGCCAGGACGAACGCCACTGCGTCACCGCCCGCCACGCACGCTCGGGATGACCCAGGTGAAAGGTCGACGACAACAGCCCGGCCGTCACCAGCAACAGTGCCAGCGCCAGGCCAGTCAGGCCGAACCAGCGGTCTGCCGGCAGCAGTCCGAGCGGTGCGGCCAGCCCGAGCAGGCCGAGCAGGCCATAACCGGCACCGGAGGCGACGGTGAAGAAGATGACCGAGTACGCAGGATGCATGTCGTCGCGCCCTTAGTCCGCCGTCAACGCGACAGCAGGCGGTCGACCCAGCCGAGGAACCCGCCCTCGGGCGCCGCATCCGCCAGCACCGGGGCGTCGGCCGTCTCGGCATCGCCGCCACTACCGCGGCGCGGCGGCAGGTACTTGTTCGTCGGCCGCAGGCCGAGCTCCGGCATCAGGTCATAGCCCCCGCGCTCGGCGACGAGGCGTGACACCGCCGAATTCGGGTCGGCCAGGTCGCCGTAGTGTCGGGCATTGGCCGGACAGGTGGCGACGCAGGCCGGCACGCGCTCGTCCTCGGCCAGGTTGTCGTTGTAGATCCGGTCGATGCACAGGGTGCATTTCTTCATCACCCCGCCGTCGGCATCGTACTCCCTTGCACCATAGGGACAGGCCCATGAGCATAGCTTGCAGCCGATGCACAGGTCCTCGTCGACCAGAACGATGCCGTCCGCCTCGCGCTTGTGCGAGGCCCCGGTCGGACAGACAGTGACGCACGGCGCGTCGTCGCAATGCAGGCAGGACTTGGGGAAGTGCACGGTCCGGCTGTCCGCCCCCTCGCCGGCTTCGAACGTGTGCACCCGGTTCAACCATACCCCGCTGACGTTGGCGCCATAGGGGTCGGCATCGCTCAGCGGCGCCGGATGGCCGCCGGTGTTCCATTCCTTGCAGTTCACCGCGCAGGCGTGACAGCCGACGCAGGTGTCGAGGTCGATCACCAAACCCAGCCGCGCCTTCGGCGCTGTCTCCGGCAGGCTGGTCATGGCTTGCCTCCGCTGTTCCGGGCGCCGTAGCGCAGCACCGCCGGCCGCGCCGGCGCCCCCGGTGGCGCTGCGAGCGGCGCGAACTGCGGCTCGCTGATCGCCGCGCCGTCTTCGGCCCGGGCAATACGCACCTTCAGGTCGTACCAAGCCGCCTGCCCGGTCACGGGATCGGCGTTGGCGTAGCGATAGCCCTGCCCGCGCTCGGGCAGCAGGTCGTCGATCAGGTGGTTCAGCAGAAAACCCCGGGTCGCTTCCGGGGCGTCGGGTGCCAGGTTCCAGGCACCGCGGCGCTTGCCGATCGCGTTCCAGGTCCACACCGTATGCGCATTGACGCCCTGCATCAGCCGCACCTGCGCCTTGATCTGGCCGTGCCGGCTGATCAGCCAGACCCAGTCGTCGTCGGCAATGCCCTCCTGTGCCGCCAGCACGGCCGGCACGTAGAGCCGGTTCGCGGCATGGATCTGCCGCAGCCAGGCGTTCTGCGAGCCCCACGAGTGGTACATCGCCATCGGCCTTTGCGTCACCGCATGCAGCGGGAAGTCGCGCTCGTCGACGGCTTCCTCCTCGAACGGGGGGTACCAGAACGGCAGCGGGTCGAAATAGCGCTCGATGCGCTCCCGCTTCTGCGGCGGCGGCTGCTGCAGGCCGTGCCCCTGGGCCGCCAGACGGAACTTCTGCAGCGGTTCCGAGTAAAGCTGCATCACCACCGGGCCCGCTTCGGCGATGAAGCCCGTGTCGACGGCAAAGTCGAGATAGCTCTGGTTGGCGAACTTGAAGTAGCGCTGCTCAGGTGCCAACTCGTGCTGCCAGAAGCAGTCGTTCTCCAGGTAGCGTTCGAGCTGGTGCGGATTGGCCGCACCCCGGCCGTGACTCGCGCCGTCGCTGCCGCGCCAGCCGGCCAGCGGGCCGACACCGGGGCCACGTTCGTGGTTGACGATGTAGTCCTTGTAGCCGCCGGGGTAGCGCGGGCCACCGTCGTCGCCCACCAGCCCCGGCAGTCCCAGGCGCGCGCCCAGGTCGATCAGCACGTCCTGAAACGGCCGCACGTCGCGGTCGGGCGCCAGTACCGGCTGGCGAATGGCGTCGGCCGGGCCGTCGGCCGAGCAGATCGGCCTGTCGAGCAAAGAGATGCAATCCCAACGCTCGAGATAGGTGGTATCCGGTAGCACCAGGTCGGCGTAGGCCACCATCTCCGAGGCATAGGCGTCGGAATAGATGATCCGAGGAATGCGGTAGCCGTCATCCTCGCCGTTGCGCTCGGTCAGCATGCGGATGGTGTCGACGGTGTTCATGGCCGAGTTCCAGGCCATGTTGGCCATGTACATGAACAGCACATCGACCGGATAGGGATCGCCGGCCCAGGCGTTGGTGATCACCGTGTGCATCATGCCGTGGGCGGCCAGCGGCGCGTCCCAGGAGAACGCCTTGTCGATCCGTTGCGGACTGCCGTCGGCGTCGATCAGCAGGTCTTCCGGTCCGCGCGGAAAGCCTAGTGGTGGCCCGGCCAGCGGCGTGCCCGCGGCAACCTGGTCAGGCCGACCGGCCGGTTGCGGCGCCGGTGGTATGTGCTTGGGGAACGGCGGCTTGTAGCGGAAGCCGCCGGGCACGTCGACGCTGCCCAACAGCAGTTGCAGCAGGTGCAGGGCGCGACAGGTATGAAAGCCGTTGGAGTGGGCGGAAATGCCGCGCATGGCGTGCATCGC
>Ga0209458_1000520_pt1 | contig 12679 bp, 9 predicted proteins | sample WorMetLIZAISLAND_FD_187411 | JGI IMG/M metagenome (GOLD analysis project Ga0209458, IMG submission 187411) | Marine gutless worms symbiont microbial communities from Max Planck institute for Marine Microbiology, Germany - Inanidrilus manae... ...
CGGACCTGAGTCCGGGCGACGACGGCCCGCCGGAGGGGTACGTCGCCGTTCCGACGCTCGAAATCAGGCCGGGCATGGGCGGCGGCGGTTACGCCGAGGAGGACCTCATGGGCCCGCCGGCTCTGTTCCCGGAGCACCTGGTCGTCCACGAACTGAGGGGCAAACCGCTCGACTTCCTGGCCATGGAGGTCGAGGGCCAGTCGATGGAGCCGGTGCTGGTGAGCGGCGACCAGGTTCTCATCGACCGGCGCAAGCTCAATCCGTCCCAGCCGGGCGTCTTCTCACTTTGGGACGGCTGGGGGCTGGTCGTAAAATGGATCGAGCGCGTGCACGACAGCGATCCGCCCAAGCTACGGGTGATGTCGGAGAACGACCGGTTCGCAGAGTACGAGGTGCTTGCGGAGGAAGCCCGGGTCATCGGGCGGGTCGTTTGGTTTGCGAGACGGATGTAGCGACGCTCAGCAGCGAGGAACTTCAGCCATGCTCAAATGGCTGAGGCTTCTCTTGCGCAAAATCATCGCCGCAATCAGCAGCGCCCTGACGCTCACATCAGCGATTAGGGCAGCTTGTCAACGGGCGACTATTTCGTCATGTCCGCGACAACATCGGACAGGTAATCGAGCGCCGTGTCACCCTCCCGTTCCCCCAAGATGGCAATAAGACGCGGTAATCCGGCTAATGCATGCGCATTGGCAATGCGCATCATCTCATGCGGTCTGTCGATCACTTCAACGTCTCCGGTGCGCGCGATCGCCAGCAACATGAGCGCGTTGGATCGCCAGTTATCGCTTCCGAAGACGGTCCCTTCGATGGCTTTATAGGTCTTGCCCTTGACTTCGAATTCCGGTTTCAGCTCTTCCTTCACGGCAATGCAAACAGCCAGGAACCACATATCGACCATCCTGGGGAAAGGACTGTCTTCGGGATTATTCCGTGATCCTTCTGTTCGCGTGAGACAATAGGCATGGAAATACTCTTGGTACTTCTCTGGAAGCTGAATATCTGTTGAAGCGAACGCGTTCATTTATACCTCCATCGCCAGGCTGCTCTCATCCAGCCTCACCGCTTCACGGCGCTCGCAGATTTGACAGTGCTGACGGTGGTTGCAACCGCAAAGCAATACGCGCGTATCGTTTACACCGGGATCGTTAACGAGAATTTTCGGATAGTGGGCGGGATTGGTGAGGGTATAAATCCGGCTGGCGCGCTCATCCAGAATGTCTTCGCATCCGGCGATCTCCGAATGGGTCAGAAAAAGGATGAGCTGTGAGCTTTGCCGCGATGCGAGCTGAAGAACGGCTTGCTTGACATAGCCGCTCATCATGCCAAGCGGCGTGTCGATCACGTTTGGGGCTTTCACTTCACTGACTCTCGTGAGGGCCAGGATGAAGGCGATCGTCAGCGCGCGGCGGGAAGCGCCGTTTAAGTCCTGCGAGGGATCGAGCGGATGGTCGTAACGGCCAAAGACGACGATTCGAAACTCCGGGGTGATGGCTGCGCGGGTGATGATTGACCGCTGCGCCGGGTCAGCGCCGATCATTTCGAGAAACATGGCATTCATCCGCTCACTGACCTGTGCGAGTTCCCTTGTCTTCATTGTCTCAAGGGCGTTCATGAGTATCTGCTGCAAATCATGGGCAACCTCAAGCTCGGAACCGATTTTCATTCCCTTTTCGTCATGTTGCAGAAGCTTTTCTCTTTCCGCTTCCGCCATATTGATCTCGCGCCGCTTCGCTTCGAGTTGCGCGCTTAGTCGGATTTCTTTGCTCTGGGCGTCCTTGGACTGTGCCCGGTAATGATCGCGCGTTGTACGAAGCTGCTGAATATCGACATCCGGAAGGGCCGCGATCTTCGTCTCTATGGCAGACTCTGATTCGCCGTATTCCTGACATCGCGCGTTCGCCCTTTGGCGGCGTTCAAAAACGTCGCTGTATTCATCAGTCCACGTGTGGTCCGCCACGGGCCTTAACAGCTCCTGCGCGCCGTAGTAAAGCGCCGTCACTTTCTCTTGAATGGCGTCAGAATTTCGGCTCTCGTCGATCAAATGCTGGATGTGCGTACGGCGGCGCTGGCCGTCCGGGTCGTTCGGGTCCAGCGTATCGCCACAGATGCAGACGGGCTGGTTCAGCCGGTCTTCAAGGACGGGTATCGTCTGGTTGGGAATCTTCCCCTGCTTATGCAGGCCGTCGAGCACCGCTTTCGCCTTCGTAAATGGGGCGGCTAGGAGCTGTTTGCCGAGCAGTTCGCTCCTGAACAGGTTGGCGTGGTCACGCGCGGCCTGGGCCGCATCCTTCTCTGCGGACTGGCGCCCATGGTTGGCGGCCTTGCGCTGTTTTTCCAGATCTTCCCGGTTGCCCTTGCGCAGGGCGTCGGACAGCTTCCGATCGGCCTCCTCCTCAAGGTCTTCCAGCTTGAGCCGGGCTTCCTTGGCCAGCTTGACCTGTTCCTCAAGGACGGGCAACTCTTCCTGAAGCGCCGTCAAGCGGTCGGACACCGTTTGGAGTTCCTGACGATTGCCGGCGCCCTTTTTGACTTTCTGATTAAGGTCGCTGCCGACCTTGCGGGTGTGGCTCAGTGCCTCCTCGACAACGACTAGCCCCAACAGAGAGCGGATGGCACCTTCGACCCGCTTCATCTGGTCGCCTTTGCTGCCTTCGATGAAGCTTAGCGCGCGATCGCTGTCGGTGAAGAACACCTCACGAAGCTCTCTTGGCAGATGGGGACGAATATGCGCTTCGGGGTTATCAACCGGATCGGCACCATTTGGCGTAAGATGGAAGAGATTGATGTTGGCGCCGCCATGCTCCCATTTGCCGCCCCGCACTGTCTCCGTAACGAACCGGATCAGCCTATACTTTCTGCTGCCGGTGCGCGTAGGGATTTCACAGTCCACTTCAACGGAAATGGTCACGGAAGCCTTTTCGCCTGAAGACACGTCGATGGGACTAAGGCGGAAGCTCTTGCCACGATCCGGCAAGGCTTCATCGCCGAACAGCCCCCACTGCAACGCTGTTAGCAAGGTCGTCTTGCCGCTTTCATTGGCAGCCCGAATCACTGTAAGGATGCGATCGTTCTCCGTCGCGAAATCAAACGCAACATCCTTCAAGAGCCTGAAATTCTCGATATGAGCGCGCAGGAGTTTCATCAGCCTTCCCCCTTATCGGCTTCCGATTCCGCACGTGATCTGTACAGAAACATGCCAACCGTATTCACTTGGTTGGAAATTTTCTTGACGACATTAGTTTTCGCGATCGTGTGTTCGCGCTCAATATTCAGAACGTCTCCGAGAAGATGGCCGACCTCCTCCCGATAGCCCTCGCACCGCTCCGGCACCTCGTCGAGTTCGCCGAGCAGAACTTCCAGGATTTTCTTGTCGTTGTATGCCATCAGTCCACGACCCATTCATTCGCCAGCGCCTGAAGATGCTGCACGGCCTCGTAGGGACCACCGTCGAGAGGCCCATTACGGCTCAGGCGCGCAAACTCCCACACGCGCTCTAGCTCCGAGCGTACAAGCCGCCGCGCGTCCGGATCAAGCCGCTCAACCGTTGAGGAGGAGGTACCCGGCGGCAAGACCACAAAGTCATGGATCACGGCATATGTCTTGCCAATGGCTTTGCACGTGCGCAACAGTCGCCCCCGTCGTTGTACCCACTGCCGTCTGACGGTTGTACTAGCAAGAATATATGCAAGCTTGATTTGCGGAATATTAACGCCTTCGTCAAGGACACGTTTGGCCGTCAATATTTGTGTCACGCCGTCTTGGAATACCGAAAGTATTCGCTTGGTTTTTTGGCGACTTTGGGTTTCTTCCTGCGTGAGCTGATGAAACAGCACGCCCCGGCTCTCTAGGAGCCGATTGACCTGTTCGAGCTGTTCGGGTTTCTTGTCTGTCGCATAGATGAGCGTGTACCGCAGTTCCCGTGGGCCCTCCGCATCCAGCAGACCGGCGAGGATGTCGAGTTTCCCGTTTGCCGTCTCCAGCACGAGACGCCTTAGGCGCAGAAGGTTGTCGAGATAGGGATCGCTCTGTCCGGATTGCAGCTTCCAGGGGCCCTGGGCTGCAATCTGGTCCGTGAGGTCGGTCCATTCCCGCATTTCGTCGGCGGTGAGTTCGACAAAATGGACATGATAGTCGTATTCCGTAAGGCACGTTCCGATCGCTTGCTCCAACGTGAAGGAAAAGCAAATCTCTCCGAAATAGCCGATGAGCGCTTCAGTTCCTTCCTCATCGTACTGCCGAATTGGCGTGGCAGAGAGGCCAAGCCTGTAGTCAAACGCTTCCGGCGGGTTTGCCGTGAAGGATGCTGCACCAAGGTTATGGCACTCGTCGGCTATCAGCAGCTTCTTGGCCTTGATCGCTGACACAGACTCGATGAACCGTTCGGTGCACAGCGTATCGTTGCTAACGACGAGCACCTCGGCGAACGCGTTTCCGATGCGAAGGCGGCGGCCGGATTGCTTGATTTCCCTGTTACGTGCGGCGGGACCACCGGCAGCGGTGAGATTGATGGGCTGTACGCCGAATTCCCGAATCTCGTCGCACCACTGTTCGATCAAAGGCCGGTAAGGTGCGGAAACAACGACAAGCAGCTTGTCTAGCTCGTCTTGCAGCTTAGTTGCACAGATCATGGAGGTGATCGTCTTTCCGGCGCCGGTGGCCATTTCGAGAATGCCCCTACGTCCGGACGACTCCCAGGCTTTGACGGCCTTGCCTTGGTGCGCGAAATCTCCGGTCTCATAAACCAGATGGCCCGGTATCTTGAGTTCGGTAATGCGCGGCGTGTCTCCCTCTGCGGTGGCTGGCAGTTCGACGCTATGAGCTTTTTTCCACATTGAGCTGAGCACGCTTTCGCTCGGCATCACTTCCATCTTGTATCTCTCGATGACCTTTCTCTCGACGGCCTCCGGGAGGGAAAGAACGTAGCAATCGTCATCGCCGCCGGTCCACAGGTCATCGAACTCGCGGCGCAGACGATCGATATGAAAGATCGCTTCGTCCCCCTTCCAGTCGCGGGACAGGGTGAGTTGTTCGCGATTGCGGGACAGGCCGGTCTTCGTCAGGTTCGTCGAGCCGTGAAGCGCTGCGCGGCTCTCGTCGTCCTGAAACAGCCAGACCTTGGGATGAAAAAGCGCCTCGCGCATCACAGCAACTTTTAGAATCAGACGCTCCTGCGTGATGAGCCAAGCGAGGCATTCAAGGGTATGGCGAACAAAGGTGACTTCATCCGGAACATCGTCAATGAGGATTTGCTGCGCCAGACACGATAACCGGTTCTCGTCATGTGTTAGGGCCTCAAAATCGTCCGCAGTGAGAAAGGGGCTGACGACCATGCGCATCGGCGCGCGGGCATTTCGCAAGAATGTCGCTAGGCCGGGCGCGATTTCAGCTAAGGAGGAGCTGGCGAAATAGCCCATCATCACGTCCAGCGACTCGGTAGCCTTAAGGGCAGGAATGAGAACTTCTGCCGTAACCGGGTCTTTCGGGAGGACGTAAAGCGGATTGGCGTCCGTAAGGGCGGTCTTCAGGCTCGGCCTTTGAGCGTCTGGCGCTGCGGGATCGCATCTGTTCTCAAGAGCCATTGCAAGCCCCATCACTTATGGCACGCAAGACAGACCTTTGCCTGCCCGTAAAGGTCATCGATATCCAAGGGCTCGCTATCGGGCCGCAAGGGGTTGGGCTGCGCTTTCGAGCGCATGCGGACGAGCCGCTGTTCGTGGTCCTCCCTGATCTGCGCGATGCGCCCCGGCCGCTCCAGCTCCTCCAATGACTCGCCCTGGCTCCAGGTGAACGGCGAGCCGTGGTCGACGGAATTCTTTTCGTAGGTCTTGGCTTCGGCGAACGCTTCAGGGTGCTGTTCTTTGAGCCGCACCCATTCGATCTTCTGCTGGAAAAAGCAGAAGGTGCATCCGCTGCGCGTCCGCCAGGAATAGTATTCCGGCAGGCCGAGCCCAGCGGCCTCGAGAATCTCCAGGACGCCTGCCTTATCAATCCCCGTGTCTTTGAATGGAAGCCTGACGATGAGATTATCGTGCTTGGAAGAATAGCCTTCCCGATATTCTTCATCGCTGCGGATGGCGACGTAGCTGTAGATTGTCACGCCATCGTCAAGTATCGGCCGAACCCAGCACTCGAACGGCCGCAACTTGAGCTGCCGCGTGCACCAGCGGGTTTGCGGAGACGGCAGAAAGTCGTTGTACTGCTTGAGCCAGAAATCGAAATCCCGGTCGGGATTAAGGCGCAGGATCTGCTTGCCGAGAAAGCCTTCAAGGCGCCCAAGATACTCGTAGACCTCCGGCAGCTCCTTTCCTGTGTCCGTAAAAAAATACTCGATCTCAAGTTCGGGATGGTGCTGACGCATATAGACGGCAAGCGCGGCGCTGTCGCGGCCGCCGGAAAGACCAAGAACGTGCTTTTCCGCGCCGGACATCAGGAAACTGCCTTGCCTTTGCCGTTGCCGTTGCATTTCGCTTTCTCTGCGTCCTGCATATAGCGGGCACTCAGTTCCGCTAGGGCGGCCAGGATGATGCCCCTGCGGCTCGTATCGGCATCAACCAGTGCGGCCGCGACGCGCTCGACCAGGTCGTTGATGGCGGTGCGATCGGCCTCGGCGATATCAAACTCTTCGAGGAGCGGCACCGGGCGGCCGTTCATGCCTATCACCACGGCCATCGCCGCGCGTTTCTCCGGTCGGCCCTTGACGCGGGCGTATGTCTCTGCGCGCAAAAACTTTTGAGCCATGTCCGCAATTTCAATCGCCGCCCGGTCAAGGTCGGGATCAACCCAGTCCCGCGGCGGTTTGTTGGCGGCAAGGCTTGCGATCCCCTCGAACGCCTCATCTGTGCCGTCGAACTGCGAAAGCCTGCCGACAAAGGCCTCAAGATGGAAGTCGCCGGCGAGCTGTCTTATGTTTGCGGCGCGTGCGCGCAGCTCGGCAAGGGATGGCGGCGAAAGATTCGGCACCTGAAGCTCGGCGAGCATCAGGTCCCTTAAGCGGTGCAGCATGGAAGGATAGGCCAGAACAAGCTCTTCGAGACCTTCGCGAACGCCCGTTACGGCACGCTGCAAATCCTTTCCGGCGGCGTCCGCCTCATTGCTGCCGGTCACGGCCGGTATGTCGTCAAACAGAAACCGGTTTGGATCGCGGGCGCGCTTGAAGAGACCACGAACCCGCACGGCATTGGCGGAAAGCTGCATGGTGCGCTTTGTCCACGGTGGCAATTCTTCGTATATCGCGACAAGCCCCCGCGCGACATCGATAGGCTCCAGATGAACAAGGGCATTCGTCTGATCGAGCGTACGGACGATCGCGGCCATTTCGGAGAGCAGGCGGCGGGCCGCATCCGAAAGGTCCATCCAGCGCACCTGGATCGTCGTGGGGTCTTTGGCGAGATACTCAACGTCAACGTCATCGAACCGCGCCCGGAAGATGCCTTCCCGATAGATCGCGACGTCGTTGCGGCGGGACAAGATGAACGCGACCGCAAGGACGGGCATCATGCCATCCTTGACGCCAAAGGGCGGCTTTCGCCAGAGATCGTATAGTTCCGAGACGGCAATCGGCCGACCGGCGTGCGCTTTCACGAAATCGGCAGCGGTCTCCCACATCGGACGCAGGCGGAAGGGGTCTTTGCCCTGCGGCGGCACAAAACGCCATCCATCCCGCCCCTTCCCATAAAGCCCCGTGGCTTCCAGGACCGAAGCAAGCAAACCGCCTTCGGCGGGAAAGCCCTCGATGCCAAGGCGCGGCTGTCCCTCGTGAAGGACCATGCGCCGCAGCAGCGTGTTTTGTGCCGCGATGGCGTTGCTTGAGGGCTTTTGGCGGTTGAGAAGCTCATTATGCAATTGCGGGCACTTGTCGAAACGGCGGTCCGCAAGTTCAGAAGCCAGGATGTTGAGATCGGCATGCCGGTAAGGCTTGGGCTTGTGATGCTTGCGGAACCATAGCGCGCCGTCAAACGCCTTGTGCAGCTCCGTCTCTAACTGTCCCTGCAAGGCCGCGAGCCGCGCCGCAACCTCGCGGCGGGCAACGGCATCGCCGGCCAGTTCGGGCCGGTCGTTGCGCACGCTCTCCAGTGCGACAAGTTCACGCGCAAGAGTGACAATTGCCCAGGAGCGCTGCGAGATACCGGCAACAATATCCCATTCGTCGCTGTGGCGCGCGGCTTCGCGGCATAGAGAAGCAGCGTAGTCGTCGCTTTCCCCTTCCGTCGGGATCGCGAGCAGGAACTGGCCAATCGTTCCGTTCTGCGGCTTGTAGCGGGCCACCGCCTCGGCAAGATCGCGCACGGGTGCCAGGTTCACGTCAAACCAGCGCAGCGCGCCTGTGTCATGGTAGTGCCGCTTGGCCAAAATGGACTGAAGACCGGCGAGCGTTTTGAGCGCCGCGAAATCGACTTCGTCTATATCAGCAAGCGCGGTCTGGACCGCCTGATCGATATCAAAATCGCTTCCGGCGAAGATGGCGTGCGCATCAAGGAATTTCTTGAAGATCGTGAATGACCAGCTGTCGAGCTGTGTAAGCGCCTTCCTGAGCGCGCCATCGGCGATGTCGGGAAAGCACGCTTGAAGCAGCGCAATATTGGCGACGAGCCCCGAGCGCTCCTTGAACAGGTCGATAACGGTAATGGTTTTGAGCAGCCTGAGATGCAAGGCATCCCCGCCGATGGCCTCGCACCGCTCTAACGCCTCGGCAGCTAGGGCCCAGCGGTGCCCGTCTGGCGATGCAAGGATCGACGGCTCTAAATTGGCGCGGAGATAATCCCACAGCCGGTCCGGGCCGTAGAGTTCGTTTTCGCGGGCGCGGCGCAGGTAATCCCGAAAGCCGTACGGCTCTGCGGAATTGAGAAAGCCGAAGATGCTGCGCTGGTTCTGCCCGAAACGCCGCCGTGACATCGGCCCGAGAAGGCAGGCCACAACCGGATGCAGGGGCCAGCAGGATTCGAGCATAAGGGCCAGCCAATCGGTGTCCGCCGACCGGTTGCAGCGCGCGAGCGCGGCAACTTTGTGGGCGAGCGGTCCGGGCGTTTTAGGATGGTGATCGCTTTCGATCGCGCGGGAAATCAGGTCTATCTGTTCGTCGCCGGCGACGTTGACGGCAAGGTCCATGAAGCGGCCCTGGATCTTCGCCCATTCGTCCCGCATGTCATGCGAGAGGCGATGGGCATATTCCTCGAAGGCCTGATGCAGGATACCGACGATGAGAAGACGGCCGTTGCTCCGGGCAGCCGCCTCGGCCAGTTGCTGAAACACATAGATGTCGGTGCCGTCCTGGGCAGCGGCCTCAAGGAACTTGCCCATCTCGTCGACGAAAAGGATAAGGCCGCCGTAGCTCTTGGGGTTCCTGACCGCCGCCTCGGTGATTGTAGTGATGAGTTTGCTTTCGCTCCAACCGCCGCGCGGCTTGCGCTGCACCAGCCCGGATGCACTCAAGGCGTCGCCAATTACGCGGACGGGATGATCGCGGCGGCCGACGACGGGAACGATCCGCCAGCCCTTCGTGCCCGCCGGCAAGGACTTCGATAAGGTTCCGGCGAGCTTGCGACCGAACACCTTGGCGGCCTGCCTTTGCAGGGCGGGATCACCGTTCAAAAGGGCGCTCAACGCGATGACAAGGGTGGACTTGCCGCCGCCATAGGGACCGGTCCATGTAAATGCCCCTTGCCCGGTTTGGGAAACGTGCCGCGCCATCGTCAGCAGCACCTCGGCGGAAGACTGCGGGCACACAAAACCCTCAAGGGCCTTGGCATCGCCAAGGTCGGTATCGATGCGGACCGACCGGAGAAAGCGCCGTGCTATGCGTATCCGTTCACTCAGGGCCATCAGGCGGCCTCCCGCCGGGCGGTGCCGGCATAGTCCATATCGACATAAGCGAGGGCCGTGGCAAAATTCAGGTCAGTCTCGCGCACGACCTGCTTGAGCCCGGCCGTTTCCGACCAGCGGAGTGCTCCGCCCGTCAGCTCGTCCAGGCCGGCAAGACGGTCGGCCACATCATTTTCATCAAGGAGAAAAACCCGGCCGGGACCGCCCGGTTCGTGAGCGATGGCCTCGAATGAGAGTGTGGATGCCTGGGAATAGCCGGACCAGAAATCGAGCAGCGCATAAATGAATACGCCGTCGCCCAATGTTGCCTTCGGGCCGCGGACAAACCGGAAGCCGTCGCGCTTGCCGACAGCCTTGATCAGTCCCAATTCGGTGAGCGGCGATTCCAGCGCGTCGTCAATGCTGGCCTGGCCGGACGGAGGCTGCGCAACATAGGTGCGCACGAAACAGGCGACATCATTCTTGATCGTGGTGGCGGCCACGCGCGACCACCCGCGCTCTTTAGCGAGCCTGGCGATTCCCTTGACAAGGTGCCCGCGCTCGAAGGTGACCGCTGGATAGTGATTGAACGCCCAAAACCATGTTGTCTTCGCCGGCCGGGCAGTGAGCTTCCAATGCACAAGCCAAAGCGTGGCCGGATGCTCCATGTACGGATCGAGCCCGCCGGCGTCGAAAAGCTTGCGACCGAATTCGGTCGTTCGGATGAAATTGACGCCCTGCGATTCATCGATGATGTCCGCGGCGGCGGCCCAATGGCGCATCGAGGCGATCATATTCTTGCCGACGCCGAACCGGGCGATGGCATCGTCGCCAAGGAAGACCGCTTTGTTTTCCGTGTCGCCTTCGGTGGCCTCGATGGCGTCGAACGCTTTTTTCAACCACCCGTAGCGCAGCGGGAACGTTTCGTGTCCCGAAAGCTGAGGGCGATAATTGTCCTGGAAAAGTGGTCCGCGTGCCATGTCCCCCGACCTGGATGGTTGCCCCAGGTCGACTTTACCGTACAATATATGGTAGGGTCAATCCGGAGCCTGGAGGTATCCTCCAGAAACCGGTCATCGCCTGAAGGCGTGGCTTTACAACGGGCTCCTAAACCATAGGCCTTTGTGAAACAATGAGAATTAGCAATACGATCTATCTAGACCATCAGGCAACAACGCTGATCGATCCGCGGGTTTTGGCGGCTATGACTCCATATCTTGGGGGCGTCTTCGGGAACCCGCATTCGGCGGATCACGCTCTTGGTTGGCAGGCGGCGCAGGCAGTCGATGACGCTGCTGCAAGGCTCGCAAGGTTGATCGGCGCCGATGCCGATGAGATCATCTTCACGTCCGGCGCGACCGAATCGAACAACCTTGCGCTTCTTGGGCTTGGCCGACGCGAAGCTGGAGGCAAGCGCCGGCGCATCCTTGTCAGCGCCACCGAGCACAAATGCGTACTCGCGGCGAGCCGAGCCCTGAAAGATCAGTGCGGTTTTGAAGTCGAACTTCTGCCCGTTGACGATGAGGGCCGTCTCACCATCTCCGCCCTGGAAGAAACACTGGATAATGATGTCCTTGTCGTCTCCGTAATGGCTGTAAATAATGAGATTGGGACAATCCAAGATTTAGAGATAATCTCTGAAATAATTCACGCGCACGGTGCCTGTTTTCATTGCGATGCGGCGCAAGCGCCTTGCGCGATCGACTTAAGTGCCGTCGCTTCACTAGTTGATTTACTTAGCCTATCGGGACACAAAATGTACGGCCCGAAAGGCATTGGCGCGCTGTTTATCCGGCGGGAACTGCATGGAAGAATCGACCCGCTGATCTATGGCGGCGGCCAACAGCGCAATTTGCGCTCGGGAACCGTACCGGTTCCGCTTTGCGTCGGTATGGGTGCTGCCGCAGCTCTACGTGGCACGGATGAAGCGCGGGAGGAACGCTTATCGGTTCGCCGCCGGCGGGACCAGTTTGTCGAAAAGCTGATCAGCCTGCCTTGGCCGATCGCACTGAACGGCCCCGAAGGGGACGGCCGTCATCCCGGCAATGCAAATGTGCTGTTCTGCGGTTTTGCGGCACACGACATCTTGGGTGCCCTTCAGCCGCGTATTGCCGCATCAACGGGGGCAGCCTGTACCTCAGGCATCCCGGAACCGTCTCACGTGCTTAAGGCCATCGGCCTTTCTGCGAACGACGCCAAGGCATCAATCCGGTTCAGCTTGGGCCGCGATACAAGCGACGCGGACATAGACGACGCCGTGCAGCTCATCGATGAAACGCTTTCAAGACTTTCTGGCGCTGAGTTGGTGCGATCGGCCTGAATGTTCGCCTTCATGCGTACGTCATCATCAGAATCAGCCTGAGAGCTTCGCCGCTACATACCGGGGCCAAGATTTCATCCACCCCGCATCGTTGCTTCCACAATGGCGTTCTCGCCGTGCTGCTTGATCCCCAGATAAGCCGATCGCCAGATAACGATCTCTTCCGTCATTGCCCTGATTTCCTCCAATCTGCCGCCCGCGCCTCGGCCTCGGAGCAAAACCACCGCTCACCGTTCGCCGGATCGATCTTCGTGCGGTCGTACCAGCGGCCACCGGGTATATGGTAGATTCTTGCCCCCTTGCTGCTGATGTTGCCTTTGATCAGGCACTGACCGGCGGCGTCGCGGTTATCGTTTCCGGCAGCGAGGCGTCTTCCCCGGCGCCACTCCCAAGGTGGCACGAACTTCCCTGTCCAAAGGCCCGCCCGGATATCTCCGCATCCACGTAGTCGACCGAATATCGCCTGTACGCCAGGGCCCACCCTCGCCGAACCATCGCGGCGTTGAGGTCTTCCCCCCGAGCGAAGCAGACGGCAACGATGCGGCCATAACGGTCCCG
>Ga0209458_1000521_pt1 | contig 12662 bp, 11 predicted proteins | sample WorMetLIZAISLAND_FD_187411 | JGI IMG/M metagenome (GOLD analysis project Ga0209458, IMG submission 187411) | Marine gutless worms symbiont microbial communities from Max Planck institute for Marine Microbiology, Germany - Inanidrilus manae... ...
GCGCGAAGCGCATCATAGTTGAAACTATGGACTTTAAGTCCCTTCACTTTCAGTCCGTGGCTTGTCCACGGATGAGGACTTTAGTCCTCCAGACTATGGACTTTCAGTCCATAGTGGTTGATTGCGCAAAGCTTCCTATAAATATCATAAACAAATTTAGCATCGTCCTCTATGGTACAAACCTCTCGTCTCGATACGGATAAATCATTTAATAGCTCAGGGCCATAAATAATTTTGACAATACATTCTCGTAATGATTGAGCATTACCGACCTCAAATAAAAAGCCGTTAACTCCCTCGGTTATCAATTCTTTCATGCCGCCGATATTCGGGGCAATAACGGGTATGCCTGCTAAAAATGCCTCTTGAATAACAAGCGGAGAGTTTTCCAACCAGATAGGTGGCACAATGAGCACATCTATTTCATCCAGAACTTGATTGATATTGCTGTTATCATAACCACCTTTGAATTGAATGTTTGGTTGTTGCATGAAGCGCCTTTGACTTCCTACATTGCCATAAATAGACAATTCAGCATCAATCCCCTTAAACGCATCTATCAACACACGAATGCCTTTTGCGGGAATGATGCGCCCCATAAAACCAAAATTAATTCGGCTTTTTGTAGTATACTGTCTTTTTCTGTAAACTATTTTATCCGTATCAAAGCCGTATCTTGAAAAAATCAACTTGTTTTCAGGAATACCTTGTTGCATAAAGTAATTTCGTAACGTATGGGGTGGTATAAGAAATACATCGATAAGATCAAGTAGCTCCTGCATATGGGTGAGATTTTCTTGAACCTCCTTTATTGTGGTTTGATAAGGTGAACAATGATGACATTTTTCGGCACCTGCCCCACTGCAGATACTGTTGTTTTGATCGATAAGTTGTCCCTTCACACAGAATAACCAAAAATCGTGCACGGTAAAAACAACAGGCAAATGATACTCCTTGACCACAATACTAAGCAAACAGGCCGATAGATGGGAAAGATGTCCGATCAACCACTATGGACTGAAAGTCCATAGTCTGGAGGACTAAAGTCCTCATCCGCGGACAAGTCACGGATTGAAAGTGAAGGGACTTAAAGTCCATAGTTTCAACTATGATGCGCTTCGCGCACTAAGGTTATTGAAGCAATGAACAATGTCAGCTTCAACTTTATCCAAATACTTCCTGAAATCCGTTGCAATTCTTTTGTCATGAAATTTTTCCTGATAGGTATAATCACGCCTAAATTTATTAACGCGATGGACTTCAATGCCATCATATACTTCATCATATGCGTCATATTCCTTATCAAATTCGTTTTCAACCGTGGTAAAAACATTTATCTTTTCTACTCGTTGTGACAGGGCTTTTACCAAATGATTAAGAATAGACTTCAGAGCCTGCCATGTGATCAGGTGGAAAACCATGGATTACTTTCAGAACTTTCACGCTTTCGACTTTCAATTTCCTGATTAGCAAGAATCTTCAGCTAGGTTCATGATCGAACCATCCACGGGTGCATACTACCTTGGATTTCTCAAAAAAATGGTGGATCAAGGCCACGCTCGGGGCGGCGGACGCGGGTGACTGAAACTCATTGCTAATCAAGTTCAATTTTACCGCCCGTGAAATTCAGAGCGAAGCGGCGAGTTTGGCAGTTCTTGTGGAGCGCCTTGTTAGGTTTTTCCATGCAACCACCAAAATACGTTACTATCAACCACTCCCGTAAGATTGTAGACTAACCCCTCACGATACTAGTACCCCATTTCACCTTATTTTTGGTTCTCAGCGCGGCGAGAGGCGGCCAGATGCGAGGCGCGCGAGCGCAGGAATAGCAACCCCTCTTTTAAGCTCGCGCAACACCGCAGATGGCCACCTCTCGTCGCGCCCGAAGGGAGCCCCCCAAACGCACCAAGGCGGCGTTACAGCGCTTGGCAAGAGCGTGCTATTCCCTGCGCGCTGTGCCTTGCCTTGACGCGTTTGGGAGGCTCTGAGGGCGAAAAATAAGGTGAAATGGTGTACCAGGTCACGTTGACATTTAGCCCATAGGATGGGCAAAGCGAAGCCTATCCATCCGGGTGGCCCCGCGCTCTGGTCATTGCGCTGGGCTTTCCGAACCGCGGCCGCTGGTCGGGAGACCAATCAGGCGCCGCATACCCATCGCCATGTGATGGGCACGCGGCGCTGGGTGCATCCTCCCGGACAGTCGTGGTTCAGGAATCTAGGTGGCATGACCGCAGCCTTGAGCCCAGCTTGCCGGGCGCTTGCTTTGCCTATCCTACTCAATGTCAACAGCCCCTCATGCATCATTGCCATCGGGATAAGACTGCCGTCATCAAGAATGCCTCTCGTTTTGGCCCTCCCCCGGAAAGGACGGGGCAAGCGGGGCCTCTCCGGCACGGCGTCGATCATAGTGTGGCCGGTCTGCGCCTGGTAGGCCTTTGCCCCAAGGGCCTGGAGCCGGTCGATCTGGAGGTCGTAGCCGGCGAATTGGTCTTCCTATCCGGTCCTTCCGGCTCGGGAAAGAGCCTGCTCCTGCGCGCCATCGCCGACCTGGATCCACATGTGGGCGAGGTCTTGATCGATGGCGTCTCCCGTTCGGCCCTCTCCGCCCCCGAGTGGCGCCGCCGGGTCGGGTTGCTCCCGGCTGAATCCCATTGGTGGGGAGATCGAATCGGCGATCACCTGCGCGATCCCGGTGCCCGGACCGGAGAACGGGACGCCGAGGTTGTCGATATTCTAGATCGGCTTGGCTTCGGCACCGAAGTGCTGGGCTGGTCCGTCTCCCGACTCTCCACGGGTGAGCGCCAGCGCCTGGCCCTGGCCCGCCTGATCGCCAACCGCCCTGAGGTCCTGTTGCTGGACGAGGCCACCGCCAACCTGGATCCCCTGAACCAGGATCGGGTGGAGACCATGGTCCGGGACTATCGGCGGGAGCGAGCCGCGGCGGTGCTCTGGGTCAGCCACGACCCGGAGCAGCGCCGGCGCCTGGCCGGGCGGGGTCTGGTCATCCGCAACGCACGACTGGAGCTGGAGCCATGGACCTGATCGCACTCAGCTCCCGGGATCTCACCCTGGCCGCGGGCTTAGTCCTACTGCTGGCCCTCATGTCCTGGCGCCTGCGCCTGGGGGTGGGGCAGCGGGTGCTCATTGCCGCCGCTCGCAGCGCGGTGCAGCTCGTCCTCCTAGGATTGGTGCTCGGCGTCCTGTTCGAGCTGCGAAGTCTGATCTGGATCGGTGCCCTGACCCTGTTCATGCTGATGGTGGCCGGTTGGGAGGTGATGGCGCGCCAGCAACGGCGCTACCGTGGCCCCTGGGGGATGGGTATCGGCACTCTGTCCATGTTCCTCTCCTCCTTCAGCGTCACCCTGCTCGCCCTGCTGCTCATCATCCGAGTCGAGCCCTGGTACCAGCCCCAATACCTGATTCCCCTGCTCGGTATGTTGCTCGGTAACACCATGAGCGGTATCGCGATCGCCCTGGACAACCTTACCCGCCGCGCCTGGGAGGGCCGCGGCCGGATCGAGGCCCGGCTGCTGCTCGGCGCCGACTGGGACACCGCCATCGCTGAAACCCGCCGCGACGCCCTGCGCTCCGGCCTCATCCCCATCATCAACGCCATGGCGACCGCCGGCATCGTCAGCCTGCCGGGGATGATGACCGGTCAGATCCTGGCCGGCAGTCCACCCCTGGAGGCGGCCAAATACCAGCTACTCATCATGTTCCTGATCTCCGCCGGCACGGGATTGGGGAGCGTCGCGGCGGTCTGGATCGGCTCCCGACGGTTGTTCGACGAGCGCCAACGCCTGCGACTGGATCGGTTGCGATGAATATGTCGTCGATCGCGGAGTCCTTCAGGACAAGGCCCTGTCGAAGCCGGCCCCGGCAAAGCTCGCCGTGATACCGATAACCCTAACGTCGGAACCGTCGCACCGGATAAAGGTGCTCTTCATCGGTGCTAAAATCAGACTATCGAACGAGATTCGGAGACCTGAGCCATGGGAGTGAAATTTTCCGAAGATATCGTGCCACTCACAGACTTGAAGGTCCATCCGGGCCGAGTTGTCAAACACGCGTCGGAGGCTTACCGTCCGGTACTCCTGACGAGCCGTGGACATGGGGCTGCGGTGGTGCAGTCCATCTCCGACTACGAGCAGGCCGAGGAGGAACGTTCCTTTATGCGCGCCATCGTGACGGGGCTGGCCGATCTCGAGGCCGGCCGGGAGGTCTCTCTGGCCGACGCGAAGGCACGGTTCGGACTGAAGTAGCCGCTGCCTGCCATCACCATCCGCTTCACGGAATCCGCAGTCGCGGACCTCGAAGAAAGCGAGCGTTGGTATCTCGAACAAGGGATACTTGACACGGGGAGTCGGCTCATCGCGGAGATTTTTGAGCGATAGAAGTGCTCCACGATCACCCGGGACCTGACAACTAACTGTTAGCTAGATTTTCACTTATAATGTTGACCATCACCCCAAAGTAACCTAGTACCTCATTTCTCTCGATATTGCAGGTAGAGTCGCTTGAGCTTGATGCGAACGTCCCCTATGCATTCGCAATATCGACCGAAACTATGTACTAGAGGGTCCTATGAAGATACGCGCAACATCCTTATCCCTCGTATTCCCTTTTCTTCCTATTCCTTTTCCCAGGCGTCGTCTGTTCACAAGAGGATGTGATGATGCAAGGCTTCTACTGGGACGTCCCCGTTGATGAGGCCACCAAAAACGGCACCTGGTGGGACAACTTGGCTTCCAAGGCCCCCGACTGGGCCGATGTCGGTATCACAGCGGTATGGGTGCTGCCCCCGTCGAAGGGCCATGTCGGCATCAAAGACATGGGCTATGGCATCTACGACCATTATGACCTGGGGAATTACGACCAAAAGGACACGCGGAAGACGCGGTTCGGAAGTCGAGAAGAATTGGAGAACATGCTCCTTGCGATGCACAACAAGGGTATTGCCGTCTATGCCGACGTGGACCTCAATCACATATTCACCGATGATGAGGATATCGAGGCAAATCCCGCGGTAAAAGGCTACGTGTTTGACGAGGCGATTCATGACGGCCGTCAGCGCGTTCCCTATCCAACCAACGAGATCCGCTGGGTCATTCCGGATGCACAGCCGGGCGATTACTACGTGAAGATCAAAGGCTATCACCTGCCATTCAGCGAGCCGAAAAGAGAGCGGGGTTACGACATCCTCGCGCGTTGGACAGGCACAGTTCCGAATGACCCGGAGCTTGAATGGGAGTTTGAGCCGAACAACGGGGAAGGTCAGTTCACCAACTTCCCCGGTTCCGGAAGAACCATGAGAGGACACATCGAATCCCCGCAAGACATCGACGAGTACAAGATCACCCTGAATGCCACGCACGATATTGAAATTCAGCTGACCGCACGGCGCGAAAATCTCGGAAATACAGGACGACCCGGGTCATGGGACCATGCTTCCCAGACCAACGGCTACTATCCTGTCGAGATTTGGCATCACGGTGAGAATCTCTCGGACACGACTTTGGAGGCCAGAACCCGCACGGGCATCAGCCATCCTGAGCACACGGGCAACGGTGAGGAAAACTACAACTGGTCTTACGTGGATTTTCATCCCGTGGACGAGAGAGACTGGTTAGGAGGGTTTGGCAACCAGGATTCGATCATAACCAACACCAAGTTGTTCGGAAACGATCTCAATACGTTCAGTGCTCGGGTACAATCACGCCTCAAGGATTGGGGCAAGTGGCTGGCGGAAGAGATCGGCTTTGACGGGTTTCGATTGGACTTCGTCAGGAGCATTCAACCGGATTTCGTCGCCGATTGGATAAACAACCTACCGCCCCTGAAGGGCAGACAGAGGTTCATCGTTGGAGAGTACTGGTCGGACAATCACCCTTTCCGTCTCAAGAGATGGGTCGATGAACTGGCCGCGGCCGGCGCGGACGTAGACGTATTCGATTTTCCACTCCGGAGCAACCTCAAGCGGATGTGCAACAATTCTGACTTTGAAATGCACAAGCTGAACCATGCGGGGATGGTTCGTGATCCCTACAACCCTCTTCCAGGCACATCTGTCGTAACCTTTCTCGACAACCATGACACGGGCAAGGAAAGCGATAAATGGATACACCAGGATTTTCACCTGGGTTATGCCTACATACTGACTCACGAGGGAAGGCCAACCATCTTTTATCCACACTACTACGGGGTCAGGCAGTTTTCGACCAGCACAACTCATCGAAATCCGTAACCGCGCCAACCAGTTTCCACAAGGAGATCGACAAGCTGATCTTCGTCCGTAAGACCTATCTTGGCGGATCACTGAAAGTGCTGAGCTAGAAAGAGATAGGCAGCCCCTGGCCCGAGCAGGATACAAAGCACGTCTACGTCGCCCGCCGTCAGGGCAATGGCACCAAAGACGGCGCCATCGTGGTTATAAACAACCACCGAACAGCTGCTAAGGGACTTTGGGTAAACAGTTCTCCATCCGGCTTCGGCAATTGGGCCGGAGAAACCTTGGTCGATGCATTTGATCAGTCCAGGGAGACAGTCGTTCAAGCCGATGGACGAGTCTACCTGGAGGCCCCGATACGGGGCTGGAGGATCTGGGTGAAGAAAGATGATCACAAGGTCTATCTGGATCCAGGTGGAGATTGCCCTTAAGTTAACCTCACCGGCAGCGTTTGTAGTTGGGATAGAAGCCCTGGAGCTTGGCCGGCTTGATCGTTCGTGGATAAGATCGGTCAAGTCGGACAAGCTTCAGCCGGCAGCCATTGGCGACACGAGCGCGGTAGGCAGCTACCGAGAAACGTTGGAGAGGAACAACCGAACCAAATTATCCTTCATCCGTTAGGCATGCTGGTGGTGTTGTAGTTTTGTTGTTACCGGGTACGGGGAACCTGGCAAGACTCTCTACATGGGATGTTTCGAGGCGTCCTATATTCGGAAACAACAAAACTATAACACTACCGATCACCAGACCATTAAGGACGGCAACCCCCGGTGAGATATACGGGCTAGGGGGTGTTCTCAATTGGGGGTAACACGATGATTTTACTCGATATATTAAGATTGTCCGTGTCATCCGGCGGATGTCGTGGCCAATTTCTACTACCAGCAAAACCCTCGAGTTAAGTTCAATCCTGGAGTTTACCTCATGGGTCCTCAGGTTGTTGATTGAGAACACTCCCTAGGGCAAGGGACCCATCCGACGGCGGCTTACGGCTACCAGGTATAGGTCAGGCTCGTAAACAGGCCATCGGCGGAACGTCCGGTACCGCCTTCCCGTTGCGAGTAGTCCCAATCACGCGAGTATTCGATCGCGAGTTTGATGCCGTCCATGAACCATTCGCCGGCGCCGATCAGCAGTCGCCGTTTGGGCAGGAAGCCGACCCGCGAGAACTCACCGTCGAGGTCTCGCTGGACCCCACTGAAATCGCGACTCTCGGAATAACTTGCGGTGAGGTAGGTCCCCTGGGCGCCGATGGCCTCCATCCAGGGATTTCAGTCGAGCTGATAGCCGAGCGAGACCTGCCAGGCGGCGGGGCTGATGGAGACCCGGTTCTGTGCGTCGTCGGTAAAGGTTGCGGTACCGATCGCCCCGTTCCACTCGCCCACTAGGGATATCGGTCCCAGGGTCGATTTGAGGCTGGCGGCAACGCTGGGGACCAGGCCGATAGCGCCCAACCATTTGCAGTATTCCCGCCTCATGAAGCGGCTGTCGAAGACCGAGCTGTTATAGTCGATAGCCAGGCCGAGGCTCCAAGGGCAAAAGTCGGACGCCTCGAGCTCATCGTAGGGCCTCCCGCAATGGCCGCCGGTGCGGTAGCCGAAGGTCAGGTTGAAGTGATCGTCGGGGTGCCAACCGGAGGATTGCTTGCGATCGAAGGTATCGCCGTTGCATGTGTAGATGGCAAGGTTGAATTGCGGCGGTTCGGGCGGCGGTACGATCGCCGCCGGCGGCGGGGGATAAGCTGTGGGCACATCGAGACCGGCGCTGCTCAGCAGCTTGTCCCACCCGAGCTTCATGACCTGGAGCCGGACCGGTGGTGGCGTAACGGGTAGCGGCGGCGTCTGTGACGGCGTTGGAAATCCGGCGCCGATTCCGATGGCCACCTGTCGCTGCTCGAAGCCGGAGATCGTCAAGGGGTCCTCGATGGTCAGCACGTCGGCCACCGGGTTGCCGGTCGAGATGCCGAACGGCAGGATGATGCGACCCGCCGTCAGGTAAGGAGGAAACCGCTGCGGATCGCCGATGGTGATGAAGGCCGTATCCAGATTGATGCGGTCGACCGATTCCTCGAAGCCGCCGGTCGACAGGAAGGAGATGTCCTTTCCATCGTCGTATTCGATGACAAGACCTGCGCGGGTCCAGTCGTTGACCGAGAACTCCAGATCGAGCTCCGCCGTATTCAGCAACACGTCGTTGGCGGAGGTGCCGTCGAACCCCTCGCTCCAGTCGGCGACGATCTCCAGGGTGCCGCCCAAGGCGACGGAGTCGTTGATATTCGACCCGACGGAGGTCATGGCGTCGCGGATGATGGCGCGGGTCGCGTCTTCCTGGGCGTGCCGGGCCGATTCGATCTCACTGACCCGTTGCTCCAAGCCGTGTATCCCAAACCGTGTGATCCCAGCGTAGCGGCGACCGCCGCGTCGCTCTCCAGCTCGATCACGCGCCGCTCAATCATCGCCTTGTCCCGCGATAGGGTCTCGATGGTCCGGTCCTGGCGGGTTTTCGCGTCCTCCAGCTCGGCGACGCGACGCACGAGGGGTTCGCGATCCGGGGCCACCGGGCCGGCGGTGACCCTGATACCGGATCCGGGCTTGCTATCTGTTAGGGACCCGGCGAGCGCACTCCGGGTCGGCTTGGCTTCCAGCTCGGCGAGCTTGCGCTCCAGCCGTTCTTTGTCCACGACCAGGGAACGGAATGCCTCGTTCCGGGTGGCCTGTGCGGTCTCCAGCTCGCGGACACGCTGCTCGAGTGCGGCCTTTTCGGTCGTCACGGCGTGCATCGCCTGTTCTTGATCGGCCCTGGCCGCTTCCAGCTCCGCGACCCGCCGGGCCAGATGCTCCTGAGCGGCGGTTCCGTCGGCCTGATCGCCGTCTGCCGCCGGTGCTGCACCGGGAGCCTGTTGTGATTCCAACGCCGAGAGCCGAGCCGCCATGGCCTCGTTTTGTGCCTTGAGGGCCTGGAAGGCTTGCATCAGCCGCGCGACTTCATCCACGTCTGCCGCATGTGCAGGTAACGACATAGCTATGGCCAACATGAGGATAGGTGCCGGCCATGGAAAAGATCGACGAATCATAACGGCATTTTCCTACGGACTCCTAATTCCTACAGAACTCCTATCCATCGGCATCGAAAAATTTCTCCCTACTCTTTATAGACCATTTTTTATGTTTTATCGATAAAATAACATCTGCAACACTCTTTGATTTTTCCGGCATATTACAATTATTAGCATCTGCATAAGCGCTAACATAGTGCACAAGTGCAGGCATAGCCATTTCCGAACGCTGCGCGCTTAATGCAGAACCTCGTCGAGACGGTTGGCAGTGAGGACCCGCTCGGACTACTCCGGTAGGGCCTGCTCGTCGGCTTGATCGATCCGTCGCTGCACCGCGTCGGGTAAGGGCCCGAATTTCGGACGTAGCAGTCGTTCCGAAACCAAGACTTCGCCCTGTTGTATGCCTTGTTGCATACCCCGTTGCATGCCCTCCTCGCGGAAACGTTCGGCAAGTCGGCTCATGGTCTTCGCCTCAAACCGAAGACTCGGCCGCAACCACGGCTCGCGCCAATGCGGCCATCGCTGGCAGATTTCTACCCAGCTTTTCAGCCGTCACGAACTCGCCTTTTTCCAAAGCTGTGCTGCGTACGGATAGACTCGTTCGAACCGGCGCCCGGCAATTTGATCGCGGTTCGGAGACGAGACATGATGTACCTGTTGCCCCGCCTGAGAAGAGAAAAATTCTCATCGATTTGTGTTAAACTGAAAGATTAAGTATCCGCAGTTTTACCCATAGCCCGCAGGCCCCTTATGGATCAAGAACAGCAACAGTCCCAGCTCAAACAACTGATCGCCAAGGGTAAGGGGCAGGGATTCCTGACCTATACCGAAGTCAACGATCATCTGCCTCCCGGCATCGTCGAGCCGGAGCAAATCGAAGATATCGTGCACATGATCAACGACATGGGGATCACGGTGCACGAGACCACTCCCGCGGAAGTCGATCATACCCTGAGCGATTCCACCGTTTCCGACGACGAGGCCGCCGAGGCCGCCGCCGCGGCGCTGGCATCGGTGGACAACGAGTTTGGGCGAACCACCGACCCGGTGCGCATGTATATGCGGGAGATGGGTACGGTAGAGTTGTTGACCCGGGAAGGCGAACTGCGGATCGCCAAACGAATCGAGGATGGTCTCAACCAGGTCCTTGCCGCCCTTTCCACCTATCCCCGCACGATCGAAAAGCTGTTGGACATCTTCACCCGGATGGAGAACGGGGAGGTTCGTCTTTCCGATGTCATCTTGGGGTTCGTCGACGTTGACGATCAGGCGCCGGCGGCGCCCACCGCGGCCAAGAACGGCAAGACCGAGTCGACCACGGACGATGACGACGAAGCGGCTGCGGTGGATGCGGGCCCGGACCTGGAAGAGGTTGCCTACCGGATACGGCTTCTGCGCGACCATTATGCAGTGATGCGCGATTGCCTGGAGCGGTTTGGGCGAGACGACGAGCGGACCCGTGCCGCCATGCAGGAGGTCTCCGAGGCGTTCCTGCACTTCAGGCTGGTGGCCAACGTCTTCCAGGTGTTGGTGGAGATCTTGCGCCATGCCATTGCGCGGATTCGCACCCAGGAGCGTATGATCATGAGCTTAGCGGTCGAAGTAGCCGGAATGCCGCGCAAAGTATTCATCGATACCTTTCCAGACAACGAGACCAATCTGGATTGGATCGACCGGCAGCTTGCCAGCGGTGGGTCCTATGTCGAGCGACTTGCGGCGAGTGCCCAGGATATCCGCCGTGCCCAGCGTAAGTTGCAGGACGTGGAAAGGGAGAACATGCTCACCATCGGTGAGATCAAAGACGTCAACCGCAGGATGTCCATCGGAGAAGCCAAGGCCCGACGCGCGAAGAAGGAAATGGTCGAGGCAAACCTACGCCTGGTTATTTCCATCGCCAAAAAGTACACCAACCGCGGTTTGCAGTTTCTGGATCTGATCCAGGAGGGCAATATCGGCCTCATGAAAGCCGTGGACAAGTTCGAGTACCGCCGCGGCTACAAGTTTTCCACCTATGCCACCTGGTGGATCCGTCAGGCCATCACCCGCTCCATCGCTGACCAGGCGCGGACGATCCGCATCCCGGTGCACATGATCGAGACTATCAACAAGCTCAATCGCATTTCCCGCCAGATGGTCCAGGAAATGGGTCGTGAGGCCACGCCCGAGGAGCTCGCTGCACGGATGGAGATGCCCGAAGACAAGGTGCGCAAGGTCCTGAAGATCGCCAAGGAGCCTATTTCCATGGAGACCCCCATCGGCGACGACGAGGACTCCCACCTGGGTGATTTCATCGAGGATGCCGGGGTGGTCGCCCCCGTGGAATCTGCCACTGCCGAAGGTCTGCGCGAGGCGACCCAGAACATGTTGGCCAGCCTCACCTCGCGGGAGGCCAAGGTCCTGCGCATGCGTTTCGGCATCGATATGAATACTGACCACACCCTGGAAGAGGTCGGTAAACAGTTCGACGTCACGCGCGAGCGTATTCGTCAGATCGAGGCTAAGGCCCTGCGCAAGCTGCGTCACCCGACACGCTCCGAAAAGCTTAAAAGCTTCCTCGATACGGAGTAAGCGTTACGGGCCGTTAGCTCAGCGGTTAGAGCAGGGGACTCATAATCCCTTGGTCCGGGGTTCAAATCCCTGACGGCCCACCATAAATAACAACGGAAGTATGTACTTAACGAAACCACGGCGGTTTGAACCTTGCGGACGGTAAGTTTAGTAGCTACCCAAAGGCTTGATGGGTGGCAGTAAGTCACCCTCGCGCGGGGCTGGTATTACTCTAGTTTGGAGCTTGGGGTTTCGTTAAGTACATACTTCCGTTAAATTTAACCATTACCCAATATCCTTCTCATATCGAATTATTGCCCGAGTTCGTCATCGGCACCAGGTGCTTCTCCACCGGAACGAACTAGAATTTCCCGGAAGGTATCGAGATCCGCACCCTCGGCGCGTTCAGCGAAAAATTGCTCAGTTTCCAGGGTGGAGATTTTTTCAGCAACAGCAATGGCGATAAACTGGTTGACGCTGGTGCCATCGCGTTTGGCTACTTTGGCTACTTCATCTTTGAGAGACTTGGGCAGCCTTAACGGATAGGTCGATACCTCACTCATTTCTCACTTTCCTGATGGTAATGGCCGGTGTCAGAACCTCAATATCGAATCTACCCGGCACGGAACCATAATCGCGTAAATTAGATGTCAATTATCGATCCGGGGCTACCGAATAATAATCACTGTTGAAATATCACCTTGGCAATCAACCACTATGGACTGAAAGTCCATAGTCTGGAGGACTAAAGTCCTCATCCGTGGACAAGCCACGGACTGAAAGTGAAGGGACTTAAAGTCCATAGTTTCAACTATGATGCGCTTCGCGCACTAA
>Ga0209458_1000522_pt1 | contig 12655 bp, 8 predicted proteins | sample WorMetLIZAISLAND_FD_187411 | JGI IMG/M metagenome (GOLD analysis project Ga0209458, IMG submission 187411) | Marine gutless worms symbiont microbial communities from Max Planck institute for Marine Microbiology, Germany - Inanidrilus manae... ...
ATAGTCTGGAGGACTAAAGTCCTCATCCGTGGACAAGCCACGGACTGAAAGTGAAGGGACTTAAAGTCCATAGTTTCAACTATGATGCGCTTCGCGCACTAAAGTTATTGAAGCAATGAACGCAAATCGGTCGCAAAAGATCCTATACTCTTGCGAATAATCGACCGCATTGCGGTTTCATCAGTAAACGCGAGGTGCTGACATGGCGGCAGAGACTATCGACCACACCACCCCCAAGACTACCTGCAGGCCCGACCGCTCCGAAGCGTTGAAGCGCGCCCATGAGGCCGCCGCCTATGATGCGTGGTTCCGGGAACAAGTCCAGGCCAGCCTTGATGACCCGCGCCCGAGCATGCCCGACGACGAGGCTCGCGCCAGGTTCGCCACTCGCAAGGCCGTCTTACGGCAGCAGCCCGAATGACCCGCCTGGTATGGCGGCCGACAGCACTGGCCGACCGCGCAGCCATCATGGATTACATCGCCCAGGATAACCCGGCCGCTGCCGTCGACCTGGATGACGACTTTGAAGTCAAGGCTGATCTGGCCAGGAAGCACCCGAAGTTGTACCGCGCCGGCCGCATGAAGGGAACACGGGAAATCGTGGTGCGTTCCAATTACGTGATGGTCTATCGCATTGAGGACGAGGGCGACACTGTGACCATGCTACGTGTACTCCATGCAGCTCAGCAATGGCCACCGGCCCCGCGCTAGCAGTTAATGTAGGGTCCACTGTGCGGACCTTTAAGATTTGTTTGAAAATACGATTTCAAGAATTTATTTCAGACTATCAAACTCTTGTAACTTTTTGCGTTTTAAATTGGGGTTAGCCTTTGCTGCAATAGCGTCGTATTTAAATCTTCAAGTTTTTTAACTTTTATAATATTCACTTTTTTCTCCTCATTTGTTTGTTCAACAGTAACTATTCAAGTATGGGGGTCCGGGATAGTTACGTTTAACAGATGAAATGGGCTGGGGTCATGTTTCTTACGCACCATGGTTACGTTAGCTTAGCACAGGGTTTGGACGAACAAAATGCCCAGACGCAGTCTCTTCAGGCTACGGGGCGCATCGACCTTCCGGTTGGGATCACTATCTGTCGGTGTTGGTGAGGCATCAGGTACCCGGGAACTAGGGCGCGTTGATATTTAACTGTAACCGACCATTCTTCAATATGTTAAATAGCTACAACACCCCACTGGTCATCGGCGCTGTTCTGCGTTATTGGGCGTTGTCAGAGCGGGCATCGTGTTGGGTTACGGCGCGTTCGACCCTGTCGCTGTGCTTCGGGATCGGACAGCGCACCTAACCCAACCTACACTTAAGGCGATTTCTGTCAAATGACAGACCAGCCTGCTTGTCTTTTCGTCCGTCTTCTGTGTTGCGACAACAGTTACATCGCACAACGATGCGCCTGTTGTCGCTCCTTGAAGACGAACGAATAGCCGACCCATCCTGGTCTATCATTTTCCGGCAATCGCCTAAGGCGAGGTCCGCGCGGGCCGGCAGCGCGGAAGGTCATGTGGGTGTAGGTTGCGTTAAGACGCTGGCACTGGCCTGACCGTAGATCAACGAGCCGTTGTGCTTCGAACGCAACACGTCCGACCCCCAAGCAGCGCCAAAGAACCCAGGATCGCTCTAACAAGGCCAGCCCATGCGACCTGTCGTCCGCTTCACCCTGGGCCAGCGGGTCCTGTTCAACCTGGTCTTCGTCCTGCTGATCGTAGCCGGGGCCTTTGCGGTCGGCCGCATTTCGGTCGAACGCTATCCGGAGATCAACTTCGGGAAGGTCATCATCAATACCTTTTACCCCGGCGCTTCGCCCCAGGACGTGGAGTCTCTGATTACCATCAAGATCGAAGAGGCCCTGGAGGGACTGGAGCAGGTGGAGTTCATCCGCTCCAGCTCGGTGCGGGAGCGCTCTGCGATCTTGGTCAAGTTCCGCGACGACACCGACTACGCCGCCCTCTACGACGAGCTGCGCTTCCGGGTACTCGGCATGTTGGAAGAGCTGCCGGCAGGCATCGATCCACCCCGCTTCGACCTCATCCGGACCTCCACCTGGCTGCCAGTGGTGGCCGTCAATCTGGTCGGCGAGCGCTCCAACCGGGCCCTGACCCTGATCGCCGAGGAGCTCCGGGTCCCCCTGGCACGCATTCCCGGCGTCATCGAGGCGGAGCTCGAAGGTGAACACCAACGCGAGTTCCATGTCTATTTGGATCCGCACCGACTCAGCGCCCGGGGCGTGAGCTTCGAGGAGGTCGCCCAGGCGCTCGCGGACGCCAACCTGACCATCCCCGCCGGCGACTATCAGGACAGCTCCGGAGAATTCGTGGTCCGAGTGGACGAGCGTTTCCGCTCCCGCGAGCAGGTGGTCGCCACCCTGATCCGGCGCGACCTGGACGGCTCCTTCGTGACCCTGCAGGACCTGATTTCGGAGGCCGGCGTCGGCTATCGGGACCCCCATATCATCACCTCCGTCAATGGTCGGGACTGTGTCACCATCAAGGTGCTGAAGGCCCCCGCCGGCAACGCCCTGACCATCCACCAGGAGGTCCAGCGCATCGTCGCGGAGTACAGTCCCAGCCTGGCGCGCCAGGGGGTGGAGGTCATCCTGACCCAGGACTCGACCATCTACATCGAGGCCTCCATGAGCACCCTGGGCTGGAACCTGGCCTTAGGGATCGTTTTGGTGAGCCTGATCCTCTGGTACTTCATGGGTCTGCGCAACGCCGGTCTGGTCACCGTGGGCATCCCCTTCGCCTTTCTGGTGACCATGATCCTCATGGAGCTCACTGGCAACTCCCTGAACGAAATCACCCTGTTCTCCTTCGTGCTGATATCCGGGATCATCGTCGATGATGCCATCGTGGTGGTCGAGAACATCTACCGCCACGTCCAGCAGGGCGAGCCCCTGGAACAGGCCATCATCGACGGGACTGCGGAGGTGATGCTGCCGGTGATCTCCGCCACCGCCACCACGGTAGCGGCCTTTCTCCCGATGCTGATCATGACCGGCTCCACCGGGGAGTTCTTCTCCCTGATCCCCAAGGCCGTGAGCTTCGCCATCGTTGCCTCCCTGTTCGAGTGTCTGTTCATCCTGCCTCTGCACTACCTGGATTTCGGTCCCCGTCCTAGTACCCCGCTCTCCGAGCGGGACAATATCCTGCTGCGGGGCCTGCGCCGCGCCACCGACGGCCTGATCCGATTCACCCTGCGCCGGCGTTACTTGAGTCTATCCCTGGCCTTCCTCGCCTTCCTGGTCTCCGTTGCCATCCTGGGGGTCTCGATCGCCGGCTTGGCGCCCCTCATTCGGATCAAGTTCTTCCCGGACGACTACAGCCTCTACTACGCCTTCGTCGAGGGCCCGGCCGGCACCACCATCGAGCGCACGGACGCGAAGCTGCGGGAGATCGCCCGCTACATCATGGCCGACGGTCCGGGCTATGCCCACTCGGCGGCCGGCTTTGCCGGCTTTGTCTTCAACGAGGACTACGAGCAGGAGTTCGGTCACCACCTGGGTACGGTCACGGTGCCCCTACCCGATCGCAAGGTACGCGCCTTCCAGGATCCCATCGCGCACCTGGATACCATGCGTAAGCGCCTGAACGAACGCTTCGGCGGAGAGGGATTCGAGATTCACATGCGGGCCGAGAAGGATGGGCCGCCCACCGGCAAGGACGTGAATATCCAGATCGTCGGCCCCAACGAGCGCGCGGTGCTGGGGCTGTCCGACGCGCTGCTGCGGGCCCTGCGGGAGAACCCGGAGCTGGGGCCCCAGCTCACCGAGCTGACGGACAATCGGGGCCAACCCGCCCGGGTGTTCCGGCTCGACGTCAACCAGTCCAAGGCCCGGGAGCTGGGATCGACCCCAGGGGATGCCGCACGGCTGGCCGCCGCCGTGCTGGACGGCCGCTACATCGGCCACTACCGCCTGAGCGACGAAGAGGTGGACCTCAAGCTGCGGATCGATCCGGCCTATATCGACGCCCCCGAGGCGGTACTCTCGATCCCGGTCCAGGAGCACCCTTCGGGGCCCGTGCACCTGGGGGATCTCGTACACCCGGTGGTCGAGATCCAGTCCGGTGAGCTCAAGCGCTACCGCGGCCAACGCAGCTTGGCCATCACCGCCAACCTCAGGCCCGGGGCCCCCATCTCCTCCCCCCTGGTCGCGGCCTGGGTCAAGCAACACTATGCAGCGATCCGCGACCGGTTCGCCGGCGCCACCCTGGTCTTCGGCGGTGAGTTCGAGGAGACCCAGCGCTCTTTCGACAGCCTGACCCGGGCCTTCGGGCTGGCGGTACTGCTGATCTACCTGATCCTGGCGACCCAGTTCAAATCCTATCTGCAGCCGCTGATCATCCTCTCGGCGATCATGTTCGCCGTCACCGGCGTGGTCTTCGGCACCCTGGCGACCCAGACCCTGTTTACGGTCAACAGCTTCATCGCCGTTGTCGGCGTCACCGGCGTGGTGGTCAATGACTCCCTGGTCCTGCTCGACTTCATCAACCGCCGCTACCGGGAGGGCAAGACGCGCCGGGAGGCGGTGACCGAAGGTGTCCATGTACGCCTGCGCCCCATCGTCCTGACTACCCTCACCACCACCCTGGGGCTGCTCCCCATGGCTCTAGGCATCCCCAGCTATTCCCTCATCTGGGGCACCATGGCCTCGGCCTTTGTCACCGGCCTGGCTACCGCCACCTTCCTGACCCTCTTCATCGTCCCCGTCGCCTGGGATCTGCTCATGGAAACCAAGGAGCGGAGGGCTACTAAGCGGAAGCAAAAGGCGGCTGCCGAGGCTTGAGGGTCCCCGAAGACCTGTCCTGAATTCTTTGGCGCGGACTGGAGGACCGGACGGGTTGCGGGTAGTGGTTAATTTTTAAATGCCACCCTAACCAGCAGCTGGCAATAGGTCCATATTATAGCGGTGCAGGAAGAGTTTCAAACAGATCTCGTGCATTTTAACGCATTTGGAAAAGGACAACGTCTTATGCACGAAGCGTGCTAAATGCTGTCGCAAGGTATTATTCCAACGCTCAACGTGGGCTGTTTCTCCAGTTTTTTTGCCGACAGGGTTATGTTGCTCGTTCGGAATAACGGCTTGATAAGCTTTCCAATAGTCGGTGAAAACAAGCGCTTTTTTATAAGCGAATGGTATGCGATTCCAGAGTATTTGGCATGTCTCTTCACTTCGATCACCACACGCATCAGCAATGACCTCTCGGGTCTCCCTGCTCAGTGCGATCCAGACCCAAATTTTGTTATCTTTTTCAAAGACATAAGAGCATAACTCATCCATTTACAACACCGGTGTTTGCTCTGGACCAATCGGTGTCAGCGTCGTTTCAAGAGGAGGAAGCGTGTCCGCTTTTTCTTTTAACCAAGCGCTCAATGTTTGACGACAAACCCCATGCGTACGCTTGATCCCACGCATACTTGAGCGTTCCTGATAATCTTTTATGATGAGAGTTTTCGCTTCCTCCGTATAGCGATTTTGGGGTTCAAGTACACCCTAAGTGCCACAGGTTTTACAGTGGTATTGTTAGTTTCCGCACGCATTTAGGCCGTTTTTTAACCTCTTTGCTATGACATTTTCGACAGGTATGTACTTTAGTCTCAATAACCATGATTGAAAACCCCTTTGATTGATTTTAGAGATGAGTTATTCTACTCTGGCATTTAAAAATTAACCACTACCGAGATGTTAAGTGCGTCCACCATCCAAAGATGTGGTTCGCGCTCTCCGGTGGTGCCATCCTGTAAGACCTACCGTGCCCACCACATCGTCGATGCGGTTCGCGGTCGGGATTGGTGTAGTTCTGCCACGGCGTACCGCGCTCACCGCATCGTCTACGGGCTTTGCCGATCTGCGCGTTCAGCTCGCCCTGCCGTGGCAGTGCTTGTATTTTTTGCCGGAGCCGCAGGGACAGGGCTCGTTGCGCCCGATTTTGCGCTGCTCGCGCACATAGGGCCGCTGTTGCTCGGCGCGGTCTGCTGCTGGTTGTTCCTGCTGCCCGTTGTCCAGTCCATGGAAGGCCTCGTGCTTGAACTCGAACGCCTGTTCCGGCAGCTCCGTCGCGCCGAGGGGGGGTAGCTCGTCCATGGTCCGAAGCTGCACTTTGAACAGGGTCGTGACGACTTCCTGCTTGATGCCGTCCAGCATGGCGCTAAACATCTCGAAGGCCTCTCGTTTGTATTCCTGCTTCGGGTTCTTCTGGGCATAGCCGCGCAGGTGGATGCCCTGACGCAGGTAATCCATGGCCGCCAGATGGTCCTTCCACTGGGTGTCGAGCGTCTGTAGCATCAGGGTCTTCTCGATTTGGCGCATGACGTCCGCGCCTACGGTCCGTTCCTTTTCCGCATACCGAGCGACGACCTCATCGCCGATGCGCGTGCGCAGGGTCTCCTCGTGCAGGTCCTGATCCCAGTCCAGCCAGTCGCCGATCGGCCATTCGCCGCCGAAGCCCTCGGCCAGGGCCTGCTCCAGGCCGGGGGTATCCCATTGCTCCTCCAGGCTCGCGGGCGGTATGTAGCTATTGATGGTCTGTGCGAGTACATCGGCCCGCATGGCCGTGACCGTATCCGAGACATCCGTGGTGTCCATCAGATCGCGGCGTTGTTGGTAGATGACCTTGCGTTGGTCGTTGGCCACGTCGTCGTATTCCAGCAGCTGCTTGCGGATGTCGAAGTTGCGTCCTTCGACCTTGCGCTGGGCGTTCTCGATCGCCTTGGTGACCCAGGAGTGCTCGATGGCCTCTCCCTCCTCCATGCCGAGCTTCTGCATCATGTTGCCGACTCGTTCGGAGGCGAAAATGCGCATCAGGTTGTCTTCCAGGGACAGGAAGAAGCGGCTGGACCCCGGGTCGCCCTGACGCCCGGAACGGCCCCGCAGCTGATTGTCGATGCGCCGTGACTCGTGGCGCTCGGTGCCCACCACATGCAGCCCGCCGGCGGCGATAACCGCGTCGTGACGTTGTTGCCAGTCCGCGCGGATGGCCGCCTCGGCGTTGGGGTCGGGGTTGTCATCGAGCTCGGCCTCCAGGTTGCCGCCCAGGACGATATCCGTCCCGCGCCCGGCCATGTTGGTGGCGATGGTGACCGCACTCGGACGCCCGGCCTGGGCGATGATGCCCGCCTCGCGCTCGTGCTGCTTGGCGTTGAGCACCTGGTGCGGGATCTTCTCCTTGACCAGGAGCCCGGCGATGAGCTCCGAGGTCTCGATGGAGGCCGTGCCCACCAGCACCGGCTGCCCCCGCTCCACGCAGTCACGGATGTCTTCGACGATGGCCCGATATTTCTCCTGCTGGGTGAGGTAGACCAGATCCCCCATGTCATCGCGGATCATGGGCTCATTGGTGGGGATCACCACCACCTCCAAACCGTAGATCTGCTGAAACTCGAAGGCCTCGGTATCGGCGGTGCCGGTCATGCCCGAGAGCTTGGGGTAGAGGCGGAATAGGTTCTGGAAGGTGATAGAAGCCAGGGTCTGGTTTTCCTGTTGGACCTGGACCCCCTCCTTGACCTCCACGGCCTGGTGCAGACCCTCCGACCAGCGCCGCCCCGGCATGGTGCGGCCGGTGAATTCATCGACGATGACCACCTGGCCGTCCTTGACGATATAGTCCACGTTCTTCTGGAACAGGGCGTGGGCCCGCAGGGCGGCGTAGACGTGGTGCATCAGGACGATGTTGGCCGGATCGTACAGGCTCTCGCCCGTGCCCAGCAGGCCCAGCTCGGCCAGCATCTCTTCCACTTTCTGATGGCCGTCCTCACTGAGATAGAGTTGGCGTGCCTTCTCGTCCACCGAGAAATCTCCGGGGCCGAAATCCGGCTGCCCTTCTGCGTTGGTGATGGGCTCCTGGCGCGTAAGGCTCGGAATGATCTGGTCGATCTGCTGGTAGAGGTCGGTGCTGCCCTCCGAGGGGCCGGAGATAATCAGGGGCGTGCGGGCCTCGTCGATGAGGATGGAATCCACCTCGTCCACAATGGCATAGTAAGGGTCGCGCTGTACCCGCCGCTCGGCCTCGAAGGCCATGTTGTCACGCAGGTAATCGAACCCGAACTCGTTGTTGGTGCCGTAGGTGATGTCGGCGGCGTAGGTCTCCCGCCGCGTGACCGGACGCATATGCCGGTAACCCTGGCCCGCGGGCGGCTCATAGTCCGGATCATAGCGGTAGGAGGCGGCATCCGGCCCCAGGCCCCCCGAGGAGTTGATCACCCCCACGGTGAGACCCAGGAAGCGATAGAGCCTGCCCATCCACTCCGCGTCGCGGCAGGCCAGGTAATCGTTCACCGTGATCACGTGCACGCTCTGTGCGGGCAGGGCGTTCAGGTAGGCGGCGAGGGTCGCCACCAAGGTCTTACCCTCACCGGTGCGCATCTCGGCGATCTTGCCGTCGTTCAGGACCATGCCCCCGATGAGCTGGACGTCGAAATGCCGCATGCCCAATACACGCCGGCCCGCCTCGCGCACCACGGCAAAGACCTCGGGGAGGAGGTCCGCCAGGGTACCGCCCGCTTCCAGACGCGCGCGGAACTCGCCGGTCTTCGCCTGTAACTCGGCATCGGCGAGCTGCTCGATCCGGGGCTCCAGGGCATTGATTTGGGCGACCTGCTTCGACATCCGCTTGATCAAGCGTTCGTTGCGGCTGCCGAAGACCTTCTTGAGCAGAGAGTTGACCATCGATTGGAATTACCGAGATGAGAGAAATAGCGGAATCATACCGAAAATGCCCAAGCGACGCAGTTAGCGAAGGCTGGCGCACAGGTTAGCAGATCGGTTTTCCCGGTGCTGGAACACTCCCGGTCGGTAGGCGCGGGCAAGCCCCGCACCTATCGCTGCCGTCCGGTCGGTCGACGGCGATAGGTGCGGGGCTTGCCCGCGCTTTCCTGGGCATTTGCTCGCCCGGCGCGGTGGCTTTCCGGTCCAGCGCCGGCAAGCCGGCGCTACCGCGCATGGCGGACTACCGCGGTCGCGGTTGACGCCTGAAACCTGGAAGCAACGTGTTAATTGAAAACATCTTTATACGCGCTCGCCCTGGGCCGGCGCAGGGCGAGTGCGCATCCGATGTGCCGCTTTGAAGGTACGGTCAGCCGTCAGGTTATGATACGGCTTGTCATCTCGACCGCAGGGAGAGATCTTACGCAGTAACGATTTTGTTTGGGCGGTAGTGTTTGATGCGTAGTGATGAACTTCCTGCTGAGTGATCGTTCAAACCCCATCGCGTCATTCCGGCAGGGATTGCCGGAATCTAGTGCCAGGGATGGCAGAAACAGTGGGGGTCTGAACGATTACCGTGTTGAACCTTTTTCCGGAGGGGATAATTACACGATCACTACCCACTCTAAATGTCAACACCACCTAGCATCCTGCAATGCGATCATTCTTCCGTTTATTGGCTATTGCTCCGAGCGGTAGGCTGCTACTCCTGGCGGTCATGATGTTTCTTGCCAGCATGACCGAGGGTATCGGCATATTGCTGCTGGTGCCGTTGCTGGGCCTTTTGCAGAGCGATCAACTGGGTGCCACCGAGAGCTCGGTTACCCAGACGATCGCCGATATCTTAGCGGCCATTGGCCTGCCGCTAACGGCCGGGGTCCTGCTGAGTCTCTTTCTGGGACTGGTAGTGTTCCGCAATCTGGTGCAGTTTACCCGCGGCTGGTATGCGGCCCGTTTCCAACACCAGCTGACGGATAATCTCCGACGCGACTGTTTCGAGGCCCTGTTGCACACGGAATGGCACCGGACCAACAGCGGGCGCCAGTCAGATCATGCCAGCCTGTTGCTGACCGACGTCAGCCGCGTCGGCGTGGGCCTGAACGCCAGCCTGTCACTCTTGGCCGGAAGTGCGACTATGGCGGCGTATATTGCTGCAACCTTCGTGCTGTCCTGGCAGATGACATTGATCGCTGTGTTCAGTGGCGGTCTGGTGTTTCTACTCCTGGCCGGACAGCGCCGGCGTACCCTGGGGCTCGGCTGGGATCTGAGCGGGGCCAACAAGGGTATCCACCAGGTGGTGCAAGAAAGCCTTGCGGGCATGAAATTGACCAAGAGCCTGGGCAATGAAAAACGGCACCTGGAACAATTCGAGCAGGTGATTCGGCGCCTCCGTGAGAAGCAGGAGCACTACCTTGCCAGCGAAGGTCTCTCACGTGCTCTCTACCAGACCGGCGGTGCCCTGCTGTTGGTGATCTATCTCTACCTAGGGCTCGGCCTGTTGCAGCTACCCATTGCGGAACTGCTGATCCTGGTGTTGGTCTTCGGGCGTTTGATCCCCCAGTTTGCTAGTGCTCAGCAACAGTACCATCACTGCCTACATGCCCTACCGGCACTGGATGAGACGCGGCGCCTGCGACCGACTGTCGGTTGCATGCCGAACTCCAGGGTGCATCGGATACCGCACTGCGGCCGCTTTCCAACACCATCTGTCTCGACCGGGCCCGGGTCCGGTATCCGGAACGCAAGCGGCCGGCCTTGGATGGGATTTCGGTATGCTTCACGGCCCACACGACCACGGCCATTATGGGGGCCTCCGGGGCCGGCAAGAGCACATTGGCCGATGTCCTGATGGGATTACTGGCCTTGGACGAAGGGCACCTGCTGGTGGACGATAAGGTCATCGCAGGCAAAGACCGAATCGCCTGGCGGCATTCGGTGGCCTATGTACCGCAGGAGGTCTTTCTCTTCAACGACAGTATTCGCAACAATTTGCTCTGGGGGTGGGCCGATGCCTCCGAGGAGGAGCTGAGATTCGCGCTGCAACGGGCCGCGGCGGATTTGCTGGACCTGCCCCGACAACTGGATATCCCGGTCGGAGACGGCGGGATACGTCTGTCCGGGGGCGAACGACAGCGTCTGGCCTTTGCCCGTGCCTTGTTGAAAAAGCCCTCGTTACTGATTCTGGACGAGGCCACCAGCGTCCTGGACAGAGCAATGAAGCCCGGGTGCGCGAGGCCATCAAACACCTGCAGGGTGATCTCACCGTGATAATCATCGGGCACCGGTTGGCCACATTGAAGCAGCGGATCAAGTGATCGTGCTCGAAGCCGGGCAGATCCGCGCCCGAGGCCCTTGGGATGAAATTCAAGGCATGCTCGAGTCGGAGATATGAGCAGCGCTACCGAATAATAATCACTCTTGAAACATAGCCGGTAGTGGATAAATTCTAAGTGGCATGGTTGTGCGAAGTAATGATTTGAACCCCCCTGCTTTTGCCATCCCTGGCCCTGGATTCCGGCACTCCCTGCCGAAATGACGAGGGAGGGGCTGGCAGACTTCACCACTTAGGACCGTAGGGTTGATACTACCTGCCCCCTGATAACTGACAACTGATAAAGGATCCTAGACAGTCTCTTACCGTTGCCGGATCGCTCTTCCTATACTCAACTGATGCCGACACTACTCGACCAGGGCCACGGCCTTTACCTGGGCATAGACCCACTTGCCCGGGGTCAGCTGTAAGCGCTCGGCCGATTTGCGGGTGATCCCGGCCAGCAAGGGGGTACCGGCGAGATCCAGGCGCACCAGGATGCGCGCCGCGCCGTTTTCCACCAGCCCTGCGACCAGGGCCGGGAAGATATTGAGGATGCTGGTATCGGTCTGGGGTTGTAGGGTGATACTCACATCGCGGGCCAGCACCCGCAGGCGCGCCTTGTGACCGATGGGCAGACCGATGCGGGCGACGCTGAAGCGGCCCCCGGAGAAGTCGAGATAACTCAGGTGATAGGCCGGGTCGTGGGCCGCGATCTCCGCCTCGATGATAGCGTCGGCCTCGGTGCCCAGGCCACGGGCGAGGTCGAGACGGGCCCGCAGGTCGCCGAGACGGCCGGAGGCACGCACGCGCCCGGCCTCGAGCAGGACCAGATGGTCGGCAAGCCGCGCCACCTCGTCTGGGGCGTGACTCACATAGAGGACCGGCATCGCCAGCTCGTCATGCAAGCGCTCCAGATAGGGTAGGATCTCCTGCTTGCCGTTACGGTCCAGCGAGGCCAGGGGCTCGTCCATCAGCAGCAGGCGCGGGCTGGTCAGCAGGGCGCGGGCGATGGCTACCCGCTGGCGTTGCCCGCCGGACAGACGATCCGGCCGCCGTTCCAGCAGGTCCCGGATTCCCATCAGGTCGGCCACTTCATCGGGCCGCACGCGACGCTCGCCGGGGGCGATGCGCGTGAGGCCGTATGCGAGGTTGCGCCGTACCGACAGGTGTCGGAACAGGCCCGCCTCTTGAAACACATAGCCGATCGGCCGTCGATGGGGCCTTAGGAACAGCCGCCTGGCGTCGTCCTGCCAGGTCTCGGCGCCGACCCGGAGCCGGCCAGCCATGCGCTGCAACCCCGCCACACAGCGCAGGATGGTCGTCTTGCCGCAGCCCGAGGGACCGAACAGGGCGGTGATGCCCTGCATCGGGCAGTCGAACCGCACCTCGAGCGAGAAGCCGCCGAGCGATCCCGCAAAACGCGCCTGGATGTGCTCGTCTGCGCGCGTCATAGCTTAGTACGGCAGTAGCGGTAACATGGGAATCATTTTTATCCGCAATCAACCACTATGGACTGAAAGTCCATAGTCTGGAGGACTAAAGTCCTCATCCGTGGACAAGCCACGGACTGAAAGTGAAGGGACTTAAAGTCCATAGTTTCAACTATGATGCGCTTCGCGCACTAA
>Ga0209458_1000523_pt1 | contig 12644 bp, 8 predicted proteins | sample WorMetLIZAISLAND_FD_187411 | JGI IMG/M metagenome (GOLD analysis project Ga0209458, IMG submission 187411) | Marine gutless worms symbiont microbial communities from Max Planck institute for Marine Microbiology, Germany - Inanidrilus manae... ...
TCAGACACGACGCTACGGCGTCCAGCAGCGTCGCCACACGCCGACGGTGGAGATGTTGCAACAACGGCTCCAGGCAGTGATGTAAAATGAGGCTGACATGCATGGGGGGCTCCTGGTCGGTGTGGTGACTTTCCAGGGACCACAATACCCCATGCATGTCCAAATTTATAGTAAATGAGCGTCACAACTTGTTGTTTTAAATCTAAATAATCTGGGGATAGATCAGGCATAAGGCCCACTTTAACGAAAGACTCCCGCCGCGCGGATTGGATCGCGACCCACCCCATCCCGCCCCGGCTGGAAGCCAAAAAAAACCCCGATCACGGGGCCTTAGTGGCGTTCAGGTTCCATGCTCCAAACTACCAAATTCCGCTGTTTCCTGATCCGATTTAAGTCTACCCGTTCGATCGGTCCTGAGCAAGGCCAAGCATCGTCGGCCCAGGGCACAGGTGCGTACGACATTCTTTGGTAGAGGTTAAATTCGAAGTGGAATAGTTGTGTGACCTAAACGATTCGAATCCCCACTGTTTTTGCCATCCCCGGCAGCTGGATTCTGGCCATCCCTGCTGGAATGGCACGGTAGGGGCTCGTAGACTTCACCACACGGACCGATCTTACAGGCAAACGGCGGACGACACATGCCATCGAGAACAGAATCCAAAGACAGCGACCACCTATGGCACCGGGCCGAGCGGCTAACCACCAGGCTGCGTGATTTGGCGGCGCGGCATTTCGACGCCGAGCTCGCAATGCCGAGCGTCCGCTTCGATCTGCGCGGGACCAGCGCCGGACAGGTACGTGTCACGGACGGAGGCGATTGCCTGGTCCGTTACAATGCTCACCTGCTGGAGCGCTATCCCCAGGCGTTCCTTTCCCAAACGGTTCCTCACGAAACGGCGCACCTGGTGGCCTTCAGCCTGTTCGGACTCCAGGTTCCCCCCCACGGGCGCGAATGGCGCGCGATCATGGCCCTCTTCGGTGCAGCGCCCGAATGTTGCCACAACTACCCCGTAGACGGCTTACAGGTCCGATGCCTGCGCCGGTATGACTACCGCTGCGCCTGCCGCACCCACCAGCTCACCAGCATCAGGCACAACCGAATCAGATCCGGACAGATCTACCGATGCAGACAGTGTGGCCAGCCCCTCGAATGCAGCTCGGCATGAATATCACGATCGAAACGAGACTGACAGGGCAACCGAATAATAATCTCTGCTGAAACGAACCTTTTTTGAGTTATGATCAAGAATTCATACCACTGGTACGTGCATCGCGCGTCCTGTCGCGATCCACTAATCGGCGCCCGGTGCCTCGGGGGCAAGAACAGACTACCGGCCACCCTGCGGGGTGGCGGCGGAGGAGACCGAAGATCATGGGAATGGGTGGCATCAGCATTTGGCAACTATTGATCATATTGGTGATCGTGCTGCTGCTCTTCGGCACCAAGCGACTGAAGAGCATCGGTTCGGATCTGGGCAACGCGGTAAAGGGTTTTCGCAGTGCCATGGCAGAGCCCGAGCAGGAGGATACCGAGCCCAAGCAACTCGGGGAGGAAGCCGCCAAGCGTGGCACCGAGGGCGATAGGGTCGCCTCTGCCACGGTGGCGGACAAGGACCGGGAGAAGATCTGAGAGGCCGTCTAAAAAAGGGCCGTAGGTCATAGTCGGGAGTAGGCTGGGTTGAGGAACGAAACCCAGCGTTTACGAGCTAAAAGTGGTATCGGCTGCAAATGTCCCAAACTGGTCCCTTTTCCCGCTCTTTCTCGTTAAATAGGCCGGTTATTCGCCTCGAAAGCGCGAAAAAACGCCCTCATTTTGGACCATTTTCACTACGATCCATTTTAACCAGACAGCTTCTAAAATCAATGGGTTAGTTTTTAGACAGTCTCTGAAGCACTGGTACAGCGGTCCCGAAGTACCGATCACCTCTATTTTAGTTCTGCTCCTTAGAGACTGTATTAAGAACTAACTAACCTGTAGGGTGGGCTGTGCCCACCAAATACGACGCCTGACCGGTGGGCACAGCCCACCCTACGGGTACGGTTCTATGAAAATCAACGGTTTAGTTTTTAGACAGCCTCTTAGGGAATACTTTCCTCTGCCGCAAATGAACGCGAATCAACGCAAAGCGGTTGGAATCGGCTCGCTATCATCGACGATTCTTCATTCCATAGTGTTGATTGGCGTCCATTTGCGTTGATTTGCGGCTAAATTTTCCGTGAAAATCCGCTCGCTCAAGGTTATCGGTAATTGAGAGCATCTGTAACTAGGATCGGCTCATGTTCGACATCGGATTCTGGGAGCTTGCCCTCATCGGCGTGATCCTGCTGTTGGTAGTAGGACCCGAGCGCCTGCCCAAGGTTGCACGCACCGCGGGGTTGTGGGTCGGGCGCGGTCGCCGCATGCTGAGCGCGATGAAAGAAGAGATCGACCGGGAGGTCAAGGCGCAGGAACTCCAGGGGATCCTGGACAAGCAGGCCCGGAGCAATCCACTGGAGACCATCCTGGACGACGCCGGGGACAAACCAGCTGCGAAGGCGTCCCCCACCGATTCGACGTCGGCACGTACCGGACCTGCTGACAAATCCGAATCCGGTTAGTAACGGCATGAGGTCTCGGGCCACTTGAGAAAATCCCGGTATAACTGCTGGAATCTGCGGGACGGGGATGCAGGAGAACAGCTCGTGGAAGTATCAGAAAGGCTGCGCGAAGCGGCGCGGGTACGCGAAGAACGGCAATAACAATCGAGTGCGTCATGAATGCGCCACAGACATAAAGAAAAGGGGTTAGGTTTTTACCTAACCCCTTATTTTCACTTGGCTCCCCGGAGAGGACTCGAACCTCTGACCTAGTGATTAACAGTCACCCGCTCTACCGACTGAGCTACCGAGGATCTACACAAGCTTATAAGTATATGGGCGCGGTCCGGCAGGGTCAAACCATTCCTATCCTACCAGCGATTACGCGCCGTGGTCGCCCTGAGATATTGGGTAGTGCTGCAATCCATAGGATGATATAGAATGATAGGGTAGGCAAGGCCTAGCGTGGAGTCGTGCCATATCCTATAGATTTCAGCACTACCAAATATTGAGCATTATCAATGGAACATGATGGTTTTCATGCCGTTGATCTCATTGAGTGTCGTTACCAAAAGCGTGGTTTTCATTGCTTCAATAACTTTAGTGCGCGAAGCGCATCATAGTTGAAACTATGGACTTTAAGTCCCTTCACTTTCAGTCCGTGGCTTGTCCACGGATGAGGATTTTAGTCCTCCAGACTATGGACTTTCAGCCCATAGTGGTTGATCTTTTTCCGATCTTTTCTTGTAAATCTTAGTGGCGAATCCAGCGAGAGCTAGAAATGTTATGGCAGCCGATGCGATAAGAATTCCGCGAATAATTTCGCTGACATCCGCTTGTTGAGCCGTAAAGGTCTGCAAGGCATCGCCGATGCAGGCAATGGCTATCGACGGCGGCAACAAAAAAATAAATGTTGCCCACAGAAAGTCGCGATTGGATAGCGAGGTAAGTCCGAGCAGATAGTTCAAGGGACCAGTCGGGATAATCGGACTGATCCGCGCAAAGGCGATAAACTTCCAGCCGTTACGCTCAAATTCATCCTGAACTTTACTTGCCCATTTGTTCTCGAATTGGTCAGCCAAAGGCTGACCGATTAACCAGCGCGCCGCAAGGAATGAAAGCCATCCACCGAGGGTGACGCCGATAGCCGTGTAGATACCACCCGTCAGGCCTCCCCAGAAAAAGCCGGCGGCAAGGTTTAAGGGGAGGGACGGCAATGTCGCGACGACTGACAGGGCATAGACCAACATGAATAACAGAACGGCACCAAGGGGGTATTGATCCCGATACTGTTCAATTATTGCAGGACTGAGCGCACCGCTTCTTGATAAGTAATCGTATTTTCAGAAAAAATGTAAAATGGCATACCAAAATTTTAAAAGTATACCAACTTCAGGTTGGTAGTGGTTGATTTGTCTTTTCGCAAGACTTGGAAACCAGCAAGACCCAGGTATTGAACCGGATGCCCGTGGAGGAACTCCGCGGCGTGGGTCCGAAGGTTGCGGAGCAGCTCGCCAAGGTTGGTGTTGCCTCGGTCCGGGACCTGTTGTTCCATTTGCCGCTACGCTATCAGGACCGCACCCGGGTGGTGCCGATCGCCGACTTAAAACCCGGCACTGAGGTCCTGGTGGAAGGGGAGGTCAGGGATGTGGGTGTTGGTTATGGTCGTCGCCGCTCCCTCAAGGTCTGGCTTACGGACGCATCGGAGCAGGCCGGAATCCTGTTGCGTTTTTTTCACTTCTCCAGCAAGCAGGCTGCCGCCCTGAAGCCGGGGACCAGATTGCGTTGTTTCGGGGAAGTCCGCCGCGGTCCTCAGTCCTTGGAGATGGTGCACCCGGAATACCGGTACTATGGCCGCGACGAACCGCCACCCCTGGAAGGTGCCCTTACCCCTGGCTATCCGACCACCGAGGGGTTGCAGCAATCTTCCTGGCGTTTACTCACGGATCAAGCCCTGGCGCTGCTGGATCAGGACAATGCCATGTTGGAAGAATGGTTACCGCGGGAGGTCCTGGAACGACTCCGGTTTCCAACCCTGGCTGCGGCCCTGCGTCTGCTCCACCGACCACCGCCCTCGACCACGTCGGCGGACTTGTATGATCGCCGCCATCCCGCTCTGCGCCGATTGGTGTTCGAAGAGCTGGTGGCCCACCAGCTCGGTCTGCGTCGCTTCAGACACCGGCAACAGCGCATTCGGGCCCCGGTACTCAGCGGGGACCGGCGCCTACGCGCCAAACTGCTGGCAGGACTGCCCTTCCAGCTGACCGCTGCCCAGCGCCGGGTGACGGAGGAGATTGCGAGGGACCTGGAGCGACCATACCCCATGCTGCGCCTGCTGCAGGGGGATGTGGGCTCGGGCAAGACGGTGGTCGCGGCCTTGGCGTGCCTGCAGGCCGTGGAGTCCGGTCACCAGGTCGCCCTGATGGCGCCCACCGAGCTCTTGTCCGAACAGCACCTACGCAATCTGCGCGGCTGGTTGGAACAACCCCTGGGACTGGATCCCCTGTGGCTGACCGGTCGCCACAAGGGGCGGGAGCGGGCAGAATTGGTGGCACGCATTGCGGGGGAGGGGGCCCCGGTGACGGTGGGGACCCACGCCTTGTTCCAGGACGATGTCCGCTTCCGGGACCTGGGGCTGGTCATCGTCGACGAGCAGCACCGATTCGGTGTGCACCAGCGCATGAAGCTGAAGGAGAAGGGGGCCCGGGCGGCGCAGGCACCCCACCAGCTCATCATGACCGCCACCCCTATCCCACGCTCCCTGGCCATGACCCTGTACGCCGACCTCGACCTCTCGGTGATCGACGAGCTGCCGCCGGGCCGCACCCCGGTGGCTACCGTTGCCGTCCCCGACAGTCGCCGTCGGGAGGTGATCGAGCGGGTGCGGGAGGCCTGTACCCAGGGGCGTCAGGCCTACTGGGTCTGCACCCTCATCGACGAGTCCGAGGTCTTGCAGTGCCGGGCCGCCAAGGATACCGCTGGAGCCCTCGCTGCGGTCCTGCCCGGACTGCGCGTGGGCCTGATCCACGGTCGCTTAAAGGCCACCGGGCGTGAGTCCGTGATGGCGGATTTTGCCGCCGGGAAGCTGGACCTGCTGGTGGCGACGACCGTGATCGAGGTCGGGGTGGACGTCCCCAACGCCAGCCTGATGATTATCGAAAATCCCGAGCGTCTCGGTCTCGCCCAGCTCCACCAGCTCCGGGGCCGGGTCGGGCGTGGGTCGGTCCGGAGCCATTGCGTGCTGCTCTACCATGCCCCCCTGTCACCCCAGGCGCGGGCGCGGTTGGCGATCCTGCGTGAGAGCAGCGACGGCTTCGAGATCGCCCGCAAGGACCTGAAGCTGCGTGGCCCGGGAGAGGTCCTGGGGACCCGGCAGACCGGGGGCATGCAATTTCGGATCGCCGATCCCGCCGGCGACGAGAATCTGCTTCCCGCGGCCCGGCAGACCGCAGATTTTATCCTCGAACGATATCCGGGGCATGTGCGGCCACTCATCGAACGCTGGCTCGGGGAACGGGTGGAATACGGAAGGGTGTAGCGATCCTGAATGATTCGGCGCTGTTTGGGGGACCGGATGTGTTGGGTTACGGCGCGTTCAACGCTGTTTGTGTCCTTCAGGATCGGGCAGCGCGCCTTTGCCCAACCTACACTGCTGGCGCTGGTAGCCGGTAGCAGTCCGTTATGGGTAAAATCCCCGCCCCGGGAACTCCCCCGCAAATCAGTGGTCTTTTCTGAGGTTTTTCCCATTCTACTTTATCACACTACCTGGTAACCAAGATGATTTATTAAGGAATCTGGAAACTAATAGAATCCAGTAAAATCAATGAATTAACTTGAAATGTGACAAAGTGGAACTAATATCCCACGGCAACGGAGCTAACAACAAGGGGCTTAGGCATGATCGAGGTGCGACGACTTACCCGCAGCTATGGCGACCTGAAGGCGGTGGACGATGTCTCGTTCGACATCGGCCGCTCGGAGGTCGTGGGTCTGTTGGGCCACAACGGGGCCGGCAAGACCACCGTCATGAAGATGCTGACCGGCTACCTAGAGCCGAATGCCGGCGCTATCCGTATCGAAGGTCTCGATATCCGTGAGCAACGGCGTGAGGTCCAGCAGCGCATCGGCTACCTTCCGGAGAACTGCCCCCTGTACCCGGAAATGACGGTGATCGACTACCTGGATTACCAGGCGACCCTGCACGGGGTGCCGGAACCCGAGCGTCCCGCCGCGCTCCGCGCGGCCATCGAGCGCACGGATCTGGCGCCCAAGGCGGACCAGATCATCGCTACCCTCTCGCGCGGCTACCGCCAGCGCGTCGGTGTGGCCCAGGCCATCCTGCACGGGCCGCGGGTCCTGATCCTGGACGAGCCCACCAACGGGCTCGATCCGTCCCAGATCCAGCACATGCGGACCCTGATCCGGGAGCTGGCCGAACACGCGACCCTGATCCTGTCGACCCATATCCTCCAGGAGGTCGAGGCGGTCTGCGACCGGGTGCTCATCATGCACGCCGGGCGACTGGCCCTGGACTCGTACCTCACTGCCCTGAGCAACCCGAACCGCCTGCTCGTTTCCCTGGGGCAGACCCCCGCGCAAGTGGTTCCGACGCTGATGGCGCTGGAGCCGGTAACCGCCGTGGAGCCGGTGGAGGGCCCGGACGGCCGCTACCGCTATGCCCTGGATACCACCGACCCGACGGCCACCGCGCCTCTGGTCGCCCGCGCGGTGGGTACGGCCGGTTGGGATCTATACAGCCTGCAACCGGAGGTCCGGGATCTGGAGACCCTATTCGGCGCGGTCAGCCGGCACCAGGAGGCACCCCATGCATGAGATCGTACGGATCGCCCGCAAGGAGCTCTGGGGCTTCTTTGCCTCGCCGGTGGCCTACATCTTTCTGGGCGCCTTCCTGGCGGTAAACCTATTCGTCTTCTTTTGGGTGGAGGCCTTCTTCGCCCGCAACCTGGCAGACGCCCGCTCCCTGTTCGCGTGGATGCCGGTGCTGCTGATCTTCCTGGTAGCGGCGCTGACCATGCGCCTGTGGAGCGAGGAGCGCCGCGCCGGCACCCTGGAGACCCTGCTTACCCTGCCGGTCTCACCCCTGCGCCTGGTGCTGGGCAAGTTCCTGGCGGCCCTCGCCCTGGTGGCGGTGGCCCTGGCGCTCACCCTGCCCCTGCCCATCACCATCTCCTTCCTGGGCCCCCTGGACTGGGGACCCGTGCTCGGGGCCTATCTCGCCACCCTGCTGCTGGCGGCGGCCTACATCGCCATCGGCCTGTTCGTCTCCGCCCGCACGGATAACCCGATCGTCAGTCTCATCGGGAGCACCCTGCTGTGCGGGCTGTTCTTTCTCCTGGGCTCGGAGGCCCTGACGGGCCTGTTCGGGCACCGCGGCGGCGAGGTCCTGGAGCTGCTGGGCAGCGGCTCGCGCTTCGAATCCATCACCCGCGGCGTCATCGACCTGCGTGATCTCTACTTTTATCTCAGCATCGTCGGCCTGTTCCTGGCCCTCAATGTCTATGCCCTGGAGCGGCTGCGCTGGGCCGAAGACACTGCACACCCCGGTCACCACCGGCGCTGGGCCCTGGTCACCGGGCTGCTCGCGGCCAATCTCCTGGCCGCCAACCTGTGGCTGCACCAGATCGGCTGGGTACGCGCGGACATTACCCAAGGGCGGATCTACTCCATCTCCGAGGCCACCCGCAACTACCTGGCCCAGCTCCGCGAGCCCCTGCTGATCCGCGGCTATTTCAGCGCCCATACTCACCCCCTGCTAGCGCCCCTGGTGCCCCAGATCCGCGACCTGCTACGGGAATACGAGATCGCCGGCGCCGGCAGGGTGCGGGTGGAATTCATCGACCCGATGGAGGAGCCCGAGCTGGAGCGAGAGGCCGGGGAGCGTTACGGCATCCGCCCGGTGGCCTTCCAGACCGCCAGCAAGTATCAAGCGGCCGTGGTCAACTCCTATTTCGACCTGCTGGTCCAGTACGGCGGCCAACACGAGAAGCTGAGCTTCCGCGACCTCATCGAGATCAAGGACCCGGGCGCGGGGGACCTGGAGGTGCGCTTGCGCAACCCGGAATACGACCTCACCCGGACCATCAAGAAGCTGCTCTACGGTTACCGGGGCGGTGATGACATCTTCCAGGGGCTGACCAAGCCGGTGGCCTTCCACGGCTACATCTCGGCGCCCGACAAGCTGCCGGACCCCTTGCCTGGCCTGCGGGAGGAGCTCCAGGCGGTACTCGCCGAGCTGACGGAACAGGCCGACGGCAAGTTCACCTTCGACCTCCGGGACCCGGATGCCGGCGACGGCGCCTTGGGGCAGGAGATTGCGGAACGCTTCGGCTTCCGGCCCCTGGTCCTGGGCCTGCTGGTCCCCCGGACCTTCTATTTCTACATGGTCCTGGAATCCGGCGACCAGGCCATCCCCATCCCCCTCCCCGAGGCGCTCGACCAGGCCGGGTTGCAACGGGCCATCGCGGCCGGAATCAAGCGCTTTGCGCCGGGTTTCCTCAAGACGGTGGCCCTCTACACCCCGCCCCAGGCCGGTGGTGGCTTCATGGCGGCGGCGGTCGGCCCCAGCTACAACACCCTGGAGGAACACCTGACCGCCAACCTGACCCTGAAGAAGACAGAGCTCGAACGGGGCACTGTCCCCGCAGACGCGGATCTGTTGCTGGTGGCCGGACCCGCGGGCCTGGACGAGAAGCAGGTCTTCGCCATCGACCAGTTCCTGATGCAAGGGGGGACGGTGATCCTCGCCGCCTCGCCTTACCACCTGAACCTGGGCGGCAACGCCATCGCGGCCCGGTCCCAGCCGACGGGCCTGGAGGAGTGGCTGGCGCACCAGGGCCTCGAGCTCGAGCCGACCCTGGCGCTGGATCGCCAGAGCACACCCTTCCCGATCCCCGTGCAGCGCCAGGTGGCGGGTTTTGTGGTCGAAGAGATCCAGACCATCGCCTATCCGTACTTCCCGGATATCCGTAACGAGGGTATGGATCAGGAGACCGGCATCACCTCCGGGCTCGGCCAGATCACCCTCAACTGGGCCTCGCCCATCAAGATCGACCCGGAGAAGAACCAGAACCGCCGGGTGATCGAGATCCTGAAGAGCTCGGCGGACTCCTGGACCGATGCGTCCGCGGACATTCAGCCCGACTTCGACACCTACGGCCCCCTCGGCTTCGCCGTGGGCGACGATCGGGGCAGCAGACCCTTGGCGGTAGCGGTCCAGGGCCGCTTCGGCTCCTTCTTCGCCGGCAAGCCCTCACCCCTGCTGGAGGAACCGGAGGAAGCGGCATCCGAGGACGAGATCGCGGACGAAAGACCCGCCGCCGGACTGGACGAACCAGGGGATGGACCGGAGGACGAGCCAGCGGAAAAACCGGCACAAGAAACCCAGCAACCACCGATCTTCGGTGTGGTAGAGACCTCCCCCCCGGCGGCCCGGCTGATCCTGATCGGTTCCGCCAGCTTCCTCACGGACACGGCGATCGGCCTCGCCACGGAGGCCACTCGGACCCTCTACACCAAGCCCCTGGAGCTGATCCAGAACGCCCTGGATTGGTCCCTGGAGGACCGCGGACTGCTGAGCCTACGCGGTCGGGGCCAGTACTCGCGGCTGCTGAGGCCCCTGACCCGCAACGGACAGATGATCTGGGAGTATCTCAATTATGCCCTGGCCCTGGCGGGTCTCGCCCTCGTCTACGGCCTCTATCGGCGCAGTCGACGCCAGCACCGGAGCCACTACGAGACCGTCATGTCCGCGGGGAGGTCCTAAGCCATGCAAACGACAGCCATGCAGACGACAACAGACATCCAAGACGCCGTGCCGACCAAGCCGGCCGCTAAGGTGAGCGCCAAGGTGAGCAGAGGCGCCCTGCGTTCCCCACTGGTCATCGCCCTCGGCGGGCTCTTGGTGCTGCAACTTGTGGTCGCCTTCCTGTTAGGGATGGGGGAGAAGGAGATGGGACCCGCGGCGTCCGAAGGCCCCCTCCTCGATTTCGACCCGGAACAGGTGACCGGCATCCGCATCCGGTCCCCCGACGGGGAGCCGGTGCTGGTGACCAAGACCGCAGACGGCTGGATCATACCGGCCTTAAAAAACCTCCCCGCCGCCAAGCATAAGGTGACCGATCTGCTGTCCAAGTTAGAGGGTCTGCAAAAGGGCCTGCCCGTGGCCACCTCGAAAGCGGCCCTGGAGCGCTTCAAGGTCGCCGACCAGACCTTCGAGCGCAAGCTGGTACTAGAGCGCGGCGACACCCCGCCCGTGATCCTTTATCTTGGCGACTCCCCCGGATTTCGGCGCCTATTCGTGCGCGCCGACGGCGACGGGGCCGTCTACGAAGCGGAGCTCGGCCTCTTCGATGCCCCAGACCAGCCGGATAACTGGAGTGACCGGACCCTGCTCCACCTGAAGCCGGAAGCCATCCAACGGCTGACATTCGCGGGGCTGACCCTGGAACGCACGGATGACGACTGGCAGCTCACGGACCTGGCCGAGGGTGAGGAGCAGGACCAGCAGGCCATCAAGGATCGGGTCCGCACCCTCACCAAGATCGACTTTCTCGGGGTACTGACAGACGAGGAAGGACCCGCAATCGACACCGAGTTCGCCCCGCTCGAGCTCAAGGCAACCCTGACCGACGGTGAGACCGTCCGCTACCGGATCACCAAGCTGGCGGAAGGCAACGACTATCTGCTCGATATCTCCAACCGACCCCAAATCTTCACCCTCGCCAGCTATGTGGCCGAGGACCTCACCAAGCTGCGTCGAGCCGACTTGCTCAAAAAGCCCGAAACGGACCAGAAAACCCCGGAAGACCCGTCCGCAGGATCGCTGCCGACGGCGACCACGGGTAAGGAGTAAACCCTAACCTCCGGGCTTGTCTCCTAATGGCACAGGATTAACAGGATTATTTTTCTGATATAAGATCCTGTTAATCCTGGAAATCCTGTTAATCTTGTCCTATTAGCGGTTGGCACGACCATTATGTCAACAGCTTTAATCTGTGAAAATCCGTGTAATCCGCGGATAGATCGAAACGACCGAATAATTTTCCCATACTCAATCAACCACTATGGACTGAAAGTCCATAGTCTGGAGGACTAAAGTCCTCATCCGTGGACAAGCCACGGACTGAAAGTGAAGGGACTTAAAGTCCATAGTTTCAACTATGATGCGCTTCGCGCACTAAAGTTATTGAAGCAATGAAACACGCAGCACAACTCGAACGCGCATACACCGAAGCACTGGCGCAGCTGCGTCTCCACCCCTCGCTCATCTGGACCAGAAACAACTTTTTTTGCTGGTCAATAGTGGGCTGTTCGCCTTCGCCGTGAGCGGTCAGGCCAATGCATGGCAAGGACCTCCGTTCCTGGTACCCATTGCCGGACTGTTTCTCTCGTCGATATGGACCTGGGTAAACCTGGCCGGCCAACGCCTGCAAAGGCAATGGCGTGCTTTGGTGCTCGACATCGAAAGAGAACTCTTTCGGCCCGAGGCAGGAGAAGCCGCCGTGGAGGGACCACTCACTCGGGCCGCCGCCACAGCACAGGAGGGGAATTCCTGGCTGGTCTCGATTACGTCGGCCTTGATCGTGCTGGCTGTCGGCTTCTTTTTAGGTTGGAGCTACTTTGTGATCCTGGCGATCTGACCCGTATAGGATCCAGATAACTTTAGAGTGGATTTTTTCTCGGCAAAGCCAATAGATAATAGAGCCGCCTATTGCATGTTATCTGAAACAAGATGAATCTTAAGAATATCAGCTAACAATCACATCCAGCCGACCCGAAAAAGCACCGCTTCGCTCTGCTTTTGCGGTCGGCTGATGTGAGGCATTAGGCAAAATAGGAGTGACTAAGGATTCAGGCCCTATTTATGAAGACCTATAACTGGAATCCAAGTAAAAACCAAACTCTCATCAGTGAAAGAAATGTTTCATTGCTTCAATAACTTTAGTGCGCGAAGCGTATCATAGTTGAAACTATGGACTTTAAGTCCCTTCACTTTCAGTCCGTGGCTTGTCCACGGATGAGGACTTTAGTCCTCCAGACTATGGACT
>Ga0209458_1000524_pt1 | contig 12606 bp, 14 predicted proteins | sample WorMetLIZAISLAND_FD_187411 | JGI IMG/M metagenome (GOLD analysis project Ga0209458, IMG submission 187411) | Marine gutless worms symbiont microbial communities from Max Planck institute for Marine Microbiology, Germany - Inanidrilus manae... ...
CGTAACCATCGACCACCCGAACCGGATTGTCCTCGTCGACATAGTCATCAAGACTGGACGGAAACAACGTCTGCTGTCCGCGATCCTGGCCTTCAACAAATCGGCTCATCCCGACCTCCAAAGCAAGCGCCAGGATTCTAAACCGATTGGGGCGTTTTCACACAGCCACTCCCATAGGCGGACAAGGCGGCGACCGAAGCCGCCCGAAGAGAACCTTTATGGCGATTCTCAGCCCCCATCGTCATGGCCGTGCTTGGCACGGCCATGACGTGTTGGGACTGGACAGTACGATCCGGCAGGTCGCCTACGGGGGGTTGGCCGTAGAAATCCGGCCCCGCGATTCCCGTTCCCTCGGAAAGCCAAGGCGGATGTTGACAACGCCAGTGAGCGATAACGTAACCGGGCTGACACTCTTGCGACGCGTTAGAACGGAGCCAACACGCCGGTTGTGATCTTGTCGTTGCGGCCTTCCACTCGAGGCTACCGCCTTGCACTTTCCCGCCCCACGTGTTCTCTCGGTCCGGCGTTTCGAAGCACTCTATGACCCAAACCCCATGATCCATACACCATGATCCAAACCCTCGGCATCGGTATCTGGCTGGCGGAAGGCGGGATCGTCGATTTTCACGGCTTTCCCTATCCGACCCGTATGGTTCTCGTGCGCCTGGAAGACGGCGGGCTCTGGGTGTGGTCGCCGGTGGCTTTGACCGACGAGGTGCGCGAGACCGTCGAGCGCCTGGGCCGTCCGGCGCATCTGGTCAGCCCCAACAAGCTGCATCATCTCCATCTGGGCGACTGGTCGGCGGCCTGGCCCGGGGCCAAGCTCTGGGGGCCGGCCTCGACTGTGAAGAAACGCGATGATCTCACCTTCGAGGCGCCCTTGGATGACCGGCCACCGGCCGCGTGGAACGGGGTTTTCGACATGATTAGGTTCACCGGTTCGCCCTTCATGGACGAGGTGGTGTTCTTTCATAAGGCCTCAAAGACGGTGATCCTGGCCGACCTGTCGGAGAACTTCGACGATGAATTTCTGCGTTCCCACTGGAAACCCTGGCAGCAGCGCCTGGCGCCCTGGTGGGGCATCGTCAAGGGCAAGGGCTACGCGCCCCTCGAGTGGCGGCTCAGTTTCTTCCGGCGCAAGCGGCTGCGGGCGGCTCGGGACCGGGTGCTGGCGTGGAACGCGGACAAGGTGATCATGGCCCATGGGGAATGGCAGCGCTCGGGCGGGCGCGGGTATCTGGAGCGCTGTTTCGCCTGGATTGACTGAGCGGGGCCGAGGAAATAATTCCTTGACAATGGGCAGGCGAAATTGCTATAAATTCCTATTTCTCCCTGCGGCTGGAATTGGGCGGATTTGCTGATTGCCCTTGAGAAGATTGTGCTGGTACCGGTGGTGGTTTGCCATTGGTGGCAGTGTTGAATGCGAGACCAGATCGCTTTTATCCTCATCCCCGCCTGTTCCCGCTGTTCACGAGCAAACCGGTCCTGCGGAAGGTTCTCATGGACGTTTATAGACAAAAATAGACATCTGCTCCCGGCCGCCGATCGCGATTATTGATCTTAGGGACACAATACAAGGTCGCGGCTGGCTGGTGCGCCAGGTGTGACGGGGGTCATATGACGCCGGTCACTGCCTTTGGCCCGCCGTTTTTCCATAATCCAAGCGTCGGCCGAAGAAAGGGCCGTACTCGAAAACACCAGAGGAATGGAGATCGAGATGGTTTGGGAAATGCAGGAGCTTTGGCACTGGTGGGCCGGTCTGTTCGACTTCATGCCCTATCACGAGGTCGTCGCCGTCATGGCCCTGGTCACCGGCGTCATCGTCGTGTCGTGTTGGGTCATGGGATCCCGCCAGGAAGGGTTGAGCCGGTTTGGCGGATTGGGCGGCTTGCGGCACCGCTCCATCGCCGCTAAAAGGTTGGCGCTCTCTTAGACGCAACGACCGGGGAGGCGATCCGACCCATGAGCGCCGAAAACGAACAATTGGCCGCCGAGATCAAGCAGTCGATCGAACTGCTGAGGAGGCATCTTTGACTACGACCGGGCCAAACTCCGTCTCGAAGAACTGAATTCCCTGGCCGAGGATCCGGACCTCTGGAACGACGCCGACAAGGCGCAAAGTGTCATGCGCGAGAGGAACCGCCTGGAAGGCGGCATCGCCACCATCGATGACATGGAAACCGAGCTCTCGGATAATCTCGAACTCATCGAACTGGGCGAGATCGAGGACGACGCCGAGGTCGTCGAAGAGGCCGAGACCGCGCTCGCCCAACTCAAGGAACGCACCGCCAAGGCCGAGATCGAGACCCTGCTGTCCGGCGAGGCCGACAGCAATGATTGTTACCTGGAGGTCAATGCCGGGGCCGGCGGTACCGAGGCCCAGGATTGGGCCAAGATGCTGCTCCGCATGTACACCCGCTGGGCCGACGCCAAGGGTTTTAAAGTCGAATGGCTGGAGGAGAGCGCCGGCGAGGAGGCCGGCCTCAAGTCGGCGACGCTGAAGGTCTCGGGCCATAACGCCTACGGCTGGCTGAAAACCGAATCCGGCGTCCATCGCCTGGTCCGCATCTCGCCTTATGACTCGTCCGCGCGGCGCCACACCAGCTTCGCCTCGGCCTGGGTCTTCCCTGTCATCGACGAGGCCATCGAGATCGAGTTGGACGACAAGGATATCCGGGTCGACACGTACAGGTCCTCAGGGGCCGGCGGTCAGCACGTCAACAAGACCGATTCCGCCGTACGCATGACCCATATCCCAACCGGCATCGTCGTGCAGTGCCAGAACGACCGCTCCCAGCACAAGAACCGGGCCACCGCCATCAACATGCTGAAGGCTCGGCTCTACGAGGTCGAACTGCAGAAGCGCGAGGAAGAGGCCCAGGCCAAGCACGACAGCAAGACCGACATCGGCTGGGGTCACCAGATCCGATCCTACGTGCTGCAGCCCTACCAGATGGTCAAGGACCTCAGGACCAACGTCGAGACCTCGAACACCCAGGCCGTGCTCGACGGCGACCTGGATGCCTTCATGGAGGCGGCCCTGGCGCACCGGGTGCGGGGCGACGAGGCGGTCGAGTAGGGGGCTTCGCCTAGGGGCGCGATCCGGAATTAGTGGATGAGCAATCCGCCGTTGGCGTCCAAGACGGCGCCGGTGACGAAGGACGCCATGTCGGAGGCCAGGAACAGGCAGCACTGGGCGATCTCGTCCGGCGTGCCGAGGCGCCCCATGGGGATCTGTTGGGCGATGCGGTCCTTGATTTCGCGGGTCATGGCGCCCTTTGTGAAGTCGTTGTCGACGGGGCCGACGGCGATGGCATTGCAGCGCACGCCATCGGGCGCCAGTTCGCGGCCCAAGGCCTTGGCCAGGCCCATGATGCCGGCCTTCGACGCCACGTAATGGCTGCGCCCGAAGACGCCGCCGCCGTTCTGTCCGGCGATCGACGAGATGCAGACGATGGAGCCCCGGGTTCGCTTAAGATGCGGGATTGCCGCTTGGGCCATCAGGAAATTGCCCTTGACGTTGACGTCCTGCACCTGGTCCCACTCGGCTTCCGAGATGTTAAGGACCGGCGTGCCCCTGACCAGGCCGGCGTTGTTGATGAGGATGTCGATGCGGCCGAAATCGGTGGCCACGGCGTCGACTGTGTCGCGGCATTGACCGGCCTCGGCGACATCACAGACGTAGGTACGGTGCGGCGCCCCCATCTCCCGGCCGGCCGCTGCGAGCGGAGCCTCGTCGATATCGATCAGCGCCGTTGTCGCGCCTTCGGCGGCGAACAGCCTGGCCGTCGCCAACCCAATGCCTTGAGGTGATCCGGCACCGGTGATCAGCGCCACCTTTCCGTCGAGACGCATGGCTCGTTCCTTCCTTTGGCGGGCGCCGTTCTGCCGCGGCGCCTATTGCAGCATGAACTCCTTGAACAGGATACCGTGGACGCGGACCGGCGCGATCGCCGTGTTGATGATCTTGACCAGATCGAAGCGCAACTGGTCGGACCCGGCCCGGCCCGACAGGTCCTGGCGCTCCTGGTCCCTGAGGTGCATGATGATGCGCTCCATGACCAGGTCCTGATGGGTCTCGAGCTTTTCGAGATCGTTCTTCGAAAGTTGCACCTTGATGGTGGCGCGCAGGAACGGCGCCCGGCACCTGCCGGTCTTCAGGTCGGCGACAATCTGCGGCAACTCATAGGAAACCGGCTTGCCGAGGTCGATGGTCGCGGTCTTGCGCTCATGCTCGATGCCGAACAGGTCATGGACCCAGCCCATGAAATAGGCGGTGGTGCCACCGCCGATCAGCAGCACGGCGACAAAGCCGGCGGCGATTTTGATGATCGCTGCCTTTGAGAGCTTCTTCTTGCCACCACCTTCCTCGTCGCCGTTTTCACCGTCTTCCGGGATCTCGGCGTCGCCATTGGGAGCGGCGTCATCGGCATCGGCGGTCATGGAAAATCTCCTCGGGCACATATGAACCAGGGGTAGCGGACCTTAGGCAAAACCCACCACCCAAGGCAAGAAGAGAGAACCATGGCCATGTGAACAGCTGTTTTTGCCGGCTGCCCGGAGGGCCAGGTCAGGCCGCTGTGTAGTAGGGTTCGGCCATGCCCGCGGCGGCACGGGCGGCGTGGTTGAAAGGCGGTTTCATAACACCGTTGTAACGGGACCGAGCCAGCTGCCGAAAGGTCGCCACGGGTTGCAAGCCACGGCGCTCACACAGAAACTCGAACCAACGCACGCCAGCCGCCACATGGGGGATCTCTTCGCGCCCGATGGTCTCGAGAAGGCGCGCCGTCTCCTTGTCGCCGGCCGCTGTCAGACGCTGTACTGCGCCCGGTGTGGTATCGAGGCCGCGGGCTTCGAGGATCATCGGAACGACTGCAAGGCGCGCCAGCAGGTCGTCGGCGGTGTCTGTCGCCGCCTGCCACAGGCCGTCATGGGCGGGAAGGTCACCGTAGCCACTGCCGAGTTCCGCGAGCCGGGCTGCCAGCATGGCGAAGTGTTCGGCTTCGTCCAAGGCGACACCGACCCAGTCATCGTAGAAAGCCTTCGGCAAAGCCTCGTCGGTGAAACGCGCCATTACGTCCCAGGCCAGGTCGATGGCGTTGAGTTCGATGTGGGCGATGGCGTGAACGAAAGCAGCACGCCCGGTGGCGGCGCCCTTGCGCCGTTTCGGCATGTCGCGCGGCGGCCGCAGTTGAGGGCGTGTCGGCCGAGCCGGCCGGTCGGGCGGGTTGGTCCAACCGATCTCGGTCATGCGCCGTTCGGACCAGGCAGCAGCGTAGGCACGTGTGCGTTCGACTTTACCGGCTGCGCTCGGTTCCAAAAGGACCGACAATGCCGCCCCACTCAACGTAGCGGGAATATCCAAACCCGGCGCCGCGCGGCTCACAATGCTTGCACCGCCTCAAGAACGGCGTCGGCGTGACCTTTGACCTTGACCTTGCGCCAGACCTGGCGGACGACACCGTCACCGTCGATCAGGAACGTTGTTCGCTCGATACCCATGAATTCACGGCCGTAGAGCTTTTTCTTTTTCCAGACCCCGTAATCCTCGCACAGCGACCCGCCTTCATCGGAGATCAGAGGAAACGGCAAGTCGTGTTTGGCCTTGAAATTGTCGTGGCGTTTGATGCTGTCCTTGGAGGCCCCGACAATGGCCGCGCCGGCCCGTTCGAAATCGGCGATGCGATCCCGGAAATCCTCGGCTTCCGTCGTGCAGCCCGGTGTCGAATCCTTGGGGTAGAAATAAAGCACGACGGTCTTTCCCTTAAGGTCGACAAGCCCCAGCTCGCCGCCGCCATCCGTCGGCAACCGGAAATCCGGTGCCTTGTCGCCGATATCCACCATGGTCGCCTCCCAGTTCTATTCGTTCCTTAGTCGTATCTTCCAATTCATAACTGCCGCTATTGATGTTGACTGGCGGCGGCGATGTCAACCAGCAGGCGGGTCGAATTGGTTTGTCTCTGCTCAGTTTCTTCGGACGCGTGATGCGGAGGCAGCGTGCCGGCAGCCAAAGGGTCGTCGGTGAGGACACCGAGCCGGTTGGCGGGACTTCTGCCGATGATCTGATCATTGGACTCTTGTTGTTTCTTGAGGATGAAGCGGCATTGACGACAAACGCGCCGCTCATTTTCGAGACCGGAATGACGGTGCCGACGGACGCCCAACCGCGCCCATTGTACCGGCACATTATTGTGGGGTGATTTTTAGCGGCTTAGCCGCTATACGGTCTCCACACATCGACCACTTTACGGAATCACAATGGCCGTTCTCGTCACCGGTGCCGCCGGTTTCATTGGCTACCACCTCGCCGAAGCCCTGATTGCCCGCGGCGAGGCCGTGGTCGGTATCGACAACCTCAACGACTACTACGACGTGTCGCTGAAAGAAGCGCGCCTTGAACGCCTGCTCGCGAAAAGCGGTTTCTCTTTCGTCAAGGCCGATATTACGGACCGCGACGCCATGGACGGCATCGTCGAACGCCACGGCGACATTTCCCGGGCCGTTCATTTGGCCGCCCAGGCGGGCGTGCGCTATTCGCTGGTCAACCCGTACGCCTATACCCAGGCCAATGTCGAGGGCCAACTCACGGTTCTTGAGACCTGCCGCAAGTTCGAAAATTTCAAGCACCTCGTCTATGCCTCATCGTCAAGCGTCTACGGCGCCAACACCAAGATGCCCTTTTCCGTCAGTGACCGCACCGACCATCCGATCTCGCTTTATGCGGCGACCAAGAAGGCGGGCGAGATGATGGCCTTTGCCTACGCCCATATGTACAGGCTGCCTGTAACCGGCATGCGGTTTTTCACCGTCTACGGCCCGTGGGGGCGGCCCGACATGTCGGCGCTCATTTTCATCCGCAAGATGCTTGCTGGCGAGGCGATCCCTGTCTTCAACAACGGCGACATGCGCCGCGATTTTACCTATATCGATGACATCATTGCCGGTGTACTCGGTTGTCTCGACAAGCCGCCGGCAACTAAAGGCGAAGAGGCGCCATCCCGCGTCTACAACATCGGCAACAACCGCACCGAAGAGCTCATGCAATTCATCCGGGCCATCGAGGACGCGCTCGGGATCAAGGCGGAGATCGATTTCCTGCCCATGCAGAAGGGCGATGTGCAGGAAACCTTCGCCGACATCGAGGACACGCGCCGCGACTTCGGGTTCGAGCCAAAAACAACGATCCAAGAGGGTATCCCGAAACTGGTCGCCTGGTATCGCGAATTTTACGGCTGAGCGGCCCCGCATGACATCGCGAAACCTAAGCGGCGACGCCACGTTCCGTGACTACCTGTCGTTGTTCGCGCTCGCCATGATCTGGAGTTCGTCGTTCATGGCGATCAAGGTCGCCGTCGAGACGGTGCCGCCGGTGACCATGACGGCGGCGCGCATGGTCATCGGCGCCTCCTTCCTCTTCGCCGTGCTCCTGGTCAAGAATGAGAGGTTGCCGGCCGGCCGGTCGTTCTGGGGGCCGTGTTTCGTCCTCGGCCTCATCGGCAACGGCCTGCCGTTCACCCTCATCGCCTGGGGCGAGGTCCGCGTCGACAGCGGGCTCGCCGCCATCCTGATGGCCGTCATGCCGCTCGTCACCGTCCTGCTGGCGCATTTCTTTTCCGCTGGCGAACGCCTGACGACGCCCCGCGCCGTCGGCATCGCCATCGGCTTTTCCGGCGTCGTCATCCTGGTCGGGCCGGAGGCGGTGAAGGGCCTCGGCGGCGACGTCTGGCACCAGCTTTCGGTATCTGGCGGTGCCATCTGTTACGCCATCGCCGCCGTTTATACCCGCCGCCTGCCGCCGGCCCCCCTGTTGGGGCGGGCCGTCGGCGTCACCATCTGCGCGGCCCTGCAGATGGTGCCTCTGGCGCTCATCGCCGACTGGCCGTGGCAGGGTATGCCGGTCGGCTGGAGCCTGGTCAGCGTCATCTACCTGGGCCTGGTACCGACGGCCATCGCGACGCTCATCTACTTCAACCTGATCGCCGCGCGCGGCGCCGGGTTCTTTGCCTTCATCAACTACCTGATCCCGGTGATGGGCGTGCTCTGGGGCATGGCCGTGCTCGGCGAGGAACTGCACCCCGAGGGCATGGCAGCTTTGGCGACGATCCTCTTGGGGCTGTTCGTCGCCAACTGGCGGGGACGGGGAACCAAGGGCGGCGGCGAAGACGGCGCATGAGCGAGCAGGGGAAGGGCGTATTGCTGTTCCTGGCCGCCTGGGCGGTCATTCCGGTGATGGATGCCTGCGCCAAGAAATTGGGCCAGGACGGCTACCCGATCATCCAGATCGTGTGGGCGCGCTTCTTCTTCAACGCCATGATCGTGCTGCCGATACTCTACCTTCCCATGCCCCAGGCCTTCCGCCGGCCGTCCAGGTGGTGCGCGTGATCTGCCTTCTGGCGCCGACCTACTTCTTTTTCTACGCCATCCGCACCCTGCCCCTGGCCGAGGCGCTGTCCATCTATTTCGTCTATCCGTTCTTCATGACGGCTCTGGCTCCTTGGGTGCTCGGCGAAAAGGTCGGCCTCAGGCGCTGGTCGGCGGTCGCCATCGGTTTCGCGGGCTCGCTCATCATCATCCGGCCCGGTTTTGCCGACGTCTCGATACCCGTGGTTTTTCTGTTATTGGGCGCTTTCACCTTCGCCATCTACAATCTGTTGACGCGGCAACTGGTGGAGGCCGTTGGCCCCGGTCCGCTGATGGGTTTCCAGTCGCTGACCGGCGCGCTGATCATGTCGGCCTTGGTGCCGTTATACTGGACGACGCCGGATCCGTCCGGGCTTGTCCTATTCGTCGCGATCGGCCTGGTTTCGGCGTGCGGGCATTTCCTGCTGATCAAGGCCTACCGCCATGCCCCGGCCTCGATGCTGGCACCCTACTGTTACTTCGAGATCGTCTCGGCGACAGTGCTGGGGCTGGTGTTCTTCGGCAACTTCCCAGGCGCCGTGACTTGGCTCGGCGTCGCCGTCATCGTCTCCAGTGGCATCTACATTTCCATCCGCGAACGGCGGGTCAGGGAAGCGGCCTAACCGTAGAGGGCCTCGAGGCGCTCACCGTAGACCTCCTTGATGATGTGCCGGCGCACCTTCATGGTCGGGGTCATCTGGCCGTTCTCGACGGAGAAGGGCTCGTCGGCGACGAGGATATGGCGGACCTTTTCGATCGGTGACAAGTTGGTGTTGACCCGATCGAGGGTCAGGCGCATCGCCTTCTGGAAGTCCGGGTTTTCGGCGAGGTCGGGCAGGCTGTCGGTCTTGCCGCCTGCGCTGGCCCACTCCTTCAGCCAATCGGCGTCGGGGACGATCAACGCCACCAGATGCGGGCGCTTGTCGCCATAGACCATGGCCTGGGCGATCTCCGGCTCCATGGCGAGGATTCCCTCGACTCGTTGCGGCGCCACGTTGTCGCCGCCGGAGTTGACGATGATGTCCTTCTTGCGGTCGGTGATTACTAGGTGTCCGTCATCGTCCAGATAGCCGATATCGCCGGTATGGACCCAACCGTCGCGAATGACCTCGCGGGTCGCTTCCTCGTTGCGCCAATAGCCCTGCATGACCATATCGCCTTGGGCCAGAATCTCGCCGTCGTCGGCGATCTTCACTTCGGTGTTGAGGACGGGCGGGCCGACGGTGTGGAGTTTGGGGGCGCTCGGCCGGTTGACGCTGACCAGGGGCGCCGTTTCGGTCTGCCCGTACCCCTGCAGAATGCGCAGACCCAGCGCTGTGAAGAAGCGCGCGATTTCAGGGTTCAACGGTGCCCCGCCCGACACCAGGGCCTTCAATCGGCCGCCGAATCGGCCGCGCACCTTGTCGCGCACAAGCTTGTCGAGAACGGCATTCTGCAGGTTTTCGACAGCGCCGAGCCGGCCGGTCTCATATTTCTTGGCACCCAGTTCGACGGCCTGGGTGAACATCTTTTCCTTCAAGCCGCCGGCCTTTTTGACGCCGAGTGTGATCCTCTGGTGCAAGGTCTCGTAGAGCCGAGGCACGGCGGTCATGATCGTCGGCTTGGCCTCGGCCATATTGGTGGCCAGCGTCTCGATGCCTTCGGCGTAATAGATCTCGGCGCCGACGCTGAGCGGGAAAAAATGGCCGGCCATATGCTCGTAGGAATGGGACAACGGCAGGAACGAAAGGAACGTCTCGGGACCCAAATCCAGATCTCCCAGGGCATCCTGGGCGCCCGCTATGTTGTGGAAGAGGTTGCGGTGGCTGAGCATGACGCCCTTGGGCCGGCCGCCGGTGCCCGATGTGTAGATGATGCAGGCCGTATCCTCGACGTCCCACCGGGACGCCCGCTCGGCGATGTTCTCTGAGCTCGAGCGTTCGGCGTCCATGAGTTCGTTCATGTCATGGAGATCGATGCCCTGGTGGGGAACCGTCTCCGGGCGTTCCATAGCGACGACGAATTCCGCGTCCGCCGCCTGCACCGCGGCCGGCAGCAGGTTCCGCGCCAGCTTCGGCGTCGAGACGATGGCGCCTTTGGCGCCCGAATCCTCCAGGATATGAAGATGGTCGGCGACGGTGTTGGTGGTGTAGGCCGGTACTGTGTAGGCGCCAAGCGACATGATCGCAAAATCGGCGACGGTCCAGGCGGGGCGGTTTTCGGAAGCCAGTACGACCCGGTCGCCGGGTTCGACGCCCAGTTTCATCAGCCCCTTGGCCAGGGTATCGATACGCCCGGCAATGTCGATCCAGGTGTGCGGCTGGTAGGTGCCGTCGCGTTTCGACCACAACAGCGGTTTGTCACCGTGTTTTTTCGTCTGCTCGAAAAACATGACGGCCAAGTTCGGCCACGCGTAGTTGCTCATGTACCCCCCGATAAAATCCTCCCTATCCACCTACCATTGACGTTGCCGCTTGGCAATTCCGGCCCTATATGCTGGCGAAGGAGTTAGGTAGGGCGGATATGGCGGACGAGAACTCGGTTACCAGACGCGTCAGGCGCTATGCGCGCGTCGGCGCCGCGGCGGGCGGCCTCGCGGCGCGTGTCGCCGGCAACCGGTTCCTAGGGATCGCCATCGACCAGGCCGAGCACGCAGCTGACCTGCAGGCGGCGCTCGGCGGTCTCAAGGGGCCGTTAATGAAGGTGGCGCAGATCCTTTCGACCGTTCCCGACATGCTGCCAGAGGCCTACATGGAGGAATTCGCCAAGCTGCAGACCAACGCACCATCCATGGGCTGGGCCTTCGTACGCCGGCGCATGGCTTCCGAGCTGGGGCGCGATTGGCAGGAACGGTTTGCCGAGTTTGAACACAAGGCCGCGGCCGCGGCCTCGTTGGGCCAGGTTCACAAAGCAACCGCCCTGGACGGCCGCGGGCTCGCTTGCAAGATCCAGTATCCCGACATGGCCGCTGCTGTCGATGCCGATCTCAAACAGCTCAAGCTGGCCTTTTCGATCTATCACCGCTACGACAAGGCCATCGATCCGATGAACATCCATCGCGAGCTCAGCGAGCGGCTGCACGAGGAACTCGACTATGCGCGCGAGGCCGACAATCTGGGCCTCTACCGGCACATCCTCGACAAGGAGAAATCGATCCACGTGCCGGAGACCGTGCCCGAACTCTCTACCAACCGCCTGCTGACGATGACCTGGCTCGACGGCGAGCCGCTCTTGAAGTCGGTGACGGCGCCGGTGGAGCGGCGAAACGAGATCGCGCGGAACATGTTCCGCGCCTGGTACGTACCGCTCTATTATCACGGCGTCATCCATGGCGACCCGCATCTCGGCAACTATCAGGTCCGTGCGGACGGGGATCTGAACCTGCTCGATTTCGGCTGTATCCGGATCTTCAAACCGAGTTTCGTGCGCGCCGTCATCGATCTCTACAAGGCGCTCCGCGACGATGACGAGGCGCTGGCCGTGCATGCCTACGAGACCTGGGGCTTTTCCAACCTCGACCACAGCGTCATCGAGATCCTCAACCAGTGGGCCGAGTTTCTCTATGCACCGCTCCTCGAGGACCGCGTCATGCCGATCCAGGAGGAGGGCGGCGTCGCCTATGGTGCCGGCGTCGCCGCCAAGGTCCATCGGGAGTTGCGTGAGGTCGGCGGCGTCGCACCGCCCCGGGAGTTCGTGCTGATGGACCGCGCCGCCATCGGGCTTGGCAGCGTCTTTACCCATCTCCGGGCGGAGATCAACTGGCACCGCCTGTTTCACGATCTCATCGATGGATTCGATGAGGCGGAATTGGCCGAGCGCCAGGAGAAGTCATTGAAAAAATTCGGGATTCCCGGACCCGATTGAGCACGGCCCTTGCCCGTGACCGCCAGTTAACTTGTACGGCTCGACCGGTTGGCGCTAGTATCCTACCGGCTGGGGACCGGCGTTCCCCACATCTCGAACGGATGGGGCGATGAAGGCAAGACACACCCAACTCAGGTACCGGGAGACGGCGGCATGAGCAGTTCTCAAGGATCGCCCGGACATAGCTATTGGGAGTGGCTGTGTGAAAACGCCCCAATCGGTTTAGAATCCTGGCGCTTGCTTTGGAGGTCGGGATGAGCCGATTTGTTGAAGGCCAGGATCGCGGACAGCAGACGTTGTTTCCGTCCAGTCTTGATGACTATGTCGACGAGGACAATCCGGTTCGGGTGGTCGATGGTTACG
>Ga0209458_1000525_pt1 | contig 12601 bp, 14 predicted proteins | sample WorMetLIZAISLAND_FD_187411 | JGI IMG/M metagenome (GOLD analysis project Ga0209458, IMG submission 187411) | Marine gutless worms symbiont microbial communities from Max Planck institute for Marine Microbiology, Germany - Inanidrilus manae... ...
CCGTCGGTTTGCCCAGGCAGTGCGGCTCAATCTTCGCCCATTGGGCGTCTGTCAGCACAAAGCGTTCCATCCCGAGCTTGAATCACAAACAAACCCAAAAGGGAATCCTGAATCTCAACAGGCCCTACGCCGGGCTGGCCCTAAGTCTGCTCGGCATTGCGCTGATGGTAGCTGAGGCCTTCGTGGTCAGCTTCGGCATTCTCGGCGTCGGCGGCCTGGCCGCCTTTGTGATCGGTTCGGTGATGCTGCTCGAGACCGATGTTCCCGGCTTCGGCGTTTCCTGGCTGCTGATCGGGAGCATTGCGCTGGTCAGTGGCGGATTCTTCATCCTGGTTATCACCTTGCTGGTTAGATCGCGCCGTCATGCCGTCGTCAGCGGGCCAGAGGAGATGCTCGGCAGTCGCGGTCAAGTGCTCGAGTGGAAGGGCCATGACGGGCGCGTCCGGGTCCATGGGGAGGTCTGGCAGGCCCGCGCAAAGAAGCCTTTGCAGCCAGGCCGAAAGGTTCGCGTCACCGAGATGGACGGTCTCACTCTGGTCGTCGAACCAGAGGCTAACCGGAGGTAATCGAAGTCATGTCCTGGATCATCGCCGAAGCCTGGACCATCGTCCTTCTTATCCCGCTACTTATCCTGGTCTACTCCCTGCGCATCCTGCGCGAATACCAGCGAGGCGTGATATTTCTGTTGGGCCGCTTCTGGAAGGTCAAAGGGCCTGGTCTAATCATCGTGCTGCCGGTGATTCAGCAGATGGTACGGGTCGACTTGCGTACGCGCGTGCTCGACGTTCCGTCACAGGACGTCATTTCCCGTGACAATGTCTCGGTCAAGGTCAACGCTGTGGTGTATTTCCGGGTCGTCGATGCGCAGAAGGCCATCATTCAGGTCGAGGACTTCATGGTGGCGACCAGCGAGCTGGCGCAGACGACCTTGCGGTCAGTTCTGGGTCAGCACGAACTCGACGAGATGTTGGCGGAACGAGAGCGATTAAACACCGACATTCAGCGGATCCTGGACCAACAGACGGACGCCTGGGGCATCAAGATCGCCAACGTCGAGCTTAAGCACGTCGACCTCGACGAAAGTATGATCCGGGCGATCGCCAAGCAGGCCGAGGCCGAGCGCACAAGGCGCGCGAAGGTCATTGACGCGGAGGGCGAGTTCCAGGCGGCGGAGAAGTTCTTCCGCGCAGCGGAGATCCTCGCAGCAAACCCGCAAGCCCTGCAGCTGCGTTACCTGACGACGCTGCATTCGATCGCCGGCGACAGGAGTTCCACAATCGTCTTCCCTCTGCCGCTCGAGCTCATCCGCGGGTTCGCAGCCAAGCCAAGCGACGGGCAAGGGGAAGCTTGACGGCGCCAAGGGATGCCTTTGTCAGAGGGCCTGAAGGGCTCTCAGGCGGGCATTTAAAGGTCCAGAACTTACGGGAGAGGGGGTAGCAATGGCGTCCATACCCGGCACAAAGAACAAACACGGCCAAATCGTTGTGCGCGACACTGGCGCGGCCAGTATCAGCCATCCCTATGCGCGGGTTGTCGAACTGAAATGTAGCGAGTGCGGAAAGTTCTATGGGGCAAACAGCTGTGATGTGCACGAGCGACGCTGCCCCCATTGCCAGCATGGGCGGCCAGGGGAACCGTTGCCGGGGCTCTAGGAGGCTCGCCCTCGGCCCGCCTAGGCGGCTCTCGTATGACGCGGAGCGGCACTCTCCCCGAGCGCGGTCTTGCGCCGGCTAGGGCGTCTCCGCCGGGGGTTGCGTCGGGTCTTGCTGGCCAGAGCCGCGCGTTTGGCTGAATAGCGCTGCGAAACCATCGGATAGCCGGACTCCAGCCCCCATTTCGCCCGATAGTCCTCGGGGCTGAGGTTATGTGCGGTACGGAGGTGGCGTTTGAGGGTTTTGAACTTCTGTCCGTCTTCGAGACACACGATATAGCTCTGCCTGACCGACCGGCCAACTGGCACCGCCGGACGCCGGCGCCTTACCTTGGCAGTAGGCGCAGCCTTTCGAGGGCTCGCGACTGCGGCGTGGACATTCCGGATCAGTACCGGAAGCTCGGCGACCGCGACTTGATGGTGGCCGACATAGGCGGCCACGATCTTGGCTACCGCTGTTTGCATCTCCTTCCTGGAGGGAACTCTGGTCATCGTCTTTCCGTCAAAGATGGTGGGAACATAAATAGAACATGAACGGAATCTAGGAAATCATGCGGGTGATGCAAGGCGGAGGTCGAAGACGATTGGGTATCCCGTGGTCTCGACTGTGTGGCCCTGCAGACCGCGCCTCCGACGCCGCAAGTGCCTGCGCCGAATAGTATTAGCTTCGGCCTGGACTTCTGGGCCACCGCAGCTTCCTGCTCAAGCGTATCAGGCCCGCCTCGACACGGGTGAAAGTGACCGTCTTTCTGTTGAAACTGGCAAGATCAAGACCCAGAGACCCAGCGAGGTCCGCAACGCGCGGCAGGGGTTCGGGATCGGCATGGCGCCAATAGGGCCGAAGTTCGCGCAGAAAGATGTTGGCCGTTATGGGTCCCACGCCGAAGAAGGCGAGCAGCCGATCTTCCAGGTCTTCCGCGCTTTCGGCCGCCGTATGCAGCGCTTTGAGGCTGCCCCCGTAGTCCGAGATCAATGTCTCGCAGTCCCTGAGGATCTGTGAGGACTTGCGGCCGTCATAGCGGACATAGCCACCTTCCCACATGATGGGATAGACCAGAAATGACCAGCCGGCCTGGATAATCTTGCGCGGGCTCAAAAGCTTGTGCCGGGCGAACGCGCCATAGGTCCGGCGAGCAATGGTCTCTGAAATCCGGCTGCCGAACAGGAGGCTGGCCAGGAACCACTTGAAATACTCCCGATCGCTGTCGCGGCTCAGGGCTATTCCAAGTTCTTCGGAGTAGAGCTGCGTCTTCTTCAGATCAGTGAGCGAAGCGGCCATTGCCGTGAAGTCCGGCTGTGATCGCCACGCCGCACCGGTGGGCATCATTGCACCCTGCTTCACACCTTGTGGAGGCGTGAATTCGCTCAGACGTCACGCGTCCAGCTAACACGAATTAGATAGCTTTCCTCGTCGTAATGATAGTCGAGGTGGCCTTCGAACGCGCGGTACAGAGCCTCGCCGATCCGCCGCGGCAGGTGAATATCGGTCGTGGTGATGACGATCTCAGCCGGTTTGTCCTCAATTTGCATGATCCGATGCAGAGGATGCTCGGCCTTTTCCTCAGCCTCCTGGTTGTGCGCCAGATTGAGGATCTCGGTCCTGTGCCCTTTCAGGAAGGCACCGCGCAGCGTCACCGTCCCCGCGGGCTGGCCATCGCGGGTCCGGTGACAAGCCTGGCAACGTACCTCGTTGGCACCTGGCGCCGCCGGCGCCCAGTTCCACCGTCCTTGCCGATAGACAGCGCCACAGTCGGGGCATACCGTCGGTTCGGTCAGCTTCAGACGGGTCTTGTAGGGATCGTGCACGCGCTCCCGCAGCAGCCGATCCTGTCGCGTTCGACGTCGAGCGAGATCACGTTCCTTCATCCTCACCTCCTATGCCGAACCGAGCTTGGAAAACTCAGGACTTCGTCCACGCTCCGGACCGAGCTTCAAGATAACCACACGGTATCTGCCCTTCTGGCCAGAACCGGCTTTCAGGTAAATCTGGCAAGAGCATCCGCATCTGCCATTAATCTAGATCAAATCGGGAAGTTCGAGGGTCAGATAAGCTAAAGCTTTACGAAACGACAACATCGCCGCCCGCCGTCCCAGGAGAGGGGGCTAGCTGAGATGACGAAACCGCGCGACGCTGAATTCAAGCCTTCCAGTCGGCAGCCCCCGAGGTGGTGGAGCTTCGTCTCGACACTCTCCGGCGCCGCTCTGCCGACCTGGCCGTTACGCCGACCGCCTAAGGTCTTTGCCGGGCTCTTCGACCGCCGACAAAACGGCGGCACGGGCGAAACGTCCCAGCAAGAGCAAGCAGGTAAGAAGCCTCGGCTGAAATCCGATCTCCAGCCGGGCCGCAAAGCCGGCTAACGCAGGAGACGTGGCCACAAGCTGCCCAGCATGCCGCGATGGATACCCAGCTCGTGCAGCGCACCGAATGACATCAAAGACATGGATGTGACCGCAGACGCCTTGCGGGCTCACGTGGAGCGCCTTGCCGGCGAGATCGGCGAGCGCAACGTCTTTTGTCCCGCCTCACTCGCCGCGGCAAAAACTTACATCGAAGAGACCTGGTGGGCTCAAGGCTATGACGTCACGGCCCAGCGCTACCAAATCAGTGGTGTCGAGTGCGCCAACCTGGAAGTGGCGCGAAGCGGCACAGCGTCCAGCGACGTTCTCTTGATCGGCGCTCACTACGATTCAGTCCAAGGCTGCCCGGGCGCCAATGACAACGGCAGCGGCGTTGCCGCCATGCTCGAACTGACGCGGCTATTCGCGAGGTTGGAGCCGGTGCTCACGGTGCGCTTTGTCGCCTTCGTCAACGAAGAGCCGCCTTTTTTCGCGACCGAGGAGCAAGGAAGCCTGGTCTACGCCAAGGCGGCCCATGCCCGCGGCGACAGGATCCGCCTGATGGTCGCGCTGGAGACCATCGGCTACTACCGCGATACTCCGGGCAGCCAGCGCTATCCGCCACTGTTTGGTCTGTTCTACCCGGACCGCGGCAACTTCCTCGGCTTCGTCGCGGACCTCCGCTCCCGCGGCGCCATGCACCATCTAGCGCGACTCTTCCGCGCGGGATCGGACTTTCCTCTTGAGCACGTAGCGACATTTCGCGCCGTGCCAGGGGTGAGCTGGAGCGACCACTGGTCGTTCTGGCGCATGGGCTACCGCGCTTTCATGGTCACCGACACAGCGCCCTTTCGCTATCCCTACTACCACAGCGCCGCCGACACGCCGGACAAGGTCTGCTATCCGGAACTCACGCGCGTGACCGAGGGCCTCTGTCGGGCCTTCGCCGACTACGCATTGAGCCCGCGCGACTGAACAAGCGAGCGGGCGGCCCCACCCGTTGCCTACTCTGTGTGCCGTAGAGAGTGCTGTCGCTGATTTCAGCGACGCCGCTGGTGTGGCGCGGCGGTGGGAAAGCTACAGCCGTGCTGCGGAGACGGGGGTGCCGGGGCGGATAGCGCCCGCTGTTTCCTTGCGCTCGGCCGCTGCCACCTGCCGCTTCACCGCGAGGAAACTGTCCGGTGTAATGGAGATAGAGTCGATTCCCGCCCGCACCAGGAAGCGGGCGAAGTCGGGCCGGTCGCTGGGCGCCTGCCCGCAAAAGCCCACTTTGCGCCGCTGCAGGTGCGCGGCCCGGATCACGCTCTCAATCAAGCTTGTGACGGCCTCGTTCTCCTCGTCGAAGAGCTCTGCCAGGAGTTCGGAGTCTCTGTCGACGCCAAGGGTCAGCTGCGTGAGGTCGTTGCTGCCGATCGAGAAGCCGTCGAACCTCTTGGAGAACCCCTCGGCCAGGATGACGTTCGAGGGAATCTCGCACATGACGTAGACCTCGAGGCCGTTCTCGCCGCGGGCTAGACCATTCTCCGCCATGACCTGCAACGTCCGGTCGGCCTCTTCCAGGGTGCGGCAGAAAGGGATCATCACGATCACGTTGTCCAGCCCGATCTCCTGTCGCACCTTACGCACGGCTTGGCACTCAAGCGCGAAGCCGGCGCGATAGCCCTCACTGTAGTAGCGGCTCGCCCCGCGCCAGCCGAGCATCGGGTTCTCCTCCCGTGGTTCGAAGGCTTCGCCGCCGATCAGACGCGCATACTCGTTGGTCTTGAAATCGCTCATGCGCAGGATGACCGGGTTGGGATGGTGCGCAGCGGCGATGCGGGCGATACCGTGGGCCAGGCTTTCGACGAAGTAGCGCGTTTTATCCTCGAAACCCCGCGTCAGCGCCTCGATCTCGCGCCGCGCCTTGCGGTCCTTGAGCCGCTCGAAGTTCACCAGCGCCATCGGATGGATTTTGGTCAGGTTGTTGATGATGAACTCCATGCGCGCCAAACCGACTCCATCGCTTGGTAACTTCCACCAGCGCAGGGCCGCCGCTGGATTGGCGAGGTTCAACATCACTTTGGTCCGCGTCTTGGGGATATCGTCCAGCGGCAGCGCCTGCACCGTGAAGTTCAATCGCCCCCTGTAGACAAAGCCCTCGTCGCCGCCGGCGCAGGAGACGGTAATCTCCTGACCATCGCGCAGCAGGCGCGTGGCGCGGCCGGTGCCGACGATCGCCGGCAGGCCCAGCTCGCGGCTGACGATAGCGGCATGGGAGGTGCGACCACCATGGTCGGTGATTATGGCCGCGGCGCGGCGCATGATGGGTACCCAGTCGGGATCGGTCAGGCCCGTTACCAGAATGGATCCGGTCTCGAAGCGGTCGATCTGGCTGGGACTGTCCAGCCTACAAACTTTGCCGGCGGCGACCGCGTCGCCGATGCTCAGCCCGGTGAGCAGCGGCGTAGCTTCCTCCTTCAACTTGTAGGTTTTGAGGCTCGTCGCCTCGCGGCGGGACTGGACCGTCTCGGGTCTGGCCTGGACGATGAAGAGCGCGCCACTCTCGCCATCCTTCGCCCATTCCATGTCCATCGGCCGTCCGTAGTGCTGTTCGATTACCGATGCCCAACGCGCCAGCTGCAGGATCTCGTCATCAGCTAACACATACGCGTTGCGTTCATCCGCTCTCGTGCGCCGACTGCGCGTCGTCCGTCGCCCATCCTGTGCGTAGACGGCCTTGCGTTCCTTCGAGCCCATTGTCTTGTCGATCACCGGCCGGAAGTCGCCCTGCCCCAACAGGGGCTTGAAAACCATGTACTGATCGGGGTCGACCGTGCCCTGCACGACCGTCTCGCCGAGGCCCCAGGCCGCGTCGATCAGCACGACGTCAGGAAAGCCGCTCTCGGTATCGATCGAGAACATCACGCCGGCACCGGCCAGGTCGGCGCGAACCATCCGCTGCACGCCAACCGAGATGGCTACCTTCATGTGGTCGATGCCCTGGTTCTCGCGGTAGGTGATAGCTCGCTCGGTGAATAGCGAGGCGAAGCAGCGCCGGCAGGCCTCTAGTAGCGCCTCGGCGCCGCACACGTTGAGGAAGCTGTCGTGCTGGCCTGCGAAGCTGGCGTCGGGCAGGTCCTCCGCCGTGGCCGAGGAGCGCACGGCGACGCTGAGGCTGGCCTCTCCAGGCCCACTGAGTTGGCGGTAGGCGTCCAGGACCTCGGCCTCAAGCCGCTCCGGCAAACCGGCCCGATAGACCAGCCTGCGAGCCTTTGCCGCGCGTTCCGAGAGATTTTTTTCAGCCTTCGAATCAAAACGCTCGAACAGTCCGGCCAAACGCTCAAGAGTAGCAGCCTCGGCAAGCAGGTCGCGATAGGCCTCGGCCGTAACTGCGAAGCCATCGGGGACGCTTACGCCCAGCGGGCCTAGTCGACGATGCAACTCGCCCAGCGATGCGTTCTTGCCGCCGACCAGCGGCAAATCATCGAGCCCGAGCTCCCGGAACCAGCGGACGTATCTCCAATTCTGCACGGCGCCGTGATTCATGACGAGATTTGAGTGCCTCGAGCCCTTCCGTAACGCCGGGCTGCGCGTCGCAGCACGGGGTCCGTATGCAAACCCGCGCTGATGCATCGGCTTGAACCCTAAAGGACGACCGATCGCAGATGCCATGATCTGGCTCAATGCCATATGTCAGCGACTGAGAAGAATAAGCAGCAGGGGGGGTCGGCCTCTGTACAACTTGCCAGGGGGGAGGTTCGGCGTATCGAAAGGAATGACGCCATGAAGTGTTTCATGCTGTACACCGCAAGCGGCCCCTTGGTGATCTTGACGTCGTACGGCTCGGTGACCGAGCCGGAGCTGTTGGAGAAGCTCAAGGCCAAGGGAATCGACAAGTTCCTGTCCTACGAGATCCCCATGAGAACTGCCAAGGAGCGCTATGGTGCGCATTTCTTCGTGGTGGAACGCGACCTGCACGAAGACGACGACCTGCGGATCCTGGACTACAACGGCGAACGGGCGTTTCGCCTCTTCCATTTTCACGAACTCGGCGACCCGATCACCTATGAGGTGCACCCGCGCAAGGCGGGGCAGACGGCTTAGCTAGCCGCCCGCGTAGCGCGCGGTAAGAGTGCAGGGATCACGTTCAATCCGCCACACAGCATGACGGTCGGTGCCGGCTCCCCGGCGTGGCCGTGCACGAGGAGTGAGAAAACATGACGACACGAAAGTTGGAAAAGTCAGAGTGGGAGAGCTATTTCGACGAGCTTTCCGCGGCCCTTGGACCCAGGCAGGTGGAGATCCAGGTCGACTCGCTTGCCCTAGGTGCCCAGATCGCCGCCGAGTGGGTCCAGCTTACCGGCCTTAGCTATGATCCCAGATCCAACACGCTGGATGTGTTGACAGAGGCCCTGGACCACAGGATCCAGGCGCCGCGCGAGATCTACGTCCAGGAGACCGATGAGGGATTGGCCAGCATCGAGGCGGTCGACCACGACGGCAACAAACGGATCATAAAACTGAAGGGTCCACTGCTATTGACCGCATAGAGTCTGTGTCGGCATCCGCTTTCTGAAGTGAGCCAAGTATTGCCGGTGCCCTCGCTGATAGGCTGGTGGAGGCCAAAAGAGCTCATTGAGCGTTCCGTAGCATGGCCTCGCAAAGTCGCACAGCGCAGTGCCGGCCACGGGAGCGGTGCATTGCATCAACGCGGATCAAGGCTCTTGGATCGATTGAATGTAGTAGACCAGCTCCAGTACCCGTGTGCGAACCATGAAGTCGTTCATGGGGCCAGGGCCTAACGCTGACATCGACTCCGCCATATAGCGATCGCCCCAGACCGGCATCTTGCGCTCGCCGTGAGCGGCAACCTCCTTGCGCCCGTCAATGACCTCGAACACCTTATCAAGAGGGAAGACGCCTTCGTTATTCTTGCTGAGCTGGGTCAAATCGCCGGGATCGACGCCGCGAAAGATCCTAGTGAGAAAGCCAGCGCCCCGACCGTCTTCGCCGTGGCACGATGCGCAGGAGTTGCGAAACTCATCAGCGCTCGCCGCGAAGGCCTCTTGACCCTCCTGGGCATAGGCTGCACCGGCTTGGACGAGAGTCAGAATGGCTGCTAGCGCCATCCCGCGAAGTGGAAGCTGCAACATGTGGCCCTCCCTGATTGCAGTCCATTGCTCCGACCTTCTCGGTGGTGACCGAGAAGGCCACAGCAGCCTTGGCAACGTACTCAGTGATAACCTGAGCTGCGTTGACGCAGGTTAATGTCCGAGGAGACTGCTTTTGGACCCATCTGTAGCTGAGGTCCCAACCAGGCCGACGAATTAGCCACGCCCATCCTTTTGATCAGCATTCTCGGCTGGCCGTAGTTGGAGCTAAGGTGGACAAGCCACAAACAACTTCGGGACGACAAGTTCGTGCCATGAGAAAAAACCGACGGCCGACGATCACGTCAACAAGCTCTTCATCTGTCTGGCCCCTCGTACAACGACCGCCAGGCCGCCCATACTCATGCGGCGTGGTTTTCCCCGGACATCGGGAGCGCGGCTCCGTCCCATCACCAAAATGAATCGCTACCCATTGAAACCAATCAACTCTTTTCGCTCTGAGTTCTTATAGTCGGCAGTCGATCGTTGCTGACCAAAGAGCTCACAGAGATCACCGAGCGATGAAGCGACCAGCTCTCATTTCAACAGACGCGCGCCTCCTATCGGCGACGATGCTCTGCGGGCTGCTTCTCGGGCCCGCGCTCTTGGGGCACATGCTCTCAGGGGCCGTCGCGCAGGAGCGGTCCGAGTTGCCGCCGGGAATCGATCTCTAGGGCGGCGATGCGGAGGAGCTGCCGGCGTGGAAACTGGAGCAAATCCTGCCGCGGCTGGTGCCCCGGACGAAGCGGCACCGCCAACTCCTCCAGGCCGGGGTGCCGCTCGAGTATCGCAACCGCAGGAGCCTCTACCCGGCCGCGACCATGGTGATCCGGGACGGCGGCCGGCTCTGTAGCGACCACTGCCTTTCCTGTCATGGCGCGGACGGCCTGGGCGACGGTGATGCCGGCCTCGATCTCAGGCCCTCGCCCGCCCTGCTAGCGCGCATGATCGATGGCCAGGGGACAGTAGACGAATACCTGCTCTGGACCATCTCTGAAGGCGGCGCCCAGTTCGGCACCGCGATGCCAGCCTTTAAGGCAACCCTGACCGAGCTGCAGATCTGGCAGATCGCCGGCTACATGCGCGCGGGCTTTCCGCCGGCCGACCCGGCAGAGTAGGCGGGGTCATAATCGACCCAAACTTCCGCTGAGCGGCGCAGTACAGAAGTGTAGGAGAGGCAAGGCGTGCCAAGTCCGAACCTCGATGCCGACATGATCTGAGGCGAATGTAGGCCGGTGTAATCGCACGCCGACGAGCCTTCAGGCGATCGAGTAGGGCGCTAACGCCAGCATGACAGCCAGTCGGCCCTATGCCGCCGCATCACAGGCCTGAGTTGCAGCCAGGCCCTCGGGCAGTGTGTTCTCTTGGTTTTGTACCGCCGCTAGATCGCGCCGATAGAGATCGGGGCGGAACTGAACCCGACCGTCTTCGTCCACCCAGGCTGTCCAGTAGACGAGGTAAATTGGCAGGGGTTGCTCAAGCAGGGCCTGTCGGTTGCGGCCGGCAGCAATCGCCGCCTCGAGCGAGGCCGCATCCCAGCCGCTCTGACCTTTGAGCAGCAGCAGGGCCAGCTCGAAGGGCTTCTCTATGCGGATGCAGCCATGACTGAAGGCACGGGCGGGACGGTCGAACAAATGCTTCGCCGGCGTATCGTGCAGATAAACGCTATAGGGATTGTCGAACACAAACTTGAGCCGACCGAGGGCATTGCCGTTGCCCGGCTCCTGACGAAGACGATAGCCTCTTGCCGCAGGGCTGTGCCAATCGATCTTAGCCGGATCAAGTTCGCGTGCATTCGGACCCCAGCCGCTGAAAACGCGCATGTTCTGTTTCGCGATCTGGTGGGGATCACGCCGCAGTCTCGGGATCAATTCCTTCGTGAGAATTCGATAAGGCACGGTCCAGTATGGATTGATAACGATACGCGAGATAACACCATTCAATTGCGGCGTGGGCCAGCTTGGGCGCCCGACAACGATGCGCATCTTTAGAACTGGCGTGGCGCCGCGCACCATACTTGCTTCGTAGCCTGGGATATTCACCAGCAGGTAGGACTGCCCCAAGGGTTTGAAGGCGCTGAGTCGCGCCGAGTTGAGCCGCAAGGTCGCCACGCGCGCCGTGACTGGCACATTGAGCGCGGCTAGCGTCTCGGGCCCCACCAGTCCATCGACAAGCAGACCGTGCCGTGCCTGGAACGCGCGCACAGCAGCCTCCAACGCCGAATCGAAGACGAGCGGATCGCTGGTCGTAGGCAGAACATCAGCGGTTGCTTCGAGACGTCGTCGCAGGGCCTCGACCCGAGCATTGGCGACCCCTGGCTTGAGCGTAGGACCCGCCGGTACCTGCTGCCAGCCGCCGGCCTCCGCGATGGATTCGTAGCGCGCCAGCGCCGCAGAGAGCCGTGCCTCGACCTGAACATGCCATGCACTGTCAGGAGCCTCGGCCGACGCCTTTGTCGCACCAACTGTGACCAGGAAAAGAGCCGCCAGCGCGCAGAGCAGGACTCGCGACGAACAACGGTGCCGGCAGGGATTGTCGCCACAGCCGAGCGGGCAGGCCGTGTCACTAACTTGGAAATTTCGCGACAACAAGAAACTCACGCTGCTCCGGCTCATTTCATACAGGCAATCAAGGCCTAAGCGCAGGTGGAATGGGACCTCGGCAGCCAGAGCGAGAGCATGTTCCTGCCAGCGCTGGGGCCTGGCAGTCCTCGAACCGAGATAAATAGGGGTCGAACCGACGGTCAAGGCGCAAAGGCTCAATCGGGCTTCCCAACTAGGTATATGATGATGGAAGAGGTGGTTGGAAGTGCCCTTTCTTATCACGGACGCGCCTGGTGTCGAACCAGCGTCTTGATTCGCGCCTCAAGCGGGTGCCTTCGCCGCTGGCGCTGCCGTGCCCCAGCGACGACTAGGCGCAGGCGACCGACTTGGAGAGAGTTGCAGCATGCTCGACAAGATAAACATTGCAGAAGTGAAGCATATCGCGGAAATGGCAAAGGCGGCGCGAGACGCCCGGGACCAGATGCTGGACAAGATCCGGGACAAGGACCTAGGAGAGCCGAAGCCGGCGCGTGGCGAGCACGATCCCTCTGCGAACCTAGGGCTCGATCCGCTGCCGGTAGACCATCCTGTCAGGGCTGCCCTGAGGGAGGCTATCACCGCACTGCCCCCATCTGCGCGCTGGGAACTCAGTGCCCTCTTGAGCTTGGGGCGTGGAGACCACTCGGCGAAGGACTGGCAAAAGGCTGTCGACGACGCCTCGATCGTGGGTGACGATACGACGATTGCCACCCTCCTGGGCGAGGCCGGCCTGCATGAATATCTGATGAAGGGGCTGTACGAGTTAGGGATCACCTAGGGCCTGTTGAGATTCAGGATTCCCTTTTGGGTTTGTTTGTGATTCAAGCTCGGGATGGAACGCTTTGTGCTGACAGACGCCCAATGGGCGAAGATTGAGCCGCACTGCCTGGGCAAACCGACGG
>Ga0209458_1000526_pt1 | contig 12601 bp, 10 predicted proteins | sample WorMetLIZAISLAND_FD_187411 | JGI IMG/M metagenome (GOLD analysis project Ga0209458, IMG submission 187411) | Marine gutless worms symbiont microbial communities from Max Planck institute for Marine Microbiology, Germany - Inanidrilus manae... ...
AGGCGGCGCGGCACGGCATGTCCTTCGAGCGGCTCCGACGATCAATTCCGGTTCTCGCGGCCGTTCCACGCCTACAGCGCCGCGGCGATCCAAGAAACGACGACGGCGAGGCGATCGGCAAGGCCGCGGATGCCCAGCGCCGGCTGAACGGCTCATCGGGCCCCGCGGCATTCGCACCGCCATCGCGATATCGAAAAACCGTCTCGTTCATGACCTGTCCTCCCCTAGCCTCTCTGGCCGGTGGCGATGACGCCGGGCTCCCCCTCGCCCTCGAGCGCGGGAAGCACGGCGTCCCGGCGCTGGCGGACGATCCGCTTGGCGATACTCTCGGCCGTATCGGGATCCCGCGCCGCCAAGGCATCGGCCATGCCCCGCCATGACGAGACCGTCTGTTGCTGATGCCGACCATCGCCGATATCGAGGTGGACGTAGCGCCAGCGCGTTTGCCGATCGAGTTGCGTCAGCATGTCCGCCGCCCGGTCGTTGCCGCACATGGCGATCATCCGCGCGGCAGTCCGCTCTTCATGGCCGTCGGGTGGATTGCCCTGTTGGATACCGGCAGCCATGTCGTCGACCAGCGTCTCGATCGCCTCGATCTCATCGTCTCGGCCTCGGTCGGCGCTGAGCCGGGCGACGAGGGCGAACAGGGCTTCCTGCAACTCGAAAACGTTGCCCATCTCGGCGATGGACAGCCGGGCGACACGAGCGCCCCGCCACGGCAGCACCTCGACCAATCGCTCCTTCTCAAGAATGCGGAACGCTTCGCGGACCGGGCCGCGGCTGGACTCGAATCGGGCGGCGAGTTCCTGTTCGCGTAGCGGCTCGCCCGGCCGGTACCGGCCGCCGACGATGTCGTCCGCGAGGGCATCGGCGATCCTTTGGCCCATGGGCGGCAGAAAGGTGTCGGGTGCCCGTGCCGCCTGTGCCGCCTCGCCGATGTCAGAACCAGATTTCGTCACCGCATCCCTACTCCCGCCCGAAAACGCTACCGCAATGATCCCGCCCTGGGAACCCCGCCACGGGCGGCGCGCGCCGGCCGGTCTTGCTGAGTGACCCATCGATCCAGCGTAAAATTGTCGACAATTTTTCTTGGCGGCGGGTCATATCCGTGAAAACATCGCTTTTCAGGCCGTTTTTGTAAACAACACGAACACAAAGGGGACGAAAATGGACCTGGAACACAAACGGCCGGCGGAGCGGGAGTACGGGCCCGACATCGACCTCGTCCGCCGGCGAGTCTTCGGTGGGATCCTCATCTGCCTGGTGATCGGCTTCCTTGCCATCGTCGTCACCGTCTTCGGCAACGACAATCCGCGGTCGTTCTATGGCGACATCTACGACGAGTCCGACAAGCAGACACCCAGTGTCGGGTGGTTCGCGCTGAAGGCTGCCGGCATGGCTGCGCTTGCCCTGCTGATCCCGTGGCTGGCGACCCGCCGGAGTAAGCCCGAGCCAGATGGCAACGGCGACGTGTCCTGAGGGACGCTCAGGCGCTTCCCGTCAACGCCAGCCAGTCGTCCTCGCTCAGCGTCGTGACGCCGAGTTCGGAGGCCTTCTTCGCCTTCGAGCCGGCATCCGCGCCGACGACCACGTAATCGGTCTTCTTGGAGACCGAGCCGGCGACTTTGGCGCCCAGCGCCTCGGCCCGCGCCTTGGCCTCGCCGCGGGTCAGGGTTTCTAGGGTGCCGGTGAACACCACGGTCTTGCCGGCAACGGGAGAGTCTGCGATGGCGGGCGCGGTGAAGTCCTCCACCGTTAGCTCGCGGGCCAGATCGTCGAGGACGTCGCCATTGTGAGGCTCGGCGAAGAACGCCACCAGGTCGTCGGCCATGGACGGTCCGATGCCATCGATGTCGACGAGATCGCGTCGGGCCTCCGACTCGGAATCGGCCGCCGTGGTCATCGCCGCCCGCCAGTTCGCAAGCGAGCCGTAGTGACGGGCGAGCAGCCGCGCCGTCGCCTCGCCGACCTGGCGGATGCCGAGGGCATAGATGAATCGCTCCAGCGGGATGGTCCGCTTGATCTCGATGGCGGCAACAAGGTTTTCCGCCGACTTCTCCCCCCAGCCTTCCCGCCCGGCGATCTCCGAGATTCGCTGCGGCAGGCGGAAGATGTCGGCGGGCGTGGCGATCAGGCCATCCTCGCGGAAGGCGACGATGTGCTTGGCACCCAATCCCTCGATGTCGAAGGCGTCTCGGGAGACGAAATGCTTGAGCCGCTCGACGGCCTGGGCCGGACAGATGAGCCCGCCGGTGCAGCGGCGGACCGCCTCGCCCTCCTCGCGGACCGCGTGGCTGCCGCACTCGGGGCAGGCCTCGGGCATACGGAAGGGCGCCGAGCCGGCGGGGCGCTTCTCCACCACCACCTCGACCACCTGGGGGATGACGTCGCCGGCCCGCTGGACGACGACGGTATCGCCCACCCTGACATCCTTGCGGGCGATCTCGTCCTCGTTGTGCAGCGTCGCTCGGGAGACGACGACACCGCCGACGGTCACCGGCTCCAGTTCCGCCACGGGGGTCAGCGCGCCGGTGCGGCCGACCTGGATGCGGATGTCGCAGATGGTGGTCGTCGCCTGCTCGGCGGCGAACTTGCGGGCGATGGCCCATCGCGGTGCCCGGCTGACCTGGCCCAAGCGCTGCTGCCAGTCGAGTCGGTCGACCTTGTAGACAACGCCGTCAATGTCGTAGGGCAGCTCTGCGCGGCGGGCTTCGAGGTCGCCGTGAAACGTCCGCATCTCGTCGAGATCGGCGCACAGCCGGGCGAGCGGATTGACCGGAAAGCCCCACGCCTTCAGCCGCTCGATGACGCCATGGTGGCTGTCGGCGACCGGCTCGCTGACCTCACCCCAGGCGTAGGCGAAGAAGCGCAGCGGACGCGTGCGGGTGATTTCGGCGTCGAGCTGGCGGAGCGAGCCGGCCGCAGCGTTCCGCGGGTTGGCGAACACCTTGGCGCCGGCGGCCTCCTGGCGGGCATTCATCTCGGCGAAGTCGGGCCGCGTCATGTAGACCTCGCCCCGCACCTCCAGCACCGCCGGCGCCCCCTCGATGCGCTCGGGCACGTCTTCGAGGGTGCGCAGGTTGGCGGTGACGTCCTCGCCCGTGGTGCCGTCGCCCCGCGTTGCGCCAATGGCGAAGGCGCCGTCGTTGTAGCGCAGTGACACGGAGAGCCCGTCGATCTTCGGCTCGGCCATCATCGCCAGCGGGATCGACGGATCGTCCCGCAATTCCTTCAAGAAGCGCCGGACGCCGTCGACGAACTCGGCGAGGTCGTCGTCGGAAAAGGCATTTCCCAGCGACAGCATCGGTCTCGCGTGGGTGACCTTGGCGAATCCGCTGGCCGGCGCGGCACCGACCCGCTTGGACGGGCTGTCGTCACGAACAAGATGGGGAAAGCGCTCCTCGATCTGATCGTTGCGCTGGCGCAGGGCGTCGTAGGCAGCGTCGTCGATGACCGGCGCGTCGTCGCGGTGATAGGCCCGGTCATGCCGGGCGATCTCGTCTGCGAGGTCGGCGAGCTCGGCCTTGGCTTCGTCCTCGGTCAGCTCCTCGACGGTCCTGGGTCCGCCGCCGGTCATGTGGCACCGCTCCTGAGCAGGCTGTCGGCGGCGGCGCGGGCCTCGTCGGTCACCCGGGCGCCGGCCAGCATGCGGGCGATCTCCTCCTGGCGGCCGGCGGGATCAAGTCTCTCCACGCCGGTCCGCGCCGAGTCCTCGTCGGCGGCCTTGGTGACCCGCCAGTGCTGGTCGCCCCTGGCCGCCACCTGCGGCGAATGGGTGACCACCAGAACCTGGACGTCGGTCGCCAATCTCGCCAGGCGCTCGCCCACCGCGGCGGCGACGGCCCCGCCGATGCCGGCATCGACCTCATCGAAGACCAGCGTCGGCACCGGATCGGCGCCGGCCAGCACCACCTTCAGCGCCAACATGAACCGAGCCAGCTCGCCACCCGAGGCGATGCGGGTCAGCGGTCCCGCCGGAGTGCCGGGGTTGGTGGCGACCTCGAAGGCGACGCGGTCCCAGCCGGCCTCGCCCCAGGCGTCCTCGTCCGCCCGCTCGATGCGGGTGGCGAAGGTCGCCTTGCCGAGCCTCAGCGGTTCCAGCTCTGCGGCGACGGCCGGATCGAGACGGCGGGCGGCCTCGGCGCGGGCGGCGCCCAGGGCCTCGGCGGCCTCCATGTAGCGTTCGCGGGCGGCGCGTTCTTCGGTGGCGAGCCGTTCGACGGTGGCGGCGCCGTCCTCGGCCGCGGCCAGCCGGCGGTCGATGTCGTCCCGCACGCCGCACAGGTCATCCACGGCGCAGCCGTGCTTTCGGGCCAGGGCACGCAGCGCGAACAGCCGCTCCTCGATGTGCTCCAGGCGCGCCGGATCGAGATCCAGGTCGGCGGCGGCGCGTTCCAGCAGGGCCTGACCCTCGACGGCCTCGGACGCCGCCCGGTCGAAGGCGGCGATGGCCCCGTCCAGCCGTCCGTCTGCGGCGCTGGCGACCCGCTCGAGATGGCGCACGGCGGCGTGCAGGCTCTCTTCCGCGCCGCGCTCGCCGCTGCCCGTCAGCGCCTGGCCGGCCTCGTCCATGGCGGTGACCAGCTTCTCGGCGTTCATCATCAGGGTCCGCTGGGCGGCGAGGTCCGCCTCCTCACCCGGCTGTGGATCGAGGGCGGCGAGCTCGTCGGCGGCGTGGCGCAGGAACTCCTCGTCGCGGCGGGCAGCCTCGGCGTCCGCCACGGCCCGGATGCGCGCCTCCCCCGCGGCCCGCCAGTCCCGGCGTGCCGCCGCCACGGCCTCGACCATCGGTCCGAGCCCACCATAGGCGTCCAGCAGACCGCGATGGCTGGCCGGGTCGAGGAGGCGCTGGCTCTCGAACTGGCCGTGGACTTCGACCAGGGCGTCGCCGATCCGCCGAAGCAGGCCGACGCCCACCGGCTGATCGTTGACGAAGGCCCGTGAGCGGCCGTCGGCCCCCAGCACCCGGCGCACGAGGATGCCGTCGCCGGCGTCCTCAATGCCGTGCTCGGCGAGGACGTCGAAAACGGGATCGTCTGGGGCGGCGTCGAACGCCGCGCTGACCGCGGCGCGGTCGCAGCCGGCGCGGACCAGCCGGGCATCGCCGCGGGCGCCCAGCGCCAGTCCGAGGGCATCGAGGAGGATGGACTTGCCGGCGCCCGTCTCGCCGGTCAGCGCGGTGAGCCCCGCCGGGAACGCCAGCTCCAGCCGGTCGATGAGCACGACGTCGCGGATATGGAGCGCGGTCAGCATCCCGGCCGGCCGCTCACCACACCTTGTACCAGGGCTCCTCGGCCGGCCTCGGGCCGCCGATCTCGACCAGCGCGTAGGCATCCGCGTACCACTCGCTGCCGGGGAAGTTGTGGCCGAGAACCGCGGCCATCTTCTGGGCCTCGTCGGTGATGCCGAGCGCGGTGTAGGCCTCGACCAGACGGAGCAGCGCCTCGGGGACATGGGTCGTCGTGCCGTACCGATCGACGACGATCTGGAAGCGGTTGATCGCCGCCAGATAGTGCCGCTGGTTCAGGTAGTAGCGGCCGATCACCATCTGCTTGCCGGCGAGGTGGTCGTTGGTCAGGTCGAGCTTCAGCCGGGCATCGCGGGAATAGGCGCTGGCCGGGTAGCGGGTGATGAATTCCTCGAAGGCCCGCCGGGCGTCCTCGGTCTTCTGCTGGTCGCGGGCGACGTCGGAAATCTGTTCGTAGTGGCTGAGGCCCTTGAGGTAGTACGCATAGACAACGTCGCGGTGGGCCGGACGAAGCTGGATGAAGCGATCCAGCGCGGCAACGGCGTCCTCGTACTCGTTGGACTGGTAGTAGGCGTAGGCCGCCATGAGCTGGGCCCGGGCCGCCCACGGGGAGTACGGGTGCTGGCGTTCGACCTCGTCGAACCGATCGGACGCCCGGTCGTAGTTGCCGGTCTCCAGGGCATCGACGCCTTCGTTGTAGATCTCCGCGACCGGGTGCTCGACGTAGGGCTCTTCGTCGTCGCTCGAACAGGCCGCCAACAGGGGCGCCAGACACAGCGCAACGACGGCGGCGAGCCGGTGGGTGGGGCCGGGGATCGTCAGGGACCTGCGCATGGACGTCGGCGGACGGGCCGTCACAGTCGAATCGAATCGGCCGCGACTATATCACGACACCGCCGTGTCGCTGCTGTTTTCTCAGGAGCGGACGCGTCAGAGGGCGGCCGCGCCGGCCTCCGCCGCCGTGCGTCCCGGCACCACCTGGGGCTCCAGGTCGGAGGCCCGCATGACGTCCCAGGTCCAGGCCTCGGGCGTGTCGAACAGGGCCCGCAGCAACCGGTTGTTGGCTTCGTGGCCGGAACAGACGCCGTGGAAATGGCCGACCACCGGGGCACCGGCGAGATAGAGGTCGCCGATGGCATCCAGCGCCTTGTGGCGGACGAACTCGTCGTCGTAGCGCAGGCCGTCCTCGTTGAGGATGGTATCGCCGCTGACCACGACGGCGTTGTCGAGGGACCCGCCGCGGGCCAAGCCGGCGGCGCGAAGCTGCTCGACCTCGTTGAGGAAGCCGAATGTGCGGGCGCGGGCCAGTTCCTTCTTGAAGGTGCCGTTGACCATGCCGAGACCGATGGACTGGCGGGCCACGGCACCGCTCGCGAACTCGATCTCGAAATCGACCGAAAAGCCGACACCGGGGGTCAGCGACGCAGACCACGTGCCGTCGGCGATGGAGACCGGTGCGCGCATGCGGATCACGCGGCGCGGCGCGTCCTGCTCGATGACGCCAGCGCACTCGACGAGGAACACGAACGGCGCCGAGCTGCCGTCCATGATCGGCACTTCCGGGCCGTTGACCTCGACCACCGCGTTGTCGACGCCGGTTCCGGCGAGCGCCGCCATCAGGTGTTCGACAGTACCGATCGTCACCCCGTCCTCGTTGCCGAGGACCGTGCACATGCGGGTATCGACGACACGGTCCCAGGTGGCCGGGATCTCGGCCCCGCCGCCGGGAATGTCGGTGCGGACGAAGCGGATGCCCGAATCGGCCTCCGCCGGAGCCAGGGCCATCGACACCTTGGCCCCCGAGTGCAACGCCACGCCGGTACAATGAATGGGATTCTTCAGTGTCTTCTGACGGATGATCTTCCCAGCGTCGAAATCCAGTCGCGACCCGACGCTTTTTGCGAGCGACCTCATGATTCCCCTTTATTCAGCCCCCAATGGCTTCGCGATTTCCCGTTCCAGGTCCGAAGCCTTATTGGCCCGATTACCTCCGGACTCATCCCCGTACTAGGGCGTGTGTCCTAATCGGAGTGCTTCCAGGGGATATCTAACAGCATCCCCCGAAGCACACAAATCAACCTTTGTTACCGTTTGTTACGCCGAGTCAGACAGTTACGGTCAGTTTGCCTGACGCCGGAGGAACGCCGGAATGTCGAGCAGATCCTCCTCCGACTGCGATCCGGGCAACCGTTCCTCGGAGGTGAGTCCGCCGAGCCGCTGCTGGGCCGGAGCGGGTGATTCGGCCTTGTTCGCCGGGCGTTCCTCGGCCTCGGGCTTGCCCGCCCCGATCGACCGTCCGGCACCAGTCACCCGCGCGAACAGGCTGGTGGCCCGCGATTTCGGCCTCTCACCGTCCGTTTCAGCCGTCCGCGCGCCGTTGGCCAGGGCCGCGGCGGCAAACGGATCGGGTTTGGCCTCGGCGGCCGCCGCCGTGCGCACGACCGGCGCCGGCGGGATGAAGGCATCGCGGGCGCCCACCGAGGGCATCGCCGGCGCCGCGGCGCGGGCCGGACGGGCGGTCAACGGCGGCGTCAGGTCGGGCTGCTTGGGCGTTTCGGGCTCGGCCGGAGCGGTCGCCGCCGGCTCCGCGGCCGGTGCGGCGGGTTCGGCCGCCGGCGCTTCCTGCTTGGCGACGACCTGCTCGACCAGATGCAGCTTGGTCGGGATCGGCCGGGCGTCGGCATCGGCGTCCATGCCCGTGGCGACGACAGAGACCCGCATCCGGCCTTCCAGCGAATCGTCGAAGGTGGAGCCGAAGATGATGTAGGCGTCGGAATCCACCTCCGAGCGGATGCGGTTGGCCGCCTCGTCGACCTCGAACAGGGTCATGTCGGAGCCACCGGTGATGTTGATCAGCACGCCCCGGGCCCCCTTCATCGAGGCGTCGTCCAGCAGCGGGTTGGAGATCGCCGCCTCGGCGGCGTCGAGCGCGCGGCGCTCGCCCTCGGCCTCGCCGGTCCCCATCATCGCCTTGCCCATCTCGCTCATCACCGCGCGGATGTCGGCGAAGTCGAGGTTGATCAGGCCCGGCATCACCATCAGGTCGGTGACCCCGCGCACGCCCGAGTACAGCACGTCGTCGGCCATCTTAAAGGCGTCGGCGAAGGTCGTGCGCTCGTTGGCCACGCGGAACAGGTTCTGGTTGGGGATGATGATCAGGGTGTCGACGAACTGCTCCAGGTCCTCGATGCCGGCGTCGGCGATGCGCATGCGATGGGCGCCCTCGAAATGGAACGGCTTGGTGACCACGCCGACGGTCAGGATTCCCTGCTCGCGGGCCGCCCGCGCGATCACCGGCGCGGCACCCGTGCCGGTGCCGCCGCCCATGCCGGCGGCGATGAACGCCATGTTGGAGCCGCGGAACTCCTCGAGAATCTCCTCCAGTGCCTCCTCGGCGGCAACCCGGCCGACATTCGGGCGGGAGCCGGCGCCGAGACCCTGGGTCGCGGTGACGCCGAGCTGGAGGCGCCGGTCCGCATGGGACTGAGTCAGGGCCTGGGCGTCGGTGTTGGCGACGACGAACTCGACGCCCTCCAGGTGCGACTGGATCATGTTGTTGACGGCGTTACCCCCGGCACCACCGACACCGATGACGGTGATCCGGGGTTTGAGTTCCGGGGTCGGGTTGTTGGTCGGAATACTCAGGTTGATGGTCATGACAGCCTCCGCTTCGTTCATCTCTCAAGGTCGGTAAAGGTCAGGGTTCAAAAGTTCTCTCTTAGCCATTGGCCGATCCGCCCAAGGCGGCCGACCGGTTCCTCACTGGGGCGGTAGGCCCCGAGGGGACCTTCCGCCGGGTGTTGAAAGGTATATTGCAGGAGCCCGGCGCAGGTGGCGAAGGCCGGGCCGGCGGCGGCCTCGGCGAGCCCGTCGATGGGCCGCGGACGGGTCAGGCGCACCTGCTTGTCGAGGATCATGCCGGCAAGGTCGGCGACGCCGGGGAGCTGGCTGGCGCCGCCGGTGAGTACGGTCTGGCGTCCCGCGACCTTGTCGAAGCCGGCCTCCTCCAGGCTGGCGCGGACCATCTCGAAGGTCTCCTCCAGCCGGGGGCGGATGATGCCGACCAGCATCGACCGCGGCACCTGCACCGGGTCGGCGAGGCCGTCGTCGGCCATCGGCGGGACCTCGATCACCTGGCGGTCGTCGGACGGTGACGGCAGGCAGGTGCCGAACAGAGTCTTCATGCGCTCGGCCTGGGACACCGGCGTGGCCAGCCCGCGGGCGATGTCGTTGGTGACGTGCTGGCCGCCGACCGGCACCGAGTCGGTGTGCACGAGCTCGCCGTCGAAGAACACGGCGATGGAGGTCGTGCCGCCGCCCATGTCGATGACGGTGACGCCGAGCGCCGTCTGGTCGTCCACCAGGCAGCCCAGCGCCGAGGCGTAGGGCGCTGTCACCCGCCCGACGATGTCGAGATGGCAGCGGGTGACACAGGTGGTGAGGTTGCGGGCCGGCCCGGTGGCTGTGCTGATCAGGTGCACGCTGGCGCCCAGCCGGTCGCCGCACATGCCCCGCGGATCGCGCACCCCGCGGTGGCCGTCGATGCTGTAGCCGACGGGAATGGCATGGACCAGTTCGTGGCCGTCGGGGATTTCGCCGGCCGCCGCGGCGGATTCGAGGATGCGGCGCAGATCGGAATCGTTGATCGCGTGTCCGGCGACGGCGACCTCGTAGGTGATCAGCCGCGAGCGCGGCGCGGCGCCCGAGAGATTGACCACCACCTGCCGGACGGTCTCACCGGCCATCTGCTCGGCGGCCTCGACGGTGGCGCGGATCGCCGCCTCCGCCGCCTCCATATCGACGACCACGCCGCCACGCACGCCGTGCGACACCTGATGGCCGATGCCGACGACCCGCGGTGGGCGGGCCCCACCGGGCCGGGCGACGAAGCACGACACCTTGGTCGTGCCGACGTCGAGCGCGGCGACGAGATTGCCCCGGACCCTGGGCTGGGCGGTGTTTTCGATGATGTTCATGTCGCCGCGTCGATCCTCCGTGTTCTCCCGTCGTTGTCCCGTCTCACGTGTCCCGGCCCGAGGTGTTCCCGCGTGCCGCCGGACGCGGCGCCTTGCGCACGATCAGCCGGTCGGGAAACCGCAGATCGAGTACCTGCACGTCACGCTCGAGCACGCTGTGGGTCCGCTGGTAGTCGGCGAGCCGCGCCCAGGCGGCGGTCGCGTCCTCCTCCGGCAGGCGCACGTCGATGCCGCTGGCTAGGCGCAGGTTCCAGCGCCGCCCGCCGACGCGGGTCGCCGCCCGCACCAGGGGCCGCAGGTCCGGCTGCGTGGCCAGCACGTCGATCAGTGCCGCGGCATGGGCCGGCGCGTCCTCGCCGATGACGACGACGAGGTCGCTGAACCGATCCAGTTCCTGGCGCTGGATTACCGCGCCCTCATCGTCGATCAGGGCGAAGCGCCCCTGGCGCTGCCAAAGGGCGACGGGACGGCGCTCGTCCACGCGCAGCACGACGGTACCGGGAAGCAGGCGTTCCACCGCCGCCGCGCGGACCCACGGCAGGGCCATCACCTTGTCCCGCGCGGCGTGGATATCGAGGGCGAAGATGGGCGCTCCGCGCTTCAGGCCGACGGCATCGAGCAGGTGGTCGCGCGGCGTCCGGCGCCGGCCGACGACATAGATCTCCTCGACCGTGAAGCCGAGGCGGGCGGTCCCGGCAAGCAACGCCGCCTCGGCCTCGGCGACCGTCTGCCCGATCCAGCCGCGCTCCCAGGCCAGCCAGCCTCGGCCGGCGAGGACCGACAGGGCCAGCACCCCGCCCACGCCCACGGCGATCCGCTTGCGCCGCCACAGGGGAACGCGCTTCCGGGCGGGACCGCGCACGGTTTCCTTGTCCTTCCCGCGTTCCTTGGCCGCACTCATCCGTCGCACTCCGCGTTCTCGACCATCCAGGCCACCAGCTCGTTGAACGACAGGCCGACGTGGGCCGCCTGTTCGGGCACCAGCGAGGTCGGCGTCATTCCGGGTTGGGTGTTGACCTCCAGCAGGTAGAGGCCTTCGCCGTCGTAGCGGAGGTCGGCGCGGCTGACGCCCCGGCAGCCGAGCGCCTGATGGGCGCGGAGCGACAGCTCCATCGCCTGTTCCGCAACGGCGGCGTCGATGTCTGCCGGAACCACGTGGATCGAGCCGCCGTCGGCGTACTTGGCGTCGTAGTCGTAGAAGCCGCGGTGGGTGGTGATCTCGGTCACCGCGAGCGGACGATCGCCCATCACCACCACGGTCAGTTCACGGCCAGAGATGAACTTCTCGACCATCACCTGGCGGCCGAAGGGCCAGTCGGACGGTTCCAGCGCTGGTGCGTTGTCGCCGTCGCGGACGATCCGTACGCCGACGCTGGAGCCCTCGTTGAGGGGCTTGACCACATAGGGACGGGGCATCACGTCGCCGGCGATGACGGCTTCGCGGCTGGCGATGACGTGGTCGGCGACGGGGATGCCGGCGTCGGCGAACAGGCGCTTGGCCGTCGGCTTGTCCATGGCCAGGGCCGAGGCCAGCATCCCCGAATGGGTGTAGGGGATGTCGAGGATGTTGAGCAGGCCCTGGATGCAGCCGTCCTCGCCGAAGCGCCCATGCAACGCGTTGAACACCGCGTCCGGCCGCGGATAGAGCCGCGTCAGCAGGGAGCCGACATCCCGTTGCACATCGATGGCGGTGACCCGATAGGCGCTCTCCCGGAGCCCGTTGGCGACGGCGGCGCCGCTGACCAGCGAGACCTCCCGCTCGGCCGACCAGCCGCCCATCAGCACGGTGACGTGGCGGTTCATGATCCGCCCTCCCCGAAGCTGCGTCCGGCGGCGACGCCGACCCGGCGGATTTCCCATTCCAGGCGGACACCGGAGCTTTCGAACACCCTTTGGCGCACCGTCTCGCCGAGCAGCTCGATGTCGGCGGCGGTGGCCGAGCCCGTGTTGACCAGGAAGTTGCAGTGCTTCTCGGAGACCTGGGCGCCGCCGCGGACCAGGCCCCGGCAGCCGGCGCGTTCGATCAGTTTCCAGGCCTTGTGGCCGGCGGGATTGGCGAAGGTGCTGCCGCCGGTGCGGGTGCGAACGGGCTGGGTGCTCGACCGCTCGATCTGGATCTTGGCCATCCGGCGGGCGATCCGGGCGAGGTCCCCGCGCCGGCCGCGCAGCCGGGCCGAGACGAACAGCCAGTCCGCCGGCACCCCGCAAGTCCTGTAACCAAAACCCATCTTGCGGACGTCGAGGACGAGGCCGGCGCCGCCGGAATCCAGCGCGCGGGCCGAGTCCAGGACATCCTTGATCTCGGAGCCGTAGGCACCGGCGTTCATGCGCAAGGCCCCGCCGATGGTGCCGGGGATACCGGACAGGAACTCCAGCC
>Ga0209458_1000527_pt1 | contig 12563 bp, 12 predicted proteins | sample WorMetLIZAISLAND_FD_187411 | JGI IMG/M metagenome (GOLD analysis project Ga0209458, IMG submission 187411) | Marine gutless worms symbiont microbial communities from Max Planck institute for Marine Microbiology, Germany - Inanidrilus manae... ...
GCTCTCCACCGCGGCAACAACACGCTCACGCAAATCCAGCGAATAAGGTCGAGGCATGCATGCTGGCCTCCTCCTCCAGCCAGCATCTTGAATCACATCAAACGCCTCAGGGGAATCCCCCTGTTGATTCAAACAAGCACGGACATGCTCTAGCGTTCGGCGCCGGCCGGTGAAGGTCGCGGCACCCAGGCCGCGGCGCGCTTCTCCATCTCCTGCTGCATGTCATCGGACAGCTGCACGGCCAGCTGCGGCAGTGCCATGCGCGCCGGGGTCAGGCCCCGCTGCCCGGCCAGGAACAGCCAGAAATAGGCCTCGCCCAGGTCCTGCTCCACACCAAGGCCGCGGGCGTAGAATACGCCCAGCTGGTACTGCGCGTCGGGCAGCCCAGCGTCGGCGGCCTGGCGGGCGAAGGCGACCGCCTTGCCCAGGTCCCGCTCGACCCCGACGCCGTCGTGGTACAGCAGCGACAGCGCCTGCGCCGACAGCATGTCGCCGTTGGCGACCGCCCTGTGGAACCACGTCGCGGCCGCAGCTGGATCCTGCTCGACACCCAGGCCGGCATAGTAGAGCCGCCCCAGGTTGAACTGCGCCGGGGCGAAGTCCGCCGCGGCGGCTTCCTGCAGCAGCGCGGCGGCTTTCGCCGGATCTTTGTCGACGGCCTCACCACGCAGGTACATCACCGCCAGCCGGGTCTTAGCATCGGCATCGCCGGCGGCGGCCGCAGCCCTGAATTCGGCCAGCGCGGTCGCGTAGTCGTTGGCGACATAGGCCTTCTTGCCGGCCGCGAGATCCGCGCGTGCGGATGTCGCGGCGAGCAGCAGCAGTACCAGGGCGACGGCGAAGAGGCCGCGGCCGGCCGCCATTCAGGCGGCCTTCTTCAGATGGCGGGCGATCAGCACCTCAGCGATCTGGACGGTGTTGAGAGCCGCACCCTTGCGCAGGTTGTCGGAGACCACCCAGATGTTGAGGCCGTTCTCGACCGTCGGGTCGACGCGGATGCGCGAAATGAAGGTGGCGAAGTCGCCGACGCACTCGACCGGGGTGACGTAGCCGCCGTCCTCGCGCTTGTCGATGACAATGCAGCCCGGTGCCTCGCGCAGCGCCTCGCGCGCCTCGTCCTCGTCGATCGGCCGCTCGAACTCGATGTTCACCGCTTCGGCGTGACCGACGAAAGTCGGCACCCGCACGCATGTCCCCGTCAGCTTGATCGCCGGGTCGAGGATCTTCTTGGTCTCCGCCACCATCTTCCACTCTTCCATGGTGGATCCGTCCTCCATGAACACGTTGATGTGCGGGATGACGTTGAAGGCGATCTGCTTGGTGAAAGCGCGCGGCTCCGGCTGGTCATTGACGTAGATGCCCTTGGTCTGGGTGAACAGCTCGTCCATCGCCGCCTTGCCGGCGCCGGAGGTCGACTGATAGGTGTCGACCACGACCCGGCGGATCTGCGCCAGGTCGTGCAGCGGCTTCAGCGCCACCACCAGCTGCGCTGTCGAGCAGTTCGGGTTGGCGATGATGTTCTTGTTGGCATAGCCGTCGATGGCCTCGGCGTTGACCTCGGGCACCACCAGCGGCACGTCGGGGTCGAGGCGCCAGGCCGACGAGTTGTCGATCACCACGCAACCCTGGGCCGCCGCCTTCGGGGCCCATTCCTTGGCGACACCGCCGCCGGCCGAGAACAGGGCGAGATCGGCCTTGGAGAAATCGAAGTGCTCCAGGGCGCTGACTTTCAGGGTGCGGTCGCCGAACGACACCTCAGTCCCGACGGAGCGGCTCGAGGCGAGCGCAAAGACCTCGTCGACCGGAAACGTCCGCTCGTCGAGGATGTTCAGCATCTCGTGGCCCACGTTGCCCGTGGCGCCGACGATGGCAACCCTGTAACCCATGATCATCTTCCTCAGTCTTGACTGGACCGGCACCACAGCAGCCCCCGCCTTGGGCAGGGCCGCGGCCGTTCCTGGTCGGTAATATAGTGAAGCGGCGGCCGCGGACTAAGCGGCAAGTTTGTCCAGTTCGCGCACCAGGCTTTCGCCCATCACCGTAGTCGACACCTTGGCCTTGCCCGGCTGCATGATATCGGCGGTGCGCAGCCCGCCGGCCAGCACGTTCTTCACCGCGGTCTCGATCAGCTCGGCGTCGTCGGCCAGATCGAACGAATAGCGCAACGACATGGCGAAGCTCAGCAGGGTGGCGATGGGGTTGGCCATCTCCTGGCCGGCAATGTCCGGGGCGGAGCCGTGCACCGGCTCGTACAGCGCCCTGCGGCGCCCGGTAGCGTCAACCCCGCCGAGCGAGGCCGACGGCAGCATGCCGAGACTGCCGGTCAGCATGGCAGCCTCGTCGGAGAGCATGTCGCCAAACAGGTTGTCGGTGACGATGACGTCGAACTGCTTGGGCTGGCGCACCAGCTGCATGGCGCAGTTGTCGGCATACATGTGCGACAGCTCGACATCGACGAACTGCTCGCCGTGCAGGGCCGATACCTCCTCGCGCCACAGCACGCCGGACTCCATCACGTTGGCCTTCTCCACCGAGCACAGCCGGTTGTCCCGCTTGCGCGCCAGCTCGAAGGCGACCTCGGCCACCCGGCGGATCTCGCCGCTGGTGTAGTTCTGCGTGTTGAAGCCGCGGCGCTGGCCGTCCGGCAGGGTCTCGACGCCGCGCGGTTCGCCGAAATAGATGCCGCCGGTCAGCTCGCGCACGATCAGGATGTCGAGCCCGGCAACCAGTTCAGGCTTCAGCGACGAAGCATCGACCAGGGCGTCGAAACAGATTGCCGGCCGCAGGTTGGCGAACAGGTCCATCTCCTTGCGCAGCCGGAGCAGGCCGCGCTCCGGCTTCTGCTCGAACGGCAGGCTGTCCCATTTCGGCCCGCCGACCGCGCCCAGCAGCACGGCATCGACGCTCATCGCGTCAGCCATGGTCTCGTCGGTCAGCGGCGTCCCGGCCTCATCGATGGCCGCACCGCCGACCTTGCCGTAGGTGACGCCGAAGCTGACCGCCCGACAGCGGTCCATCCAGTCCATCACCCTGCGCACTTCGCTCATCACTTCGGGGCCGATGCCGTCACCGGGCAGAATGAGCAGTGTCTTGTTCGACGCCATAACGCACCTGTCTTGCGGCGCGGCGACCCGGGCCGGTGCCGCGCGGGAAATCCGGTTTAGCCTGCCGCCTCGGCGTAGAGCCAGGGCTGGCCCACCTTTTGCCGTTGCTCGAAGTCGTCGATACCGGCAGATTTCTGCATCGTCTGGCCGATGTCGTCGAGCCCGTTCAGCAGGCAGTGCTTGCGGAAGGCGTCGATCTCGAACGTCAGCACGCCGCCGTCGGGACCACGGATCTCCTGCGCCTCGAGGTCGATGGTGAGGGTCGCGTTGGCGCCACGTTCGGCATCGTCGAACAGCTTCTCCAGGTCCTCGGGCGACACCTTGATCGGCAGGATGCCGTTCTTGAAGCAGTTGTTGTAGAAGATGTCCGCGAAACTGGTAGAAATCACGCAGCGGATGCCGAAGTCGAGCAGGGCCCACGGCGCGTGCTCGCGCGACGAGCCGCAACCGAAATTGTCACCCGCCACCAGGACCTTGGCTTGGCGATAGGCCGGCTGGTTGAGCACGAAGTCGGGCTTTTCAGAGCCGTCCGGATTGAAGCGGAGATCGTTGAACAGGTTCTGCCCCAGCCCCTCGCGCTTGATGGTCTTGAGGAACTGCTTGGGAATGATCTGATCGGTGTCGACATTGACCGAATTCAACGGTGCCGCGACACCGGTCAAAGTGGTGAACTTCTCCATCGCTCCCTCCTTGGAACCGGCTAGCCCAGTTCGCGCACGTCGACGATATGGCCGGCCACGGCGGCGGCGGCCGCCATCGCCGGGCTCATCAGATGGGTCCTCCCGCCAAAGCCCTGGCGACCCTCGAAGTTCCGGTTCGAGGTCGAGGCACAGCGCTCGCCGGGCTCCAGACGGTCTGCATTCATCGCCAGGCACATCGAGCAGCCCGGCTCGCGCCATTCAAAACCGGCGGCGCGGAAGATCTCGTCCAGGCCTTCCTGCTCGGCCTGCTCTTTCACCAGGCCCGACCCCGGCACGACCATGGCGCCGACGTGGCCGGCGACCTTGCGGCCCCGGGCAATGTCCGCCGCGGCGCGCAGGTCTTCGATCCGGCCGTTGGTGCATGAGCCGATGAACACCCGATCGATCTTGACGTCGGTCAGCGGCATGCCGGCCTGCAGACCCATGTAGTCGAGGGCACGTCCCCAGGCGGCGCGCTGGTTGTCGTCGGCGGCCTGTTCCGGCGTCGGCACCATGCCCGTGACCGGCGCCACCTGCTCGGGATTGGTGCCCCAGGTGACGTGCGGCGCGATCTCGGCGGCCGACAGCGACACGTCATGGTCGTAGGCGGCGCCGTCGTCGCTGGTCAGGGTCCGCCAGTGGGCGACGGCCTGCTCGTACTGGCCGGCCTTCGGCGCCATCGCCCGGCCCTGCATGTAGTCGAAGGTGACCTGGTCCGGGGCGATCAGCCCGGCCCGGGCACCGGCTTCGATGGTCATGTTGCAGACCGTCATCCGGCCTTCCATCGACAACGCACGGATTGCCTCGCCCGTGTACTCGATGACGCTGCCGGTGCCGCCGGCGGTGCCGATCTTGCCGATGATCGCCAGCACGATGTCCTTGGCGGTGACGCCGGGACCGGTCTGACCGGCGACCTCGACGCGCATGTTCTTCGAGCGGCGCTGCAGCAACGTCTGCGTCGCCAGCACGTGCTCCACCTCGGAAGTGCCGATGCCGAAGGCGAGAGCACCGAAGGCGCCATGCGTGGCGGTGTGGGAATCGCCGCAAACGATGGTCGTGCCCGGCTGGGTGAAGCCTTGCTCGGGGCCGATGATGTGAACGATGCCCTGGCGCAGATCGTCCATGGAGAAATAGGGAATGCCGAACTCCGCGCAGTTGCGGGTCAGCGTGTCGACCTGCAGCCGGCTCTCCTCGTCGTCGATCCCCTTGGACCGGTCGGTGGTGGGCACGTTGTGATCGGCGACCGCCAACGTGGCGTCCGGGCGACGGACCTGGCGGCCGGCCATGCGCAGGCCTTCGAACGCCTGCGGGCTGGTAACCTCATGCACCAGGTGGCGGTCGATGTAGAGCACGCAAGTGCCGTCCGCCTGCTCGTCGACGACATGGCTTTCCCAGATCTTGTCGTAGAGCGTGCGTGGCCCGGCCATGGCAACCCGTCCTCCCCTGTGCCCCGCCTATGCTGGCGGGTGAGTTGTTCTACTCTTCGGCCGCGGCGCCGGCGGCGGCCTTGGCCGTCTGGCCGCGACGGAAGTCCTGCTTCTCGGCGATGCGTGCCCGCTTGCCCGTCCGGCCGCGCAGGTAATACAGCTTGGCCCGGCGCACCCGGCCGCGGCGGACGACATCGATCGAGTCGATCCGCGGCGAATAGAGCGGGAACACGCGCTCCACACCTTCGCCGTAGGAGATCTTGCGGACCGTGAACGAGGAATTCAGGCCGGCCCGCTTGAGACCGATGCAAACCCCTTCGAACGCCTGCAGCCGCTCGCGCGTGCCTTCCACGACCTTCACATTGACCCGCACCGTGTCGCCCGGTCCGAACACCGGCACCTTGGTGCCGCCTTTGACCTTGTCGAGCTGGCCCTGCTCGAATGCCTGCAAAAGGTTCATCTCACTACCCTCGCGACTTGCCGGCGCCGGCATATCGTTGCCATAGGTCCGGTCTGCGGTCCTGCGTCAAAGCCTCGGCCTGCGCCAGACGCCAGGCCCTGATCTGTTCGTGGTGGCCGGACAACAGCACGTCCGGGACACCGAGCCCGTCCCACGTCTGTGGTCGGGTGTAGTGCGGGTACTCCAGCAGTCCCCGCGCGAAACTCTCTTCCTCCAGTGTCGCTGGTTCCCCGACAACGCCGGGCAGCAGCCGCACCACCGCATCGATCAACACCAACGCCGCCGGCTCACCGCCCGACAGGACGAAGTCGCCGATGCTGACCTCCTCCACCTCGCGGGCATCGAGCACCCTCTGATCGACGCCCTCGAACCGGCCGCAGATCAGAACCGGACCGTCGCCACAGGCCAGTTCCTCGACCTCCGTCTGGGTCAATCGGCGTCCGCGCGGGCTGAGATAGATCAGCGGCGCGACAGAACCCTTCGGCAACTGGCCCACGGTGTGGTCGATCGCGTCCGCCAGAACATCGGGACGCATCACCATACCCGGACCGCCACCAAAGGGCGTGTCATCGACCGAGCGGTGTTTATCGCGCGCAAAATCGCGAATGTCCACCGTTATCAGGCGCCAAATGCCCTTTTCCAGCGCCCGGCCGGCGAGGCTGCTGGCCAGCGGTCCGGGAAACACGTCGGGAAACAAGGTCAACACCCGGGCCGTCCAGGCCGCCCGGTCGATCCGGTCTTCCGTGGTCATCGGCTCCGCCTCTCAGTCCAACAGCCCCGGATCGGGCACGACGATGAGAAAGCCCTGATCCAGCGCCAGTTCGGGGACGGCCTCCCTGGTGAACGGCAGCAGCACGCTGCGCGCCTCTTCTGCCAGTTCGATCTCCAACATCGTTCCGGCACCGAAATCTTGCACCGCGCGGACCTCACCCAGCCGCCGGCCGTCTTCGAGCCGCGCCTCAAGTCCGATCAGGTCCGCCTGATAGTATTCGTCGTCCGCCTCGACCGGGGGCAGCGCCGCACGGTCGACGTAAAGTCCGGTACCGCGCAGGGCTTCGGCGCCATTGCGGTCGTGCACCCCTGCCACCGCGGCCAGCACGCCGCCCTTGGTCCGTCCCCGCAGGCTGAGCTCGACCGGCCTGCCGGCCTGATCCGTCAGGCCGCCATAGGCGGTGATGTCCTCGGGCGTCTCGGTAAAGCTGCGGACCTTGACCAGTCCGCGGATGCCATGCACCGCGACGATCTCCCCAAGCAGAATTCGCGCGGCGTCACGGGCCATGGGCGCGGATCAGCTCTCCGCGGCAGCCTCGGCCGCTTCGTCCGCACCGGCGGCACTGTCGCTCTCTGCCGCCGCAGCTTCTTCCGCCTCGCGGGCGCGCTCCTGCGCCTTGGCCTTGGGCTGCCCCTTCTTCGGCTTGTTGCGCTCTGGCATGGCGATGATCTCGGCCCGGCCCAGGAACTTTGCGACCCGGTCGGTCGGCTTGGCCCCGCGGTCGAGCCAGTAGCGGGCGCGCTCGCCGTCGAGCTGCACGCGGTCTTCGCGGTCCTTGGCGAGCAGCGGATTGTAGGTGCCGATCTTCTCGATGAAGCGGCCATCGCGCGGTGCGCGGGAGTCCGACACCACGATGCGGTAGAAGGGACGCTTTTTGGCCCCGCCCCGGGCCAGTCGAATTTTCAACGCCATCACTCGTATCCGTTCTTCTGTTGTGTCTTGTCTCGTTCGCTGTCTGGCTCGCCGTCTGCCGCCTCAGCGCGGCAGCATCCCCTGCAGGTCCGGCATCCCGCCGCGCATCAAGCCCTTCTTGCCCAGCTTGTTGACCCGCTTCATCATCCCCGACATCTGCTTGAACTGCTTCAGCAGACGGTTCACCTCCTGCACGCTGGTGCCGGAACCGCTGGCGATCCGGCGCTTGCGGCTGGCATGGATGACATTGGGTTTGGCCCGTTCCTGCGGCGTCATCGACAGGATGATCGCTTCCTGGCGGCGGATCAGCAGCGGATCGACGTTGGCCTGGGCCATCTGCTTCTTCATCTGGCCGACGCCCGGCAGCATCGCCATCAGGCCGTCGAGTCCGCCCATTTTCTTGATCTGGCGCAACTGGCTGAGCAGGTCATCGAGGTCGAACTGCCCCTTCTGGACCTTCTTCGCGAGCTTCTCGGCCTCGTCCTGATCGATCGTCTCGGCCGCCTTCTCGACCAGGCTGACCACGTCGCCCATGCCAAGGATGCGGTTGGCGATACGATCCGGATGGAAGCCTTCCAAGGCGTCGAGCTTTTCGCCCACGCCCAACAGCTTGATCGGGCAGCCGGTCACCGCCCGCATCGACAAAGCCGCGCCGCCGCGGCCGTCGCCATCGACCCGGGTCAGCACGATACCGGTCAGCTGCAGGCGCTCGTTGAACTGCTGGGCGACGTTGACGGCATCCTGACCGGTCAGGCTGTCGGCGACCAGCAGGGTCTCGACCGGCTGCACGGCGTCGCGCACCGCCTGCACTTCGGCCATCAGCGCTTCGTCGACGTGCATGCGTCCGGCGGTATCGAGGATGACCACGTCAAAGCCCTGCAGCTTGGCGGCCTGCATCGCCCGCCGGGCGATATCGACGGCAAGCTGGCCCTCGACGATCGGCAGGGTCGCGACCTCCGCCTGCTCGCCCAGCACCTTGAGCTGTTCCATTGCCGCCGGCCGGCGGGTATCGAGCGAGGCCATGAGCACCCGCTTCTTGTCCCGCTGCTGCAAGCGGTTGGCGATCTTCGCCGTGCTTGTCGTCTTGCCCGAGCCCTGCAGCCCGACCATCAGCATCGGCACCGGGGGCACGGCATTGAGGTTGAGTTCGACCGCTTCGGCGCCCAGGGTCTCGACCAGGGCGTCGTGCACGATCTTGATCACCATCTGCCCGGGGGTGACGCTCCGGATCACCTCCTGGCCGATCGCCCGTTCGCGCACGGTCTTGATGAAGTCGCGTGCGACCGGCAGCGCCACGTCGGCTTCGAGCAGAGCGATGCGCACCTCGCGCAGGGCGGCGTCGACGTCCGCCTCCGTCAACGCGCCGCGCTTGGTCAGGCGCTCGAATACCTCGCTCAGACGGCCTGTCAGGCTGTCGAACATCGCCGTTCCACCGGTCCTGGTTTGGTGCCAAACATACATGTGCACGCCGGCGACTCGTCGCCAGCGGGCCTGGATCGGCGGGTTTTATGCCCATGCCCGGGGTGAGTCAAGCCGGAGCCCCGGCATGGCATGGCGCCTGCCCGCCGCGCTGGCGCGACCGGCGCACGCCGGCTATCGTCCGCCTCGTGGCCTCGCTGGACAGCCATCGTCATCGCCATGGATCGCCCCGGTGGAGGCGGCTGGCGCTGCTCGCGGGACCGTTCTTGCTGTTCGCGACTTATATTGTGCCGGCCCCGGCCGGGATGGCGGCGGCGGCCTGGCATTGTGCCGGCCTGGCCGCGTGGATGGCGCTGTGGTGGTCGACCGAAGCCGTCCCCGTGCCGGTCACCGCACTGTTGCCGCTGCTGGTGCTGCCGCTGGCCGGCGTCACGCCGATCGACGCCACCGCCGCGGCCTATGCGCATCCGCTGATCTTCCTGTTTCTTGGCGGGTTTCTGCTCGCCCTGGGGATCCAGAAACACCAGCTTCACCGCCGCGTCGCGCTCACCATCGTCGACCGCCTGGGCACCCAGCCGGCCGCCCTGGTCGGCGGATTTCTGGCCGCCAGCGGGTTCTTGTCGATGTGGGTATCGAACACCGCGACGGCGATGATGATGCTGCCGATCGCCCTGTCAGTGATCGCCACCGTCCGCGGCGGTTCCACGGATGCCGGTGGTGGCGAGCCAGGCGACCGCCCGTCCGCTGAGTTCGCGACCGCGCTGCTGTTGGCCGTCGCCTACGGCGCCAGCATCGGTGGCCTGGGCACCCTGATCGGCACCCCGTCGAACGCGTTGCTGGCGGCGTTCGCACAGGAGAAGTACGGCATCCGGATCGGCTTTGCGCAATGGATGGTGGTCGGCGTGCCATTGTCGCTGCTGCTGGGCTTATGCGCCTGGCTGGTGCTGACGCGGCTGGCGTTTGCGCTGGGTGGCCTGCAGTTCGCCACCGGTCGAGACGCCATCCGGAGCCAGCTCAGCGACCTTGGCCCGGTTGGCGGCAACGAAATGCGGGTCGCCGCGGTGTTCCTGGCCACGGCCGTCTTGTGGCTGTTTCGCCCGTTGCTCAGCCGGATCGACGGTCTGGCCGGGCTCAGTGATCCTGCCATCGCCGTGGCCGCGGCCATGTCGCTGTTCCTGCTGCCGGCGGCCCAGGGCGGCGGCCAACGATTGCTGGACTGGCGCGATGCCCGGGAGCTGCCTTGGGGCACCCTGATCCTGTTCGGCGGTGGGCTGAGCCTGGCAGCGGCGATCGGCGCCAGCGGCCTGGCCGACTGGATCGGCCGGGCGCTGGCTCTGTTCGCCGGCTGGCCCGGCCTGGCCCTGTTGCTGCTGGTCACCGCGGTGGTGGTGTTCCTCACGGAGCTGACCAGCAACACGGCCACGACCGCGACCTTCCTGCCGCTGATGGGCGTGCTCGCCGTCGCCGCCGGGCTGGCGCCGCTGGCGCTCATGGCGCCCGTGGCGCTGGCGGCCAGCGCCGCCTTCATGCTGCCCGTCGCGACGCCGCCCAACGCCATCATCTTCGGCAGCGGCCGCATCGCGATCATCGACATGGCCCGCACCGGCCTCTGGCTCAATCTCGCGGCAATTGGCCTGGTTGCCGTACTGGCGCCGGTGCTGCTGAAACTGGCGTTCCCGGCCTGATCCGTCAGCCGAACCGGCTGGCCGCACGCTGGACGCGTGCGCGCGAATTCCTTATATCCGCGGCATGGATGAACTGCCTTTCATCAAGATGCACGGCCTGGGCAACGATTTCGTCGTCCTCGACCTGCGCGAGCGCAGGCTGCGCCTGGGGACAACGCAGGCGCGTGCCGTCGCCGACCGGCGGACCGGCGTGGGCTGTGACCAGGTGATCTCGGTACTGAACTCCGAGCGGGCAGATGCGTTCATGCGAATTCAGAACGCCGACGGCGAAGAGGTCGAGGCCTGCGGCAACGGCACACGCTGCGTCGCCAGCCTGCTGTTCGACGAACTGGGCCGCGACGCCGTCAGCATCGAGACGGTTGCCGGATTGCTGTCGGCCGAACGGCGTGGAGCGGCGCGGGTCAGCGTCGACATGGGTCCGGCCCGGCTGCGCTGGGACGAGATCCCGCTGGCCGAAGAGACGGACACGCTACACGTTGCGCTCAGCGTCGGCCCGGCCAGTGCGCCGGTCCTGTCAGACCCCTGCTGCGTCAACATGGGCAACCCGCACGCCGTCTTCTTCGTTCCGGACGCTGACGCCATCGACCTGGCCACCGTCGGCCCGATCCTGGAGCACCACCCGCTGTTCCCCGAACACGCGAACATCGGCGTTGCCGAAGTGCGCAGCCGCAGTGATATCCGCCTGCGAGTCTGGGAGCGCGGGGCCGGCCTGACCCTGGCCTGCGGTTCAGGCGCCTGCGCGGCCCTGGTCGCGGCGGTCCGTCGCGGTCTCAGCGAACGCACCGCCCGGCTGCACCTGGATGGCGGCGAGCTCGAGCTCAGCTGGCCCGACGATGCCGGCGGGGTGCTGATGATCGGGCCGGTCGCCACCAGCTTTACCGGCGTGCTGGACCGCCGGGTGCTCGACCTCGCAGACGCCGCCGCGGCCTGAGAGCTGACGCCATGGCCGGCATCGATGTGGTGACCTTCGGCTGCCGGTTGAACAGCTATGAGTCCGAGGTGATGCGGGGGTTGGCGAAGAACGCCGGCCTGGACGACGCCGTCCTCATCAACACCTGCGCCGTCACCGGCGAAGCCGTGCGCCAGGCGCGTCAGGCGATCCGCAAGGCACGACGCGACCGGCCGGAGGCCCGGATCGTCGTCACCGGCTGTGCCGCCCAGCTGGAACCAGAGGCGTTCGCCGCCATGGCCGAGGTCGACCTGGTGCTCGGCAACCAGGAGAAGCTGCAACGCAGCAGCTTTGTCGACGGCGATGCCGGCGAGCACGTGCGGGTCAACGACATCATGGCGGTGCACGAGGTGGCCGGCCATCTGGTCGAAGGTTTCGACGGCCGTGCCCGCGCCTTCGTCCAGGTGCAGCAGGGCTGCGATCACCGCTGCACCTTCTGCATCATTCCCTTCGCCCGTGGCCCGGCCCGCAGCGTGCCGGTCGGCCCGGTGGTCGACCAGGTGCGCCGGCTGGTCGCCAATGGCTATCGCGAAGTTGTCCTGACCGGCGTCGACATCACCGCCTGGGGGGCCGATCTGCCCGGGCGTCCGTCGCTGGGCCAGTTGGTCCGCCGCCTCCTGGCCCAGGTGCCCGAACTGCCGCGCCTGCGGCTGTCGTCGCTCGACGCCGTGGAAGTCGACGACGACCTGGAACGGCTACTGGCGGACGACGAGCGGCTGATGCCGCATCTCCACCTGAGCCTGCAGGCGGGGGACGATTTGATCCTCAAGCGGATGAAGCGGCGGCACAGCCGCGCCGACGCCGTGGCCCTGACCGAACGACTGCGCCGGGTCCGCCCGGACATGGTGTTCGGCGCCGACCTGATCGCCGGATTCCCCACGGAAACCGAGGCCATGTTCGCCAACACGCTGCGGCTGGTCGAGGATTGCGGGCTGACCTACCTGCACGTGTTTCCGTATTCCGAACGGCCGGGCACGCCGGCCGCGCGGATGCCCCAGCTGCCCGGGCCGCTGCGCCGCGAACGCGCCGCGCGTCTGCGCAACGAAGGCGACCGCGCCTTGCACCGGTTCCTGCAGTCGCGCGTCGGCAGCACCGCCAGGGTGTTGCTCGAACGACCGGGCCAGGGCCGTACCGAGCAGTTCGCACCGACCACCG
>Ga0209458_1000528_pt1 | contig 12553 bp, 12 predicted proteins | sample WorMetLIZAISLAND_FD_187411 | JGI IMG/M metagenome (GOLD analysis project Ga0209458, IMG submission 187411) | Marine gutless worms symbiont microbial communities from Max Planck institute for Marine Microbiology, Germany - Inanidrilus manae... ...
TCATGGGTCTGCTCCTGTCTTGAGTGAGGTTTGGACACCCCAATTCTCAACACAGGGCAGACCCTGCCCGCTAACTTCCAATCTCGCCCGACCGCCGCAACAAACTACCGCGAGAGCGGTTTAGTCCAAGTGGCTAAGAGGCGAAGTTCGAAGGGGTGCGTCGGAGCGGCTGCTCAGCCCCTTGTGAGCGAACAGCCCGCTTTGTGCGCCAACCGATTCGGAATCGCTCGGCTTTGATCTGCGACGAGCTCTAACGGTTGGCCGCATAGTGCTTGAGAAAATCGATGTAGCTGATCATACCGACCAGCTTCCCCTCATCCACAACCGGCATGGCACCGAACTTGTTGAGAGACAAAAGATCAGCCACCTCGTGAGCCGGCGTGTCCGATGAAACACACTGTGGGTCGGGGGTCATGCATTGATCGACCAGGAATTTGTCAAGGACCTTTTCACGTTTGAGGTCAGCTCCCTCCTGGACAACTGGTGAGTTGACCGCCAGGCGCAGATCTCGGTCCGTGATGATGCCAACGAGCTTGTCGTCCGCGACGACCGGCAGATGCCGATATCCTGCCCGGTTCATCTTGATCAATGCATCGTGAAGATGGGCGTCCGGAGAGACTACTTCGAGCGCGTTACTCATGAGATCCTTAACTCGCAACATTGCCATATCCTCTCCCGCGGGCACTCTCCCTCCAATCGGAGGGTAATGATCGCGGATAGGAGAATCCTTGATTCAGATCACGTGCTCGAATGTCCAATTCTGGCTAGATCGAGACCTGGCGAGCCTGGCTGAGGTTCGTCAGCTTATCCCCCAGGACCAGACCTTCTCAACTCGAACGTCGGCATTCGCCTCGGTTCCGACAGCATTGCTCCTGACAGCCGACGTGGATGGAGCCTCCGGCGTACGGGGGAGATGACCCGGTCCGGGAATCAGAAAATCCCTCCACAGTCTACGTCAAAGGTGATCGAGGGGCCTGATCCGCCCGACCTGGAGACGGTGTGCGACAAGCGCTTGGATGCCCTCCATGGTTCTTGCAAAGTGCATTGATCACCGGCCAACTCGCTGAAGCCTACACCCCATGGCCAAATGCAGGCCCCCCGATCGATCGCCCTACCGGCATATACGGAAAATCGCTAGTTTCAGAACATGACGAAGCGTTGTCTCCCAGCCGGCAAGCTTCCCGTTGCCCTGCTCCGGCAACTTTTGGAAACCGATCTTCGCGTCCCGGCCGAACTGCTTCTACCACCTGCTGTTGGCGAAGACGCGGGCGTTATCGGCATCAAGGGTGGAGCGCTTGTCGCCGCGACCGATCCGATCACGCTGACTGGGCGCGAGATCGGCGGGCATGCCGTCAAGATCAACGCCAACGACGTTGCGGTGATGGGAGTCCGCCCCCGCTGGTTCCTCGCCGTTCTGCTTTTGCCGGTGGGCTCGACGGAAGCCGACGTGACGGCGCTGTTCGAGGACATGCGGACCGCGCTCGATCGCCTCGGTGCCACCTTGGTGGGCGGTCATACGGAGATCACGGCGGCTGTCACCCAACCGGTCGTCGTCGGCCAAATGCTGGGGTTCCAGGAGGATGGACGGTTTCTGCGCACGGCTGGCGTGCGAGCCGGAGATGCAATTCTTCAAATCGGTGCAGCACCGATCGAGGGTGCGGCCGTGCTCGCCAACGAGGCCAAGGACCGTCTGCGTGGCGTCGCAACCGAGGTTCTAATGCAGGCACGGGAAGCCTTGAGGCAGCCTGGAATTTCCGTCGTGGAACCGGCGCTTCGTGCCGCCGCCCTCGGAGCGACGGCGCTCCACGATCCGACCGAGGGTGGTCTTTCGGCAGGGCTCTATGAGCTCGCGGAGGCCTCAGGTATGGCCCTACGCGTTGACCCTGAAGCCGCGATCTGGTTCGAGCCTGGGGAGGTTATCTGCGACGCTCTTGGGATAGACCCCTGGGGCGTGCTCGCCTCCGGTGCCTTGCTGGCTGCGTTTCCCGAGGAGCATGCGGATGAGGCGCAAATGACGCTTACGGCCGAAGGGCATCCGACAGCGCGCATCGCTCGCGCACTGCCAGGCGCCGGTGTCCGCACCCGCGATGGTCATCCTCTTCGACGCTATGAGCAGGACGAGGTCTCTCGGACCTTGGCGTCGGGCCACAAAGCGAGTTGAACCGGAAGGCTCATCTTGGTCCGCTCATCCTGCGGCGGCAGACCTTCGGACGCTCGACGCCGGCTTTGCGACGCAAAGCGGACGAGCCTGTCGGGTCCACGTAAGGGCCGGTCGTGACCTAGCCATGTGTAAAAACGCGTTTGTTGATATGATTCTCTCGCATGATTGGCGGGGGATTCGATGAAGCGTTTTGTTGAGGGCGTTGACCGTAGGCAGGCCACGCTGTTTCCCGACTGTCTGGAGGACTGGATCGGCGCGGACAATTCGGTCCGCGTGATTGACGTTTTCGTGGACGGGCTCGATCTGACTGAGCTCGGCTTCGATCGCGCACAACCGCAGGCCACCGGCCTGCCTTGCTATCATCCCTCCGTCCTTCTGAAGCTTTACATCTACGGCTACCTGAACCGGGTGCAGTCGAGCCGGCGTCTGGAACGCGAAGCCGGTCGAAACGTGGAGGTCATGTGGCTGACCGGCCGTTTGGTTCCCGATCACAAGACGATCGCCGACTTCCGCAAGGACAACGGGGCGGCGATCCGCGAGGTCTGTGCTGAGTTCGTCACGCTCTGCCGCAGGCTGGGTCTACTTGCCGAGGCGAGTGTTGCGATCGACGGCAGCAAGTTCAAGGCGGTGAACAACCGGGACCGCAACTTCACGGCTGCAAAGATGAAGCGCCGCATGGCGCAGATCGAGGAGAGCGTCGCGCGCTATCTGCATCAGCTCGACAGCGCGGATCGTCAGGAGCCCTCGCCTGCGCTGGCTATGCGGACGAAGCGTTTTGAGGAGAAGATCGCAAAGCTCAAGGACGAAATGCAGCGCCTGGAAGCGCTCGACGCTCAGCGCAAAGAGTCGCCGGACCAGCAGATCTCGCTGACCGATCCGGATTCCCGCTCTATGGCCACCAGTGGTCGTGGCTCGGGGGTTGTCGGATACAACGTCCAGGCAGCTGTCGATACCGAGCACCATCTGATCGTTACTCATGCCGTCACCAATGTGGGCAACGACCGCTCGCAACTCTCCCCTATGGGCAAGGACACCAAGGCCACGCTTGATGTCGACGAACTGGAGGTCTTAGCCGACCGCGGCTACTTCAGCAGCGAGGAGATCCTGGCCTGTGAGGAGGCCGGGATCACGGTCACACTGCCCAAGCCGCAGACCTCGGGCAGCAAAGCCAAGGGCCGCTTTGTCAAACAGGACTTCCGCTACCTGGCGCGGGACGACCTCTGCATCTGCCCGGCCAGTGAAGAGCTGACCTATCGCTACAGCAATGAGGAACAGGGCCTGACCCTACGCCGCTACTGGACCAACGTCTGTCAGAGCTGTGCCATCAAGCATCGCTGCACGACGGGCAAGGAGCGTCGTGTCACGCGGTGGGAGCATGAGGCGCTGCTCGAGGCGGTGCAACGACGGCTCGATGAGCATCCGGAAAAGATGCGCCAGCGCCGCGAGACGGTCGAGCATCCCTTCGGCACGATCAAGGCCCGCATGGGCGCTACGCACTTCCTGCTGAAGACGCTTCCACGCGTCGCCACCGAGATGGCCCTGCACGTGCTGGCCTACAATCTCACGCGTGTCATGAACATCCTCGGCACCGGACCGCTGATGGCGGCAATAAGGGCCTAGGCCCTCTGCGGGGAACTGCGGCTCTCGCGCGCCGCCATGTGGCCTGAAAGCCGCCCCAGCAAGCCTCGGACGTCTCCGAAGCCATCCAATCGCCCAAAAAGGAAAACAACTGCGCTCAGCTGCGCCCGCTCGAAGCGACACCTACATCAGTCCTACCCCGAGCGTTTTTACACATGGCGTAACTCGGGGATTGGGTGGAGCCCAGTCGATAGCGGTGCTGTTCTCCGTAATCTAGCGAAGTCTGGCCTAGGTCAGCTTCAGTGTGATGAACGATCAGGAGAGCAGCTATGGAACTTGATGTTAGATTGGACGTGTCGCTCAAGGAGACGGCGATCTGTGTGGTTGATGGGCGCGGCAATATTGTGTTCGAGGACACAGTGATCTCGAAGCCGTCGGCGATTGCCGAGTTCATCAAGGCCAAGGCCGTGGGCGCCAAGCGCATCGGTCTCGAGACGGGTCCGACCACGACCTGGCTTTGGCACGAGCTGCGGGCTCTCGGTTTGCCGGTCATCTGCATCGATACGCGCCATGCCAAGGCGGCTCTGTCAATGCAGATTAACAAGAGCGACCGGAACGATGCCGTAGGCCTGGCCCGGATCATGCAGTGCGGTTGGTACAAGGAGGTCCAGGTCAAGAGCCTACCCTGTCATGAGATCCGGGCTGTCCTGAACAGTCGGGCTCAGTTGGTCAAGATCAAGTGTGATCTCGAGAACCAGATCCGCGGCTTGCTCAAGAACCTCGGTCTTGTCATTGGCAAAGCGGGGGGCAATGTCTTCCATCGACGGGTCGAGGAGCTGGTAGGCGCGCAGGGACTTTTATGGGAGGCGGTTCGCCCCCTCCTTGCTGTGCGCGAGATGGTGCGCCGGGAGGTCGCCAGTCTGACCCGCAAGCTGCTGGCCTTGGCACGGAACGATGATGAGAGCCGTCGTCTCATGACCGTGCCGGGGATCGGGCCGATCAATGCCTTGGCCTTCTGTGCCGCGATCGACGAGCCGAGCCGCTTCCGACGCTCCAGGAGCGTCGGCGCCTACTTCGGACTGACGCCGCGTCGCCATGCCTCGGGTGAGGTCGATTGGAGCGGGCGGATCTCCAAATGCGGCGACGCCATGGTCAGGACCTACCTCTTCGAGGCCGCCGGCGTTCTGCTCACCCGAGCGCCGCAATGGTGCCGGCTCAAAGCCTGGGGTCACAGGTTGTGGAAACGCATCGGCTTCAAGAAGGCCAAGATCGCCGTGGCACGCAAGCTGGCGGTCATCCTGCATCGCATGTGGCGCGATGGAACCGACTTCATCTGGTCAAGCAAGGAGGCAACGATTTAGACAAACGACCACCAAGAGTTCCGCGAGAGCGGACGCGATGTCCCTGTCGGGACGGCGGCGTCGGCGAGATCGATCTTGGCTTTGCGATGCTTCATCGAGGCAAGCGCGGTTCACACATTGATCCGCCAACGTCCCCCAACGCCATCATGCAGAGGGCTCAGATCCTACTGCGAAGAGAACAGTGAACCCGGCAGGCACGCCATGGGGAGCTTGACATCCAATCCCCGAGTTAGAGAACAGCCAAGACCCAACCCGGACATCAACTACCGCGCAAGCAACAGCGGCGGCTCCGAAGAACCATTACCCATCTAACATCCATCATCACAGCGAGGCGGATCACTTCGGGCGAGCTGTCAAAACAACGGAAGGAATTGTGACCCAGGGAGGCTACGGAACGCTCCTTGCCGCCTCAAGCTAGTTTACTCTGACAACGCTGGTGCAGCGATTGACGTCTACGCTGCTCATCAGGTCTGGTCCTGTTCCTTGTAGCCGATTCTTTCGAAGGGACTGACAACACTCGATAGGATGTTGAGAAGATGAGCTCCGACACGTTTTAGATAGCGAACATAAAGAGCGACCGCTGCGGTCTGCGCGCGCCCCATGGACTCGTCATCTCCCTTGATAAGCTCGGCGATGATCTGATCCGCATCCTTCCGGACCCGACTACACTCGTCTATGAGCCTGCGTGCTGCCTCACGATCGGAGGATTCTAGGATGCTTCGTATTTCGCCAAACAGCTTCTCGACGATCTGCTCAATGTGCCCAACGCGTTGCTCGAAACTTCCGCAATCGAGTTTTCCAGGGTATGTAGTCGCGAGCTCCGTGACATTCTTCGTATAGTCGCCGATGCGCTCGATATCGATGATGATACTAGTCAGAACCAGTCCGGGAACGAGGTCCACCATTCCTGCAATCGCGAGATATCGCAGAACTCTTCTCCGCACCTGGATCTGGTAAGCGTTGATGCTCCGGTCTTCCTCGTAGATGTCGAGGCTCATTCGCGCGGTAGCGACATCGCGCAGAAGATTGGTTGATTCTCGGAACATACTGTGCGTCTTCTCAAGTATCTCATAGGATTCCTTGAGCGCCAGCTTAAGCGAGTTATCCCGTCGCCAGATTTCGTAGATTTCTCTGAATCTCATCATCGACTTCACCTCAACGAGAAAATCAGAGCCATCGGGATGGCAAAGAAGACCAGGATGACGTAGGCCAGCGGTACCAGACGCGAACGCAGGGCATATTTCGCCAGAAGCTCGGCCAAGCCTAGGGGAATACGGCGAAGCGGCCACACCAGAGCGATCCCGATGACGTTGTACAGCAAGTGAGCGAAAGCGACGGTCACCGCGGCCTCCTGGCCGGTGACCAAGGCTGCGAATATCGCCGTCAGCGTCGTTCCAACGTTCGCCCCTAGTACGTAGGGAAAGACCTGTTGCAGCGTGAGAAATCCCGCTCCTGCCAAAGGCACGGCGAGCGAGGTTGTCAGGGAGCTGCTTTGGAGCAGGGCTGTCGACGCAAAGCCAAGAGCCATGGCCCGGCTCGCGGTCTTGAAGAGCACCTTGTCGAAGAACCGCTCAATCCTTCCGATTAGACGGCGCTTTAGCGTTTTCACGAGATAGCTGAGTGACGAAAAGAGCAAGGCTAGAGCCAGGATGAGCAGCACCAAGCCGGATTCGGAAACCAGTTCAACAATGAGCTCGACGACCGGGTCGATGACGGCATTTAGCGGATCAAAGGCATGCAGTCCTCCGACCTGGGCGAACTGCTTCGAGAGAAATGCAGCGCTCGCTCCCAATACGTTGAAGGCCACCTGCAGGGGGAGCAGCATCGCTATGCAACAGATTTCGAAGAAATCGTCGACGACAGCGGCGGCAAATGCTCTACGGAACTCCTCAGGCCTATTGATCTGTCCAGCTGCGACGAGGGCGTTTGTGACGCTGGTTCCCATATTGGATCCCATGATGATGGGAACAGCCTGCGCAACGTCCAATCCACCCACCGCGACGAGACCGACGGTGAGTGAGGTTATCGATGAAGAGCTCTGCACGATGCTCGTGGCAAGGATGCCGACAAAGAGACCCACGAAGGGGTTCGAGGTCAACGAAAGCAGCTCGGTTAGGACGCCGCCGCCAAGCATCTTCAGGGAGACTCCCAAAAGGGAGATGCTCAAGAAGAACAGGTATATGAGAAGCGGTATGGAGAACCACCCTGTCGCCGGGGCGACGAGGCTGCGCATGGCCTGCTTGGCTTCCCTAAGCATCTTCCCGACAAGAGAGTTTGGAGGCACGTCCAAGTGTGTTCTCATGAACCGGATTCGGGGGAATCAGGTCAATCTACTTCGCGCAGGAGGCCGAAAAATGACGCAGCGACACATGCTGGACATGGTCCGCGACCAAAACCCAGTAAAGCTGACGCCTGACAAGGCCGTGATGGAAGCTTGTGAGCTGATGCGTGATCGTCGCGTTGGGGCGGTCCTCGTAACAGATGGAAGCGACCGTCTCGTCGGCATTTTTACTGGTCGGGATGCCGTATGTCGCGTTCTCGCGGAAGGACGCGACGCGGCCCAGACGCTTCTCGCCGATGTGATGACGCCAAATCCTGATACGATGGAACCTGGAAGGACCGCGATCGATGCTCTACGTCTCATGCAAGATGGTGGGTATCGTCATGTCCCAATCACCGAGGGCGATCGTGTTGTTGGAGTTGTATCGAGAGGCAATTTTCGTGGCCTTGAACAGGCTCGGCTTGATGAGGAGACCGGATTGTGGGAGCGAATTTGGTGATCGGCTTCTCATGCGCCATTCACATCACAAAAATGGAATGTAGCAAGCTGCAAATGTCCGTTCCTGATGTCGTGGACGGCTCCCCTCCACCGGCATCACAATGTGCCAAATTGCAGCTTCGTTCGCTGGCTGCGAATGTCTCTTTGTGGCGCTTTGGTTTTGCCCGGCTTTCGTGACACCTAGACTGAGGCGTGTTGAGCGCCGGGAGGTGTCAGTTGACGAAGCCGAAGCGATACAAGCGCTACAGCGCAGAGTTCAAGCGGGAAGCGCTGCTTAGAGCGAGCGAAGAAGGCATGACAGACAAGGCGGTGTGCGATGAGCTGGGGATCAGCACCCGGCAGTTTCGCCGCTGGCGAGACGAGCTGGAGCTGTTGGGTAAGGAAGCGTTTCCCGGCAAAGGGCGAAGCCGTGATCAAGAGCTGGCCGACTTGCAGCGTGAGCTGGCTCAGGTGAAGAAGGAACGGGATTTTTTAAGGGAAGCGGCGGCGTACTTTGCCAAGCGGTCGAAGTGAAGTACGCCTGCATTGATCGCCGCCGCGATCGCTATCCAGTGCGCCTGATGTGTCGCTTGTTGAAGGTCTCGGCAAGCGGCTACTACGCCTGGCGCAGACGGCCGGAGAGCCCTCGAGCGAAGCGAGATTGCGAGCTGATGGCCAAGATCAGGCGCGTCCACGCAGTCAGCAAAGGGGTTTATGGCAGCCCGCGGGTTCACGCGGAGTTGGTCGCCGAGGGAATTGGCGTTGGACGGCACAAAGTCGCGCGTCTGATGCGCTTGGAGCGGCTTAGGGGATGTCCCAAGCGGCGCTTTCGGGTCACGACGCAGCGTGAGCCAGCGCATCCTGTTGCGAAGAATCTGCTGAGGCAGGACTTCAAAGCTGAGGCGCCGAACCAACGTTGGGCGGCCGACATCACCTACATCTCGACAGCTCAGGGTTGGCTGTACCTGGGGTAGTGATGGACCTCTACTCCCGTCGCATCGTGGGTTGGTCCATGAGTCGCTGGATAAGCCGACACCTGGTTGTCGATGCCTTGCGGATGGCGATCGCTGCGCGCCAGCCGGACGGCCCCCTGATCCACCACTCGGACCGCGGCGGCCAATACACCAGCGACGACTTCCGTGACGAGCTAGCCAAGCATGGCATCGACTGCAGCATGAGCGGTTCGGCGAACTGCTATGACAATGCCGTCGTTGAGAGCTTCTTTGGGTTGCTCAAACGGGAGCGCGTGAACCGTGTTCGCTATCGAACCCGAGAGGAGGCGCGTGCCGATCTGTTCGAGTACATCGAGGTGTTCTACAACCGAAAGCGACGCCATGGTTACCTTGGCAACGTGAGCCCGGCCGACTTCGAAGAGCAGTCAGCCGGATCTTTTGGAACCGTCCACTGAAACCGAGCAAGACCGGTGATCTATTAACGGACATCGCAAATAGGCGCTCGATCTGCGTTATTATTGCTGGCCTGGCTTGTTTTGCCTATTCAACAACATTGGTGGAGCCTCCGCGCTGTTGGCTGCCGGCCCGAGGCGCAAACTCTAGGTGCCCTGTCTACGGTTTCCCGAGCGCTAATTGTTGCGCGTGGGGCGGTGCTAGACTGCCATCATGAGACACCTGATTGCTGCTTTCGCTTGGCTCGCCTGTGCCGGCTTTCTGGCCGCCTGTGCCACGGCTCCTCCATTGCCCCTGGCCGATAGCGGACCGCGCACCCACACCGTCCGCGTCGTCAGCAACGGCTGGCACACGGCAATCGTCGTCCAGCACCCAGAGCTAGTCGAGACTGACCTGCTGCCGGAGGTCGATGACTTTCGCGATGCGGCGTTTCTCGAATTCGGCTGGGGCGACCGAGTGTATTATCCCGCCAGGGAGAAAACACTTGGCATGGCGCTCAACGCCGCGCTGAAGCCGACGCCGGCGGTTATGCACATGGCCGGTCTCGCCCGCGCGCCGGAGCTGACCTATGCCGAGTCCGAAGTGGTGCGCGTGGCGCTAACGGAAGGCGGGTTTCGGCATCTGGTCCGCGCCATCGCTCACGATTTCAAGCGACCGGAGGGCGGCCGCGCGGAGCCCATCTCCCGCGGCCTTTACCCAAGCAGTAACTTCTATGACGCGCACGGGACCTTCCACTTGCTAAATACCTGCAACACCTGGACCGCAAGCAAGTTGCGCGCCGGCGGCGTAGACCTGTCGCCGTCTGGCATAATCACCGCCGATGAACTGATGGCGCGCCTCCGCGCCGCAGTTGGTTCAAATCAGCTGTCAGGCGGCTTAGCCAGCGGTCGGCGCCTCACGGCGCAGCCGCTTCCCCACCGGCATTAGCGGCATCACGGCTAAACCGCGCTCGTGCAATTCGGACGGCCACGCGTTGAGCGCCGTCAGAGTCATGTCCGAGGGATGGCCGATGGGGATCGCGAAGCCCTGGCGGCGCGTGGTCTTTCGACGCGGATCAGCGCGCTGCGAAGCTTTCATTGATCAATCTAGTACAACATGAGTACGAACCCCTCGGTGCCGGCCACATGGGCGACGCCGATCGTGGCAGACGTCCTTGAGACAATCGGGACGCAATGGGAGGGTCAATCGACAGGGGTTGACGCGGCGGTTCATCTAGGTCCGCCGTGGCACTTCCTTGCCGTCCGGGCCGTGCCGCAAGTCCGTCCGCTTAGACCCCCCAACTCTGGACTCTCCGACGCCGAGAACGGGAAACACACCAATTCTGTCCGCTTTGGCTCTGAGGTCGGTCGTGGCGGATGTTGGGATCGAACGGCGAAGATTGACCCTGGCTGTGGAAACGCTGGAAGCAATTCTCCTTGCACAACAACTGAACAAAAAGGCGCGCCTCGGTGATTCTTACATGCGCGAAAGGTCTGCTGCGCGAATCAATCTTGCGGCCTAATGACCCGACGCGTGGTTTTTACACATGGCGTAACTCGGGGATTGGGTGGAGCCCAGTCGATAGCGGTGCTGTTCTCCGTAATCTAGCGAAGTCTGGCCTAGGTCAGCTTCAGTGTGATGAACGATCAGGAGAGCAGCTATGGAACTTGATGTTAGATTGGACGTGTCGCTCAAGGAGACGGCGATCTGTGTGGTTGATGGGCGCGGCAATATTGTGTTCGAGGACACAGTGATCTCGAAGCCGTCGGCGATTGCCGAGTTCATCAAGGCCAAGGCCGTGGGCGCCAAGCGCATCGGTCTCGAGACGGGTCCGACCACGACCTGGCTTTGGCACGAGCTGCGGGCTCTCGGTTTGCCGGTCATCTGCATCGATACGCGCCATGCCAAGGCGGCTCTGTCAATGCAGATTAACAAGAGCGACCGGAACGATGCCGTAGGCCTGGCCCGGATCATGCAGTGCGGTTGGTACAAGGAGGTCCAGGTCAAGAGCCTACCCTGTCATGAGATCCGGGCTGTCCTGAACAGTCGGGCTCAGTTGGTCAAGATCAAGTGTGATCTCGAGAACCAGATCCGCGGCTTGCTCAAGAACCTCGGTCTTGTCATTGGCAAAGCGGGGGGCAATGTCTTCCATCGACGGGTCGAGGAGCTGGTAGGCGCGCAGGGACTTTTATGGGAGGCGGTTCGCCCCCTCCTTGCTGTGCGCGAGATGGTGCGCCGGGAGGTCGCCAGTCTGACCCGCAAGCTGCTGGCCTTGGCACGGAACGATGATGAGAGCCGTCGTCTCATGACCGTGCCGGGGATCGGGCCGATCAATGCCTTGGCCTTCTGTGCCGCGATCGACGAGCCGAGCCGCTTCCGACGCTCCAGGAGCGTCGGCGCCTACTTCGGACTGACGCCGCGTCGCCATGCCTCGGGTGAGGTCGATTGGAGCGGGCGGATCTCCAAATGCGGCGACGCCATGGTCAGGACCTACCTCTTCGAGGCCGCCGGCGTTCTGCTCACCCGAGCGCCGCAATGGTGCCGGCTCAAAGCCTGGGGTCACAGGTTGTGGAAACGCATCGGCTTCAAGAAGGCCAAGATCGCCGTGGCACGCAAGCTGGCGGTCATCCTGCATCGCATGTGGCGCGATGGAACCGACTTCATCTGGTCAAGCAAGGAGGCAACGATTTAGACAAACGACCACCAAGAGTTCCGCGAGAGCGGACGCGATGTCCCTGTCGGGACGGCGGCGTCGGCGAGATCGATCTTGGCTTTGCGATGCTTCATCGAGGCAAGCGCGGTTCACACATTGATCCGCCAACGTCCCCCAACGCCATCATGCAGAGGGCTCAGATCCTACTGCGAAGAGAACAGTGAACCCGGCAGGCACGCCATGGGGAGCTTGACATCCAATCCCCGAGTTAGAGAACAGCCAAGACCCATTAGAGGACGCGATATGCCCCTCTTTTGACACCATATCAAGTCTACCCATCATACTAAGTTACCTATTCTGATATTAAATCTGCCCTCTTCTATTGGGATTGCGAATTCAGCCCCAATCAAGAAGACGGTCAGATTTACTTTCTCTACCGGGGGGGCTGCGGAACGCTTATTAGGGTGGGCGTTCCACGTGGCCGACCACTTAAAGGTGGTTGAGGCGCAGTGAGACGCTCGTGCTTGGACTAGGGCCTGTTGAGATTCAGGATTCCCTTTTGGGTTTGTTTGTGATTCAAGCTCGGGATGGAACGCTTTGTGCTGACAGACGCCCAATGGGCGAAGATTGAGCCGCACTGCCTGGGCAAACCGACGG
>Ga0209458_1000529_pt1 | contig 12540 bp, 10 predicted proteins | sample WorMetLIZAISLAND_FD_187411 | JGI IMG/M metagenome (GOLD analysis project Ga0209458, IMG submission 187411) | Marine gutless worms symbiont microbial communities from Max Planck institute for Marine Microbiology, Germany - Inanidrilus manae... ...
TGGCGTTTCAGATCGGCTTTGGGAAATGTCGGACATAGTGGCGCTGGTCGAAGCGGCAGAACCGAAGCCCGAAAAACGTGGCCCGTATAAAAAGCGAAAGGCTAAAAATTCAAACTGACCCACTACCGGATCTTTTGGTATCGGCTCTGCTGTCACTGACCTGATCCCGACCCTTCCTTGGCGGTGACTATGGCGCCAATGACATCGGTCGCGCCGATCAGTTGGCGGACTCGTTTCCAAAGCCGTTGGGGTTCGTCCGCGTAGATAGCCGTCAACTCTTCCGCACCGATCCACAGGAGCTGGCGCGGTTTCTTAAACCGGGTTCCGTCATCGCTCAACCATTCACGATTGATCTCTTCGACGTCGCGGTCCTCGATCTCAACGAAGAACGTTCGCCAATCCTTCGGGGGGATCTTGTTCCCGGGTTCCCGTTGGCACCACCAATCGGGGAATGCGGTCAAGGTCCGGTCGAACAGACGTTCCATGACCTTCGTCTGTATTTCGATTCGTTCCGGCGTACGTCGTGCCTGACTGATGTCCGAGGCCAGATACATGGTATCTGTTTCCTCGACGAATTCACGGATGGCCGTCTGTTTGTAGGTCCCGCCATCGTGTCCGCCACCACCGAAATCCACCAGAAATCCCTCCCGGCGGCCGCTGAACGTCTTGTGGAACAGGAAATGGACTTTCCCGGTTCTCACACAAAAGGGAATGACGCCGGCACCCATGCCTTTGATCCTCGGTTCCCGATAGGCCAAGTATAGGTGAAGTCAGGCGAGTGCCGCTACCTTCGCTTTGCTTACTCCGGTCCAACAGGCTAAATGCCACGGCGAGCTGGCGTCATCGGTATTACTCCGAAAGATTGCGCTGCCAATTTGCGGTATCGATCCCACCCGTTGATCAGGTGTTTTCGAACGGCGAGGCGCGGCCCCGATGAATCCTTGTCGACAATCGCCTTGTCGGTGGCTTCGTGGTCGCGTTAGCGTTTTCCGGATACCGCCAGCGTTTTTCAGGTTCATTGACGTCTGGGCGGATACACTGGCGTGGAATGATGAACGGCCCGACGAAGCTCAGGAGGGAACGGAAGGGCCCTGCCTTGGTTGCAGGCCCTGCCATTGCCCTCTTTGCCCCGGAGCTTTACCGCCGGGATCGATCCGGCCGTCACGTGTCCGGCACGTAGCGGCGTTCGTGGTTGAGCCCCATGTAAAGGCAGACGCACATGGCGATCAGCACCACGGTGAAAGGCAGACCGACCGTGATGGCGGCGGCCTGCAGCGCCGTCAGCGCGTCGGCTCCGCCGCCGAACAGCAGCACGGCGGCGACGACTCCCTCGATGACGACCCAGAAGATTCGCTGCACCACAGGTGCGTCGACCTTGCCGCCGGCGGTGATGGCGTCGATGACCAACGAGCCCGAGTCCGACGATGTGATAAAGAAGACAAGAACCAGGATGATGCCGATGGCCGACGTGATCGTCGCCAGAGGCAGGTTCTCGAGCATCTGGAACATGGCCAGTTCGACCTTTTCAAGGCCGCCGGCCAGGGCGCCGATGCCGTTCTGGATCTGATCCAGCGCCGAACCGCCGAAGACGCTCATCCAGACAAGCGTCACCAAGGTCGGGATTAACAGGACGGCGATGAGGAACTCTCGAACCGTACGGCCATAGGAAACGCGGGCGATGAACATGCCGACGAAGGGCGACCAAGAGATCCACCAGGCCCAGTAGAAAACCGTCCAGCCCTGCATCCAGGCCTCGTCGTCGCGGCCGACCCAATTGCTCAGGGGCAGGATCGTCTCCATATAGCCGACGAGCGTCGTTCCCATGGTCGCGAAGATCACAGCCGTCGGACCGGCGATCAGGACGAACAGAAGAAGCAGTCCGGCAATACCCATGTTGATGTTGCTCAGGACCTTGACCCCGCCGTCGAGGCCGCGCAATACCGAGACCAGGGCGATCGCCGTGACGATGATGATGATGGCGATCTGGGTCGGGATGCCGGCCTCGATGCCGAACAGGAAAGAAAGGCCCGCCGACGCCTGCTGGGCGCCGAAACCGAGGGACGTGGCGAGACCGAACAGTGTCGCCAGCACCGCTACCGTGTCGATCAGGTGGCCGAACGGTCCCCAGGAGTGGTCCTTGATCAGCGGATAAAAGGCCGAGCGGATGGTCAGCGGCAGGCCCTTGTTGTAGGTGAAAAACGCCAGCGACAGGGCGACGACCGCATAGATCGCCCACGGGTGCAGCCCCCAATGGAACATGGTGGCGTTCATCGCCATCTGGGCGGCCTCCGCCGATTTGGCCTCGACCCCCAGGGGCGTTTTATACCAGCCGGTGAAATAGGCGGTCGGCTCGGCGACACTCCAGAACATCAGGCCGATGCCCATCCCGGCGGCGAACAGCATGGCGAACCAGGAGATCGTGGAGAACTCCGGCGTCGCCTCGGCGCCGCCCAGGCGGATCTTGCCGACCGGCAACACGATCAGAACCAGGCAAAAGATGACGAAAATGTTGCCACCGACCATGAACAGCCAGTCGAATGCGCCGATGGACCACCACTTGGCGCCGTCAAAGGCACCCTTCGCGGCCTCTGGCGCGATCAGCACGCCGACGACGAATAGCAGGACCAGACCCGAAGAAATCCAGAAGACGGGATGATGAACGTCCATTCCCCATCGCCGCAGGTTGTCCTGCCCGAGTTCGAATTCCGTATCGTAGAGCGTGCTTTGATCGACCATGACGCCTCCTCGTTTGATCGCGTGTTGCCGCCTTGCCCAATCAGCAAGCGGCGTGAGACGGTGCTTCTGGGTAAGTCCGGCGGTGTCCCCGATGGGGGATTCCGACTTCACCGGAGTCCCGTATCGGTATCGACCATTCAGCGTTTGGTTTTTTTACCCAGGAGCGTACCGCCCCCTGGAATCAAAACTGACGGGTGATGGAGGGTCGCGGTTTGGCATTTACGACATGCGATATAAGAAAATCGACGCTTTTACCTGTCCAAGCCCCTTACCTGCCGTCCAAAAACCGACCGAAAGCCTTGTCTTGGCTGTCGATATGCTGGACCAGCCATGTCTCAAGCTTGTCGACGAGGTCAAGTCCGGCGGCCTCGTCACCGGCCTCGATGAGGCTGCGCAGCCCCTTGACGTCGGCCATCAAACCGTCGTGTTCGGCGATATGGGCGTCGAAACCGGGGTAAGCGTGAAGGCGCATCAGGAGTTGTTCGGAATTGAAATGCAACTCCGTGTAATCGATCAGGTTATCGAGGATTTCAGCCTTCTCGGCATCGCCCGCATTATTGCGGATGGCCTGGGCGAAGGCGCGAAAGAGACCGAGCTGGACTCGATGCTCGCTGGCCATCACCGCTTTATCCTCTAGACCTTGATCGGACATGGTCTTCCCCCTTCTCTCCCCCCGAAGCTGCCGCCTAGAGCAGCGTTCCGCCGGCGGCCAGACCCGGCTTGGCCAGCCAATTGATGCGCTCGATGAAGCCGGGGCTGAGGTCGACCTCGGCGGCGGCGACGTTCTCGTCGATGCGCGCCGGGCGCCGCGTGCCCGGAATGGGGACAATGTCGTCGCCCTGGGCGAGCAGCCAGGCCAGCGCCATCTGCGCCGGCGTGACGCCGACTTCGTCAGCGAGGTCGATCAACGGCTGGAAACGGTCACGATTCTCAGCCAGGTTGTCGCCGGAAAAGCGCGGCATGGCGTTACGAAAGTCGTTCTCGTCGATCACCTGGGGCGGGCCGGCCAGGAATCCGGCCCCCAAGGGCGACCAGGCTACGAGCGTAATGCCGAGCTTGCGGAGCGTCGGCAACAGATCGTGCTCGGCCTCGCGGCGCCACAGCGAATACTCGTACTGCACGGCGGCGATGGGATGCACCTTATGCGCCCGCTCAACCTCTTCCGCCGTCACGTTGCTGAGGCCGAGGTGCTTGACCTTGCCGGCCTCGACCGCTTCGGCCATGGCGCCAACGGTCTCCTCAACGGGCACGGCGGGATCGAGATAGTGAGCATACCAGAGGTCGATGCAATCGACGCCTAAGCGTTTGAGGCTGCCTTCGAGGGCCTTTTCGGCATAGGCGGGGGTGCCGTTGATGCCCAACGAAAAGCCGAAACCGGTCGGCAGTTTCGTCGACGGTTCCGCCTGGTCGAAGACGATTCCGAACTTGGTGGCGACGAAGGCATGTTCGTGACGACCCTCGATGGCGCGGGCGACCAGTTCCTCGTTGTGGCCCTCTCCATAAGCATCGGCGGTGTCGATCATCATGCCGCGGTCGATGGCATGGCGGAGCGTGGCGACGGCTTCGGTCTCGTCCGCCGCCCCGTAATACCCTTCCAGCACCATGGCGCCGTAGCCCATGCAGCCGACCGACGGTCCGTCCTTTCCCAATAGGCGCTGTTTGATCATGGCTTGCCCTCCTCGACGGCCGGCGCCGCCAAAGCCTGTGACCCCCGGTGCTGCGCACCGGGCCTAAGGTCAAGCATGCCACTTTTGGCGTTGCGATGACAGCCGTATGCAGGGACCGGCGGATCGATATCGGGTTCGGGAGAGGGCCGGCCGGAAAGGGTCTTAGGCGACCAGGCCCTCGTAGACCTTCTGGCGGCCGGTCAGCCAATCCGTGCCGACGGTGACCTGGGTGCGCTCTCTCTCGCCGCGGAAACGGTTCTTCGGGTTGTACTCGAAGGGCCGCTGGCGGCGCTCGAAGAAAGGCTCGAGCTTGCGCCGCCGACGCTCGGGACCGAAATAGCTGTCGGCGCGGACGAAGGGGCGCGGCCGGCAGATGATGGCGGCCAGGCGATCGTAGACGAACTTCGCCGACACCGGTTTGGCCAGGAACTCATTGATGCCGGCGTCACGCGCCTTGGTGATCGCCGTGTACCCGGTCTCGGCCGACACCATGACGACCGCAACGCAGGGGTCGACGTCGTATTCGCCGAAGCGGACCCGGCGGACGAACTCGGCACCGCCCATGGGCCGCATCATGTTGTCGGTGAAGATGACGTCCGGCGACATCTGTTTCAGTTTGTCGGCGGCGTCGATGCCGTTGGCGGCCTCGGCGATATCCCGGACACCGAACTCGCCGAGGACATTGCAAAGGATTTTGCGCATCAACGGCTGGTCATCGACGATCAGAATACTGAGTTTTGATAGGTCGAGTTCACGGAAACCCTGCATGGTCCCACCCCCTGAATACCAGCACCCGCGCCACCTCGCACGGGCCACCCGCGTCGCGGGTGGGGGCTGTATAGGGACCGGTTTTTTGCACTGCCTGTGATGGCCGTCACAGGGCCGGAAAAACCCATCAAAAACCCGCAAAACAGGGGCAATCGGCGCCGCCTAAGCGCAGGTGTCTGATCTTAACAACGCAAGCGGCGCCGGTTGCGGACTCAGTCCTCTTTGACTTCGCCGAGCGCCGCCTGCGCCGCGGCGAGCCGGGCGATCGGCACGCGGAACGGCGAGCACGACACATAATTGAGGCCGACGCGGTGGCAGAAATGCACGGAGGCCGGGTCGCCGCCGTGTTCGCCGCAAATGCCGAGCTTGATGTCGGGCCGTTTACCGCGGCCGCGTTCGGCGGCGATCTTGACCAGTTCGCCGACGCCGTCCTGATCGATGGTGACGAAGGGGTCTTCAGTCATGACGCCCTTCTTGTGGTAGACTTCGAGGAAAGGCGCCGCGTCGTCGCGCGAGAATCCGTAGGTCGTCTGCGTCAGGTCGTTGGTGCCGAAGCTGAAGAACTGCGCCGTACCGGCGATCTCGCCGGCCCGGAGTGCGGCACGCGGTAGTTCGATCATGGTGCCGACCAGATACTCGAGGTCGACACCCTGTGCTTCCTGGACTTCACCCGCAACGCTGACGACAACATCTTTGAGCATGTCGAACTCGCGGATGTCGGCAACCAGCGGAATCATCACCTCGGGCCGGGCGTCGACGCCTTCTTTCTTCAATTCGGCGGCCGCCTCAAAGATGGCGCGGGCCTGCATGGCGTAGACCTCCGGATACGTGATGCCGAGCCGGCAGCCTCGGTGGCCGAGCATGGGATTGGCCTCATCCAGTTCCTGCTTGCGGGCCTTCACCGTCTCGAGATCGGTGCCGGCGGCAGCGGTGACGTCGGCCATCTCTTCCTCGCCGTGGGGCAGGAACTCGTTCAGGGGCGGGTCGAGCAGGCGGACGGTCACCGGCAGCCCCTCCATGATGCTGAACAGCGCCTTGAAGTCGGCCCGCTGGTAGGGCAGCAGCTTGTCGACCGCGGCCAGGCGTGCCGTATCGTCCTCAGCGAGAATCATCTCACGCATGTGGATGATGCGCTCAGGGTCGAAGAACATGTGCTCGGTGCGGCAAAGGCCAATGCCCTCCGCCCCGAACTTGGTTGCCGTCTTAGCATCTGGCGGCGTCTCTGCATTGGCGCGTACGCCCAACTCACGGACCTCGTCAGCCCACTCCATGAGGCGACCGAAGTCGCCGGTCAGTTCCGGCTCCAGGGTCGGCACGGCGCCGAGATAGACCTCGCCTGACGAGCCGTCGATGGTGATAACGTCGCCTTCGGCAAGCTCGTGGCCGACGGCGATGAGCGTTTTCGAGGCGTAATCGGCGCGCATGTCGCCGGCTCCCGAGACACAGGGAATGCCCATGCCGCGAGCAACGACGGCGGCGTGCGAGGTCATGCCGCCCCTTGTCGTCAGAATGCCTTCCGACACGTGCATGCCGCCGATGTCCTCTGGGCTGGTCTCGGTGCGCACGAGAATGACCTTTTCACCTCGCCCGGCCCAGGCTTCAGCGTCATCGGCGTGAAAAACGATGCGCCCGGAAGCGGCGCCCGGGCTCGATGCCAAGCCATGGCCAATAATGGTGCGTTCGGCGTCGGGATCGAGGGTCGGATGTAACAATTGGTCGAGTTGTGCCGGATCGACCCGCATGACCGCCTCGCGGTGCGTGAGCAGACCCTCGTCGACCATTTCGCAGGCGATCTTCAGGGCGGCCCGGGCCGTGCGTTTGCCGGCCCGCGTCTGCAACATCCATAGCTTGCCCTTCTCGACCGTGAATTCCATGTCCTGCATGTCCTTGTAATGGCGCTCGAGAGTCTCGCGCACCTCACAAAGCTCTTTGAATTCGACGCCGAACTGTTCCTCCATGGATGGCAGCGGCGATTCGGTCGATTCCTTTTCGGCCTTGGTCAGTGGTTGCGGCGTGCGGATGCCGGCGACCACGTCCTCGCCCTGGGCATTGATCAGGTATTCGCCATAGAATTGGTTGTCACCGGTCGCCGGGTTGCGTGTGAAGCAAACGCCGGTGGCACAGCCCTCACCCATGTTGCCGAAGACCATGGCCTGGACGTTGACCGCGGTGCCCCATCCGGCCGGGATGTTGTGCAGCCGCCGGTAGGTCCTGGCGCGATTGTTCATCCACGAGCCGAAAACGGCGCCGACGGATCCCCAAAGCTGTTCCACCGGATCCATGGGAAACGGCTGGCCGCTGTGTTCCTCGACCATGGCAATGAAGGCGGCGCATACGGCCTTCCAGTCATCTGCCGACAAATCGGTATCGAGCGTGAGACCATGATCGGCCTTATGGTCGTCGAGGATCTCTTCGAAATTGTGGTGCTCGACGCCCATAACGACGTCACCGTACATGGTAATGAAACGGCGGTAGCTATCCCAAGCGAAGCGTTCGTCGCCGCTTTCGGCAGCCAAGGCGGTCACCGTCTGGTCGTTGAGACCGAGGTTAAGGACGGTGTCCATCATGCCGGGCATCGAGGCCCGCGCCCCGGACCGTACAGATACCAGGAGCGGCTTCTCCGTCGCCCCGAACTTGCGGCCGAGTTTCTGTTCGATGTCAGCCATGGCGGCGTTGACCTGAGCTTCGAGATCGCCTGGATAGTTGCGGCCGTGATCGTAAAAATAGGTGCAGACTTCGGTGGTGATGGTGAAACCGGGAGGCACCGGAATGCCGAGACCAGCCATTTCCGCTAAGTTGGCGCCCTTGCCGCCGAGTAAGCTCCGCATCTCGGCACCGCCTTCGGCGCTGCCGCCGCCAAATCCGTATACCCACTTGGTCATAACACCTTCGTCCTTCACAATCTTATCCATCACTGCCGTTCCTCAGATCTCGCCGTCACATACAAGCGTATGATCTTATCCTTCGATTTGTGACAAATCCGCGACAGCGTCCAAGGCGCCGCGGATACCATTGAGGAGCTTGAGGCGGTTCTCGCGAAGCCGCGGCTCATCACAATTGACCGTGACCTCGTCGAAAAAGGCATCAACCGGCCTGCGAAGCTGGGCCAACACGCGCATCGCGTCGTCGAATCGGTCGTCCGCTATGGCGACGCCGGTCATTGCGGTGTCGACTTGCAGACGCTCGTGGAGCAACTTCTCCTCTTCTTGCACGAACAAGTCTGCCTCCGGTGGCGAGTCATACCCGCGCCCATCCTTCTTCTCCTCGATGCGGAGGATGTTTGCGGCACGGCGATAGGCCGTTAGCAAATTCCCGCCGTCATCTGAGGCAAGAAAGGCCGAAAGGGCGTCGACCCGCGCGAGGAGACGGACCAAGTCGTCCTCGTCCCCGAGTGCAAATATGGCATTAATTTCATCATATTTCACGCCTTTTTCTCGCAGGTGCACAATTAATCGATCGGCGAAGAAGGCGAGCAGTTCCTCGGTCGGGTCATTGTCGCCGGAATAATGGGATTTCGCGGTGTTCAGGACTTTTCGAAGCGGCAGCCTGAGGTCGTTCTCAAGAATGAGACGGATAATTCCGAGTGCTGATCGCCGCAGTGCAAAAGGATCCTTCGAGCCGGTTGGTTTCTCATCGATGATGAAGAACCCGACGAGGCTGTCGATCTTGTCGGCGATGGACAGCGCGACGCTGGTCGGTTTCGTCGGGCAGGCATCGTCCGGCCCCAAGGGCGAGTAGTGTTCGGCGATGGCGTCGGCCACTTCGACGCTCTCGCCATCGTAAAGCGCGTAGTAGCGCCCCATGATACCCTGAAGTTCCGGAAACTCACCGACCATACCAGTCGACAGGTCGCACTTGCTCAAGCGCGCCGCCGAGCGGACCTTGTCTTTGTCGGCGTCCGGCACGAAAGACGCGATGTCGGCTGCCAATGCCTGCACACGGTCGACCTTGGCATCCAGACTGCCGAGCTTGGCGTGGAAGATGCGGTCCTTGAGCGCCGGCGCCCGGCTGGCCAGGCTCGACGCTCGGTCCTGGTCCCAGAAAAACTTGGCATCAGACAGCCGCGCGCGGAGCACGCGTTCGTTGCCGGCGACGATGGACTTACCGCCGTCTTCCGTCTCCGTATTGGCAACCATGATGAAGCGGTTGGCAAGCTTGCCGTCGGCGTCCAGGCAGGAGAAGTACTTTTGGTGCGAGCGCATGGAAGTGATCAAGACCTCTTCCGGTACGTCCATGAAGGCCTCGTCGATGGTGCCCAAGAGGACCACCGGCCATTCGACCAGACCGGCAACCTCGTGCAATAGGTTGTGGTCCTCCTTGAGCGTAAGCCCGGCTTTCTCGGCCAGGGTCATCGCCGCCGACCCGATGATCTGGCAGCGCTCCTGGTGATCGAGCACGACCTTGGCGGCACGTAGTTTATGGATGTAGTCGTCGAAGCTCTCGACGGCAAACGTCTCCGGCGACAGGAAACGGTGGCCGGCGGTGGCACTCGATGCGGAGACGCCGGCAAAGGTGATCGGCACGACGGCACCGTCGAAAACGCAGATGATGGAATGAATGGGGCGCACCCAACGGGTCGGCAGATCGGCCCAGCGCATCGACTTCGGCCAAGGAAAGGCGTTTAACGCGGTCTCGATCACGTTGGGCAGGATTTCGACCGTCGCACGACCGGGTTCGTCCCATACGGCAAACAACGCCGGCCCTTTTGGCGTTTCACGTTCTTCAACGCGAGCACCATCCGGCAGTGAGCGGCGAAACCCCTCCAACGCCTTTTCCGGCGCATCGGGCCTGGGCCCTTTGCGTTCGCCTTTAACGTCTGGTGTTCGGTCCAGCATTCCGTCGACGACCAAAGTCAGGCGTCTTGGAGTCACGTGAGCCTCGGCCCGTTGGAAACCGAGACTGACACCCTCCAACGCCCCACTAACCAAACGCTCGAGGTCTTGCGCCGCGCGCACCTGCATGCGGGCCGGGATCTCTTCCGAGAGGATTTCCAGGAGCAGTTCGGCCATGTTCAGACCTCCACGCCCTGACTACGCATCCAGGCCTCGGCGGAGCCTTTGGCCAACGTGCGGACGCGGCCGATGTAGGCCTGGCGTTCGGTTACCGAAATGACACCCCGGGAATCGAGCAGATTGAACAAGTGCGATGCTTTCAGGCACTGGTCGTAGGCGGGCAACGCCAGCGAGGCTTCCAGAAGCTTGGCACACTGCGTTTCGGCATCCTCAAAATGGCGTTTCAGGGTGCCAGTGTCGGCCGCCTCGAAGTTGTACTTGGAATACTCGACCTCGGCCTGGTGGAAGACGTCGCGATAGGTCTTGCCGCCCTGTTCTTTCGGGATCCCGTCCCAATCGAGGTCGAAGATGTCCTCGACACCTTGCACGTACATGGCGAGGCGCTCCAGACCGTAGGTGATTTCGACCGGCACCGGGTCGCAGTCGTAACCGCCGATCTGTTGGAAATAGGTGAACTGGGTGACCTCCATGCCGTCGCACCAGACCTCCCAGCCGAGGCCCCAAGCGCCGAGCGTTGGGCTTTCCCAGTCGTCCTCGACGAAGCGGATGTCGTGAAGTGCCTGGTCGATGCCGAGCGCCGTCAGGCTGTCCAGGTAGAGTGCCTGGATATCGGCCGGCGACAGTTTCATCAGCACCTGGTACTGGTAGTAATGCTGGACCCGGTTCGGATTCTCGCCGTAGCGGCCGTCGGTCGGGCGCCGGGACGGCTGCACGTAGGCGCAATTCCAGACATCGTCGGGACGGCCGAGCGACCGCAACGTCGTCGCCGGGTGGAAAGTGCCGGCCCCGACCTCGAGGTCGTAAGGCTGCAACAGGACGCAGCCCTGACCTGCCCAGAAGGCCTGGAGCTTGAGGATCAGAGCCTGAAAGCAGGTCTCTTTATCGGCAGGCGGCGACATTTTTTGCGTGTTTCCGGGAAGGCTCAAGGCGTCCAACGCAAGGAAATTAAACAGGCCCTAGGGGCCGGTCAAGCAGGGCCTTGGAATCCTTCTCAACCGCATTTGTGGCGACCATCCGCCGGTACGTAGGCGCCGCAATCCGGGCACTGCACCATATCCTCGATCGCCGCCTCCTTGCGCTTGTTCCGAGTGCCGGCGGCGCCGGGTGGGACATGGCCCTGGGCCCTCTCCCGCTCGATCTGCTGGCGCCGGTTGTACCACTTGAAGCCATACCAAACGGCGACGACGACGGCGACCGTGAAGATCAGTTTGGGAAGGCTGAGAAATCCGAACATGGTCCGCCCTTTTTGGGCCGTTTGCCGGCGAGGGTCAAGGAATCCCCGCGCGTGGTATTGGCAGAGGCACCGGCGTCAACTCGGTTGCCCTGGACTGATGCTTCAATCAGGATGACATCGAGGCGACGCTGGAGCGCCTGACCGAAGGCATTCTGCCCGGCTTCTCGGATTGACAGGGTAACTACTATGCGCAAAACGATTCTCCTCACCGGCGCCACCGACGGCATCGGATTGGAAACGGCCAGAATGCTGGTTGCCGTGGGCCATCGGGTTCTGCTGCACGGGCGTAACCGGGAAAAGCTGGAGACCGTAGCGCGTGAGTTGTCCGAGGCCCCAGTGCGCGGGCAAGTCGAAAGCTATGTTGCCGACCTGTCGCGTTTGGACGATGTCGAGGAACTCGCCGGGGCCGTGACCGAAAAGCACGAGACATTGGATGTGCTGATCAACAACGCCGGCATCTTCAAAACCCCGGATCCCGTAACCGCGGACGGGCTCGATGTCCGCTTTGTGGTCAACACCATCGCACCCTATCTGCTGATGAAACAGCTGTTGCCTTTGCTCGGGCCCTCTGGGCGGATCATCAACCTGTCGTCGGCGGCACAAGCACCGGTCGACGTGGAAGCGCTGGCCGGGGGTGTCCGTCTTGCGGACGACTTCAGCGCCTATGCGCAAAGCAAATTGGCGATCACAATGTGGTCCCGCACCATGGCACAAGCGCTCGGCAACGAAGGCCCGGCCGTCATTGCGGTCAATCCGGGCTCGCTGCTCAGCACCAAGATGGTGAAAGAAGCCTTTGGCGCGGGTCAACGCGATATCCGCGTCGGCGCCGAAATACTTGTTCGAGCGGCCCTGAGCGAAGAATTCGAGGCGGCGACCGGTCAGTACTTCGATAACGATGCGGGCCGTTTCGCGGCGCCCCACGCGGATGCCCTTGATGCACAGAAATCGGAAGCCGTCGTGCGCGTTAGTCGTCCGTTAAGAAGCCCTAATTTCGCGGGGGTCTTGGGCTGATTGACGTCCAGAATGTTTCCATGATTTCACGCAACAGATCCGCCAGCCATTTGAGGATGAGGCGCAGGTTGTGGCCGATGGCGGTGAGCACGGCATTGGCGTGGTCGCCGTA
>Ga0209458_1000530_pt1 | contig 12451 bp, 7 predicted proteins | sample WorMetLIZAISLAND_FD_187411 | JGI IMG/M metagenome (GOLD analysis project Ga0209458, IMG submission 187411) | Marine gutless worms symbiont microbial communities from Max Planck institute for Marine Microbiology, Germany - Inanidrilus manae... ...
AAATTGGGCCGGTTTCCTGCGATATCGAATACTTCAGGGCGCTAAATTATGACTGTTCTTCAATGGGTTGCGGGTTCTTCACGGTCGACGACTTGGGCTGGCGTCGGTCAGAACATACCATCATGCTCCAGACTTGGCGCGAAGCTCATCACTGGACGGCACGCCAACCGAACCGTGGCATAACGCATTGCGCCGAGGTCGGAGTCGTCGAGCGCCGAATAACACTAGGCCCTCGATTTCCGATTCTCCAGTACGCTGAGGGCAGGAAGACTCCTTTCGAGAGCAATCATGGTCCAATTCGTAGCCACAACACTGTCGTCCGCGCGCTGCCATAAGCCGGTCACGCGAACGCCATCTCCTGCCTTCACCCGTGCCACGTCCGGATGCACCGACGGATCGAGCGGGAATAGAGACACGCACGTGCCAGCAGGAACAGTACCTCGCTCAACTCGGAGCGAGAGCGACAACGCCGAACCGCCATGAATCGGCCGTGCCGCCCCGGTGGCTCTACCCTCTATTGCGCCGCTGCGAAGATCATCTGCCCACGTTGACTCCACCAAGCGCCAAAAAGCTTGACAATAAAGCGGATACTGGCACCAGCGGCAGCTTGTGGGAGAAGGGCTCGCGAGTTCGTCTGGGGTCACGGCCCGCGCGATTGCATCGTTGTACTCGTCCAAGAGCCGAACCGAGGACTTTGCTTCTCCCTCGCACTCTTCCGGCTCCAGATAGACCTCCACGGCAGAACCGGTCATCGGGAGAAGAATCCCTCGCCGGGGCCACCAGCCAAGAGACTCCCAGACCAGAAACGCATACAAGCGAAGCTGCCGCACGTGAGAGTTCTTGACCTCTTCGTGGTCGTTGTCTTCGAATACCTCCCCTGTCTTGAAGTCTACAACCTCTTCCGGACGCACTACGTCGGGGCGACCGACGATCTTCCCTCCTGCCGCAGAGAACTTCTTCTCTCGTAGAGTCTCACCCCTCGCATGACCACTACTGGTTCCGTCATTCTGGCTCGCCGCTGCCCCCACTAATTCCTTTGCCCGCACGAGTGCCATCTCAGCGATTAGGTGGTACCCGGGCCAAAACTCGGGCGGGCCGAAGCGCTTGTCGAAAGGATGTGCGCGCGACCTATCATGCTGGTGTTGTATGGCCGAGTCCCACGCCTCCCGAACACGAGTTTTGAGGTCATTCCGTTGATGGAACCCCACCGCCTCCAAAGCCTCATGGTACGCGATACCAAGCCATGCCTTGGGATTCCCCAAGACATACTGGCTAATGTTCTCTGCCCGAGACAGCCCTGCGCGCAACTTGCACAGTCGCAGTGTCTCCGCCAGTGTCGGGCTGACCGCCTCGATTGCTCTGAGTTGAAGAACCTCTTGTGCCATCAACAGGACTTTCGGACTCAGAACGGCCTTCTCAAAACCTCGAACAGAGACTTGAACCGGACCTGATTCCCTCCCGCTATGGCTTGGGCGTAGGCGGCTGCAAGTTGTGGCCCGAGATGGTTAGGGTCGCACTCCCAGAGAGGATGAGTGATGATCTCCACAACATTACCGCGACACCCGGCTTGGAGTCCGCCTATCGTCATTTGCTGCCACTCGGGCATGGCCGCGAAGTATGGAGCGGCAACAGCCGCGTCGAGCCCTTGCCAGTAGGGGATCGAGAAGTCGATTGGCGCTGCGGGGTCGAGGGCGAGCCGGGCAATATCAAGTCCGAGGCGCCAATCAAGGATTGGATGGTACGGCAGGTTACTGAAGTCCCGCAGACAATCAGGGCACGATGTCCTGCATGCACTGGAGCCAGGTCCAGCGTGTTGGGCACTCACGAGGAATCCGTAAAAAGTGGGCGCTTGTGGAGGCTGTCCCAATACATACTGGAGTAGGCGTTCTGTCTCCTGAGGTTGCCCCAAGAGCGATGCGTAACCGGCTCCATTCTCGAGACTGTCGGAAATGAACACCTGTCCTATGATGTTGCCTGTCGCATCTCGAACCACGCGAACGCCAACCTTGATTTCCCGCTCGTGGACATCGAGATAGTCCGCCGCCGCACGTCGCAGAAGGAACCCAAACGAGAACAACGCCGCTCGTACCTCAAGGCCACCGGCGCCAGCGGGTGACGTCCGGAGTCCGATCGGCCAGTTCGCTATGCCCAGGACCATCACGTCGGTTACTTTTACAGATGCGAGAGCCCGGTCATCCGTGCCGGCTTCCAGGTCGATTGGAGGGTTGTTTATCCCAGCGCTATCCAGGGCAGCCCGGGTAGCCCAAGTCTCACCTTGTGACAGCTTCTCGAAGCTGAAGAGTCGGCCATTGTTGTCGTTCACGACGTAGACCGTCTCCTGGCCGGCCCATACTTCAAAGTTGGCCCGCGAAGTGACCGGCAAAGGCGTCACTCCCATCTTCGGTCGCGAAGCTCGTGGGGTCCACTCGAAGACACCGTCGAAGTCCAGGCTGTTTCCATACCAAGTTCGGAAGCCGGCCGGTTGTGCAAGCTGAATATTTCGGTAACCGGGGTCCTGAGTTGAAGTTGCACCGCACACCACGCATGAAGCTGGCGGCGGCTGGGATCCGTCCACCGCTTGGCAGCTCGCACACAACCCTACCGTGATCGCAGGTCCGAGTGGACCCGGCATCTCCACCACATTGTTCCCTTGTGGGCGGTAGTCCACCACTCCGATGGCAGTATGAACTAGGCCATCTTTGACAGTTTCGGCTCCAGGGCCGAACTGGCTGATTGCGATGTCCAGTTCGCGATCGACAACATCCTCTGGCGGCCATGGATACATCTGGCGCGGCCGATCATGGAACAAAGACCTGATACGGGTAGGGAATCCGAACATCGGCAAGATTCCCCCATTCGCGAGCCGCTCACTCAGGGCAGATTGCGTGTAACGTGGATCTGTCAACACAGCCGTAACAGCGGGAATGAGATCGTTGGCGCAGTAGTCAATCAGCGATTGCCGCAGAGACTGAAGTATGGGATCGGTGTAGATGAGCAACATGTCGCAGACCCGGGCTACTTCCGTGGCGTTTTGCTGAATCCAACTCTGGACCAGTTGAGCAGTGGTCGCCGTCGGCGGAGTGCCCGGGTAAGCCTGTAGTGGAGCCTGATTCCAGCCGGATGCGCTACCAAACTCTCCATGAACGCTTTCGCCTCCACCCCCACCGAAAAGGTTCAGGGCGGCGAAAGCTTGGCGTAGGATCTCTTTCGCGACAACTCGCCGGATGATGTTCTCCCGCCGCATGTCTACGTACGGCTGGGGAGGTGGATCGGATGTGATCCTTTGTGGCCGCTGAAAATAATAGTCATCGTGGCTTCGGCCACGACATAAGGTAAGCGCGACTGACATTCCGGTCCCACGCCGGCCGGCTCGGCCCACACGTTGCTGGTAGTTGAAGCGCATCGGCGGCATGTTCGCCATCATAACTGCGAGCAATGAACCGATATCGACCCCGGCTTCCATAGTGGTCGTCACGCTTAGAAGATCGACCGGATCGGCGAGAAGATTCTCTTGCGGTGCCGGCAGGAAGATGTCCTGGAATAGCCGCTGTCTCCTTCTTGCCTCTCCCTTGTTCGTTTGTCCGGTCAATTCCTCGCAGTTCAGCCGGAAGGTCTCACCTGCCTGTGTAGCTAAATAGCTGTAGTAGTCTGCAAGTAGCTGGGTGCCGGCCGTTGGCTGCGGCGGATTGAGAGGAGACCAGCAATCGGCGCACACGTTGCCAGACGGATGCAAGTGAATCCTGCGACACTGGGTGCATTCGAAGAAAGAAGCAGGTGCTGGCTGCAGGCACAGAGACGTAATCTCAAGGTAGTAGTGTGCTGTGTTCAGGCAGCCAGTGGTGGACAGGTAGTCGACAACATCATCGATGAAAGCGTTTGGTGCAATTCCGTTCTGCTGAGCCACTTCCGTTAGATACCTTGCAACGTACCCGGGAACGGAGTTCTGTGATGTGGACGGATGTGTGGAAAGTCGTTTCCTTGATCCAAGGAGGCGGATTGCTCCATCGGCACCTTCTTGGATAAGAGATGAAGGGGCGGGGCTTGAAATGCGATCAGTCGTTGGGAGGGCGAGCAACAGCGATTCGATGCTACGCCTGCCCGAAGCGAAAAGAATGTCCATGAGCTCGACTAGCGAGTCCTCTTGAATCCTCCTAAGATGATCCCGTTGCGTTTGAGCCAACTGCGCCGGCGGCTTCGCAACAGGCTGTCCACCCTGGGGCCAGTCATAGAGATCTGTCCATTTTCCACGGCGGTTTTGTGGATCGGTCCATAGAACGTCTTTGCCGTACCCTGCAGGATTCATCCCCTTTCCAAGGAGACAGCCAGAGATGTCTGTAGCAATCTGCGTCACACGGAATGGACCGTTAGCTGCCCGTTGCAGTATTCGCTGAGCAGCCTGCTGATTTGACAGGCCTGGACTGCTTGTTGATGGCAGCCCCGCAGTGGCCGAATTCGAAGCCATCGCAATGACGGTTGCGTCGCCAGGATGCTCGGCCGCGAACGTTGCAGCTACTGCTTGCTCGTCTTGCGTCAATGGCTGGCCCTGGCACTGTGCGGCAAATGCCTGGGGGCCAGCTCCCTGCTGGCTCAGTGCGGTCATGAGCGCTTGTCGCAAGGCATCGCGGTAATGCGAAAATCGCATTCCTGCCGAGAGCTTAGCCGCATCTTGACGACTGTCAGAAAACACGACGAGTTTGCGCTCCGTGGAAAGTGGTGGCTGCGAGAGATCTCGTAGAAGCCCATCTGAGAGAACCTGCGCGATCTTCTGGAAGCCGGTACGCTGGGTTCGAATTGGAGTGCGGATCATCGTCCGCCGCGACCAGTCCGCGTCACACCGCGGGCACCGGGCGGGATAAGCCTCACGGCCTATACCCGCTGGCGGTGGGTTCGCGCTGTGGATGGATGGTACGTAGTAGAGGTACCCCGCCATGCCTCCTTGAGCTCCTCCCAGACCAACGCGTCCGTCTACCGGATTGAGATTCGCAGCACGCCACGCTCGCCCAACCTTGTCTTGTGTCCAATGCGCGGACGCGGGTGTTAGAGCCCCAGTAACAGGCCAGAACACGGCATAGCGATCGTAATCGCGGTCGAACGAAGCGAAGTCGGGCGCGGCTTCCAGGTTTGGATGATCCGGACTGAGGCACCATTCATTCGGCGTCCCGGTGTCGCGACGATAGCCGCCCAGTAGGACCTCACCACAGGCCTCGCAATAAAGAAGCTCGAGCACCCGAGCACCGCACTGGCAGGTAAGTGTCGGTACGTAATGTATTGTTCCTGCTGGGATGAGAGATGTGCGCGGTGGTGCATGTCCGCAATTTGGATCTGTGCAGATCCAGAGACCTTGAAGGTTGCGAAACATGAGGTGGACGCGCATGGGGAGCGGTGCGAGCCCCGCGCTGTTTCTGGCGTGGGAGAGTGCCGTGAGGAGCCCGTCGGTAGCCGGGCGCGCCTCCTGGGTCGGGGCACCCGGAAACAGCGCCTGAGCGAGCTCGTTGGGGGCGCGGGGAACGATCTGCTGATTGGTTGTACAAGCCAGCCGCAATGAGTCAGGTGCTTCCACGTGCTGGAGCGAAACGCTCAGGGTTTCCTCCGCTGACGTGCCGGTGGGTGTCGCTGGCGCACCTACCGACACATGCAGCGAATTCGCCGCCTGCGGCAGGGCAGCCATGCCACCATTGTTCACGGTCTGGCCAAACTGGGCGAAAGCACCAGTGTGAACGGCAAGCGATGCAGTGGCTCCCGGGTTTGGCGGAATCAGGTAGTGGGGTCCGCCGACTACCCGGAACCGGTTGCGGTCCCTCCCGAAGAACTGCTCCAGATACTGGGGTCCCGTTGTGCCGCTCTCCAGAGAAGCGCTCGAGGAGATGATGCGGAGCTGATCGGAGTCCGGAGCGAGCCCGAGCCGATCCAGCAATGCGCGAAGGAGGTAAGCTACTTCGGTACCAGGTGTTCCGCGGTAAGTGTGCAGCTCGTCCACGACTAGGTGGAAGACACGATCCGGCGATCCCGCCAGCCACTGTCATGTCTGGTTAAAGATGGGAGTCTCGATTGCCCGCATCAGCATGATGTTCAGCATCGAGTAGTTCGTGATGAGGATGTCGGGGGGCGCGTCTTGCATGTCCCACCGGGACCACATCTCAGCGCCGTTCATGTTCTGGAAATAGCGCTCGGCCGCGCTGCCCGCCACCGCCTGCGCGTCCAGATGAACACTCCTCAGTTCATCCCGAAGGCGAGCCGTATTCGAAGATGTGCGGTCTCCGGATACTGGTGTTCTCCCGGTGTACCTGCCGAAATAGATCATGTTCCCGTGCCGATGCCCTTGGAGCCATGATCGTGCTGCTGGGCTATCGAGCGCCTCGCGGAGCCGGGCGAGTTGGTCCTCTACAAGCGCGTTCAGGGGATAGAGGATGAGCGCCCGAATCGCCGCCGGCCGTGTTTCATGAGCACGCTGCGAAACCTGTGGAGCCCACCGGCGATTTGTGCCTTGCATCGTGAAATGATTCCACCAGTCCCACTGCGCCGGTCGCTGGCCCGGGGTAGACCAGGTAGCCGACTCTCGCACTATCGATGCAAACGCGGGGAGCAAGAAGCATTCGGTCTTTCCAGAACCAGTTCCAGTTGTGACAACGGCATCCCGCCCGTTTACAATGACCTCCTCAAAGACATCCCACTGATGCTGGTGAATCATCCAGTCAGGCGGGAACAAACCTTGAGAGACGAAGTCCGCCACATCTGTGACATCCCCAGGTTGCCAGACACTTCCAAGGAGCGTTTGAGCAGCTTGGCTGAAGGACTGACCGGTGCTCCGGTAGGCTGGAACTGGTTCGATGAGCGGATACCGGTATATCCTGCCATCTTGGTCGAGGAGTTGCCGCCGCTCGGTCGAAAGATCTTGATATCGAAGGTCGAAGGGACTGTCGAGATACCGCAGGTACATTTCCCTCAGGTTCTCGAAGAGACGTATTGGGTTCATCGGATCGAGATCTCCTGACGAAGAAGCCCCGCGGCAAGTCGCGCGACCCTTAGCGGCACTTCTGTGTACTCAAGACGGCCCGAAGCCTTTTCGAGATGCGGGAGAAGACCCGTGCACAGGACGAGCGCCCTTTCTATCAAAAGAGGAGGCCGACAGCTAACTGGAACTGACAACAATGCTCTTTCCCTGTTGTACTCTAGTAACCTGCGGACTCGCCGGTGTCTCAAAACGGCGAACTTTCCCACCTGAACCTGCACGCCAAAGGTTTTTCCTCGCCATCGAAGAAAGTGGAACCGCTGATGTTTCATCCGATACCGGAACAACCCTGTGCTCGCGCGAACCAGGTCTTCTGACCCAGCTCCCATCCAACCGAGCTTGGAGGTAGAGAACTTCTCGACGGTCCATCCTGGACCGCCGGGAGGTTCCGCAGGGATCCGACATCTCGGATCGTCCACTGGGGGGATCGCTGAGAGAACTGACGCGGGGGCATTGATCTGAATGGCCAAGTCGGCATCGTTCGCGGCCTGCGCCAGTTTGTCGAGATCAGAGGCCATACAAATGATTCGATCCGGCATGCCTGGGATTTCTTGGAAGACAGTACCGCCCAAGCGGGTAAGTTTGGTCAGCAATTCAGGCAATCGAGCACCACAAAGAACTCCGCTCCACCGGCCATTTTCTGCGTGTATGGCCAACGCTGGTGGAACAACACGCCAATCCGCCCCCGCTGAAGTTGAGAAGAACTCAACGTGTGCCAGTCGTTGCAAGCCAAACCGCACGGCCTGGTATACAGGAAGATCGCCTGCCGTCCCAATCTTCTGCATTCTCGCCGCTCTCACCATTCCCATCGGGCTCCACGTGGAATTGCTCGACTGCAGAGCGGAACTGAGACCAGGAACCCCGCTCGCGTGCTGACATCCATATCAGAAGGTCACTGATGCTCATCCCCGAGCCCTCCAAATCCGGCGTGCCACGCGTTTGTATGAAAGCCACAAAGCCCGAACGGGCTCGGTATCGGGTTCGATTCGCAGCCCTTTCCGGCTGGCGTCCAGGATCGAGCGGTACCATGCATCTAGGTTCAAATCACTGCTGGCTCTCGCAGTCGCCACGCTCCCACTTTCCCTTACTTGCGGCTTCTCCTCACCAATGAGCAAGATGCTCACGGCGGTCTTGTCGCAGTGCAGCGGATCGCAAGGCAGCGCCCAAATCGGGCGGAATCTGGGAGACGCGATAAGCGGGGCCCCGCGCACACCCGGCACTCGTCTTGCCAAAGCATACTCGCCAGGGGCCGCTCCCAGCAGGACAGGATTGGTCTCCGGAACAGAAATCGACGACATTTTACCATGGCGTTCAGCATCAAGAGCCTGAACCAATGGGCCGCAAATGGAGATGCTTTGGGCAGAGCCATAGGCAACCGGGAACGCGTAGGCATTCCACCGCTCCCATGAGGCTGAAAAGGGAACGATCGAGTAGGACTTATTTGTTCCGGCGCACCAGATCGAATGCGATCCGACCGAGTCCCAACCAGCCACCCGATAGACCCCATCGCCTCCACAGGTTGCGTGGTGGCCATCGACGCGGACGTCGGCTATATCCTCTTGACTTCCGTAGACGCGAATCAGTGGAGGATGGCCTTCAAGCCAATTCGCGTACTCAAGCCTGATTCCCCCCTCTAAGCTGATTTCAATCTGCGGAATAGGTCGCAGAGCATTCAAGACATCTGCCTCAGCTACAAGAGGGACAGATGTTCTGGGGACGACATTGCGGAAGACGACCCACCCCGGTGGAGATCCCAGCGACTCGTCGAGCAAAGCAGTAGGCTCTGCGCCGGTCGCCTCGATTGCATCATGGACTTGACTCTCGATCTCCTTGCTGCAGAGCACGGCGTGGTCGCGACCGAGGTCGAGGCAAGCTTGCGAAACGTATCCGCTGATATCATATCGCGCGGCCAGCACATACAAATCCCGGCCGCTCAGTGACCAACTCGATTGTCCATTTATTCCTGCTTGCGTCCATACCGTGCCGTCGCATAACACGCTTGAAATATCCTCCGGGATGACGTCCTGGTACCACTCATCCTGCATGGCCCGAAGCTCGACTTCGCCGGACGGAGCGGCAACAGTGATCTCTTCCGGAAGGCCGTCAGAGCGCTTCGCAATTAGGGAGAGGTTGCAAAAACCGCCGCGATCAAATCGAAGACGCACTTCAATGGGTAGAGAACGAACACGCGTGGTGGGCTCCCCGTTATCCGAAAGTCCCGTCTGCCCCTTGTTGTCTTGGGGCTCTGGAGCGCTGCGGTTGAGACCTTCGTATTTCCGAGGCCTCTTCTTTTTGGGCGGCTTCTCGCGCTCTTTGCGGGCCTGACTGGTACTGGCAGGGATTTCCTCCTGCCCTTCCTGAATGTCGTTCTCGTCCTCTTCCTCCAACACTGCTCCGGCATCAAACTCCTCTGACGGATCTCCCAACACCACGGCCTCGGGGGTAGGACCTACCGGCCCGCGTGGAGCGCCCGGGTCATCGGCGTTCTGCGATTCTGCGGAAACCTCTGCGTCAGCGTCCGCCCCGATCTCGGACATGCCATCCGAATCTTCGGAGACAGCAGCGGAACCCACTCCATCTCTCGAAGCAGAATTGTCGCCCTGACTCGTGTCCCCATCGGCACGCGAGAGGTCTTCTTGCGACACGTGGTTTTGCGGCCGATGCTCTCCCGCGACGGTTCTGATCCCTTCGGGGTGCGCTTGGCCCAGGGATTCGGCACGTCTCGAATCCCCAACTCCCTCGCCTGCTACGCACTCTGGGAGAGCCGCCAAAGCTGCCTCGTTTTGATCGATGCTGCCTGGCAGTGCTTCTTCGTCTGGAGCCCCGGAAGGCCTTCCATCTTCGGTAGGTGAATCCCCATCCTCTCCATCAGATGCTGGAATGTCAGTGGGTTCTCTAGATGAGGAGGCACCACGCCTCCAGAAGCAATAGATCGAGGTGGCTACGCCCACCGCCAATAGCGCCAAGAGCAAGATCAGCATCTGGCTGGTCATGCTCTGGCCCTCGTTCGAGAAACGGCCGCTACTCGCGATTCACCCCTGGCACCATCCTGTGCTTCCGCTTTGATGTCGTTGGGCACGCCGCCCATTCCGCAAATGCCACGAGCAACGCAGCTTGCACACCGGGGGCGCCGGGGCAGACACGTTCGCTGGCCATGAACAACGAGGTTGATGTGGAACGGCTTCCTTCGCGAAGGCTCGACCGACCGCTGCAGGCCGTCATGAAGCGCTCGGCGCCGATACACAGACTTCGGACCCAGCACCCCAAATCGCGTGAAGATCCGAAAAGTGTTCCCATCGACAGGAAACACCGCCCGGTGTAGGCTATATAGAAGGACGCAACGGGCGGCCTTCCACGATAAGCCGGGGAGGCGACACAGGAAGCGCTCAGCCTCGTCGTCTTCCATGTCGCGCAAGAGTTCTAAAGAGTAAGTTCCAGCCTCTTTTTTGACTGCCTTCAGCAGCCGCTTGATCGTTTGCGCCTTCTGCGTCTGAAGCCCTCCGATCCGAATTACCTCGACGACATCCCGAAGTGGGGCTTGAGCCAGTTGGCTCCAAGCTGGGAAGGCAGAACGAAGCCCCTTCCAGACCATCCTCAAGCGATCAAGATCTGTCTGGAAGCTCAGGACGATGTAGATAGCTTCGTCCAGAGGATCTTCTTTGTTGTCGAGGTCTGCCTCAGGAGCACCGTAGGCATCATCTAGGAGGCGATCGAGCTCTCGGAGAGTGCGCTTGGCGCCACTACGAATTCGAAAGCGAATCGCACGCCCCATGACCAGCCCCTCAGTGTTCGTGCATCCGCAAGGCCTCTCCGAGAATGGCGCGCACGAGCAGAGGGGGCACGGAGTTCCCGATCATCTCGTACGCGCTGCGGCGGCACGCCAATGTCTCTGGGAAAGTCACAAAATCGGGGAGCCCCTGAATGCGAGCATATTCACGGACGGACAGGGATCTCTTACGAGCATAGTGGTAGACACAGTCGTATTTGGTGGAAAGAGCGGTTGAGGGCGCATCTGGATGAAGACGCCGGTAAGCAGAGTCGAAACGGCGTGACAGTCCATTCAGTATGTTCTCGGGAAGGTCTCGTGCGCAGCCGCCTGGTGGGATCTTCTGCAGGCGAAGAACCGTCTCGCAGCGAACCGCTGGGGTGCGAGTGCCCGAGAGCTGTTCCGGAGCTCCCTCTCGCATTAACCGCTGGAAGGCGGACGCGGGTTTGGTCGCGTAAGGCCGCGGGATCTCCGGCTCTCCCGGGCTGAGGGGGGGGATGTCGGAAAGTGCATGCTCGGCCGGTGTCATGGTCAGGTCATCTGGGTCCGCGAGGATGGATTGATAGGTTTCCATCTCTGCAGGGACCTCTCTCCGATGGCGGATCGCCGCGTAGAGCGGAGCCAGATCTGGGCTAGGCACGGGGAGCGACTCGGCACCTGATTGCGATCGCACGCAGAGGATAAGGAGCCGGCGGCGGGCTTGTGGCGTTCCGTAGAGTGCGGCGTCATAGATCTCGTGTTCAATTCGATAGCAAAGCCCACGCGGTCCGGGTGTTTCGAGTCGAGCAAGCAAGTCCCCCAGGGTCTTGCCGCCGCGATGCCGAGCGAGATCAGGAACGTTTTCGATAAGGACGAGGCGTGGCCTTAACGCAGCCACGTAGTCGGGCATCGCCGCAAGCACGCGATTGTTCTGATTCGCCATCTCATTGTGGTGGTGACCGTTCCGAATCTGGCTGAAGCCCTTGCAGGGCGGCCCCGCAGCGAGAAGATCCACGCCTCCGAGTCCGCGGCAATCCTTCTTCACGCGCCTGAGCCCATCATCGGTCAAAAGGTCGCATTCCACGGCAACAGGCTCGGGGGCGTTGTGATTGTAGATGGCCACTGCGGCGTCCCACGAGTCGTAGGCGTGCGCTACATGAAAGCCGAGAGATCGCAACCCGAGCCCTATTGCCCCCATCCCGCAGCAAAGCTCAACGGCCACCGGTGCAGCCTCCTGGATCGCGGGCTTCCAGGAATTGACTTGGATTGCAGGCCGTTCCCAGCCTCTCATTTGGCCTTCTCCTGCTTGAGCCTCTCCTCCATCTCAAAAAGTTTATTGAGGAGGTAAGGTTGGGGACGCCGATGACCGTTTTCCCACTGATTCACCGTGCTGAAGGTCACTCCAACTTCCTGCGCGACCCGCTCCTGGGTCCGGAAGCTTGTCAGCGTTTCGCTGGGCTCGTGCCGAAGAAAGGCCGTGTCTCTCCTTCGCCCGGGCTGAGTGTGACGGGCAAGGCTTTTTTGGACGGCGCGGAAGCGGTTGGAGAGATTCCCACCCTTGCTCCCGATTCCATCCTTCGGGCCGAGGTGCTTCCCCGTGTAGAGACCTCTGCGAAACCCGTTGGTGGGGTGATATTGGTCGCGGGCGGCGGGTTCGTGGTGGTTCGTCCGTCCGGATCCGGGGGTTGGCGGCCGGA
>Ga0209458_1000531_pt1 | contig 12421 bp, 12 predicted proteins | sample WorMetLIZAISLAND_FD_187411 | JGI IMG/M metagenome (GOLD analysis project Ga0209458, IMG submission 187411) | Marine gutless worms symbiont microbial communities from Max Planck institute for Marine Microbiology, Germany - Inanidrilus manae... ...
CTCGATGGCTTTCTTGCCGGCATCCAGCGCACGACATCGTCGTGGGGGTCCTTCAGCAATGCCGCCTGGCCGCGGTCGATGCCGGCAAGAAAGCCATCGAGAAATGCACTTTGCGCCAACGTCAGCCCATCGGATTGGTGGTCCGCCCAAGCAGCGACGAGGGGTACGGGAAACCCGCGCATCAGCTTGCGGAGCCGTGCGTCCTTGTCCGGGTCGGTGGCCGCGTCGAAGAGGATGTCCAGGCCGACGGCGCGCACGTTCGCCTGTTCCAGGGTCTCCAGGAGGTCGGCGAGAAACCCTCGGTCGATGGGCGACCGTTCCGGCAGCGTTGCCAGTGTCGCCTCGGTGATCGTCAGGACGACGATGTCGGGATGCTGGGGCGAAACGGGCGTGGTCCACGCGATCCGGAGGTCTTGGGACCAGTTCTCGGCCAACGCGACGACCTGCTGCCAGCGGGACAGCCAGAAGACCAGCGCGGCGATCAGGATCGGCGCCGCCACGCCGGCGGCCACCGCGGTCACCGCGGCGCGATGACCATGATCATCTGGCGGCCTTCGAGCTTGGGGAACTGCTCGACCTTCGCGGCCTCGTCCAGGTCCTCGCGCACCCGGTCGAGTACCTTGAGCCCCAGTTCCTGGTGGGCCATCTCGCGCCCGCGGAAGCGGATCGTCACCTTGACCTTGTCGCCATCGTCGAGGAACCGGCGCATGTTGCGCATCTTGACCTGATAGTCGTGCTCGTCGATGGACGGGCGCATCTTGATTTCCTTGACGTCGATGATCTTCTGCTTCTTGCGCGCCTCGTTCTTCTTCTTCTGGGCCTCGTACTTGAACTTGCCGTAGTCGAGGATCTTGCACACCGGCGGATCCGCATTGGGCGCCACCTCGACGAGGTCGAGGCCGGCCTCGGCCGCCAGTTGCAATGCTTTTTCGATGGGGAGGACGCCGAGTTGTTCGGCGTCGGCGTCGACAACCCGCACGCTGGAGACGTCGATGTCTTCGTTGACGCGTGGTCCTCCTTCGCGGACCGGCGTCTGATTAAACGGTAGTCTGGCTATAGAGCGATCTCCCTCTTCCGCGCTCCGGCCCGCCACAGCCCGGCCGGTGCCCACAAACCTCCTCCCGCCCGCTTCTCGGGCGGCTCAAGCGGCAGCGAACACATCCGCCTCTGCCCGGCTGAGCGGGCACCCTCACGCCCGCGCCAGCGGCCCCGCCGCTTCATCGGCGAGTCTACGCACTGCCTCTTCGCGCGCAAGCACTTCTTGGGCCTTGCCGCCGAGCCGGCGCAGAGCAACCGAACCTTCGTCGCGTTCACGGGCGCCGACGACGACCATTGCCGGTACCTTGGCGACGCTGTGCTCGCGGACCTTGTAGTTGATCTTCTCGTTGCGCAGATCGAGCTCGCACCGCAGGCCGGCGGCGACGAGTTCGCCCCGCACGCTACGCGCATAATCGTCCACCTCGTTGGTGATCGAGGCGACGACCACCTGCACCGGCGACAGCCAGAGGGGAAGCCGCCCGGCATGGTGCTCGATGAGAATGCCGATGAAGCGTTCGAACGAGCCGAGGATCGCCCGGTGCAGCATCACCGGTCGGTGCTTCTCGCCGTCCTCGCCGACGAAGGTCGCATCCAGGCGCTCGGGCAGCACGAAGTCCACCTGCAGGGTGCCGAGCTGCCAGTCGCGGCCGATGGCGTCGCGCAGGACGAATTCCAGCTTCGGCCCGTAGAACGCGCCCTCGCCGGGGTTGAGCTCGGTCTGCAGGCCGGCGGCGGCCTTGGTGAGCGCCTTCTCCGCCCGGTCCCAGATTTCGTCGGCGCCGGCCCGAACGGCCGGCCGGTCCGAGAACTTGACGATCACGTCCTCGAAGCCGAAGTCGCGGTAGATGCCCAAGAGCAGGTCGCAGAAGATTTCGGTCTCGGAGGTGATCTGCTCTTCGGTGCAGAAGATGTGGGCGTCGTCCTGGGTGAAGGCGCGCACCCGCATCAGCCCGTGCAGGGCGCCCGAGGGCTCGTCCCGGTGGCACGAGCCGAACTCGGCCATGCGCAGCGGCAGGTCGCGGTAGCTCTTGATCCCCTGCTTGAAGATCTGCACGTGGCAGGGACAGTTCATCGGTTTCAGCGCCAGGACCTTTTCCTCGGACTCGGCGGTGAACATGTGCTCGCGGAACTTCTCCCAATGGCCCGAGGCTTCCCAGAGACTGCGGTCGACGAGCTGGGGGGTGTTGACCTCGACGTAGTCGGCCGCCTCCAGGCGGCGGCGCATGTAGCCCTGCAGGGAGCGATAGAGGGTCCAGCCCTTGGGATGCCAGAACACGGAGCCGGCGGCGACATCCTGGAGATGGAACAGCTCCATCTCGCGGCCGAGCCGGCGGTGGTCGCGCTTCTCGGCCTCTTCCAGCATGTGGAGGTAGGCCTTGAGCTGCTTGTCGTCGGCCCAGGCGGTGCCATAGATTCGCTGGAGCATCTCGTTCCGGGAATCGCCCCGCCAGTAGGCGCCGGCCAGCTTCATCAGCTTGAACGCGGTTCCGAGCTTGCCGGTGGACGGCAGGTGCGGCCCGCGGCAGAGGTCCAGCCACTCACCCTGGCGGTAGATGGTCACCGACTCGCCCTCGGGGATGCCGGCGATGATCTCGGCCTTGTAGTGCTCACCGATGGAACGGAAATGGGCGACCGCCTCGTCGCGGTCCCAGACCTCACGGACGATGGGCTCGTCGCGGGCGACGATCTCGCGCATCCGCGCCTCGATGCGCTCAAGGTCCTCGGGCACGAACGGCTCGGACCGGGCGAAGTCGTAATAGAACCCGTTTTCGATCGCCGGGCCGATGGTCACCTGGGTGCCGGGGTAGAGCTCCTGGACCGCCTCGGCCATGACGTGGGCGGCGTCGTGACGCAACAGCTCCAGGGCGTCGGGGTCCTTGGCCGTGACGATGGCGACGGCGGCGTCGCTGTCGATGACGGTGGCGAGGTCACGCATCTCGCCGTCAATCCGCACGGCGAGGCCGGCCTTGGCGAGGCCCGGCCCGATGTCGGCGGCGATCTCGGCCCCCGAGACGGAGCCGTCGTAGTCGCGCACGCTGCCGTCGGGCAGGGTGATCCGCACCTTCGCTTTCACATTCGCCTGTTGTTCCACGGCTCTTGTCCTGTTTTTCCGGCGGCGGCGTCCGCATTCGCCGCCGCCGCATCATGCCTCAACTCGATTTCGAATTCACCAGTATCCGCGTCCGCCGCTGATCCTCGGCGTCTTCCCGGGCCCTGGACAGCAAAAAGCCCTCCGTGCCAAAGCGCGGAGGGCGGTGATCGGTGGCGTTGGCCAATACGGACCCGATCACGGCCCTCCCGGGGTCGTGGTCGTGGTCGTCGTCAGGGTCGCACCGTACCGCATCAGCGTCTCCATCGGGTGGCATACGCCTCTCTCCGTGCGCCGCGTCGGTCCCCTATGTCTGCCATTCCGCCGGGGCTGTCAAGCCGGGCGTCGGGCAACGGACTTCCGAAGGTGAAACCGATATGGGAGAGTTGGCGACCGGAAGCACGGGGCGGTCACCATGGCGACGGGCACCCACGACTACGCAGACGATCCGCGAAATGCATCGATCCTCGTTTCGGTGAACGGCGCCTTGGTCCCGCGCGACCAGGCGACGATGTCGGTGTTCGACTCGGGGTTCATACTCGGTGACGGCGTCTGGGAGGGGCTCCGTCTCCACGGTGGCCGGTTGATGTTTCTGGACGCCCATCTGGCGCGGCTCTACGAGGGCGCCAAGGCCCTCGATCTCGATATCGGCCGCACGCCGGACGAATTGGCCGGGGATATCCAGCGCTGCCTGGACGCCAACGACATGGTCGACGGCGTGCATATCCGCCTGATGGTCACGCGCGGGGTGAAGAAGACGCCCTACCAGGATCCGCGGGTGACCGCCGGTCCCGCGACCATCGTCATCATCCCGGAATACAAGGAAGCGTCGAAGGAGACCGCCGAGCGCGGCATCCGGCTGTTCACCGTCCATGTCCGTCGAGGTGCCCCCGACGTGCAGGACCCGCGCCTCAACAGCCATTCGAAGCTGAACTGCATCCTCGCCTGCATCCAGGCGGCGAAGGCCGGCGCCGACGAGGCGCTGATGCTCGATCCGCACGGCTTCGTCGCCACCTGCAATTCGACCAACTTCTTCATCGTCCGCGACGGCGCCGTCTGGACCTCGTCGGGCCGCTATTGCATGCCGGGCATCACCCGCGCCAACGTGCTGAGGCTGTGCGCGGAAAACGGCATCGCGGCATTCGAAGGCGACTTCAGCCTTACCCAGGTCTACGGGGCCGACGAGGCCTTTGTCACCGGCACCTTTGCCGGCATCGTGCCGGTGGTGGAGGTCGATGGCCGCGTCATCGGCGACGGCTCGCGGGGGGCGGTGACGCTGCGCCTGCAATGGCTCTATGACGAGCTGCTGGCCGGCGAGGGCCGCCGTTGACGGTTCGCATCGCCATGTGGTCGGGGCCGCGGAACATCTCCACGGCGATGATGCGCGCCTGGGAGAACCGTCCCGACACGGCGGTCATCGATGAGCCGTTCTATGCCTGCTACCTCGCCGAGACCGGGCTCGATCACCCCGGCCGCGAAGACATCATCGCCGCGCAGCCGACCGACTGGCGGACCGTCGCCGCCGCGCTGACGGGACCGGTCCCCGGCGGCCGGGAGATCTTCTTCCAGAAGCACATGGCCCAGCACCTGCTGCCCGGCATGGGCCGCGACTGGCTCGGCGACGTCACCAACGCCATCCTGATCCGCCATCCGGACGAGGTCGTTGCCTCCTACGTGCAGCGCCGCCCCGGTGTCCCCGTGGCCCCCGAAGAGCTCGGCTATCCGCAGCAACTGGAGATCTTCGAGCGGGTCGCCGACGGGACCGGATCGCCGCCGCCGGTGCTCGACGCCCGCGACGTGCTCGAAGACCCGCGGCGGATGCTGGGTCTGCTGTGCGAGGCCGTCGGCGTGCCGTTCTCCGAGGCGATGCTGTCCTGGCCCCCCGGCCGCCGCGACAGCGACGGCGTGTGGGCGCCCCACTGGTATGCCGCCGTGGAACGCTCGACCGGGTTCGCGCCCTACCAGGCACCCAAGACACCCCTCGATCCGGCATGGCGCCCCCTGGCGGACGCCTGCGCGCCCGCCTACCGCCGCCTCTACGAGGTTCGGTTACGCTGATGCGAGCTGATCAAGCGCGGTCTGCACCTCATCGACGGCAAGCTCGGCGAGGGCGGGCCGGCGCAGGATGGAGACGCGCGGGCCGCGCTGGGCGCAGAGCGCCGGGTCCGAGTCGCTGGAGTAGAGCACGACCGAGGGACAGCCGGCGGCGGCGATCAGGTGCACCGGCCCGGTGTCGTTGCCCACCACGCCAAACGCGCGGCGCGCCAGCGCGACGATTTCGAACAGATCGGTCTGTCCGACAAGGTCGAGGGTCTTGGGGGAGGCCGCCGCGATCTCGTTTGCGAGCGGCCGTTCGTCTTCGCCACCCAACACCACCGAACCGATCCCCTGGTCGGCAAGGCCTGCGGCCAGGGCCGCATATCGGTCGGCCGGCCAGCGCTTCGCCGGGCGGTGGGCGGCCCCGCCGGGCACCAACAGCACGTAGGGCCCGGCGAGGCCGAACCGGGAGACGTCGGCGTCGGCCCAGGCGAGGTCGGGCGGGGGAACGTCGGCGATGCCGGCCCCGCGGAGCTGCTCGGCCTGGCGGTCGACGGTGTGCAGGGCATCGCGGTCCGGGTTGTCGTGGGGGTGCGAGCAGCCGCGGGCGATGCCGGACCACTCGGGCCACGGCCCTGGCCAGAACAGGCGGAAATAGAAGTTGCTGCGGTCCGAGGTCTGGAGGTCGTAGACCCGCGAGAACCCGCCGCCGCGCAGCCGCCCGCGCAGGGCCCGCCACTTGCCGATCTCGCCGGCTCTGGGGCGGTCGTCGGCCCAGACGTCGTCGAAGGACCCGCAGGCGTGCGCGAACGCCACGAAGGGCGGGGTGGTCAGCAAGGTGATGTGGGCGCCGGGATGATGGGCGCGGATGGCGGCGAACGGCCCGAGCGCCTGGACCACGTCGCCCATGGCGCCGAGCTTGATGACCAGAACACGATCGGGCATCAGGTCCCTGTCCTGGCGTGCAGCACTTCGTCGTATACGGCCAGGGTCTTGGTGCACATCGTCGCCTTGGAGAAGTTCTCGCGGACGTTGGCGATCGCGGCACCGGCGATGCGCCCGCGGTGATCGGGCGTCAGCGCAAGCGCCGTCGACATCGCCGCGGCCAGGGCCTCGGCGTCGCCCGGCCGGGTCAGCCAGCCGGTCCGCTCGGGGATCACCGTCTCGCGGGCGCCGCCGTGGTCGGTGCCGATCACCGGCCGGCCGAGGGCCTGCGCCTCGACGAGCACGCGGCCGAAGGCTTCCGGGTCGGTGGAGGCCGAGACGACCACGTCGGCGAGCATGTAGGCCGCCGGCATGTCGTCGCAGCGGTCGACGATGCGGGCGACGCCACCGAGGCCGGCGCGGGCGATGAACGTTTCGAGTTGGCGGCGGTAGTCCTCGCGCCCCTGGTCCGAGCCCAGGAGCACGCAGCGGATGTCCTGGCGCCCGAGCTTGGCGATGGCTTCCAGGAACACCATCTGGCCCTTCCACCGGGTCAGCCGGCCGGGCAGCATGACCACGGGCAGCCCCTCGTCCAGGCGCCATTTTCGGGCCAGCATGATGATGCGGTCGGCGGAGACGCGGGCGGGATCGAAGATCTCCAGGTCGACACCGCGGTGGACGACACGGATGCGCCCAGCGGGCACGCCGTAGACCTGGTTGAGGTGGCCGGCGATGAACCGCGAGATGGCGATGACCCGCTCGCCGCGCCCCATCACCGCGTTGTAGCGGCGCTTGAGGATGTTCGAAGCCCCATAGGTGCCGTGAAAGGTGGTGACGAAGTGCCGCCGCGTGCGCTTGGCGGCGACCCAGGCGCTCCACGCCGGCGCCCGCGAACGCGCATGCATGATGTCGACCGATTCGCGGCGGATCAATTCGGCCAGGCGGCCGATGTTGGCGTACATGGTGCCGGGGTTCTTGCTGTCCACGGGGAGAGTCACGTGCTCGGCGCCGGCGCGTTCGAGCGCATGGACCCGCACGCCGCCGGCCGAGGCGACGATGGCGCGGCCGCCGGCGGCGACGATGGCGCTGGCGACCTCCACGGTGCCGCGCTCGACACCGCCCTGTTCGCCGAGCGCCGGCAGCACCTGCAGGACCGTCGCCCGGCGTTCGTCGCCGTTGACGCCAAGATCGGGCGTGGCCGTCGGATCGACGTCGATGGTATGGTTCGCGTCCGGGTTCATCCGAGTGAGCTGATCATGGACGACGCGACGGCCCCCGCTTCTCCCCCGCAGGAAACGCTACCGCGCGATGACGGCGCGACTATTGCCTACCACCGGACCCCTGGCAAGTCTCCGGGCGTGGTGTTCCTCACGGGCTATGCCTCGGACATGACCGGCTCGAAGGCGCTCAGGCTGGAGCATTTCTGCCGCGCCCGCGGGCTGGCCTACGTGCGGTTCGACTATTACGGCCACGGCGCGTCGTCGGGGGCCTTTGCCGACGGCACCATCGGCCGCTGGGCCGACGACGCGGTGGCGGTGCTGGACGCGCTGACCGAGGGTCCGCAGGTGCTGGTCGGGTCCAGCCTCGGCGGATGGATCATGCTGCTGACGGCGCTCCGGCGGCCCGAGCGGGTCTGCGCGCTCCTGGGCACCGCGGCGGCGCCCGACTTCACCGAGGACCTGATCCTGCCGACACTCACCGACGAGCAGAAGGCGATCCTGGAGCGGGACGGCGTGCTGCCCATGTACAGCCCCTACGACCCCGAACCGACCATGGTGACGAAGCTGATCCTCGAGGAGGGGCGCGAGAACCTGGTGATGCGCGGCGAGATCCAGCTGGACTGCCCGGTCCGGCTGATCCACGGCCAGGAGGACCCGGACGTGCCCTGGCAGACGTCGCTGAGGATTGCCGAGAGGCTGCGTTCGACGGACGTGCAGATCACCCTGGTCAAATCCGGCGATCACCGGCTTTCCGAGCCGGACGACCTGGAACGCCTGTGCGAGACCCTGGAGGCCTTGCTGAGACGGGTGTGAAGCGCCGAAACGTTCAGGTTTCGACGGAGCGGGGCGCGAAGTCTTCCATTTCGACGCACCAGCGGTCGCGGCCGGCGCTGGACGATGACAGCGCGCGCTCGACCGTCTCGTGGAGCCGTTCGGTTTCCTCGGCCAAGCATGGCGATGAAGGTCTCGCGCTGCGATGCCGGCAGGTCCGGGTTGTCGCGCAGGATTTCCGCGACGCTGCGGATCGTCGTCAGCGGCGTCCGAAGCTCGTGGGCGACCGTCGTCATCGCATCCGCATGGGCGTCCGCGCGAGCATCCCGGTGATCGTCAGGGCGGACATGCATGTCGTGTCTCCTGTCTGCGGGCGCCGGCTCAGGCCGCCTTTCGCCGGCCGTCGGTGGCGACACCGCGGTCGGTCGTGTTGTCCGTGACCAGCCGAAGCGTGCCCGGCTCCCTCCGGCGGCGGTCGGCATCCTGCACGCCATAGACGAAGGCCCGTATCTGGCTCCGGGTGATGCCAATGTCCTTGAGCATGCGCTCGTCAAGGGACTGGAGCTCGAGAATGGCGGCGCGACTCCTGCGGGCCTCGGCCCAACGGGCGATCAGGCCGCGGCCTTCCCGGGCGGCCAGGCCGACCAGGACCCGCAGGCCGGTCGCGGCACGCGCGAGCAGACCCAGAGTCACGCGGGCCCGTTCGGTACGCGCCCGCTGGATGTAGGCGTCGTAGGGCCGGTTGCTGATTTCCGAACCGTACAGCATGGCTTGGGTTCCTTTCGTTCCGTCGGTTCGCTCTTCCAATGCGACGCACTATCACCGAAGAGGCTTGATCAATCCAACGAATAGTTCTTATAATTCACATCAGAAAATTTGATCTAAGGCGTGCCATGCCCACAGCCATCGAACCCGACCTGCTGCAGACCTTCGTCGCCATCGCCGAGGGCGGCAGCTTCACCGACGCCGCCCGCCGCGTGCACCGCACGCAATCCGCGGTCAGCATGCAGATCAAGCGGCTGGAGGAGACGCTGGGCCGGCCCGTGTTCGTCCGTGACGGCCGGACCGTCAGCCTGACCCAAGACGGAGAGGTCCTGCTCGGCCACGCCCGGAGGATCCTCCGCGCCCATCAGGAGGCGTTGGCCGCGTTTTCCGAGCCCGGCCTCGAGGGCACGGTGACGCTGGGAACGCCGGACGAGTACGCCGTCGCCTTCCTGCCGGCGATCCTCGCCCGGTTCGCCGAATGCCAGTGCCACGTCCATGTGGAGGTCATCTGCGATTCGACGGTCAACTTGCTCGCCCGACTGGAAGAGAACGCGCTCGATTTCGCCCTCGTTACGCAGGGCTACGGCGACGACGGTATTTTGCTGATGCGCGACGACGTCGTCTGGGTGACGTCGGCGCGGCACTGCGCCCACGAGCAGGACCCCATTCCCCTGGCGCTGTTCCAGCCCGGATGCCGGTTCCGCCAGCGGGCCATCGATGCCCTCGCCGCCGCCGGCCGGCCCTACCGGCTGGCGCTGACGAGTGTCAGCCTGGCGGCCATCGAGGCGGCGGTACGAGCCGGCCTCGCCGTCACCGTGCTGCCGCGAAGCAATGTCACGCCTGGGATGCGTATCCTCGACGAGCGCGACGGCTTTCCTGTGCTTCTCGACAACCGCGTCGAGCTGCGCCGCTCCGAATCCGCCCGCTCGGCCGTCCACGACTGCCTCGCCGAATACATCATCGACAGCTTCCGCCCGCACGCGGCGGCGGCGTAGCGGCGCGGCCGGTCCGCCGCACGAAAACCGTTACATCAACCTGATTCTTCGAAACACGGCGAGCTGGGCGACGAACATCAGCGCGAGAACCGCACAAAGGACCGGGAATCCCCAGGGCCACTGGGTACCGGGCAGGTCGCCCAGGTTGACCCCCACAATCCGGTGACGAAACCGAGCGGCAGGAACATCGTCGCGACCAGAGAAAGGATGTACATGGTCTTGTTGATCTTTTCGGCGATCTGCATCGACAATTGTTCCTGCGTGACGGCGGCCCGATCGCGAGCCGCGTCCAGTTCCTCGAGGTAGCGCGTAACGCGGTCGGCCACCTCGCGAAGGCGCGTCCGGTCGTTGTCGCTCAGCCACCACATCGATTCGCTGACCAACCGCAGGATGACGTCCCGTTCCGGTGCGAGGTAACGGCGGAGCTGGATGACCTGGCGGCGCAGGTCGGCGATCCGGGTGCGGGTCTGAACGCGCGAATCCTCGAGGACATCGTGCTCCAGTGCGGCGACGCGGTCATGAATGTCGGCCAGCACCGGATCCATGCGCGCCACAAGCAGCTCCGCAACGGTCTCGAGGAACGAACCGGGGTCGCGGGGTCCAACGCCGGACCGCAGATTTCCGCAAATGTCTTCGATCGCCAGCAACGGCCGGAGACGAACGCTGATGACTCGCCGTCCGTCGAGCCACATGCGGATCGACACCATGTCTTCCGGGTCGGCGTGTGGGTTGAGATTGACCCCGCGCAAGATCACCAGCAGGCCATCGCCGACAGAGACCGCCCGCGGCCAGGTTTCGTCTGCCAGCAGGGCGTTGCAGACGAACGGCTCCAGTCCACTTTCCTCGCGCAGCCATTGCGCGGTCGCCGGTTCACCGTGCTCCAGGTGGACCCAGAGCACGCCCTCATCCGTGTGCCATGACCCGATTTCGGGCCAACCGATCTCACGAGCGCCACCTGTGCCGTGCAGCACAAAGGCGCATACCAGCGCGCGGTCCTCCACCATGGCATCCCTCCCCAGACAGGCCGTCCCCCACGAAGTCACTCGACGGTCAAAAGACAAAGGAATTCGAATGCGATCGCACTCGGTCAAGAAGAAGGCGATGCCCAGCATTCATCCCTGGGGCGTCGACGCCTCCGCCGAGATCGCGCGATCGGTTCAAGGGCAAGCATAGTTCAACCGAGCCCCTTGCGCTGAGTCCAACGGACACGGCCTCGCCGCGCGTTCGGGATTTCGAGCTCGCCTATTTCGCCGGGGGCTATCCGAATCCCCGGCTACCGGTCCTCCTCTCCCTTCCTGTCCCCGGTGAACGCGCGCATCAGGTCCATGGGCAGGGGGAAGATGATGGTCGAGCTCTTGTCGGTGGCGATCTGCTGCAGGGTGGTGAGGTAGCGGAGCTGCAACGCCTGCGGCTGGGTGGCGAGGATCTGGGCGGCCTCCATGAACCGCTGGGCCGCCTGCTACTCGCCCTCGGCGTCGATGACCTTGGCGCGGCGGTTGCGCTCGGCCTCGGCCTGGCGGGCGATGGCGCGGATCATGCTCTCGTCCAGGTCGACGTGCTTCAGTTCGACGTTGGAGACCTTGATCCCCCAGGCCTCGGTGGCCTCGTCGAGGATCTGCTGGATGTCTTTGTTGAGCTTCTCGCGTTCGGCCAGCATCTCGTCCAGCTCATGCTGGCCGAGCACCGAGCGCAGCGTCGTCTGGGCGAGCTGGCTGGTGGCCCGCTGGAAGTCCTCGACCTGGATGATCGCCAGCTGGGCGTCGAGCACCCGGTAGTAGACGACGGCGTTGACCTTGACCGAGACGTTGTCGCGCGAGATCACGTTCTGCTGGGGCACGTCGAGCACCCGCGTGCGCAGGTCCACCCGCACCATCTGCTGGATCACCGGGATGACGATGATCAGGCCCGGTCCCTTGACCCTCCAGAAGCGGCCGAGGAAGAAGATCACGCCGCGCTCGTACTCCCGCAGCACCTTCAGCGAGGCGGCGAGGATGACGAGCAGTAGGATGACGCCGCCGATCCACGCCTAGCCGAGAATCCATGACATCTGGGGCTACCTCTCGTCTTCTTCGGGTTCGACCTCGAGGGTGAGGCCGTCGATCTCCGTGACGCGGACATTGCGGCCCGGCGCGAGGGCCGCCTTTGCCCGCGCCTTCCAGACCTCGCCGTGGATGCGTACTCGCCCTTCGAGGCCCGACCAGTCGATCACCGGTCCGATGGCATCGACCATCTCCTCGGGCCCGGAGACGACGGCGCGCCGGCGCGAGCGCATCAGCATGGTGATGATCAGCAGCAGGAGCGCCCCCGCCGCGGCGGCGATTCCGCCGATCAATGGCCAGGCCACCTGGAAACCGGGCACCTCCGTATCCATCAGCATCACCGAGCCGATGACGAAGGCGACGATGCCGCCGATGCCGAGGACGCCGAAACTGGGCAGGAACGTCTCAGCGATCATCAGCGCAAGGCCCAGGAGGACCAGCGCCAGCCCCGCATAGTTCACCGGCAGCACATGGAAGGCGTAGAGGGCCAGCAAAAGGCAGATGGCACCGACGATTCCCGGACCCACGAGGCCGGGGCTGTAG
>Ga0209458_1000533_pt1 | contig 12410 bp, 12 predicted proteins | sample WorMetLIZAISLAND_FD_187411 | JGI IMG/M metagenome (GOLD analysis project Ga0209458, IMG submission 187411) | Marine gutless worms symbiont microbial communities from Max Planck institute for Marine Microbiology, Germany - Inanidrilus manae... ...
CGCTCGGCGGCGCCCCGGAGTTTGCGGACGCTTTCGGCATGCTTGGACTCGCCGAACATGTCCTCGAGCATGATGGAGCGGCCGACGACGACCGAGAGCGGGTTGTTCAGTTCGTGGGCGACGCCGGCGAGGAGCGCGCCGAGGGCACCCAATTTTTCGCTCTGGTGCAATGCTTCCCGATGGCGGCGCAGTTCGGCCTCCGCCTGCTTCCATTCGGTGAGATCGAAGACGCTGGCGAGCACCGCCTGATCGCCACCGTAGGTGATCGGCCGGGCACTGATGGAGACGTCGATGGGCGCTCCGTCGAGCCGGCGGATGGCCATCTCGAACCGATCGGCGAAGCCGCTGGCGTCCACTTCGGCGATCAGGTCGTCGCAATCGGGTGATCCGACGCAGAGGTCCCTCGTCGTCATTCCCTTGGGCGATCCTCCGACGAGGTTGGTGAAGCCGGGACTGGCGTAGATCATCTGGTGGTCGGCCGAGAAGATCACTGACGGCACGGGGTGGGTTTCGGCGATGATCCGGAACCGCTCCTCGCTGTCCTGCAGTTCCTTCTGAATGTGCTTGAGCTCGGTGACGTCGGTGCGCATCCACACCATCCCACCCTCCGACGTCGGATGGCGTGTGATCAGCATCCAGCGCCCATCCATCAGTTCCATTTCCACCGGTCGCGCGCCGCGCGCGAAAGCCGGATTCAAGGTCCGTTTGACCGTGGCCTCGGACCTGTCCGCCGGAATACCGTCGAAGCTCTTGATCCATTTGAGGAAGGACGGGACGAGATCGTCCATGCAGATGCCGACCATCTCCTCGGGCGCCTGCCTGTAGGGTGCCGAGTAGGCGGCATTGCAGACGACGAGACATTTGGTCGAATCATAGATGGCGAACCCGCCCTCGATGCTGTCGATGGCGTCCTGAACCAGCTGCACCCAGCGCTGGCGCTCGCTTTCCATGCGCTTGCGTTCGGTGATGTCGCGGATGAAGGCGGTGAATTGCCGGCGGCCTTCGTGCGGCATTTCGGTGACGATCAGCTCGACCGGAAACACTTCGCCACTCGCGCGCATGCCTTCCACTTCCAGCACCTGACCACCGACCCGCAGCTGGCCACCGGCGCCGAGACGGGCGAGCGCGGCGTCATGGCGGTCCCGTCACGCGGGCGGCACGATGGCCTCCGAGATCAGTTTGCCGACGGCATCCGCCCGCGGGATGCCGAATGTGCGTTCGGCGGCCGGGTTGAACTCGATGATGCGGCCATCCTCGCCGGCGGTAACGATGGCGGCGGCGGCGGCCTCGACGATGCCGCGGAAGCGCTGCTCGCTTTCGCGCAGGGCGGTTTCCATGCGCTTGAGGTCGGTCACATCGGTGCGCAGCCAGACCATGGCGCCCTCGCCGGTGGCGTGCCCCGACACCAAGAGCCAGCGTCCGTCACGGAGTTCCACCTCCAGGGGTGACATGATACCGGCCCAGGCCTCTTCGATCGTCCGCCGCAGCGCGGCTTCCGCCGCATCGCCCGCGCAGCCGTCATAGGTCTGGACCTTGTTCAAGAATCGGGGAATGACTTCATTGACGTCGATGCCGCCCATCTCGGTCGGCGTCGCATCGAACAGGGCCGAATAGGCGCTGTTGCAGATCACCAATTCGCGCGAGGAGTCGTAGACCGCGAATCCCAGGCGCAGGCTCTCTACCGCGTCCTGGAACAGATTGAGCCACCGCTGGCGCTCCTGCTCCATGTTGCGCCGATCGGTGATGTCGAAATCGACCGTCAACACATGGGTGACATTGTTGTCGGCATCGAACAGCGGCACCTTCGTCGTCCAGGTGACGATGGTGTCGCCGTCCTCGCGCGGACAGTGACCTTCGTAGAACGGGATCCGGCGACCGATTTCGAGAACCCGGCGGTCGCGATTCTCCGTTTCGGCGAAGGGACCGCCATCGGCGAACATCGGGGCGTCGAACACCTCGGTGTTGGTGCGTCCGATCACGTCTTTCGACTCGACACCCCACCAGCGAGGGAACTGCTTGTTGACCATCTCGTAGCGCAGGTCGCGGTCCTTGACGTGGATGACCGCCGGCACCGCGTTCATTATGGATTCCAGGAGCTTCAGGGCGTCGTCCACCTTGCGCTGCGCTTCGATCCTCTCGGTGATATCGGAGTAGGTGCTGACGAATCCGCCGCCTGGCATGGGCCGGCGGCGGATCAGGATGTGCTGGCCGTCGGTCATGGTGAACTCGGATTGCATGGGGCCGTCTTCGCGGAACGAGTCGCGCACGCGCTGGAGGAACGCTTCGCGATCGTCCGTCACCAGCCGTCCCCGGTCGAGGTCGTTGGCGACCATGTCCTCGGCCCGCAAACCGAGGCGGATGTCGGACTCCGAGAGCTTCATCATGTCGAGGAAGCGATCATTCCAACGCACCAAGCGCTGGTCGGCATCGAACAGCGTCACGCCGTCGGTCATGTTGTCGAGAATGGCGCGCAGCAGGGCGCGTCGTTCGTTGATGTCGGCCTCGCGCGCCTTCAGTTCTGCATTCCGGTGTTCGAGGTCGTGAACCAGCGCGGCCAACGCGCGGCGCGTGTCCTTGAAACTGCGGCCCAGTTCGCCGAGCTCGTCGCCGCGCCGCCAGACGAAGGGCCGGTCGAGGACTCCCGCGGCCAGGGCGGCCGACTGCTCGACCAGCCGGTCAACCGGTTCGAGCACCTTGTGGCGCAGCAGCGGGAACAGCAGCAGCATGCCGAAAACGAGCTGCAGGGCGCCGGTCACCAGGACCTGCTTCCAGTGCCGGGCGATGTCGGCGTCCAGGCTGGCCGTGCTCATCTCGACGGTGACGGTGCCGATGGACTTGCCCGCCCGGGTCACGTCCCGTTCGCGGACCAGCAGATCGCCGCCGCGGCGGTCCGGCGCCGACGCCTCGAGGAAGCGGTCCAGCAGCGGCGACGCAACGGAGATGGCGACCACCCGGTCGTTGCGCATGAGCGCGTCGATCAACGGCTGGCCGGTATCGGGGCGGACCTCCCAGATGGGTGTCTGCATGCCGATGGCCAGGACCTCGGCGATGCGCTCATGCTCGTTGACGAGATGCTCGAACAGGGTCTCGTGACGCTCCTCCAGGTCGCGCCAGACGGCGAGTCCCACGGGAACCGACAACCCGAGCACCAAGGCGACCGCAATCGTCGGACGCAAGTGAAAGGCTCCGAGAATGGTCCCGAGCCGTGAAGTGAGAGCAGTCATCGTCCACCACGCCCCGGCGCCCGCCTCCGGCGTTCAAACGGTGGCGGACGCCCTATCGGTTTACTGGAGGTACTTATCGATCATTGCCTGCAGGCGGCCATCGGCGCGCATCTCCACGATCGCCGCATCCATTTTCGAGACGATCGCCGGATCGACGGTTTTCCGCGAAAACATCAGGTGCAGCTCGTCCCCGCTCACCGGCATCGGGTGGCGCTCGACCTTGTCGCCCAGGCTCAGGATGTTGGCTTCGGCGACCATCACGTTGACGTCCTCGGCCAGATAACCGTCGAGGCGGCCGTGGACCAGCTTGCGGATATTGGTCCGGTAATCGACGGCACCATCGACGCGCGCGGCGAACGCCGGATTCTTCATCAGTTCGTCGACCTCGTCGTTATAGTGGTAGCCGACGATGACCCCGAGGGTGAACTCGATCTTGGTGATGTCGGCGAGGCGGGCGAGCGGATACCGGTCCACTTCGCCGCGGCGGACGAAGACCGCCATTTCCGCATCCCGGTAAGATTTGGAGAAGTAGGCGAAGGCGTTCCGCTCCTCGGTCCAGCCCGCGCTGGTGGCCACGTCGAGGGTGCCCTTCTGCAGGGCCAGCAGGATCCGCACCCACGGCATCTCGTGAAACGACACCTCGCACCCCACCGCGCCGGCGATGGCCTTGACCAGATCGATGTCGGCACCGACGAAGATCGCCGCCCGGCTCGCGGAACGTGTAGACGCCGTAAGGCTCCCACCCGACCCGCAGGTGGCAGTCGCCGGCGTCTGCCGCGGTCACCGGCATCACCGCCCAGAGGGCGGCGGCGAGCACAAGTCCGCGCCATCCGGACATGACCGGTCCCTTCCCTCGTCGGGCGCCGCGCGCCCCTACCCTGGGGTCCGCGGTCAACTTTCCCGCCGCGGTGTATCGCCCCTGGGACGAAAAGAGTATTCCAACCGCGCCGGCAACGCACCGGTTTCCTCGTGCCGGTTGGGTTGGGTGGGGTTGAGGTGTGGTGTCGGGCTCAGTCCGATCCCGCGGCGCCGCCGTCGGGGACGAAGATATAGCCGGCGCCCCGCACCGTCTTGACGAACTGAGGTTTGGCGGGGTTGGGCTCGATCTTGCGGCGGACGCGGTTGATGCGGATGTCGATGGAGCGGTCGAACGGCTCCCAATCGCAGTTGTGGGCGAGATCGAGAAGCTGGTCGCGGGACAGCACGCGGTTGGGATGGGTGGCAAACGCCTTCAGAAGGTCGAACTCCATGCTGGTGATGGCGACGTCGGCACCGTCGGCGTCGTGCAGGCTGTGGGACTCCAGATTGAGGGTGCAGCGACCGAACGGCATGGCGTTCGCCGGCTTTTGCCCCTCCGCTGCGGCCGCCGGCTTGTCGGCCGGCACCCGGCGCAGAACGCTGCGCACCCGTGCCAGCAGCTCGCGCGGATCGAACGGCTTGGTCACATAGTCGTCGTCGCCGATCTCCAGGCCGACGACACGATCGACGACTCCGTCGACCGCGGTCAGCATGATGATCCCGGTGGAGTAGTTCTCGCGCATGTAGCGGGCCAGCGACAGGCCATCTTCGCCCGGCATCATGACGTCGAGAATGACCAGGTCCGCACGCCGCTTGGCGAGGATCTCCCTCAGGCCGGCACCGTCCGCGGCGGCGCCGACAGCGAATCCCTGCCCGCCGAGGTATTCCTCAACCATCTCGCGCACGTCGGCTTCGTCATCGACGACGACGATGTGCACGTCTTCCGCCATCGAGAAGAACCGTTCGCCCGTGAAACGTCCCTAACCGGCGGACTCTATACGACGATGGCCGCATCAAGTCGATGGTCCATTCACGAGCCCGGGTCCCGTGCCGCCGGCGCGGTGGACTCCGAAACAACTGAAACACGAAACCCGGCGCGAAGACATGCGCGCGAAACATGGTTCACGTATTTGTCACGGTGCGGCGTCGAACCGCCCCCGACGGGAGGACCGGGGTACATCCGGCGAACCGCAATCGACAGGAGTGGCAGATCATGGTTTACGAACGCGACTTCGGATACAGGGAGAACACCGCCAACGGACGCCGGCAGCGGCTCGTGAGCAGCATCGTGGTGACGGTCCGCGTGGCGGTCGGCCGGTTCATCCAGTGGCGGCGGCGCCACGCGGCGATCAACGCGCTGAGCGCACTCGACGACGCCATGCTGAAGGACATCGGCCTGCACCGGAGCCAGATCGTCGACGCCGTTTACCGTGCCGAACGTGGCGGCGTCGCCGGCGGGCGGCCCAATCACGAAGAGGCCGAAGCATCCCAGGTTTCGCCGGAAACCGGTGGCGATCGCGGCCGGAGCGACGACACCGCCTCCCGGCGCGAGGCCGCGTAGGGTCCGCTCGGTTGCCTGGTCGGATGGAGCGGGCGATGGGAATCGAACCCACGTCTAAAGCTTGGGAAGCTTTCGTTCTGCCATTGAACTACGCCCGCTGAATCCCAAAGATTGTATACGGAAACGCCGCCGCCGCAAGCGGACCCGGCCGCCCGAACGCGCTTCCATTGCCGTTCGGGCGTTGACGATTTTGTCATTTGGACGTGAGTCGCGTGGGCGGGTATAGGTAGAGCCGTCGGCGGGGCGTCGGTGGGGCGGCGACCGGCCGTCCGTGCAACCGCCCAGGGACGATGATGGCTGAACCGAACACCGTTCTCCGGACCGACCTCGATCCCGGCAAGTTCCGTGACCCCGACATCACCCTCAAGGGCGAGCGCCGCGCGGTGGTCGCGTTGACCCGGCTGCGCACGCTCTGGTTCAACACCGGGAGCCTGTGCAACATCACCTGCGACAACTGCTTCATGGAGTCGAGCCCGACCAACGACAGCCTTGCCTACCTCACCACGGCCGAGATGCGGGCGTACCTCGACGAGGTGGCCGCCGAGGGGATGCCGGTGGAGGAGATCGGCTTCACCGGCGGCGAGCCGTTCATGAACCGGGACCTCCCCGACATGATCGAGGAGTCGCTGGTGCGCGGGTTCCGGGTCCTTATGCTGACCAATGCCATGAAGCCCATGCACCACCGCAAGGAACGCCTGCTCGCCTTGAAGGCGGTGCACGGGGCGGCGCTGACCCTCCGCGTCTCCGTGGACCACTACACCCCCGAAAAGCACGAGAAGGTGCGCGGACGGGGCACCTGGGGGCCGATGATCGAGGGCCTGCGCTGGCTGGCCGAGAACGGCTTCTCGGTCAACGTCGCCGGGCGCACGGTCTGGGGCGAGACCGACGAGGAGGCGCGGACCGGATACGCGGCGCTGTTCGCCGCCGAGGGCATACCGGTGGACGCAACCAATTTTGCCCAACTGGTGCTCTTCCCCGAGATGGACGCCCGGGTCGACGTTCCCGAGATCACCGTCCATTGCTGGGAAATCCTTGGCGTCGCGCCCGAACAGATGATGTGCGCCACCTCGCGCATGGTCATCAAGCGCCGGGGCGCCGACGGCCCGGTGGTCGTTCCCTGTACGCTGCTACCGTACGATCCCCAGTTCGAGCTGGGCTCGCGGCTTACGGAGTCGCGATCCACGGTGGCGCTGAACCACCCCCATTGCGCCAAGTTCTGTGTCCTTGGCGGCGGTTCGTGCTCGGTGAGCCGACGTCCCCGTCCACCCTGCCCCGAAAAGGCCCTCGGATCGCCCTTCCCCCGCCGCAAAGCGCCATCGTCGCGCCATCTGCGTCCTCCAGCCTTCGTAGCGTAACCCGGTCCCCCCGGTTGCGACGAATTGGAATGAGAGGATCGCGCCGATGCGCTTCACGCCCCCCACTTTCGCCGCCCTGCCATTGGTCGTCCTGGCCGGGTGCGGCGCTACGTTCGATTACGACGGCCTCAGGGACTTCGACGCCCAGGGCAGCGGTTTCGGCACCGCCCTGAGCCGGGAGTACAAGGCCCTCGCCCTCTACGAAGCCGACGAGATGTACGACTGGCCCGATGCCGCCCACTTCGGCGCCAAGGCCCTGGCCGCGGCCCGTGGTCCGGTGGAACCGGAAAGACCGGGCAACTGGCGCCTGCCTTCGGACGCGCTCGGTGCCATCACCGCCGCGCATGCGCGGTTGACCGCGGTGCTCGATGGCGGCGCCCGGACGCGTTTGCCCGACACCGCCGCCGTCGCCCAGGCCCGCTACGACTGCTGGCTCGAGCAACAGGAAGAGAACTGGCAGACCGATCATATCGCGCGATGCCGCGACGCCTTCTTCGCCACGCTGGGGACGCTGGAATCCAACCTCGCCCAGTCCCCGGCCGGAGAAGACCCGTCGCCGGTCACGCCCGCGGCACTCGACGCCGGCGACGCGGAGGCCGCGCCCCGGGCGTTCTCCATGTTCTTCGCCTTCGACAGCGACAGCCTCGATACCGAGGCCCAGGAGATTGTCCGGCGAATCGCCGGCGCAGTCGGCGGCGGAGGTGCCGTGCGCGTGCTCGTCGGCGGCCACGCCGACCGTGCCGGACCACGAGCCTACAACGACTCGCTGTCGTGGCGGCGGGCCGATGCGGTGCGCGCCGCGCTGATCGCCGCCGGCATCGACTCGGATCGCATCGCCATCTGGGCCTATGGAGAAACGCGGCCCCGCATCGCCACCGCCGACGGCATCCGCCATCCCGAAAACCGCCGCGTCGAGATTACCGTCGGCCCCGCACCCGGCACCTGACGGATCTGCCGGGAACGAACGCGTGACGCCTGCGGCCAGACGCACGCTGGACAAATCCGCGCCGACGCATATGTTAGTGGACGATCCGGCGGCCGGTGCCGGCAGCACTTGTTCAGGCGCGGGGCACCCGTGGAGCGGCACTTCGTGTGGGCCTACCACGTCCGCATCGAGAACAACGGCGGCGAGACGGTCATGCTGCTGACCCGGTACTGGGTGATCACCGATTCCGTTGGCAATATCCAGGAAGTCCGCGGCGACGGAGTCGTCGGCGAGCAGCCGGTGCTGGAGCCAGGACAGTCATTCGAATACACCAGCGGCACACCTCTGACGACGCCGTCCGGCATCATGGTCGGCGAGTATCATGCAGGCGGAATCGGGCGAACAGTTCGACGTTGATATCCCGACGTTTTCACTGGACAGCCCCTTCGCGACCACCCAAATCCACTGAGCGGCGACCGCCCGCCGCCTCGACAACCGTCTGTGGCTCCAGCAACCAAGGTGACTCAACCGTGACCGACCGCAATCCCCTGAGCGTCGTCGAAACAGACGCGACATCGGAGCTTTCCGTCGCTTCCGCCCGGCCGAGCCGCGCCGCAGCCGAGGATGCCGTGCGCACCCTCATCCGATGGGCCGGAGACGATCCCGGCCGCGAGGGCTTGAAGGATACGCCCCGGCGGGTGGTCGAGTCCTTTGCCGAGTTCTTCAGCGGCTACGAGGCGGATCCCGAGGAGATCCTGCGGCGGACCTTCGAGGAGACCGACGGCTACGACGAGATGGTGCTGCTGCGGGACATCCGCTTCGAGTCGCATTGTGAGCACCACATGGCGCCGATCATTGGCCGCGCCCACGTCGCCTACCTCCCGCACCGCCGGGTGGTCGGCATCTCGAAGCTGGCGCGGTTGGTCGAGGCCTACGCGCGCCGGCTGCAGATCCAGGAGAAGATGACGGCCCAGATCGCCAACACCATCAGCGACATCCTCGAACCCAAGGGCGTGGCGGTGGTGATCGAGGCGGCGCACCAGTGCATGACCACGCGCGGCGTCCACAAGCCGGGCGTGGTGATGGTCACCAGCCGGATGCTCGGCGCCTTTCGCGAGGACCCGTCGACGCGGCGCGAGTTCCTCGCCATGGTCGGAAATCCGGTGAGCGGCGAAGGCGTCCTCGCCTAGACCTACTCCAACTCGATCGATTGGGCGGGGGGGTCGGAGAGCGTCCCGGCCACCCTCAAGCGGCTTCGATGAGAATCCGGCTCAGGTAGTCGTCAACGGCCGCCGTCAGCTCGCCGATTTGATCGGCGAACAGGTGGTCGGCGCCGGCGACTTCGCGGTAGTCGATCAAGATGTTCTTCTGCGCCGACAGCTTCTGCGCCAGCTTGGCCACGGCGGGGGCCGGAACCAGGTCGTCGTCGCTTCCGTGGATGATCAGGCCCGACGCCGGGCACGGGGCCAGAAACGAGAAGTCGTTGACCCCGGCGGGCGGCGCGACCGAGACGAAGCCGCTGATCTCGGGCCGGCGCATCAAAAGCTGCATGCCGATCCAGGCGCCGAAGGAATAGCCCGCCACCCAGCAGTTCGACGCGTTGGGATTGAAGTTCTGCATCCAGTCCAACGCCGACGCGGCGTCGCTGAGCTCCCCCTGGCCGTTGTCGAACTCGCCCTGCGACCGTCCGACGCCGCGGAAATTGAACCGCAGCACCGAAAAGCCCTTCTGCTGGAACGCCTGAAACAACGTGAAAACGACGCGGTTGTTCATCGTTCCCCCGTGCAGCGGATGGGGATGCAGGATCAGGGCAATGGGCGCACCGGCTTCGCGGGCGTGGTGGTAGCACCCTTCGAGACGCCCCTCGGTGCCGTTGAAGATCACTTCGGGCATGGGTTCGGCGAGGCTCCGGCAACAGACATAGCGCTGGCAACCTAATATCCGACTACGGCACTCGGATATTAGGCCTGAAACCACAAAATTACGGTCGGATAATCTTGACCGGTATAGTCGGACACCCTATATTTCCGGGTGCCTTCGCGGCCCCCAGAGGCCAGCGAAGGTGCGCCGGAAAGACCCTATACAATAGTCTGAGACTGATGGTTTTCAAGAGAATTCAAGAGGATATCGATTCGTTCATGGAGCGCGACCCGGCGGCGCGGTCACGCCTGGAGGTTGCGTTGTGCTATCCGGGCCTGCACGCGCTGATGTTTTACCGCGTCTCCCATGCCCTGTGGAACCGCGAGTGGTACCTTTTGGGGCGCTTTCTCGCCCATATCGGCCGGTTTCTGACCAGCATCGAGATCCATCCGGGCGCCCGGATCGGGCGCCGGCTGTTCATCGACCACGGCCACGGTGTGGTGGTCGGCGAAACCTCCGAGATCGGTGACGACGTCACCCTGTATCAGGGGGTGACGCTCGGCGGCATCGCACCTTCGGTGGACTCGGCCAGCCAGGTCAACGTCAAGCGGCATCCGACCCTCATGGACGGCGCCATCATCGGCTCCGGCGCCCAGGTCCTCGGCCCCATCACCGTCGGCGAAGGCGCGCGGGTCGGCGCCAACGCCGTGGTCAGCAAGGACATTCCGCTGGGGGTCACGGCCATCGGGATCCCAGCCCACGTGGTGATGCCGCGCGACCGCAGCCGTGCCGGCGAGTTCGTCGCCTACGGCACGCCGGCGGAAGGCTGCCCGGACCCGGTCCTGGCGACCATCGAAAGCCTGCGAGGACAGGTCGCGACGCTGGTCGGCAAGGTTTCGGAACTGGAGGAACGCCTCGCCGAGGCGGACCCAGGCCACCTGACCCCGGCGGCCCATGCGCCGGGCGACAACGAGGACAACGCGCGGCCGGCGGTCGCGTCAGGCGGCGAGCACGCCTGACCCGCGGCCTCACGCGACGAGACAGGAGGAACACGGTGAAGCTCAGCACCAAAGGTCGGTACGCCGTAATGGCGATGGCGGATTTGGCCCACCACAGCAAGGGCAAGCCCGTGGCGCTTGCCGAGGTCGCGGAACGGCAGGAGATCTCGCTCTCCTACCTCGAACAGCTGTTTGGCCGGCTGCGGCGGGGCGGGCTGGTGTCCAGCGTCCGGGGTCCCGGTGGCGGCTACCTGCTCGCCCGCAACACCTCGGACATGCGCGTCTCGGACATCATCCTCGCCGTGGACGAGCCGATCAAGGCGACCCGCTGCAAGCCCGGATCGCCCAAGGGCTGTCATCTCCACGAGGGCCGGTGTCTGACGCACGATCTGTGGGAAGAGCTCAGCAACCAGATCTACTTGTATCTCAGCTCGGTCACGTTGGCCGATGTCTGCGAGCGGCGCGTCCTAGGAACCAGCGGCATCATCGCGCACGACAACCGGCCGGAACCTGTCGCGGCGGCGCAGTAGGCCCGATCGACTTGCGGATGCCCCGGCGATGAACGAGATCCTCTATCTCGACCACAACGCGACGACACCGATCCGGCCGGCGTCCGCCGAGGCCATGGTCGAGGCCCTGGGCGTGACCGGAAATCCGTCGTCGGTTCACGGCGACGGCCGGACCGCGCGCCGCGTGGTCGAGGACGCGCGCGACTGCCTCGCCGGGCTGTTCGGTGCCGACGCGGCATCGGTCGTGTTCACCAGCGGCGGCACCGAGGCGAATGCGCTGGCGCTAACCGGCGGGCGGCGGCTTCTCGTTTCCGATGTCGAACACGCCTCCGTGCTCGATGCGCGCGGCGATGCCGAACGCATTCCCGTGGACGGCGACGGCGTCGTCGATGTCGAAGCCCTGGATGAGATGCTGGCCGCCAGCGGCGAACCGGCGGTGGTCTCGGTGATGCTCGCCAACAACGAGACCGGCGTCATCCAGTCCGTGCCCGCGGTCGTCGAGGTGGCGCGCCGGCACGGCGCGCAGGTCCACTGCGACGCCGTGCAGGCGGCGGCCAAGGTCGACGTCGATGTCCGCGACCTCGGCGCCGACGCGGTTTCGCTGTCGGCCCACAAGCTGGGCGGCCCGAAAGGGGTCGGCGCGCTGATCGTCATCGATGACGACCTCGGTGCGCCCATGCTGCGTGGTGGCGGCCAGGAACGGGGTCGCCGGGCCGGAACGGAGAACGTGCCCGGTATCGCGGGCTTCGCCGCGGCAGCCGCGGACGCGGTCGGCGAGATCGGTGCGTTCGCCGGATTGGCGGCGCTGCGCGACGACATGGAAGCGGCGCTCCGCGAACACGTCCCCGGAACGCGGATGTTCGGCGCCGGATCGGAGCGCCTGGCGAACACAAGCTGTTTCGCGTCGCCCGGCATCGCCGCCGAAACCCAGGTCATGGCGCTCGATCTCGCGGGCATCGCAGTCAGCGCCGGTGCGGCCTGTTCGTCCGGAAAGGTCGCGCCGAGTCACGTGTTGCGGGCCATGGGCATCGAAGAGGATACGGCCGACAAGGCAATCCGCGTCAGCCTCGGGCGGACGAATACGGTCGCGGATATCGAGCGTTTTGTCGCGGCGTGGACGGCTCTTCACAGTGAAACGGCGTCCGTCAGGCCCACGGCACTGGTGGCCTGATCGGGACGC
>Ga0209458_1000534_pt1 | contig 12397 bp, 11 predicted proteins | sample WorMetLIZAISLAND_FD_187411 | JGI IMG/M metagenome (GOLD analysis project Ga0209458, IMG submission 187411) | Marine gutless worms symbiont microbial communities from Max Planck institute for Marine Microbiology, Germany - Inanidrilus manae... ...
GGTATAAAGGGTAGCATGTACAAGTGATGAAGACATTTGTTTGCAGAGGTTGCATGAATCCAGTAACTGGTACTGGATGCACAAGTGCAGATGTTGCTGTCAATGCAAATCTGGAGTTAGTGGATAAGTTTTGTCATTTAGGTGACATGTTGAGTGTAAACAGAGATGCTGATGCAGATGTGGAGACCAGAATTCGAATTGGATGGAATAAGTCCAATAAGGATGTATCATTGATAGTGAGAGCCTGAGAGGGAGATTGTACAGCTGTTTTGTGCGAAGTAGTGTGTTGCACAGAAGTGAGACCTGGCCCGTAAGAAAGGAAAATGAGGTGGCACTTCAGCACTAGGAGATGAGAATGGTCAGATGGATGTGTAGCATAAAGCTGCAAGATAGAATTCCAAGTAAAGGGTTGAAATAGACTAGGATTAGATGACATAATCTCAGTACTACAGCAAAACAGGTTGTGATGGTATGGGCATGTGCTGACAATGATTGGGTGAAGAAATGTATGGAGGGTGCCAGGCCAACAGGTTGACCATAGAAAACTTGGAGAGAGATTGTGGAAAAAGAACAGAGAGGATGTCATGGATCATAATAGATGGAGGAAGGAAAAAGGGGTGATTGATGATTACTACAATGACCCCATATGAATTATACTCTCCACCATTTTCTTAATGACAACACCTTACCAGAGATATACAGAAACAAATTTCTTGAAATTTGTGACCACTATAAAGGCTTTTTTCTTTTATACACAGGTGGCTGTAAGATGAAAGACACAGTAGTGGCAGTGGTAGTTTACAGAACTTCAACAAAAACTACCAGACTAGGAAATAAAGCCAGTGTCTTCAGAGCTAAACTTTATGCTATCTCACTCGCAATGGTTTCATCCACTGCAGTAAAGAAAAGAACTTAATTATCTTTCCTGACTCTGTGTCAAGCCTTGAAGCTCTCATTGGATTCAAAGTTGAATCTAATCTTGTGTATAGTATTATTAAAGATTACACACAACTTACAAATAGCGGCAAAACGATTGTACTGTGTTGGATTCCAAGCCACGTGAATATTTAGATTAATGAGAGGGCTGATGCTGCGGCTAAATCGGCTTTTTCTTTACCGATCACAATATGAAACTCCTCGTGAACTTATCTCTCATCTCAAAGTTTTGCCAGGAGGAGTGGCAGGATATATGGGACTGTTTGCTCTGTTTACCCAACTGTTGGCAATGTTACACACTACAAAAGCACATCCTGTTATGATTCAGTACTCATCAATAGACTCAGAATTGGTCATTGTTTTGTAACACACTCATACTTACTCTCTGGTGATGACCGACCAACATGCACTTTTTGTGCTCTTCCACTTACAGTAAAGCATATTTTACTGGAATGTATGAATTTGCATGATATACGTGCAAAATATATTTTCTTTCAAGGATTTTTTCACAGTATTGACAATCAGACTATTATCATTTTATCAAAGAAACCAATTTTTATCATCAACTGTAATGTTTATTATTACAATTTTTATATTAGCTCTAAGTCACTGTCTGTGAGCAGTTCTGACTTTGTGTTGACAGGAAGACCTGGCTGTGTCCGGTGAAATAAAACTGTTTCAGAACGGTCCGAACGACAGCGTATTAGTCGTATTTACAGATGACTACCGAACATACGTTGTGAAACATCTGCATTTTGTTGCTGTCAAGAAAACACTTGTTGGTATGTGCATACGTGATCCTTTATTAATTTGTTGTAAAATTGTGCAGTAATAACTTAATAGTTTAGTTTAGTGCCTTCATTGCTTCGACACTGTTGGTTGGGCGGCAGGAAGGGCATCCATCCTGTAAAAACTGAGTAGTGGGATGCTAGCGTGGTTATCTGTCTGAGGTGAGATGCAGATTTTCATATGGCCCAGCTGATGCCACTGCCACTTACTGTATCTTGCTCCAGTAAATCCAGACTGATTTTACCTTTCTGGTACCGGCTCGGGACAAAGTCCAGGGGTAAAACGGTAGTAGTAGTAGCAGTAGCAGTAGCAGTAGCAGTAGTAGTTTGGTGTAGTTTCGTTTAGTTCAGTTCAGTTTAGTTTAGTTTAGTAGTTTAGTTTAGTAGTTAAGTGATGAAGAATCATTAATTGCTTTGTTGTGGTAAACAGGGTTTGGGTTGTTACTGTTAATAGCGAGAAACAGTGAGCATTTAAGAGCCATTTATGCATGACAGCCTACATGAGCTGGTACCAGAAAGTAGGAACCAAAAACTAGCAGTACACCCTAGTGATATGTTGTCGTGTTGCATATTCTATGGTGCTTGTTACAAACAATTTGCACTTTGTAAGGCCAGTGGTGTTTAGAAACAAAATAATTGGTGAAAGTAATACATGACTTGTGTTAATTCACTTTTTGAATCTGTTCTATTTTACAAGCTAGAGATTCGGCTCCAGCTCTGGCCAGATTTGTATTTATGAATCTGGCTTGCACCAGGTTTAGAAATTGTGAATCCAGTACAGGCCTAATAGATACACATTGCGGTGTGGGTTGGTTGTAGATAAACTGTTGTTGTTGGAGACTCGCAGTGATGATAACTATGCATTCACACGACAACAGATGCACGACGTCGCCAAGCTTACCAACGACGATATCTTGTACGATCGTCCTCTGTTTTATATTTTCTGCTGTTCGCTTTTTTTGTTACAGCATCCATTTAATGGCCTCTTCCAGGACAACCTGGGTAAGCAAGCGGGTACCAGAAAGGCAGAATTATTCTGGATTTTAATGAAGCAAAAGACGATAGGGTGGCAGTGGTATCAGTCGGACCATATGCAGATCGTTTGCACCTCGCTGCAGGCAGATAATCATGCCAGCACCTCATCACTCAGTTTTTACAGGCCAGATGCCCTTCCTGATTCCCAACCAACAGCACCAAAGCATTGAAGGCAACGAAGACCATTCTTGGTGAGAACAGTGCGTTCTGGTCCATAAAAGTAACTGTCTCGTTTATCTGAAGGTTCTGTTTACGGAGACGTTTAAAGACTGTATATTGAACAGGGAGCATGCTGTGGATCATAGTAGATAGAGGAAGCTGATAAAGGATGATTGATGATCAGGTTAGGTGCGAGTGGGTGAATGTTACTTTTGGTACCGGCTTACCTGGGTAGTCATGGATAAAGGGTTGTAAAATGGTTGTTGCTGTTGTTGTTGTTGTTGTTGTTGTTGTTGTTGTTGTTGTTCTGTTTGTGTTACAGCTGTTAATAGCTGGTTCTTCATATGGGGCATCTGTACCATTTCAGTCACGTTTTATTTCAGACAGAAAACGTCCATAGTAAATAGGTAATAATAATAAAAGCAATAAACAGAAATAAAAACGCAGAAGTAAAAACATACACCCATTACATTCCAATACTGATGAGATACTTAACTACAGCATTACTGCTACACGTGATCTGCATACTGTACGAAAGTTCATAGTTATGTGAACCAAAAACTGGAGTGTGGTACTTGTTCTCCGACAAAATTGAATCAAGCCATTTACTGCTCAGATTGACTCATGTGGCTGTATTGATATAATGTATTCACAGGCAGTGGGAACATCACTTACAGTGCTTTGAGGTTGTCTATTAGGTGAAGGATGAGCATCCCGGCCTGTAGAAACCTTTTAATGAATTCCGGAGCTTTACTTTCAGAAGACTCAATGTAACTCAGAGCAGTCTGGAAAACTTGGATAGATCAACTATGCTTGTAAAACAATTCTCATTTTTTTGATTCTCAAATATTTTTATCATTTTTGGGCCATATGCTACCGCCTCTCACTATCTCTTGTTCCAGTAAATCCAGATTGGTTTAACCTTTCTGGTACTGGCTCACCCGGGTAGTCCTGGACAAAGTCCAGAGTATCATAAAGTTGTAGTGTTGTAGTAGTTTTGATTTCCAAAATCGATTATCATTTCTGCAATTTGAACTATGCATTTGTAGTATACGTTAAGCCACGGCAGTAAATAACAGGTGCGTGGCATCCTGTTTCATTAAATGCATGAACATCGGGTCATTCTGCATGGAAACTGCACTGCAGTGTGGATAGGCTGTCAGTGAGCTCCTTTGATCTTAGCCATAGCTGCATTCAGAGCAGCCGTCAGACGAGAGGTTACACGGCCAACAAGATCGCATCTTGCGTTGTTCCAGCCTTCGTGTAAACTGATATTTATTACAGTCACTGGCCCATCATACCTTTCACTCACTGACTTTCAGTCTGCCGTAGATGGGACTGGAGTGAATGTGTCGCATGATCGTTATGTAAACTGGTAAACTCTGTCCAAATCTTGATAGACTAACTTTTCTTTTAGTTACGTGACTGATCATGTGATTGCACGGTAACCGACCTTGATTGATTACATGAAAATGTAAACAAGTGGCTTTAAAATTTTACATTATTTTAACATATGGGACATGTAACTAAAGGTTTAGACTTTCAACCTTTTAGTATATACATGTTATGTATTCGTTCTACATAAAAACAACACAAGTCATATGCATTTTTTACTTGCATGAAGTTATGCATGCCGATAGTGATTGTGGAGCGTGGAAATTCAATAATCAATAAATCAAATTTTTTAATTCAAGAATTGATTTTTATAATGAAATTATGTTAACATTCCTGAGATCAACTAAAATTTAAGGGAGTCTGGGAACAACATGAGTGTGCAGTCCATTGCAGTGCACATTACAGCTGTATCGTGGCCAATGTATAGGTCAGTCTGTTTCAACTGGCAACACCACTTTAGAACTGGAGAATTTTGCTGGAACATGGTTTTTCTGCGGGTGCCCACATGCCGTTGTTGATGACAGCTAGTACATTCACATTAGGTAGTAATTGCTACAGGCTGCAGTTGCAGACTGATGCAAAGATGTCTTGACATGTGCCGAGTTACTGGTTGTATAGACATCTGGTTAAGGCGGGATTGTTGTCAGTGGTCGGCCCTGATACTTGGTCGCTGAGCATTCCAACGCTCAACACATTCACCAAGACGTTCAACATCGGCCGCAATGCTCTGCTCACTGTCATTGCCAAGTGCAAATACTGCGAGATCACGGAGCAGGTCGGTCCACGCTGGGTTTTATTGGGCTAATTTTTGTGAAATGTTTAGTCTGATTCAGTGATTTGATATGTCATTTGTTAGCCTAGGTTACTGTGAAGAGCTTTTCTGAAATGACCAATTTTGTGACAAGGGGAATGAGCTCAAACCTTATCTCAATCAATTAATCAATCGATGTTCTAATGTATGATATTGTGCTGTGGTATTTACCTTTTACTTTGACTACTACTGCTACTACTACTGCTAATACTACTACTACTACTAGTACAACCCTTTTACGGCCCTTTGTTTGGGACTACCCGGGTGAGCCAATACTGGAAGAAGCATTCACCCACTCACACCTATCCTGATCATCAATCATCCTTTATCTGCTTCCTCCATCTACAACAATCCATAGCATCCTCTCCGTTCAATTTACATACCTGACAGTCTTTTTGCACAATCTCTCTCCAAGTCCTCTTTGGTCTACCTGTTGGTCTGGCACCCTCCACTACATGCTTCGTGCATGTGACAATGATTGTGTATATGTGTTTGTGTTGCATAGGAACTTCTTCGGCATAAATTGCCGCGCGTAGCTCGGCTTGGTACACCGTACCACGTGCATGATGTCATTGGTGCCAACCTTGTCGTCTGGTGAGGTTTTTTTCTCAGTCTCTGTCATGTACTAGAGAGCACTTTTGTAACATTGTTGCATTGTTAAATGTTCAAAATATCACTTCCATCATTTGTATATTTCTGTGAATATTTTTTTTAAATTTTCCACTACAAAGACTATTTGCATACTTTTATGCCATTTGTGTAAACTTCATCTGAATCCACAGCTATTCCTGGATGGTAACCCTATTCCAGTTGCAGAGGAAGTAAAATTCCTAGGCATAATTTTCGATAAAAAAACTCTTCTACCTCACCTTCGCTACTTGATAAATAAGTGTACAAAATCTATTAATGTGTTGTGTGCTGTTGCACACATTTCGCTGGGTGCAGACCAGCAAACCATTTTACACTTATACGGATCTCTAATTAGATCAAAAATGGGTTATGGCTGTATTGTCTACAGCTCAGCTCGTGGTTCTTATTTTCTTATTTATACATGCTGGAACCGATACAGAACGAAGCTCTTCGTTTATGCCTTGGTGCTTATAGAACTTCTACATCCTCTAGCCTGTGTGTTCTCACAAATGAACCACCGTTCTATATATGGAGGAAAAAACTATCAATCCAGGTACTCCCTAAAACTATCATCCTGTAAGAATAATCCTACATACAGCACAGTTTTTAATGCTAAGTTTAAAGACACATTTGATCGAAAACCAAATGAAACTCCTCCTTTGGCTATTCAAATCCAACCAGACCTGCAGATATCCTACAATATTCTGATCCTACAATGACCCCGTATTAATTATACTCTCCACCATTCTCTTAAAGACAACGCCTTACCAGAGATATGCAGAAACAAGTTTCTTGAAATTTGTGATCACTATAAAGGCTTTTCTCATTTATACACAGATGGCTCTAAGGTGGAAGACAAGGTAGCAGCAGCAGTACACTGTGAGGCATAAAAAACACACCAAATCTCCTCCTGAATTCATCAGTGAAAGAATTTTGAAAATCGATTAATATTTCGCGAAGTTATGCGCAAAAGAATTTTGGTGTGTTTTTTATGCCTCACAGTGTAGTTTGTAAAACTTTCACAAAAACTACCATACTACCAAATAAAGCCAGTGTCTTCAGAGCTGAACTTTATGCTATCTCACTCGCAATGGTTCTGATATGCCGCAGTGAAGAAAAGAAGTTCATTGTTTTCTCTGACTCTATGTCTAGTCTTGATGCTCTTAGTGGATTCAAAGCTGAATCTGATCTTGTGTATAGTATCATTAAAGATTATACACAACTTACAAATAGTGGCAAAACTATTATCCTGGATTCCAAGTCATGTGAATATTCGTGGTAATGAGAGGGCTGATACTGCTGCCAAATCGGCTCTCTTTTTACCTGTCAGAAATATGAAACATTCACCATGTGAAATCTCTCGTTTTTCAAATTTTTGTCGGAAGGAGTGGTAGGATATATGGTACTGTTGTAAGGGTAATAAACTTCACTAAGTCTACCCTACTGTTGGCAGTGTTACACACAACTGTAGCATGTCCCGTTGTGACTCAGTAGACTCAGAATTGGTCACTGTCATCTAACACACTCATACATACTCTCTGGTGATGACCGACCAACATGCACTTTTTGTGGTCTTCGTCTTACAGTATATTTTACTGGAATGTACGAATCTGCGTGATATACGTGAAAAATATTTCACCATCTCTTCTTTAAAGGAGCTTTTATGCAGTATTGACAGTCAGACTATTATTGATTTTATCAAAGAAACCAGTTTTTGTTAGCAACTGTAATGTTTGTTATTTAAGTTTTTATATTAGCTCTAAGCCTTGGTTTTTTTCCCACCACCTAGCGACTTCCCCGCACCTCTGATTTAATATTTTTTAACTTTGGTGCGTTACCAAAATTTTTACATTACATTTTTTACATTACATTTACACTTTCTTTTTTCAACATTTGTTAGTCGTTATTGTTGTTATTTATTTCATGATTTTACAACTGCAACAACTCCATGGCACTGAATAGCCTATTATGTACTGATGTGCCGTTAAGAAACTGCTCACTCATTCTGTGAATTTTCTGTGCCAGTTATTGGCATTGGAAATCTGCCATGTGTATGCAGGGTGCAATGTTTCTTCCTTCAGCACTCTGTGGGTACTGGGGTTTAAGAATAGTGCTTACTCCACTGGCAGGCTGGAGGTTATATAAGGCAACCAAATGTGGCTCTAGTTATTTTTGTGTTTTTTTTGTGTTACAGTATCTTTATGTTACGGATGAATGTTTGCTTTGCAGTGTGACATATACTTTATTTAGTGCTAAGTTAAGAGATCGGATTGGAAGTTCTTCAGAAGCACCTTCTTCAATTTTTAGTGGATCGTTGTAACTCTACATTAAAGCCTGCTCCATTTATCTGCACATATTCTCTTTCGGGAGCACCAAATGTAATGTCATGCACATTAAGGCCTGTAGACCAACATTGTATTGTTTGATATGACACTGTGGTGACCCCGATTACCTCCGCCGAAGAAGGAGGTATTGTTTTTGGTGCGGTCTATTTGTCTGTCTGTCTGTCTGTCTGTCTGTCTGTCTGTTTGTCTGTCTGTCTGTCTGTCTGTCTGTCTGTCTGTCTGTCTGTCTGTCTGTCTGTCTGTCTGTCTGTCTGTCTGTCTGTCGGATTACTCGAAATACGGATCCTCCGGATCGGCGGAGGTTTGTGCTCTCTGAGCATATCTAGTTAGCAGGGTTAATCACTTGTTGTGGTTCATTTGTCGGCAGTGATCATACGAGTGTTGGCAAGCTACTCCGACTGTCAAAGTCGGCGGCGACACCAACGGCACCGTTGTTGACGCTAAAGCACACAGCGTCAGATGACGATTTTCTATAGGTCCAGATGCTGTCCTGTCTTGTCAGTCAGCAGAGCTAGGATGAGAGATCGCCATTGCCGATTTGTGTTAATTATTACTGTCGCTATTATGTTTCGTGGGTAATTTATCATACTTTATTTTTGTAATTATGGATGTTCTGCAAGAGTCTTAGTTGATATACGAAGTCTTTCATGCAAATGACAGCGTGATATGCACCATACAAGCAGTGCTTCTGACTGTATTATATGTGTATGTAGACTATAGAGTGTGTGTTACTGATATGACTGTGTTATTTGTTTCACTTCTAGTATGAACCATAGATGCGGGAAGCGGCTGCAGCTGTAGCAGGTGCCCCTTCAACTTTGAATGGGGAACAGCAATACCTCTCTAACTTTTGTTTCATTGTTCATAGCCTGTGAAACCTGAAGTATTTCACTGCGTAAATGGCTGTCAATGGTGTACAAATTACTCTCTGAATTAACCAAAGTATATGGATTTTAAAACAAAAAAGTTTTTTTCTGGGTGGGGCCCCAGACCCCCGTCCACCCACTTTTGCCACTTTTTGAGTGACTTGCTCAAGTTAGCACTAACTGGCTCACCCGGGTTGCCAGCAGTGTGCAAAGTAGTACGTTGCATGGAAGTGAGACCTGGCCCGCAAGAAAGGAAAATGAGGTGGCACTTCAGAGGGCAGAGATGAGAATGGTAAGATGGATGTGTGGCATTAAGCTACAAGATAAGAGTTTCAAGTAAAGGGTTGAGAGAGAGACTAGGATTGGATGACATAATCTCAGTACTACAGCAAAACAGGTTGCAATGGTGTGGGTATGTGCTGCAAAAAGAAGACACTAATTGGGTGAAGAAATGTATGGAGTATGAAGTTAAGGGTGACAGGCCAAGAGGTTGAGCAAAGAAAACTTGGAAAGAGATTGTGGAAAAAGACTGTCAGACACATAAATTGAACAAGAGGGATGTCATCGATCATAAAAGATGGAGGAATCATATAAGGGAGGATGTATTACCATGATAGTTGTGAGTGGGTGAATGTTTCTTCTTGTACTGGCTCACCCGGGTTGTCCTGGACAAAGTCCAGAGAGCTGTAAAATGGTTGTAGAAGTGGTAGTCGTAGTTCTGTGTTTGATGGAGTGGGCCACATCCTGAATGACTCTGGAAATGGACCTGTAAAATGAAACTCAAAGTAACAGTAGTAGTAGTACTAGTAGAGATGGGAAGAATGTGTCTAATGTGCTGAACTATCACAACTGAAGACTTGATATGCGGTATTGGTTTCTGTTTTGCTCGTGAAATTCATTACGTTCTGTTTGATTGTCGTCATTTGTCACCATTTCAAAACAGTGTAGTATTTATTTGTTTTCATTTATCATTACACTGTGTTGTTAGGTGATTTTTGGCAGCGCACAACTGTATATTGCCATTGTTTTTAATCTGTTATGGGGGAGTGTTAACGTACTGACCATCGTTTATTCCAGGCATATCGTGTGGAAATTTTACTCCCCCTCCCCTGAAAAAGAATATTCTCTCAAAATGAGATCAGGGTGCAGGCATGCAAAATCACGTGTTACTATGTTTGCCTGAATGATTGGTAGTACCATAGCTGTTAAGAAATTCAGTTGAATGCTAGTGCTAGAGGTCGATATTTCAATGTAGAATGCTCTAAATTCATTTTTGACCAAGGATTTTGCCCTGGACTTCACTATGGAAGATTACGTTGCTCCCTCAGACTCTAATCAGTTTTTCAAAAGTAACCCAAAAGTCGAGTTGAGTAGAATAAACACTGTGTACAAATTAGTTCTTTTAGTGTTGCGCTGCTGGATTTTCGCTTAAGACTTTTCACATACACAAGTGTTAACTTTCACTCCATCATGACTTTCACTGTTACATTATACTTGCTGGCAGTTTTATGTTGCCTTCTGCCCTCCTTCAACTTCAACATGAATATTCCAGCAGGACCTTATTCAGGCATTGATGCTGACCAGATAGAGATCAACTGAGTGGTCAGTGTTGATTTTGAAGCCTCTCTTTGAATGAAGGGACTGTCTTGTCTTAATCAAGGTGATTCCAACAATCTGTAACAGTTCTGGGGAGTAAGGAGTATTTTAGAGCATCCATTTATGTGAAAATTGTCATGAAGTTTAGACTGTTACTAGCTCTGGTCTTTCAGTGTGTTGAGCCTATTGATAGAATGACAGGAAGTGTATCTGGCCTGCTATAATCGTGCTGAAATCATCTCATGGGTTTGATTTTAGGACCAGACCATGCCTAACCTGGAATTGCTGTCGAAAAGAATGCAGCTTAAACAAAAACTCACTTTTTATTGTCATTTGTAAAAGCATAACCAGTGTGTGGTACATTACAAAGATTTGTATGAGCTGTCAAATTTTACAGTTTGATTTTGTCATTTTCTGCATCGGTTCTTTGTGTATGATACACGTCACTTGCTCAAGTTAGCACTAAAACGTGTGATTTTGAAAATATTTAACTACAAAATGTACAGCTGTGAACACCTTTTCATTGTTGGCAATACTGTCAATTCACTGCTAATATATGCACACTGTGACACAGTTAAAATTATGTAGTTTTGATAGAGATAATGTCACATATTATTCTGTTTTAATGATTAATGTATCTACGTGTAGGGCAGAGTTGTAGACAGATGCATAATTACGGATATGGAACTTATAAGTTTTCTGTGATTTAAGTGTTTGATAGCATTTGCATTTGGCACTGTGTTGGTGATAATTCACAGCTTGTGTTAAGCTCAGATGCACATTGCATGGTTATTGCTGCAATGCCTTTGCCTTGATGAATGCATATTGCTATCTGAATGTGAGCTTCAGTTTTATCCTAACTGTATTCCCGTTGTAAGGTACGTTAAAAAATGTAAAGTCCTTCCAGAGCCATGTGGGCACATAGGACGATGCTCATCTCCTTTTCTGTAGCCCTCAGCCAGACACCAGCTTATGCTGTGATACCATGGATATGGGGCTAGTGCATCGCGCTGTGCCTGTTTACGTCCAGCTTTTGCCAGTACCAAGTTATACTGCTTGGTGACTGAGGCATGTGGGTGTGAACAACTTGCCCATGGTGGTAAGGTGAAGGCAAATATTTTAACATCTACAACAGCGGCTGCGTATGTAATCTTGTCACAGAATCTTTACAAATGCAAGTACAAAACTAATTTGTAACATGCTGATGATGTGGCACATACATCAGATCACACAGTTTCAGTTGGCATTGAGATATTTTATGACAAGAGTAAAAAACATGTTTTTTTGTATGATTAAAAGTACGTAACATATGCTAAGAAAACTTACTGCAACCTGCTAAATCTGCATGACCGAACAGTAACAGAGTTCATGAAAGAACTAAAACATAGTGACAGATTAGCACTAGTGATCTGTTCTGGTTAATAGTCCAGTAACTCCTAGTCCTGATGTTTTTTTGCTCAACGATGTACTGACTAAGGTTGCATCTATGATTCTTGTGGGTTCTCCACTTCCAAACATCCTTATAGTTTTTCTGAAAGACCCCCAAATAGACCAGGTCACTGAGTGGTGTTTGGACAGTAAGTGTTAATGATTACTTTTGTTGCACCATATGTTGGTTGTAAGTTGCCTATTCTTCACTGTGTACACACACACACACAACCGTTTTACGGCTCTGTGGAATTTGTCCGGGAAAACCCGGGTGAGCCGGTACCAGAAGAACATTCACCCACTACTCTCACGTAGTCATCAATCATCCCTATCAGCTTTCTCCATCTAGCACGATCCATGGCATCCTCCCTATTCAATCCACGTGCTCTACAGTCTTTTTCCACAATC
>Ga0209458_1000535_pt1 | contig 12394 bp, 8 predicted proteins | sample WorMetLIZAISLAND_FD_187411 | JGI IMG/M metagenome (GOLD analysis project Ga0209458, IMG submission 187411) | Marine gutless worms symbiont microbial communities from Max Planck institute for Marine Microbiology, Germany - Inanidrilus manae... ...
ACAAAAAGCGTATTCCGGTTCACGGCTCGTCTCCTGTGTTTGAGGCTCGGCACCGGCCCATCCGGCGCAATCCTCGGAATACACACCGCGAGACGAGCCACCTACTCAAACGAACATTGGGTCCTTCTGCATGTAGCCCAGGCTGTCGTGCATCCAGCCCATGTTCCATTTGTAGCCGAACCCCAAACCGCCGAGGTGTGTGGGCCGCGAGACCATCGGCCACGACGTCGATTCCTCGGCCATGGTCGTGGTGTCCGGGTGGTGCTCGAAGACCAGCTCGTTGACCCGCTTGAGGAAGTCGATCGCCTCGAGGTTCTCGTTGCCGCCGTACTGGTTGGGGATCCACTCGCCTTCTTTGCGGCTGTAATTGAGGTAGAGCATGGACGCCACGGCATCCACGCGCAGCCCGTCGATGTGGTACTCGTCGAGCCAGAACAGCGCGTTGTTGATCAGGTAATTGCTGACCTCGTAGCGGCCGTAATTGTAGATCATCGTCCCCCAGTCCTGGTACTTGCCCTGGCGGGGGTCGGCGTGCTCATAGAGGGCGGAGCCATCGAACCAGCCGAGGCCGTGCTCGTCGGTGGGAAAGTGACCCGGCACCCAGTCGGCGATGACGCCGATGCCAGCCTGGTGGCAACGGTCGACGAAGTTGCGGAACTCGTCGGGACGGCCGAAGCGGCTCGACGGCGCGAACAGGCCAAGGGGCTGGTAGCCCCATGAGCCGTCGAAGGGATGCTCCGAGATCGGCAGCAGCTCGACGTGGGTGAACCCGAGATCGGCCACATAGGGAATCAACGTGTCGGCCAACTCGGCGTAGGTTAGGTATCGCCTGTCGCCGTCGTCGGGCCGGCGCCACGAGCCGAGATGCACCTCGTAGATGGAGACCGGCGCGTCGCGGGCGACGGCCGCGCTCCGGTTCTCCATCCACGCGTCGTCGGCCCAGATTTGGTCAGGTCGTAGACGATGGCGGCGGTGCCCGGCGCCTGTTCGCAGAACACCGCGAACGGGTCCTGCTTCAGCGGCAGCACATCCCCGTTCTTGGCGCGGATTTCGAACTTGTAGAGCTCGCCCTCGCCGATCCCCGGAATAAAAATCTCCCAGACACCACACTGGTCGCGGAACCGCATCGGATGGCGGCGCCCGTCCCAGGTGTTGAAATCGCCGACGACGCTGACGCGCGCCGCGTTGGGCGCCCAGACGGCGAACCCGACACCGTCGACGCCTTCCATCCGCATCGGTTCGGCGCCCAGCACCGGCGGAAATCGGTACGGGTCCTCGATCTCGCTCTCGCCGTCCGCCGTGGTGATCCTCAGCCGGTACGGAAAACGCCCGCGCGAGCCGTCGACGGGCCCCGCGAAGATGCCGCCCTCGTGGACCTCAGGTAACTCGGCGACGGCCTTGCCCGTGGCGGTGTCGACGACATGGACGGTCTCGGCATGCGGCAGGTAGGCGCGGATGGCGACCCACCCCTTGCCGCTCTCGTGCATGCCCAGAAACGAGAACGGATCGCCGTGGCTGGCCGCCAGGATCATCTCCGCGTATTTCTTGAATTGCTGGGGCAGCATCAGCGGGGTGTCCTCGTGTTCCTACGATATCGTCGTCTGGTTACGAACCGGCCAGGATACGGCGAATGCCGTCGACCGGAATGCGTAACCAGTCGGGACGGTTCGCCGCCTCGTAGCAGATCTCGTAGAGGGCCTTCTCCAACTGGAAGAGGTCGAGCAATCGCTGGAAAGTGCGATCATCCGCCGGCACCGACGGGCAGTCGCCGACGGCCGTTCGGTACCCCTCGATGAACCGGGAGACGGCGGCCGACCGCCACGCCTCGATCGCCGCCTGCGGGTCGTGCCCTGATTCGACGCTCGGAGCGGGATGCTCGAACAACGCCGTGGATGCCGCATAGTCGAAGGACCGGACCATGCCGGCGACATCCCGCAGCGGGCACTGCTTGGCTCGGCGCTGCTCCATCGACTTCACCGGCTCGCCCTCGAAGTCGAGGACGTAGAAGTCGTTCTTGACGACGACCACTTGGCCGAGGTGCAGGTCGCCGTGCAGACGCGTCTTTTTGACATCGAGCTTCGACGGCACGGATTTTTCGATCAGATCGTCGATCTTGGACCATCGGTCGAGGAGCCCACCGACCGCTTCGGCAACATCGTCGGCGAGCTGGCCGGCGTCCTGCGCGCGCCGCAGTGCCGCGCCGGCGGATCGGGCTTCGTGTCGAACCTGATCCGTCCATGCCGCGATGTCCTCCGACGAGGCCGGATCCGGCCGGAACGCTGGGTCGTCGACATCGAGCGCGAAGGCGCGGTGGAGCTCGGCGATGCGCTCGCCGAGGATCGCCGACATCTGCAGATAGCCTTCGAGGTGCTCCATCTCGACCGGCACGTCGGGCGGGATGAGGTCAAGTTCGTCGAGGTAGCGGTCCAGGTAGTCGAGGGTGAAAGACCAGCCATCGCCCTGGTTGCGAACGAATCCCTGGAGCACCGCCAGCGCCGTCGGCGTACCAGCGTCGTCGACCAGTTCGACCGAGCCGAGCATCGGCGGTGTGTTGGCGTAGCCGGCCACGTCGGTCAGGAATCGGCCGATCTCGACCTCAGGATGGATGCCGGTTTCCAGCCGCCGCAACGCCTTCATCACGGCAACATCACCCACCCTCATGGACGTATTGCTTTGCTCGCGTCCGAGTCGTTCGATCACCACGTCGTCGGAAAGGTCGAGCTCGGCGAACGCATTGGTGTGCCTAAACACCACGGCGCCGCCGGACGCGGTGCCGATCTCCAGTTCGCCCCGGATCGCCGCCAGTGCGGCCGCGATAAACGGCGCGTCGGCCAGCGCATCGTGGAGGACGCCGATGCGGTTCTGCATGCGAACGCGGGCCAGCGCGTACGGCTGCAGCTGCGCCAGTGGATCGGTCGTCGCCGTCTCCCACGTCACCGCCAGGGGCAGATTGTATCGCTGCTCAGCGCCGTCTTCGGTCTCGGTCGCGAGGCACGTGATCAGGAAGCCGGTGCCTTGGTCCGTCAACACGGTCTCGTCGACGATGGCGACGTCACGGACGGCGCTGCCCTTGGCCGCGAACCACCGTTGATTGGGAAGGAACTCGGGAAGGATCTTCTGTGTCAGCGTATCCAGGTTGCCGCCGGAAACCACGCTTTCCCAGCCATGAGGCATGACCAGCGTACGAAGGTCGGGAAGCGGCGTAACGTAGGGCTCATGCCATTGAGGTGCCTCCGCCTCCTCGGCCAGCAGGAACCAATAGAAACCGTAGCCCGGCAGGATGATGAAATATGGAAGCTCGCCGACCGGCGGGAAAGCGCTACGGCCTATGAGTTCGATCGGCACCCGGCCGCTGTAGGACGAAAGGTCCAACTCGGCCGCCTGCGGGGCGCGGGACAGGTTGGCGACGCACAGCACGGTCTCGTGTTCGTGGGATTTCAGGTAGGCGAGCACCTTGCGGTTGCCTGGGTAGAGGAAGGTCAGGCTGCCGCGCCCGAAAGGCACGTGGCCCTTTCGCACGGCGATCAGTCGTTTCATCCAGTTCAACAGCGACGTGGACCGCCGGAGCTGACTTTCCACGTTGACCGCTTCGTAACCGTAGATCGAATCCATGATCGGCGGCAGGTACAGCCGCTCGGGGTCGGCGCGCGAGAACCCGGCGTTGCGATCCGGCGACCACTGCATCGGCGTGCGCACGCCGTTTCGGTCGCCGAGGAAGATGTTGTCGCCCATTCCGATCTCGTCGCCGTAGTAGACGATCGGCGTGCCCGGCATCGACATCAGCAGGCTGTTGAGCAGTTTGATCTTGCCCGTGTCCCGTTCGAGCAGCGGCGCCAAGCGGCGGCGGATGCCCATATTGATTCGGGCCCGCGGCTCGGCGGCGTAGAACTGCCACAGGTAGTCACGCTCGCGGTCGGTGACCATTTCCAGGGTCAGCTCGTCGTGATTGCGCAGGAATACCGCCCACTGGCAGTTCTCGGGGATGTCTGGCGTCTGGCGCATGATGTCGGTGATCGGGTGGCGGTCTTCCTGGGCCAGGGCCATGTACATCCTGGGCATCAGCGGGAAATGGAAGGCCATGTGGCATTCGTCGCCGTCGCCGAAATAGGGACGCACATCCTCGGGCCACTGGTTGGCCTCGCCGAGGAACATCCGGTCGCCGTAGTGGCTGTCGAGCCACCCTCGCAGCCTTTTGATGACGTCGTGGGTCTCGGGCAGGTTTTCGTTGTTGGTCCCCTCGCGTTCGCAAAGGTAGGGAACGGCATCGAGCCTCAGGCCATCGACTCCGCAGTCGAGCCAGAACTTCATGACCCGGGTGACCTCGTCGAACACCCGCGGGTTGTCGAAGTTGAGGTCGGGCTGGTGCGAGAAGAACCGGTGCCAGTAGTACGCCTTGGCCATCGGATCCCAGGACCAGTTCGAGACCTCGGTGTCGCAGAAGATGATCCGCGTCCCCTGGTATTTCTGATCGGTGTCGCTCCACACGTAGAAGTCCCGCCACTTGGAGCCGGGCTTGGCGGCTCGGGCGCGCTGGAACCATTCGTGCTGGTCGGACGTGTGGTTGATGACCAGCTCGGTGATCACCTTGAGCCCGCGCTTGTGGGCCATGCGGACGAAGGCGCGGAAGTCGCGCATGGTGCCATAAGCGTCATGCACGTTGCGATAGTCGGCGATGTCGTAACCGTCGTCGCGCAGCGGCGATGGATAGAACGGCAACAGCCAGATGGCGGTGACGCCGAGATCCACGAGATAGTCCAGCTTCTCGGTCAGGCCGGCGAAATCGCCGATGCCGTCTCCGGTCGAGTCGTAGAACGCCTTGACGTGAAGCTGATAGACGATGGCGTCCTTGTACCAGAGCGGGTCGCCCGCAGACATCGCCCTCTCCTCAGTAGCACGGCGAACGGAAATCGACTCCCTGCCACGGCGTCACGCGGAAGATCGCCGCCGGGTTCTCCTCTGGATTGAGGCGGACGAAATGGCGTGCGCCTCGCCACAGATGGCGGCCCCCGTGCAACAGTTCCTCGGCGGAATAGGTATCCGTCTCCTCGAGGCCCATCTCCTCGAGCGGAAACTCCAGCCGCGCCTCGTGGGTCTCGAATGGGTCGAGGTTGACGGCGACGAACATCATGCTGTCCTTCTCGGGTGTCATCTTGCCGTAGAATAAAACGTTATCGTCGTCCGCCAGGTAGAACCGCAGGTTGTCCAGCTCGTGGAGCGCCGGGTTCTCGCGGCGGATGCGGTTCACCGTCGTGACGTAGTCCTTGATGTTGCCGCGCCGATTCCAGTCCCAGACCTTGTAGTCGTACTTCTCCGAGTTCAGGTACTCCTCGGTCCCCTCGACGGCCTCGTTCTCGCACAGCTCGAAGCCGTTGTAGATCCCGTAGACGCTGCTCAGCGTCGCCGCGAGGACGAGGCGGATCATGAACGCCGGCCGCCCGCCCCGCTGGAGGAACCCCGGCAGGATATCGGGCGTATTGGCGAAGAAATTGGGACGCAGGTATTCCTTGACCTCGGTCTGGGTCAATTCCTCAAGGTACTCGGTCAGCTCCGGCTTGAAATCGCGCCAGGTGAAGTAGGTGTAGGACTGGGTGTAGCCGATCTTGGCCAGCATCTTCAGCATCGGCGGGCGGGTGAAGGCCTCGGCGAGGAAGATCACGTCGGGATGATCCTTACGGACTTCGCGGATCAGCCACTCCCAGAACGCCACCGGCTTGGTGTGGGGGTTGTCGACACGGAAGATCTTGACCCCGTGGTCAATCCAGAACAGCACCACCGACAGCAGTTCCTGCCACAGCTCCTCCTGGTGGGGTCCGTAGAAGTTGACGTTGACGATGTCCTGGTACTTCTTCGGCGGGTTCTCCGCGTACTTGATGGTGCCGTCCGGCCGGAAGATGAACCACTCGGGATGCTCGGTGATCCACGGATGGTCCGGGGCGCATTGGATGGCGAAGTCGAGGGCCACCTCTATGCCGTAGGCGTGGCAGGCCTCGACGAAGTTGTCGAAGTCGTCGAGCGTGCCGAGTTCGGGATTGATCGCCGTGTGGCCGCCCTCCTTGGAGCCGATGGCATAGGGGCTGCCGGGGTCCTTGGGCCCCGCCTTCAACGTGTTGTTGGGGCCTTTGCGGTGCTTCCGCCCGATCGGATGGATGGGCACGAAGTAGATGACGTCGAAGCCCATGGCCCTGATCTCGGGCAGGCGCAACTCGCAGTCGGCGAAAGTGCCGGGCTTGCCGGGAACGGTACCCTGCGATCGATGGAACATCTCGTACCACGCCGCATAGCGGGCGGCGACGCGATCGACGAAGACCTCCAGCACCCGCGGGTACCGAGCCGCCGCGCCCTCGCGATCGGCGCACCGTCTCATCAGGTCGATGGTGGAGCGGGCCTGAAGCAGCGCGTAGCGCTCCTCGTCGTCCTCCGCCGCGTCGAGAGCGCGGACCACGCGTTCGAGATTCTTCCCGTCGGCGGCCTGGGCACGGTCAAGGGCGGCGTCGATGAGCGCCCGGCCTTCGATCAGTTCCAGCGAGACGTCCTGGCCGGCATCGCTCTTCTTGGCGATCTCGCTGCCCCACGAGCCATAGACGTCGGGCCACGCCTCGATGGTGTATTCGTAGACCGCGTTCTCCGGGAGCTCGAAGCTGCCCCGCCAGAGGTCGAGTCCCGGATTGATCGCCTCCATGGGCGTCTCGTCCCACGCATCGGCGCCAGCCCTGCGGTACTTGACGACGGCCGAGATCTGGTTGTGGCCTTCGAGAAAGATCGTCGCCTCGACCTCAAGAACGTCGCCCACCTCGCGCTTGACCTGATAGCAGCCGCCGTCGAGTTCGGGCCGCACCCGTTCGATGACGACACGGCTGGCCGAGACAATCCCGGCGTCGAGGACGCCCTGATCCGCCGTAGGTTTTCTCTTGCTCATCTTCCTGCCCGCCCCGACATCCAATGACCCTGGAATTCTGACCGAAATCCCCACGGAGATCGGCCCTACATGTTCATCCGGTGGCCGAGGCCGCCGCTCCGTTCTCCCCGACGAAAACCCGGATTTCGCCCGGCGGCAGGGTGACCACGTCACCGGCCGCGAGCGGCTTCTTGCGGGCCTTCCGCCCCGGCGTCACCTCGCGCCCGTCCGCCGGATCGATCTCCAGCCCCTCCAGACGGGCGGTGGTCGCCAGCGACAGGCTGGCGTTCAGCACCGTCAGCGCCCAGCGCGAACCATCACTGGTGCGCCGGGTCAGACAGACGAACAGGCCGTCGCCCAGATTCTCGTACGTCTGCGGACCTTCTTCGTTGAACACCGGCTCGGACGCCTTCAGCGCGTTCACCTCGGTGATGTAGGACACCAGGTCGAAGGTCGGATTCTCCCAGTCGGCAGGCCGGGTGCGGACGACATTGAGCTTGCGTTGGAAACCGAATTCGAAGCCGACCGGCATCAGAATGCCGGTGGCGAACACGGCAGCGAACAGGTAGGCCTGCTTGTAGCCCCGTTCGACGGCGATCCTGTCCGAGATGCCGTCGGCAGCGAACTCGGCGCCGAGGCGGACCGTATCATGGGTTTCGGGGAACGACACCGACGGCGCCACGACGCGGAACCGCTCATACTGGTCCAGCAGCCAGGATTCTCTGAAGTCCCACCATTTCGCGCTGTTGTAGAGATAGTCGAACCCGGTCCCGGCCATGTCATCGACCTCCTCGAGGCGGGCCCCCAGATTTTCTGCGACAAAGACCGCATCGGGCCGGACTTCGCGCGCCGCATCGATGATCGGCGCCCAGACGTCGTTCGGCACCTTGTAGGCGGCGTCGCAACGGAACCCACGGATGCCGAGGGCGGCGAAGTGGCGCACCAGTCCTTGGAAGTAGGTGACGATGGCGTCGCGTTCGGGCCGCTCTGTGAAGTCGATGGCAGCGAGGTCGGCCCACACCGTCTTCTTGCGCGCATCGGCGGGATCGATGGCCCCCGGCGAGACTAGCGAGCCGTCGTCTTCGTGTTCGAACCAGTCGGGATGGGCGTCGACGAGCAGCGAGTCCTTGCTGGTGTGGTTGACCACCAGGTCCATCATCACCGAGATGCCCTTTTCAGCCGCGGTGGCGGTGAAGTCGGCGATCTGTTTCCCCGGCGCCTGGCCCGAGCCGTTGTCGAACAGCGGATTGAGGACGTAGAAATCCTTGACCGCGTACAGGCTCCCCGAGAATCCGGGATAGTGGAACGGGTTGATGTAGAGCCAGTCGAACCCCATCGCCGCGACGCGGTCGAGATGGCCGTACCAATCCCCGATGGACCCAGCCAGAGACGGAAAAAGATTATAGATTCTAGCGCCTTGCGCGTTCTTGCTCACGGATGACTTCTCCCTCGCGTGGTGGCCGGCCGGTTTCCGCTCCGGCCAGCCGTTTGTTGTTGTCGGCCGTCCAGCAGCGACTCATACAGCCCCAGGGTCTGCCGCGCGATACTCTGCCAGCTGAACTGCTCGACAACGCGTTTGCGGCCATTCTCTCCCATTGCCCGGGAGAGTTCGGCGTCTTTGCCCAGCCGGTTGATCGCTGCGGCCATATCGCGCGAAAAACCCTCGGGGTCCGTCGAATCGTGCGGCAGTTCGGGGGACAGCCTGGCATCGACCAGGAACCCGGTTTCACCGTCGACGACCACCTCCGGAATGCCGCCAACGGCGCTGGCGACCACCGGCGTGCCGCAGGCCATGGCTTCGAGGTTGATGATTCCGAAGGACTCGTAGATGGAGGGGCAGCAGAATACCGCCGCGTGGGAATAGAGCGCCACCGTCGATTCCCGGCTGATCATCTCTGGAATCCAGACGATGCCCGGGCGCCGGGCGCGCAGTTCGTCGACCATCCCCTCCAGTTCTTGCTGAAGCTTCTGGGTGTCCGATTCGCCGGCGCACAGCACGACCTGGATGTCCGGGTCGATGTCGTCGATGGCCTTGAGCAGATAATAGAGGCCCTTCTGGCGGGTCATGCGGCCGACGAACAGGATGAAGGGCCGGTCAGGGTCGATGCTGTGGCGGGCGAGGACCTCGGGGCGACTGACCGGATGATACTCGTCGGTGTCGATTCCGTTGGGGATGACCGGCACCTTTTCGATATCCAAGCCGAACAGCCCAAGGACGTCCTCCTGGGTGCTCTTCGACACCGCGACGACGGCGTCGGCGTTTTCCAGGCAGGTCCGCTCGATCCAGGTGGAGAGATCATAGCCGGTCCCGATTTGCTCCCTCTTCCAGGGCCTTAGGGGTTCGAGTGAATGTACCGTCAGAACAAACGGGACCTGATAGAGGATCTTCGCCAGCAAGCCTCCGAACTGCGTGTACCAAGTGTGGCAATGGACAATGTCGGTCTCCATGCCCTGGCCGTTGAAGGCGAGGCAGGTCGCCAGGGCGCGCAGCGGCGAAACCAGCGGCACCGGACAGCCGGCGAACTGCGAGGCCTCGATCTTGGTGCCCCGCACCGTGAGCTTTCCATCGACGAAGGCCTGGTCGTGGAAGCTGCGGACCTCGACCGAGGTCAGCTTGGCCAGTTCACGTGACAGGTATTCGACGTGGACTCCCGCGCCGCCGTAGATGTGAGGGGGAAATTCATTGGTCATCAACAGGACGCGCATCGGCATGCTCCGGCGGGCGGTCGGATCGGCGGGGGGCGGCGTTGGCCGTGCTTTCTACCGCATGGCGAGGATTCGTCAATGGCAATCGACCCCGGAAAAGGGCACCCGAGGTCGGCATTCGAGGGGCTACGCCGCCAGCCGAAACGAAAAGGGCCGGCCGCGGTGACCCGCGCCGGCCCCGGTCTCGAAGTCCGCAGGAGTCAGCCGTCAGCGGTCTCGCTTTCGGGCAGCATCGCCGTCTCGGCACCGAGCGCCGAGATCAGCGTGCCCATGGTCGCCAGCACCCGGTATTCGGCGATGCGGTGCTGGATCTCGGCGTTGACGACGCTGATCCGGGCCTGGAAGAGCTCGTTCTCCACGTCGAGCACGTCGAGCAGCGATCGGCGCCCAAGCTCGAACTGCTGGCGATAGGCGGAGACCACCTGGGCGGCGGCCGCAGCCCGATCGCGCAGCAGCGGCACCGTGTCACGGGCGGTCACCATGTCGGCGTGATCGACCCGGACCTGTTCCTCGACCAGGCGCGCCAGCTCCGCCTGACGCTGCAAGGCCCGGCTTTCCAGCGCCACGGCGCGCCGCGCCCGCGCGATGTCCCGCCCGCCCCGATAGAGGTTGTAGCGCAGCACCACGAGGGCCTGCCCGTTCATGTCGGAGCCGCGCACGCCGCCGAGGTTGTCGCCGCCCGTGCCCCGGAACTCAAGGTCGACGGTCGGCATGAGCGGTGAGCGCGCGGCCTGCTTGTTATACTGGCTGGCGTCGGCCTCGGAGCGCGCGGTCAGCAACGCCGGATTGTTGTCGAGCGCCGTGGGCACAGCCTCATCCACCGACGCCGGCAAGGCATCGACCGGCCGCGCCGGCATCTCCAGGGTGTCCGGCATCGTGCCGACCGCCTCGAAGTAGTCGCTCTCGGCGACCCGCAGGGCGCCGCGCAGTTCGGTCAGCCGAGAACGTGCGAGGGCGAGGCGGCTTTCGGCCTGGTTGAGGTCGGCGGCATCGCTGTTGCCCGCGTCGAGCCGCAGCTTGACGTCGTCGCGCACCTCGACGTGCGCCGTCACGTTGCGCTCGGCGAGCCCGACGATGGTCCGGCTGCGCACCACCTCCATGTAGGCCTCGGCGCTGCGCAGGGCGATCGCCTCCTTCCGGTCGCGGACCGTGTGGTCCGCCGCCGTCACCCGGCGCCGCGCGGCTTCGGTCTCATTGGGCGTGCGAAACCCGTTGAACAGGTTCTGGCGCACGGTGAGCGAACCGAGGTTGCGCCACTGATTGACCCCGTCGTCCTTCGCGCCCGAGACGGCGCTGGCACGGGCGCGGGTCGTCGGATCATCGGTGTATTCCCAGCCGCTTTCACCGCTGACGTCGACGGACGGCAGGAACTCGGCCCTCGCGTCGGCGACGTCCTCCACGGTGGCCCGGCGTCCGGCCTCGGCCCCCCGCACCACGGGATGGGTCGAAACGGCGATCGCGACGGCTTGGTCGATGGTCGTGGGCTCGGCCGCGTGGGCGGTCCCGCCGGCCGGTGACGTGGCACTGCTCAGGCCAAGCACGACGGCGAACACAGCCGCGCACATCCCGGCAGTGTCCGGGATGCGCACCGGATAGCCCCCCCGAACGGAGGCACGACTTGGGGTCTTGGCACGCACGGCAACCTCTCAGATAAAAAGAAATTAACGATGGCCAAATTTAAATACTTATCTGCCTTGATGAAGTTAAAATTAATATATGATGATAAAATACTTTGTATTATTAGAGTAAAAAGTATAAAATTTTAATAAAAACTCACACGCACCCGCGCGCCCGCCACACCGCGTGTTCCATTCGTCGCTTGACACGGCGCCGTGGGTCGCCCGATCAATGGTTTTGGCATGCATCATCGCGGTACGGAGGGTCTTTGAGCGCGCGTCGGGGCCAGAAACGCCAATCGGGCGGCCGCGGACGGCCGGCGCCCGTGTCGGTGCAGAAGCTGTTTCAACGAGCGGTGGACCACCACCACGGCGCGGGCCGGCTGGCCGAAGCCGCCGTGCTCTACACGCAGGTCCTGACGCTCGAACCTCGCCACGCATCATCGTGGACCAATCTGGGAATCGCCTTGCGGACCCGCGGCGCGTTCGAAGGTGCCGTAGCCTGTGCTACCGCCGGGCCCTCGAACTGAATCCGGACGACCCCGGCATCCTCGGCAACCTCGGCAACGTGCTCAAGGACCTCGGCCGCCTCGAGGAAGGGCTGGCCGCTCATCGCCGGGCCGCCGCGGCTCGGCCAAACGACCATTCGACCCGGTACAATTACGGCATCGCCCTCAAGCAGGCCGCCGACCTCGAGGGAGCGGTGGCCGAGTTCGAAACCGCGCACCGCCTCAAACCGGAGGCTTCCGGCCCCCCTTGGGACCGGGCGCTGGCGCTGTTGCAGCTCGGGCGCTTCGAGGAAGGCTGGGAGGCCTACGAATTGCGGTGAAACCTGCCCGATCACCCGCCCTGCCCCTATCCGTTTCCTCAGTGGCGAGGCGAGCCGTTTCAGGGACGGACCCTGCTCGTCCATCCCGAACAGGGCTTCGGTGATGCGATCATCGCCTGCCGCTTCCTGCCGCAGGTCAAGGCCCGGGGCGGCACCGTCATGCTGGAATGCAAGCCCGAGCTGCGCCGGCTGCTGTCGGCGCTCGACGGCGTCGATTGTCTGGTGCCGCCCGGCAAGCCGCCCGAGGGCGTCGATCTCCATTGTCCGGTGATGAGCCTCGCCGGCATTTTCGACACGACCCTAGAAACGCTGCCGCCGGCGCAGCTCGGGCTTGCATTCCAGCATGAC
>Ga0209458_1000536_pt1 | contig 12372 bp, 6 predicted proteins | sample WorMetLIZAISLAND_FD_187411 | JGI IMG/M metagenome (GOLD analysis project Ga0209458, IMG submission 187411) | Marine gutless worms symbiont microbial communities from Max Planck institute for Marine Microbiology, Germany - Inanidrilus manae... ...
TTAGTGCGCGAAGCGCATCATAGTTGAAACTATGGACTTTAAGTCCCTTCACTTTCAGTCCGTGGCTTGTCCACGGATGAGGACTTTAGTCCTCCAGACTATGGACTTTCAGTCCATAGTGGTTGATTCGTCCCAAGCTCGTGAATGCTGATTTTATCGAGACGATTCACGATGTAGCTTGAACAAACCGCCCCTCACTCCGGCAAATCCGATCTCCCCATCAGCCACTCGTCCACGGCGCGGGCGCACTGGCGACCTTCGCGGATGGCCCAGACGACCAGGGATTGGCCGCGACGCATATCGCCGGCGGCGAATACGCCGGGGATGGAAGTGTGATAGGCATCGGGGCCTTCGGTGGGGCCTTTGACATTGCCGCGTCCGTCCAGTTCGACGCCCAGATCTTCAAGCATACCCGCCCGGACCGGGTGCAGAAAACCCATGGCTAGGGCTACCAGATCGGCGTCCAGAGTGAACTCGGAGCCTGGGATCTCGGTCATCTGCCAGTGTCCGGTGTCGTCTTTGGTCCAGTCCAGCTTGACACATTCGATGGCCTTGACCTTGCCGTTGCCGACAAATGCCTTGGTGGCGACCGACCACCTGCGTTCACAGCCTTCTTCCTGGGAACTGGAGGTGCGCAGCCTGTTGGGCCAGTCGGGCCAGGTCAGTCCCTTGTCTTCCTGTTCCGGGGGCCGGGGCAGGATTTCGAGTTGGGTGACGGATTTGGCGCCGTGGCGGTTGGCGGTGCCGATGCAGTCCGAGCCGGTGTCACCGCCGCCGATGACAACGACCTGCTTGCCTTCGGCGCTGATGAATTCGGCATCCGGGACATGGACGCCCTGGACACGCTTGCTGTTGGAGCGCAGAAAATCCATGGCGAAGTGCACGCCTTTCAGATCTCGGCCCGGCACCGGCAGATCCCGAGGTTGCTCGGCACCGCCGGCGAGTACGACCGCATCATAGCCCTCGACCAGCTTACGGATCGGGAGGTCGACGCCGACGTGCACATTGGTGTGAAACTCCACGCCTTCGGCGCGCATCTGGGCCATGCGCCGGTCGATGAGCTGCTTGTCGAGCTTGAAATCCGGAATGCCATAGCGTAGCAGTCCGCCGATGCGGTCCTGGCGCTCGAAGAGCTTGACGGAATGGCCGGCGCGGGCGAGTTGCTGCGCCGCCGCCAGGCCGGTGGGTCCGGAGCCGACGATGGCGACGCGCTTGCGGGTCTTCTTCTTGGGGATTTGGGGTTGGATCCAATCTTGTTCCCAGGCCTTGTCGATGATGGCACACTCGATGGTTTTGATGGTGACGGGGGCGTCGTGCAGGTTCAGGGTGCAGGCGGCCTCGCAGGGGGCGGGGCAGATGCGCCCGGTGAATTCCGGGAAGTTGTTGGTGGAATGCAGCACCTCGATGGCCGCCTGCCAATCGTCCCGATACACTAAGTCGTTCCAGTCCGGGATCAGGTTATCTACCGGGCAGCCTTCATGGCAGTAGGGGATGCCGCAGTCCATGCAGCGCGCACCCTGGATGCTCACATCCGCGTCGGAGAGCGGGACCAGAAACTCGCGGTAATGGACGACGCGATCGGCGGCGGGCTGATAGCCTCGATCCAGCCGCTCGTACTCCATGAATCCGGTGGGCTTACCCATGTTCAATCTCCCAACGAGGCTTCGCCTCAGACCGACGAGGCGTGATCATCGCTATATCGCTATCGAAAGCGGGACAGTGGTCGTGATCGTGGTCGTAATCGTAATCGGAGACGCAAGGCAAAGCGGGCACGAAAAACCTGATGCCTACGGGTTTCGACCCGGCACCTGGCCGGGACCTATGAAAACCACGAACTGCGAAAGCATTCTGTCTCTCCTACGGCGGCTTCGATCACGACCACGATTACGACAACGAGAGGGGTTAGACGTTTGCGAAATTTGACTCATTTGCACAAAATCTGGTCATTCAAGGAATCCTAACGAGGCTTCGGTTCAGACCGACGAGCCTCAATGCTCCTCGAACACGGCCTCTACCCTGGACACATCCAGAATGCGATCAGTCCAGCGATCGAGTTGTTCCAGGATAGCCATATCGAGGCGCTTGCGGGTTGCTTCGTCGAGGGGACCGAAGCGTTTGACAAGAAGGCGTTCTAGGCCCTCGATCTTCCCTTCCAGCCTGCCTTGTTCCAGACCTTGTTGCATCCCTCTCTGAGTGGCCAATCGTTCAACGCTGGTGACATAGGGCATTTCGGTTTCTCCTTCGATGGTTTCTATAGCTTGCCAGAGCCGTTGTTCAAGTGCATCCGGCAGACGCATCATCCAGTCAATGATGGCGAAAAGGTCGAGTATGTGCTGCCTGTCCCAGCCTTGTCGGTACAGCGAACGCACGAGGTCGAGTTTGGCCCGATAGCGGGCCTGGGGGTCGTGCTTGGTCTGGACGGGTGCGCAGATGCGCTGCGGTAACGAGGGCAAAGGGGTTGGGGTTCGCTGCGAGTAATTCGGCGTGGTCCGCATAGTCGATGAGTTTGACGACGGGAAATTCCAGGGTATGGCAACAGCCCAGGACCTCGAAACCATAAGAATCGGGTCGCCACCCTGCATCCTCATCGGCCAGCACGGCGAGGCTGGCGATGGGACGGGCGTAACGGTCGAAGAGCCGGTAGTTGTAGGTGAACATGCGCTTGGCGAAGTCGCTGTCGCGTCGCCCCTGGACCTCGATGAGGATGTAGATCCAACGTGGTTCGCCATCCTTGAGGGTGACTTGGACCAGGGTATCGGCAAGGCGTTTGCCGAGTTCCGCGTCGCGCACCACCTGGCGCAACTCAGTATTCTTGAATTCATGGTCTTGTGCCCAATCGATTTGGGTGTACGCTTCGGGGAAATAGAAGGCCATGAACTCAGGAAAAGCGTGTTCGAGCACCTCTTTCAAGGGGCTGTCGTAGGCATCGCTGTTACTCTGATGGTCGGTCATGGGATCTCAGGTGGTGTAAACGACTAACGATGCTCTGCCTCGGACTGATGAGCCGTGAATTTTTTACGCGGTGCACAAACTCGACTCATTGGTAAAGATGCGGGTCACTCAAGGCTCCTATCTGAACGCTCATCGCCATATTCCAATAGGACAGGATTAACAGGATTAACAGGATTAACAGGATTAACAGGATTTTTTCTTGTTGCCCTGAACTTTCGCCGCACGGTTACACGTTGCCCAAACGTCCACAATCCATGACAAGCCTTCTTTTTTGCCGCAAATCAACCACTATGGACTGAAAGTCCATAGTCTGGAGGACTAAAGTCCTCATCCGTGGACAAGCCACGGACTGAAAGTGAAGGGACTTAAAGTCCATAGTTTCAACTATGATGCGCTTCGCGCACTAAAGTTATTGAAGCAATGAACGCAAATCGGTCGCAATCGACTCGCTATCATTGATGATGTTTGATCTATTTGCGTCCATTTGCGTCCATTTGCGTCCATTTGCGTTGATTTGCGGCTAAATCTTCCCTGAGAATTCTGCGCGTTCAATGTTAGCGGTCGTTGAGAGCATCCGTACTGGTGACTGCCGCGCGGGAAGCCGCGGCGGCCGGCGGTGTTGGGCCTGGATCTCGGTCAGGGCGCGGCGGTAATCTACGGGCATGACCTTGACGAACCGGGGCAGATAGGCCGTCCAGTCGTCCAGGATGCGCTTGGCCACTTGGCTGCCGGTGTAGTGCAGGTGGTTGGTGATGAGCTGGCGCAGGCGGACGGCATCGAAGCGGGTCATGTCGTGGCTCACGTCCACCCGGCCCATGGTCTCCAGATCGCCGCTCTGGTGGAGGATTTCTAAGGCATTGTCCTCGGCGACGACGGGTTCGATCTCCACCATGGCCAGGTTGCAGCGCTGCTCGAAGCCCCCTTCTTCGTCGAGCACATAGGCGATGCCACCGGACATGCCGGCGGCGAAGTTGCGTCCGGTGGGCCCCAGGCAGACCATGACACCGCCGGTCATGTACTCGCAGCCGTGATCGCCTACGCCTTCGATCACCGCGCTGGCGCCCGAGTTGCGGACGCAGAAGCGTTCGCCGGCCACGCCGCGGAAGTAGCATTCGCCGGCGATGGCGCCGTAGAGCACCGTGTTGCCGACGATGATGTTGTCTTCGGCCCGGGCCGCCATGCCGGACTCGCGGGGGGGATAGACCACCAGGCGGCCGCCGGACAGGCCCTTGCCCACATAGTCGTTGGCCTCGCCTTCCAGCTCGATGGTGACGCCCTTGGCGACCCAGGCGCCCCAGGACTGACCGCCGACGCCCTTGGCCTTGATGTAGATGGCGTCGTCCGGCAGTCCGGCCAAGCCGTAGCGTTCGGCCACCCGTCCCGAGAGCATGGTGCCGACGGTGCGGTGGTAGTTCTTGATCGGGAGCTCGATGCGCACCGGCTCGCGGCGCTCCAGGGCCGGCTCGGCCTGGCGAATGAGTTCATGGTCCAGGGCCTTATCCAGGCCGTGGTCCTGTGGCTCGCAATTGTAGCGGGCGACATCCGAAGGCACCTGCGGCCTGGTCAGGAGCCTGGTGAAATCCAGGCCCTTGGCCTTCCAGTGGTCGATAGCGCGGCGCATCGCCAAGCGGTCCGTCTGTCCGATCATGTCATCGACCTTGGCAAAGCCCAGCCTGGCCATGATTTGGCGCACTTCCTCGGCCACGAAGAAGAAGTAGTTGACCACATGTTCCGGCTTGCCGGCGAACTTCTTTCTCAGCTCCGGGTCTTGGGTCGCCAACCCCACCGGGCAGGTGTTGAGGTGGCACTTGCGCATCATGAGGCAGCCCGACACGATCAGGGGGGCGGTGGAAAAACCGATCTCGTCGGCGCCGAGCAGCAGGGCGATGGCCACGTCGCGGCCGGTGCGCATACCGCCGTCGACCTGGACCGCGATGCGTCCGCGCAGGCGGTTCAGGACCAGGGTCTGGTGGGTCTCGGCCAGGCCGATCTCCCAGGGCGAGCCGGCGTGCTTGATGGAGGTCAGGGGCGAGGCGCCGGTGCCGCCGTCGTAGCCCGAGATGGTCACATGGTCGGCGTGGGCCTTGGAGACCCCGGCGGCCACTGTGCCCACGCCGACCTCGGACACCAGCTTGACCGAGATACGGGCCTTGGGGTTGGCATTCTTCAGATCATGAATGAGCTGGGCCAAGTCTTCGATGGAGTAGATATCGTGGTGCGGCGGCGGCGAGATCAGGCCCACGCCGGGAGTAGAGTGGCGCACCCGGGCGATCTGCCGGTTGACCTTGTGGCCGGGGAGCTGACCGCCCTCCCCCGGCTTGGCGCCCTGGGCGATCTTGATCTGGATGTCGTCGGAGTTGGCCAGGTACTCGATGGTCACCCCGAAGCGCCCGGAGGCCACCTGCTTGATCGCGGAGCGCTCCGGGTTGCGGGAGCCGTCCGGGAGCGGGTTGAAGCGCTCCGGCTCTTCTCCCCCTTCGCCGGTATTGGACTTGCCGCCAAGCCGGTTCATGGCCTTGGCCAGGGTCGAGTGGGCCTCGTAGGAAATGGACCCGAAGGACATGGCCCCGGTGGCGAAGCGCTTGACGATCTCGGTGGCAGGCTCGACCGCTTCCAGGGGGAGGGGCCGGTCCGCCCACTTGAAGTCCATGAGCCCGCGGAAGGTCATCAGCTGTTCGCTCTGCGCGTTGACCAGCCGGGAGTATTCTTCATAGGTCTCGGCCTTGTTGGCGCGGGTGGCGTGCTGGAGCTTGGCGATGGTGTGGGGCGTCCAGACGTGGTCCTCGCCGCGCAGGCGGAAGGCGTAGTCCCCGCCCACGTCCAGGTGGCGGCGGTAGATGTGCGCGTCGCCATAGCCGGCCTGGTGCCAGCGGACCGCCTCCTGGGCGATCTGGTCGAGGCCGACCCCTTCCACCTGGGTCTGGGTGCCGGTGAAGTAAGCGTCCACGAAGGGGGTGGCAAGCCCCACCGCGTCGAAGATCTGGGCCCCGCAATAGGACTGATAGGTGGAGATCCCCATCTTCGACATCACCTTGAGCAGACCCTTGCCCACGGCCTTGATGTAGCGTTGTTGGGCTTCCTTGAAGTCGAGCCGCTCCGGCAGCCGCAGCAGCAGCGCCTCGATGGTATCGAAGGCCAGATAGGGATTGATGGCCTCGGCCCCATAGCCGGCCAGGGCCGCGAAGTGGTGGACTTCCAGGGCCGCGCCCGTCTCCACCACCAAACCTGAACTCGTCCGCAGGCCCCGCCGGATCAGGTGGTGATGCACGGCGGAAGTTGCCAGCAGGGCCGGGATGGCGATGTAGTCCCGGTTCATGTGGCGGTCGGAGAGGATCAGGATGTTCTGGTCTTGGCGTACCGCCTCCTCCGCATCCTGGCACAGCCGCTGCAGGGCCGGTGCCATGCCGGCGACGCCCTGCTCGGTCGGGTAGGTCATGTCCAGGGTGCGGGTGCGGAAGGCGCCGCCGGTGTTGTCCTCGATGTGGCGGACCCGTTCCAGGTCCTCATTGGTCAGGACCGGCTGCTTGACCTCCAGGCGCATGTGCCGGCCGGCCTCGGTCAATCCCAGTAGGTTGGGTCGCGGGCCGATCAGGGACACCAGAGACATCACCAGCTCCTCGCGGATCGGGTCGATGGCCGGGTTGGTCACCTGGGCGAAGTTCTGCTTGAAGTAGGTCGAGAGGTGCTTGGCGCGGTTGGAGAGCACCGCGGGCGGGTTGTCGGCCCCCATGGAGCCCACCGCCTCCTGGCCCGTCAGGACCATGGGGGTAAGCAGGAACTTGATGTCCTCCTGGCTGTAGCCGAAGGCCTGCTGGGCATGCAGCAGGGTCTCCCCATCCGGGGCCATGGGGGCCACGTCCGTGGGCAGGGTATCCAGGGCAATCTGGGTCTTGTGCAGCCATTGCCGGTAGGGCTGGGAGCCGGCCAGCTGGGCCTTGAGCTCCGCATCGTCGATGATGCGGCCCTGCTCCAGGTCGATGAGAAACATCTTGCCCGGCTGCAGGCGCCACTTCTTGACGATCTTGTCTTCGGGGATATCCAGCACCCCCATCTCGGAGGCCATGACCACCAGATCGTCGTTGGTGACCAGATAGCGGGCCGGGCGCAGGCCGTTGCGGTCCAGGGTGGCGCCGATCTGGCGACCGTCCGTAAAGGCCACCGCCGCGGGGCCGTCCCAGGGCTCCATCAGGGCCGCATGATACTCGTAGAAGGCGCGGCGCTGCTCATCCATCAGGTCATTGCCAGCCCAGGCCTCGGGGATCAGGAGCATCATGGCGTGGGCCAGGGAATAACCACCCATCACCAGGAGTTCCAGGGCATTGTCGAAGCAGGCCGAATCGGATTGGCCCTCGGCGATCAGGGGCCAGATCCGGTCCAGGTCGTGCCCTAAGACCTCGGACTTCATGGTATGCCGACGCGCCGCCATCCAGTTGACGTTGCCGCGCAGGGTATTGATCTCCCCGTTGTGGCAGATCATGCGGAAGGGCTGGGCCAGGTCCCAGGTGGGGAAGGTGTTGGTCGAGAAGCGCTGGTGCACCAGGGCCAGGGCGGACGCGAAGCGCTCGTCCTGCAGATCCAGGTAAAAGCGCCCCACCTGGTCGGCCAGCAGCATCCCCTTGTAGGTAATGGTGCGCGAAGACAGGGAGGTCACGTAATAGGCGGTCTTGTCGATACCGGCCCGGCGGATCTCATTGCTCAGGCCCTTGCGGGTGGTAAAGAGCCGGCGCTCGAAGCCGTCCTGGTCCGGGCAGTCGGCGGGACGGCCGACGAAGACCTGGCGGATGCAGGGCTCCGTGGGGCGCACGCTCTCGCCCAGGTCGCTGTTGTCCACCGGGACGTCGCGCCAACCTAGGAGCCGATAGCCGCCCGCAGTCAGATGACGGTCGACCAAGGTCTCCATCTCATGACGCCGATCCGCGGCCTGGGGCAGAAAGACATGGCCGACGCCGTACTGGCCGGCGGGCGGCAACTCGAAATCCACGACGGCGCGGAAGAAGGCGTCCGGAAGCTGGATCAGGATGCCGGCCCCGTCACCCGCCCTGGGGTCGGCGCCTACTGCACCACGATGGGTCAGGCGTTGCAGGATCTCCAGGCCCTGCCGGATGATCGTGTGGCTTTTATAGTTCTTAATGTTGCAGACGAAGCCGACGCCGCAGGCATCATGCTCGCGGGCAGGGTCGTAGAGTCCCTGCGCTGCAGGGAAGGCACGAAGGCTCATCGCTAATCTCGCTGGTACTTAGAGTGTGTCAACATTTGTCTGGGCGACATTCTTTTATTATCCGCAGATTACGCGGATTTTCGCAGAAGGCACCGATCTTCGCCCTTCGACCCCCTCTCCCCAAGCCCCCTCACTGCGCTCGGGGCAGGCTCTCTCCCGGCGGGAGAGGGGCCTTTGCGACACCCTCCTGGAGAAAGAGGGGTTGGGGAGTGGATGTTTCAAATGGTCCGGTGACCTGACCCGAATTTCCCGACGCCGGAAATCAGATCGTAGGGTGGACTGTGCCCACCAATACAATACTGCACCTTCCCCAGTGGGCACAGCCCACCCTACGGGTACGGTCAGCGCGGAAAAGAGCCACAATCGAGACCCTGAACGATAAATATCAACAGCCCCTGGTTTTTGATGCCCGCTGATTGTGCCGCGGGCCGGTGCTTATTTAAGGCGATTTCTGTCAAATAACAGACCAGCCTGCTTGTCTTTGCGTCCGTCTTTTGTGTCGCGACAACAGTTACATCGCACAACGATGCGCCTGTTGTCGCTCCTTGAAGACGAACGAATATCCGACGCATCCTGGTCTATCATTTTCCGGCAATCGCCTAAACCCCGGGTAGTAGCTAAATTCTAAGTGGTGAAATCTGTCCGCCCCGACCTCGTCATTCCGGCTAGGGAGTGCCGGAATCCAGTGCTAGGGATGGCAAAAACAGTGAGGGTTCGAATCATTAGGTCGCACAACCATGTCACCTTAAACTCAACCACTACCAAACCCCGGTTGTCTCCGGTAATCACAGGGCTTCCGAGACCCGTCAAGGCGCTGCTCCCCGCGGACCGACACCACCCCGAGGGCGGGGTTTCCCGTCGCTGAAGATGAAGGGGGCATTGCCATACCCGGCTTCGGTGCCGGCGCACCGAACTTCTAAAGCTATCAAACAAGCAGGCGGCGTGCCAATGGCGGTTACTCATCAACCACGAAAGACACGAAAAACACGAACGAAGAGGTAGCTGGCCTTTTTCGTGAAGTTTCGTGCCGTTCGTGGTTCAGTTCGCAGGTTGGGCACACTCGTTGGCCTGCGGTTGTTGGCTGCGGAGCAGTCCAGGCAAGTTTTGAGTATGGGAAAATACATATTTAATCCGTAGATTACACAGATTAGCGCAGATTTTTTTAATCAATCTGCGAAATCTGTGGATTAAAAAAGGATCCTTATCTGCCTGCCTTGCGGACGAGGGTGTTGGGCACATGCCATCCTGTATAAGCATCAGGAACGATTTGCGTCGGAGGCGGTGAGTCTGCGGGTTCGGTGACAGCCGCTAATAGGACAAGATTAACAGGATGGGCAGGATTAACAGGATTTGTTTTAAGTTTTTGTTTCAGTAAAAAATAATCCTGTTAATCCTGAAAATCCTGTACCATTGGCGGCTATCGCTAGGGGGCGTTCCCAATCAATAAATTATCCAAGGATAACAACCCGTTATGAACGACCCGCCGACAATCATGTGCCTCGACAGCGCCGGCAAGCCGGCGTCTACGGTTGACTACGCGGTAGGCGCGGGCTTGCCCGCGCTTTTCCAGCCTGATTGTTACGATGATTTGGCTCAATTGAGAACGCCCCCTAGTGTCAGGGGGCAGAAACAGAGAGACTCCGAGCCTCAACGCCGAGGTTCGGAAGCGCAACGTCGCGGCTCGGAGGTGCAACCTTGAGGATCGGAAGTGCAATGTTGCGGTTCGGAAGTCTCGTAGGCGCGGGCTTGCCCGCGCTTCAGGGCGTCGGGCCAAATCGCAAGCGCGGGCAAGCCCGCGCCTGACGATCTGCGCCGGCAAACCGGCGCCTACAATTCATTGGAAATCAGTCCTGACGCTCCAGCGTCACCCAGCCTGGCCCCGGAGCGACCAAAATGGCGTTCCCTGTCCCCTGATAATTACCCCCTGACAACCGTGCTAGCATGATCCATCCGATTCCAACGGTCGTGCATACTGTCGGAGATAGGGGAAATGTCCGGTAGCTGGAACAAAGAACGCCGGTTGCGCGAAGAAAAACGCCGATCGCTCGAGAGAAGGATGTCCTCGACAAGCTCGCGGTCCTGCGCGAGGCAGCGGAGGATGCCGCACGTCATGTGCACAGGCTCTATTTCACCTTTCTCCTGTCCGCTTTCTACGTGGCAGTCGGTGTCTTCTCGACCCACGATGAACAGCTCCTAAAGGAGACCGAAGTCATCGTCTTTTCGATCGGTGGCGAACAGCTCCTGCAGGAGACCGGCGCCCGCCTGCCCCTGCTCGGGTTTTATCTCTTCATCCCCTGGTTGGTGCTGCTCTTCCACGCCCATCCCCTTAACCAGTTCTTCCTCCTGTCATGCAAGCTGTTCGAGTTCAACCGGGCCCTCGGGTCGCTGCCGCCGGAGCAGGAACACACCCAGCGGGGGCTGTCCTTTCCACTGATCTTCAGCTATGTGATTATCGGCACCCACCATTCCAGGCCGATCCGCTGGATGTTCAGGACGGCGGTTATCGTCACCATCCTGGTAATTCCCGTTGCCCTGCTACTAACCATCCAATGGAAATTCCTACCCTATCACAACACGTGGATCACCTTCGATCATCAGGTGGTGCTCAGCCTCGATCTGCTGCTGCTGTGGTTCTTCTGGCCGCGCCTGTCCTCCCGCTCCGGGCATTGGCACCTGCACCGGCGCTGGCCCATGTGGGGGAACTTGGTGCTCACCTTCCTGCTGCTCCTCGGTATCTGGAATCTGTTGGTCCCACCCGGTGGCGGCATTGTCGGCATCGAACGCTGGATCGGATACCAGTCGTGGCTGGACAGGATCCATCGGAATCTGGATCTGCCCGAACGGACCCTGATGCGTAAGGACCCTCCGGCCAATCTCTTGTTTAAGGCCCGTGGGGATGCTGAAAAGGAGAAGTGGGTCCGGGAGGAAGCCGGCGAGGCGTTGGATCTGAGCGGCAGAGATCTGCGCTATGCCGATCTCTCCAAAAGCAAGCTTTGGGACGCAGACCTCCGAGGCGCACAGTTACAGCATGCGATTCTCGAGGAGACGCAGCTCCAAGGCGCAGATATGCGTCCGATTGATCGAGCCGGTGTGAGCAGACGCACAGACCTCCGGCATGCACAGCTCCAGGGCGCAAACCTCAAGGACACGAAGCTCCAGGAGGCGCAGCTGCAGATCGCGGATCTCCGGTTGGCGCGGCTGCAGGGCGCGAATCTTTTCGGGGCGCAGCTGCGGGGCGCAAATCTCTGGCGGGCGCAGCTGCAGGGCGCGGATCTCCGAGAGGCGGCAGTCTATGGAACCAGGTTCCAGGATACGGAGCTGTCACTCGCCGATCTGCGGGGCCTGCACTCATTACCCATCGGATGGGAAGGACAGCGGTTGGGCTAGTGGGAACCCTTCTCAGAGATCGAGGTACTGGAAGCTAGGCTGGAGAAAGAAGGGGAACACTGGTCCGAGGAGGGGCGTGAACGGATCAAGCGAGCCATCGATCGGTTCTGGTCCATCGTCTTCGATCTGCCCTTGGAACCGACGGTAATCTCGCCGCTCCAGGGATTCGATGTGATACACGATTGGCAGGGCCTGTTTGCGGCTTGGCCGCCACCGCCGGATGCGGCCGAGTTCAAGCAGGCGCGCGCAGACTATCGTGCCGAGCTCGCCTGCAACGACCGCTACCTCGCCAAAAGCCTGCAGCAGCAGGCTGAAGGTGATCTGATATTCGGGATCGAACCTGATCCGGTATTGAAAGAGGCACTCCGGGCCAAGGCCGAGTCCGGGGATTGTCCGGTTCTGGCCGAGATACTTAAAGAAGACCAGTGATTCGTCGACAATCGGTCGGCGACTGCCCGGTTCTAGGGGCGGTTGACATTATCCTAGTGCCAACCGCTAATAGGACAAGATTAACAGGATTTTCAGGATTAACAAGATTTGTTTTAAGCGGTTGTTTTAATAAAAAATAATCCTGTTAATCCTGTACTATTGTCAGGGATCTATTCCGCCTCGCGTTTATCCTTACCATCAAAGGCCGGTGAAAACACCGTAAAAGCCACGCTGGCGACGGGATCCGTGTTTTCGGCCCAATCAACCACTATGGACTGAAAGTCCATAGTCTGGAGGACTAAAGTCCTCATCCGTGGACAAGCCACGGACTGAAAGTGAAGGGACTTAAAGTCCATAGTTTCAACTATGATGCGCTTCGCGCACTA
>Ga0209458_1000537_pt1 | contig 12370 bp, 12 predicted proteins | sample WorMetLIZAISLAND_FD_187411 | JGI IMG/M metagenome (GOLD analysis project Ga0209458, IMG submission 187411) | Marine gutless worms symbiont microbial communities from Max Planck institute for Marine Microbiology, Germany - Inanidrilus manae... ...
GTCGAAATCGATGCCTTTCATGGCGGCCGTCACGCGGAGGTCCCAGTGACGATAGTCGGAGCTCTCCTCTTCGCTTTCCGGCAAGTCTTCCGGCGGGGTGAAACGGAAACCGAGGCGTGTCCCCGTCGGTGCCGGACTCACCGAGGGCCGGCCTTCCTGGTCCCACAATACGTCATGGTGCTTCGTCCGGTGCTTACCGCTTCCCGAGTAATAGGTGCGGATGCAGGCGAGCGTGAGTACGAAAGTCTGTCCGGCATCGTAGGGATGGTTGATATCGATGTTCCCCCCGACATCGCCGCCGAGCGATCCGGGGAAGGGATCCAGTGTCAGTATCGATCGCCCGAACCGGCGCCATTCGAGGGTCGCCCAAAAAGCCCAGCCGAGGAGTCCGATGGCAGCCAAGGGGAAAACCAAGGCAATCCAGGCCCAGCGGTTTCCGGCTGCGATCTCTCCCGGCGCCTGGATGAGGACGACGAGGCCGGCCACACCGAACGCGGCAGCCAAGAACCAGGATTTCCGCAAGCGGTTCAGCGCCAGCGAGGGGATGCGATTTTCTCGCCAGGACTCGTTCGTCAGCCAGGGCTGTGCCATGGTTTCGGCCATCGCCTATTGTGGCGCTGGGCGCTAAGCCCGGTAAGTGATGGCGATCACCTAAACGCTTTTTAAACGCGGTTGCGTGGTTTCCCGCGGCGGTTCCAGGTCCTTTTCAGGACCCTCGTCGTCGAACTGCAACTCGTCGATCCGTTCGCCCCGTTTTGTCACCTTGTCGGCCGAGATGCGGATTTCGCGCAAGTCCTCCTCGACCTGGCCGAAATGGCGCTGCAGGTTGCCGGCCCGTTTGTCGAGGCGACTGACGTCCTCGAGCATGCGCTGGACCTCGGTCTGGATGACACCGGCCTGCTCGCGCATTCGGGCATCCTTGAGGACAGCGCGCACCGTGTTCAGCGTCGCCATAAGAGTAGTCGGCGAGACGATCCACACCCGGCGCCGGTAGGAGTCCTCGACGACGTTGATGAAATTGGCGTGCAGTTCCGCATAGACCGCTTCCGAGGGCAGGAACATCAGCGCCGACTCGGCAGTCTCGCCTGGGACGATATAGCGCTCTTGGATATCGCGGACATGCTTGCCGACGGCTGCGGCGAACTCGCGTCCGGCGCAGATGCGGGCATCGCCGTCTTCCGCGTCGCGCAGCATCTGGAAACTCTCCAGCGGGAATTTGGAATCGATGGCGATCGGTCCCGGCGGGTTGGGCAGTTTGAGCAGGCAATCGACACGCCGGTTGTTGGCCAGGCCCGCCTGGAATTCGTAGGCCGAGGGCGGCAGGGCGACGGTAACGATGTCCTGCATCTGGATCTCGCCGAAGGCGCCGCGGGCCTGCTTGTTCGACAAGATATCCTGAAGCCCGACCATTTGCTCCGACAACAGCGTGATGTTGCGTTGCGCCGCATCGATGACGGCGAGCCGTTCGTGCAGGGTCTTGAGGTCGCGTCCGGTGCGCTCTGATTGCTGATGCAGGCCGTCGCCCAGGCGCTTGCCCATGCTGTCGAGGCGCTGATTCACATCGGCGTGGCTCTGCTGCAGGCGCCCCGAGATGTCGCCCTGACTGGCCGTCAACCGTTCCGCCGTCTCGGCCAGGCGCTGCAATTCCCGTTGCATGGTATCGCGTTCGCGCCGGCGTTCCTCGCGATCGCGGCGCCCGGACAGCACGATCATGATGACGGCGGCGAGCAGAACGGCGGCGGCAAAGGCCAAGATCAGTTCGAGGTTGTGTCCAGGGAAGTTCGCCATAATCCAGCCATCAGGTTACCACAAACGGCGGCTAGACCTTGCCCGACATGAAGATCGAACGCAAACTCAGCTGCCGAGAATCGAGGACCGCCTCATGAGGAAAGCACCTTTGCTAATCGTCGCTGTCGCCGCGTTATCCGTCGTCAACCCGCGGGCCGGCCTGGCGGCGGCGGGAGAAACCAGTCTGGGCCACGATGTCGCCATCACCCTGTACGGCAACGGCTTGGCCCTTATCGCGGAAAAGCGGGATTTAAAATTAAGTCGTGGTTTCAATGAGTTGTTTCTGAAATACGTAAGTCCCTCTGTCGATACAGAGAGTTTTCGTATGACCGCGGGCGGCGGTTTTCGGGTCACAGATTCAACCTTCCTGCCGGCCAACCTGACGCAACGCGATCTGCTTGAAGCGCACCTCGGCCAGGTCATCGAAATTTCCCGCCGGGGTCCGAAGACCGATAGCCTGTCGATCGTGCCGGCAGAAGTCCTGGCCGTCGAACCGGAACTGATCGTGCGAATCGAAGGGCGAATCGAAGCCAATCCGCGCGGCCGATTCTCCTTTCCGTCAATCCCCGACCACCTCCGTTCCGATCCCGTCATGCGGGTGCGTAGTGAGATTGAACAGGGCGGTACGGCCACCGCCCGGGTTCAATACCTGACCGGCGGCATGTCTTGGCGTGCCGAACATGTGGCCGAACTCGATGAGGCTATGACGGTCCTCGATCTCGAAACCCGGGCTGGCATCAGCAATGCGTCTGGGATCGATTTTCCGAAAGCGCGACTGGCCCTGGTTGCCGGGGACGTCAACCGAACCCAGGTGCCGCGGCCGTTCGAGCGGAAGACAGCTCGTGGCTTGCAGATGACGATGGCCGCCGACGCCGCGCCAGAGGCCGCCCCGACCCGCGAGGCCGTCGCTGGGTACCACCTCTATCGGCTTCCCGGTGTGAAAGCGCTCACGGACGGCGAAACGACGCGATACGCCCTGTTGTCCCGGCCGGCCATTCCAGTCGTTCGCGAACTGGTCAGCATCGGCCATCCCAATGCCTTTGCCCCCCCGCGGAAGGCACGTCCCGACCACCCGTCGATCCGTCTGAAATTGACCAACGATGCGGACGGCGGTGAACCGGTTCCCGGCGGCCGCATCCGCCTCTACGGCAAGGACAAGAACGGCGATGCCCTGTTCCTCGGCGAGGACCGGTTGCCGGACCTGCCCGCCGGCGGCGAGGCGACGGTGACCGCGGGCCGCGCCTTCGACGTCACGGTCAAGCGCCAACGGACGGATGTCCTTCGCCAGGGATTGGGCCGCAACACCGTCGAAATGGCCTACCGGATCGAAGTTAAGAACGGTTCCCAGAAGAAAGAGACGGTGCGTGTTGTCGAGGCCTTGGCTGGGGACTGGAAAATCCTCACTGAAAGCAAGCCGCACCGGCGAGAAGACGGTCAGGCCCATTGGTTGGTGCCCGTTGAACCGGGGCAGTCGGCCGAGATTACCTATCGGACCCGAGTGCGACGATAATGGAACCGATCCAATCTCCTAGACAATGACACCGACAACAGCGCCGGTCATCGATGTGGCGAGAACCCCCGATACGATCGATCGCGGTCCCAGGTGAAGGATATCGCCGCGGCGTTCCGGTGCGATCGATAACAAGCCGCCGATCATGATGCCGAGGCTGCCGAAGTTGGCGAAACCACAGATCGCATAGGTGATGATGATCCGGGAGCGGGGGTCGAGGGCTTCGGGCGGCAGCTTCGTCAAATCGAGGTAGGCGAGAAACTCGTTGAGGACGACCTTGATGCCGAGCAACTGCCCAGCTGTCCCGGCCTGATCCCAGGGTATGCCCAACAGCCAGGCCACCGGCGTCATGATCCAGCCCAATATCCCTTGGAGCGTCAGGGCGGCGCCGCCGGCATCGGGCAGCAAGGACAGGATCGAATTGACCAGACTGACCAAGGCAACCATGACCAGCAGCATGGCGATGACGTAGATCAAGAGATTGACACCGTCCATGGTGCCCCGGGCGACGGCGTCTATGGTGCCGGAATAGTCACTTTTGATCTCGACCGTATCCTTCTCCCCCTTGGCGACCACGGGCGGTACGTCGTCATCGGTGCGCGGCACCATCAGTCGCGCCACCATAATGGCCGCCGGCGCGCTGATCATCGATGCCGCCAAGAGATGACCGACGGAATCAGGGATGGTTTCTGAGAGGATGGTCGCATAAAGGACCATGACGGTGCCGGCGATGGTCGCCATACCGGCGGACATGACGACAAAAAGATCGGAGCGGGCCAGTTTGGCGATATAGGGACGCACGAAGAGCGGTGCCTCGACCATGCCGACGAAGATGTTGGCCGCCGTCGCGAATCCGGTGGCGCCGCCGATGCGGAAGGCGCGTTCCAGGGTCCAGGAGAAGCCGCGAATAACCAACGGAAGTACCCGCCAGTGAAAAAGCACGGCGGAAAGGGCGCTGACGACGAGGATCAAGGGCAGGGCCTGGAAGGCGAAGATGAAGCTGGCGCCCGGGTAGCTTTCCTGAAAGGGCAGAGGGCCACCGCCAACGTAACCGAAAACGAACGACGTGCCGGCCTTGGTTGCTTCCTGAATCGAATTTACGGCCGAGTTCAGCCAGAGAAAAAAGGTCTTCATGCCAGGCAGCTTGAGGAACAGGAGCGCCAGGGCGAATTGAAACGCGAGACCGCCGGCGATCAGCTTCCACGGGTTCTTATCGCGCGTTTCACCCAACGCCCAGGCTGTCGCGGTCAGCAAGACCAGTCCCAACAGGCTTTGCCATATCATATGTTTTTGTCCTCGATCATTCCCATATCCGTCTCCCGGAGCGGACTATAGACCAATGCCCCGATGGTTCCCAACCGGCTTGACGGAGAAGCCTCGACGCCCTATCTGCTTGGCGAGATAATAGAATCTACGAGGAACCAGAGATTCATGGCCCTGCTGCCGATCATCGTCGCGCCGGACCCGAGGCTAAAGGTCAAGACCGAACCGGTCGAAACCGTCGATAATGACGTGCGCAAACTCATGGACGACATGCTGGAAACCATGTACGACGCGCCCGGCATCGGTTTGGCCGCGCCCCAGGTCGGCGACAGCCGCAGCGTTATCGTCGTCGACGTGTCCCGCGACAAGGAAGACCCGCAGCCGATCCGCATGGCCAATCCGGAGCTGGTCTGGGAATCGGAAGAGGAAGGCACTCACGAGGAGGGATGTCTGTCGCTGCCTGAACAGTTCGCCGAAGTGGTCCGGCCTGAGCGGGTGCGGGTCCGCTACCTGGACGAAAACAACGAGGCCCAGGAAATCGAAGCCAACGGGATTCTCGCCACCTGCGTACAGCACGAGATGGACCACTTGAAGGGCACATTGTTCGTCGATCACATCTCGTCCTTGAAGCGCAACATGATCCTGCGCAAACTGGCCAAGATCAAAAAACAGTTGCAGAAAAAGTCGGCCTGACCGGCGTTCCATTTCGTCACCGGGAAACCCGCGTGCCATGGTTTCGTTCCGCCTCGCCTATATGGGCAGCCCAGATTTTTCCATTCCCACCCTGGCCGCTTTGCTCGAAGCCGGCCATCAAGTGGTCGCCGTTTATTCGCAACCGTCGAGACCGGCCGGCCGCGGCCAAAAGGAACGGCGTTGTCCGGTTCACGCCTTTGCTGCTGAACGCGATATCGCCGTCCGCACGCCAAAGTCCTTACGCAACGAAGAAGAACAAGCCCGGTTTGAGGAGTTGAAACTGGATGCCTGTGTCGTCGCCGCCTATGGATTGATTCTGCCGGCGGCAATCTTGCAGGCGCCCCGGCTCGGCTGCATCAACGTGCACGCATCGATACTGCCGCGCTGGCGCGGCGCCGCACCAATCCAGCGGGCGATCCTCGCCGGCGACGAAAAGTCCGGCGTGACCATCATGCAAATGGATGAGGGTTTGGATACGGGCAACATGCTGCTCACCGGTGAGATCGGTATCGGACCGCAAACCACGGCACAGAAGCTCCACGATGAGCTTGCGGACTTGGGCGGACGATTGATCGTCGAAGCCTTGGACAAAGCTGCCGCAGGCACCTTGGAGGCGACGCCGCAGCCGGATATCGGAGCCACTTATGCGGCGAAGCTGGAAAAGTCCGAGGGCCGTATCGACTGGTCGAGAAGCGCCCGTGAGCTCGACTGCCTGGTTCGCGCCTTGAACCCTTGGCCCGGCGTATGGTTCGAACTCAATGGCGAGAACATCAAGGTCAAGGCGGCGGAACTGGCCGAGGGTGCCGGTCGGTCAGGCGAGGTCCTTGATGAAGCGTTGCTCGTCGCCTGCGGCGAGGGCGCCCTCAGGCTGACCCAATTGCAGCGGCCGGGAAAGGGACCTCTAGCGGCCGACGTATTCCTGCGCGGTTTTCCTCTTAGCCCGGGGACGGTTCTGCCCTGACGATCAGTCCTTCCCAAATCACCTCGGTGTACTAACATGTGGGGAAAACGAGGAACGGGAGGACAGGATCGTGGTCGATCGCATCAACGAAAAAACGGCGGGCGTCTTCATTATTGCGGCGACCCCTTTCTCTGAAGACGGTACCGTTGACATGACAAGCGCCGATTCCCTGGTCGAGTTCTATATCGACAAGGGAATCTCCGGCATGACGGTGCTCGGCATGATGGGTGAAGCGCCGAAACTGGCGGCGCCCGAAGCCGATACCTTCATGCGGCACATGCTTCGGCGGGTCGACGGCCGGGTCCCCGTCATCGTCGGCGTCTCCGACCCCGGCGTCGGGAACCTCTCGAGACTCGCGAAGTCGAGCATGGACGCCGGTGCCGCCGGCGTCATGGTGGCGCCGTCCTCGGGCCTCAATACGGGGAAGAAGATCCAAAACTATTTTGCCCAGGTCTTCGATACCCTGGGCTCCGATATCCCGGTCTGCTACCAAGATTATCCGCAATCGACCAACGCCCATATTTCCGTCGATGATTTCAATCGCTTGGTCGACGGCTTTCCACAATTGGTCATGTTCAAGCATGAAGACTGCCCTGGCCTCGCTAAGCTGTCGAAATTGCGGGAGACGGCAAATACCGAGAACCTGCGGCGCGTGTCGATCCTTGTCGGCAACGGCGGGCTCTATCTGCCGCAGGAATTGGGCCGTGGCGCCGACGGCGCCATGACGGGATTTGCCTATCCGGAAATGCTGGTCGAGGTCGTGGCCTTGTTCGAGGCCGGCAACGCGGAAGCGGCCGAGGATTTATTTGACGCCTATTTGCCGCTCGTACGTTACGAACAGCAGCCGGGATACGGTCTCGCCGTCCGAAAGGAGGTTCTGTACCGACGCGGCGCCGGGTCCGGCGTTGAGCGCGGCCGACCACGGCGAACTGGACCATCTCATCAACCGCCTCGAGAAAAGGTTGCGAGACCTCGGCCGATGAACCGTTTCGACCTGATGATACGCGGCGGAACGGTAGCAACCGCAACGGATACCTATACGGCCGACATTGCTGTCCAGGACGGTAGAATCGCCGCGCTCGGTTTCGATCTCGGCGAGGCAGAGCGGACCATCGACGCTAACGGAATGCTGGCGCTACCGGGCGGCATCGACGCCCATTGTCATGTCGAGCAGGAATCGTCGACCGGGCTGATGACCGCAGATGACTATTATTCGGCGAGCGTTTCTGCGGCCTTCGGCGGCAACACAACGATTCTTCCTTTCGCCGCCCAACATCGCGGCCAGAACTTGCGGGAAGTTATCAACCTGGCCCATGAACGGGCGGGTCCGAAGGCAGTGATCGACTATGCCTTCCATCTGATCGTTTCCGACCCGACGGACAATGTCCTTGGCCAGGAGCTTCCGGCGCTGATCCTGGAAGGCTATACCTCGTTTAAGGTCTACATGACCTATGAGCGCTTGAGAATCGACGACCGCCAAATGCTCGACGTGTTGTCGCTGGCCCGCCGCCACGGGGCCATGACCATGGTCCATGCGGAAAACGACGACGTCATCTCGTGGATCAGCGAACGCCTGCTGACCCGCGGGCACACGCATCCCAAGTACCATGCGGTCAGCCACGCCGCCCTTGCCGAAAGCGAAGCATCCAGGCGCGCCATTGATCTGGCGCGCTTGGCCGATGCCAAGCTCCTGATCGTCCATGTGTCTGCTCCCGAAGCCGCGCAGGCGATCCGCGAGGCGCGTGACCGAGGCCTGCCGATCTACGGCGAGACCTGTCCGCAATACCTTTTCCTAACCGCCGACGATCTCGACCGGGAGGGTATGGAAGGGGCGAAATTCTGCTGCTCGCCGCCGCCCCGGGACAAGGCCGGCCAGGAGGCCATCTGGCTTGGTTTGACCAATGGGACCTTTCAAGTCTTTTCCTCCGACCACGCGCCCTACCGTTTCGACGATAGTGGAAAACTAAGCGCCGGGCCCAATCCAACCTTCAAGAAGATCGCCAACGGTGTTCCCGGTCTCGAAACCCGCATGCCACTATTGTTTTCGGAGGGCGTCGGCAAGGGCCGTCTCAGCCTCAATGAGTTCGTCGCCTTGACCTCGACAAATGCCGCAAAGATCTACGGCCTGCATCCACGCAAAGGGACCGTCGCCATCGGCTCCGATGCCGATATCGCCATTTGGGACCCGACCTGGAAACGGACCATCACCCAGGAGATGCTCCACGACAACATGGACTACACACCCTACGAGGGCATGACCGTGACCGGGTGGCCGCGGACCGTAATCAGTCGCGGGCGTGTGATTGTCGACGATGGGTCCTTACTCGTCGAACGGGGTACGGGGCAGTTTCTGGAACGGTTTCCGGCGAATGCGGACACAGCACCAACTGCGTCTTGGCCACTCAATCCGTCTCAGACGTTCGGTGCCGACCTATCTTAGGGAGCAGATGCGTTGTCGAATGAGACCAACCCCGTGATCGTCATCAACCCGAACTCGAACCAGGCCGTTACGGACGGGATGGCAAGGGCCCTGGAACCGCTTACCCATCCGGGCGGGCCCCAGGTCGAGTGCATGACCTTGTTCGAAGGGCCGTTCGGGATTGAAAGTCAGGCTGATATCGACGCCGTTGTCGAACCGCTTTGTGATGTCGTGACGAGTCGAGAAGACGCCGGTGGTTTCGTCATCGCATGCTATTCCGACCCGGGATTGCAGGCGTGCAGAAAGGCCACCCGAAAACCCGTGTTCGGCACACAATCATGCGGCGTATTGACGGCCATGGCACGCGGCGCGCGGTTCGGCGTCATCGCACTTTCGGAGGCATCCATAGAACGTCACCTTCGATACTTGAACCATATGGACGTCATCGGCCGCTTGGCCGGCGAGAGATCGGCAAACTTATCCGTCGACGAGAGCGCGACAGCAGGCGAGGCTTTTTCACAATTGCGAGCCGTCGGCCGGGAGCTTCGCGATCTCGATGGGGCCGATGTGCTAGTCCTCGGTTGTGCGGGTATGGTCGCCCATCGGAGCGGACTTGAGGATAGCGTCGGCCTCCCGGTGATCGACCCCGTTCAGGCCGCCGTGGCGATGGCCATCAGCACCGTACTCGGGCGCACGGCGTAACGCGCAAGGTATCGATGTGATTTGACCAGGAAAGACCGGTCGCTCGAAATCTCCTCCTGGTCATCGAACAGAGGGAATTATGACGTCTGCGCCATGCGTTGCGATCCGGCATGCAGGCGGACGTGTTTGATGCGTTGGGCGGCGCGGCAAAATCTTTCAGCTTGTGATCGACATTGATGTGCCCGAACCTCCGCGGCCTCCTCGACACGTGCAAGGAATTCGTCGTCCTGCGTCTGCAGGTACGAATCGGCTTCCCCCTCGCTCAACTTTGCGAGCGTCAGGAGAAGTTCGTCACTCTCGCAATAAAAACAGCCTTTTTCGGTCATCGTTCCCCAACCCTGTCACTACCCTCTTCTATGATCCTTAGGATACATGAGACGCAACGAGCCTCAAAATTGAATCCGACGCAATGATGATCCCGTCCAGGGCGTGACGGTCGAACGAGCGTTCTCGCCGGTGTCCATTGTCAACGAAAACGTGATTCAGTTTCATTTTACAGCCACTGTGCCAAAGCGCCTTATTTCAGATCAATGGAAGAGAAATTTTTCAACCGGAAGTTCATAGGCGTTCTTGTTTGTGCTACGGTCCTGACGCTGGAAACGGTCGCCCTGTCAGAAGAGACCGAAGAGGCTGAACCCCCAACCGACGGTGCAAGCACGCTCGTCAAAGCCGTCTGGTCCGCGAAGCCGGCAATCCGCCGGGCAACACTGCAAGCTCTGGTTGACCGCGGAAGGCCGGACGTCGTCGCCGCGCTGATCCAAGCCCTGCGTTTCGTACCCGATCATGCGGCCATCAACTCGGCATTGGTCGCCATCACCGGTGAAGACACAGGAAAAAGCTGGTTCGAACGGGTGTTGTGGCAACAGGAACACGAGGACATCAAACCGTTCGCCGGCTTCGACGGATACAAGGCCGACGTGATGGCTTCGATCGACGCAGACTTTCGTTCGTTCCTGTATCCGGGCGTCGCCCATGAAATCCGCCTCGAGGAAATCGCTTGGGGCGGCGTTCGGAAGGACGGAATACCGGCGCTCGTCAATCCCCGACATATTGCAGGAAGCGAGGCCGACTACCTGGAGAAGGATGAGCTTGTCTTCGGTATCGAGATCGGGGGCGATGCGCGAACCTATCCGCTGCGTATTCTCGATTGGCACGAGATGTTCAATGATGTCGTCGGCGGCGTGCCGGTCGCGCTGGCCTACTGCACCCTATGTGGATCGGGCATTCTTTACGAAACCGAATTGGACGGGTGGCCCAATCCTATCGTCTTCGGTTCTTCGGGATTCCTATACCGTTCCAACAAGCTCATGTACGACCAGCGAACCCATTCCCTTTGGAACCAGTTTACCGGGCGTCCCGTGGTCGGGCCGCTCACCGGCAGCGGTATCGAACTAAAGGTTCGCCCGGTCGTCATTACCAAGTGGCAGCATTGGCTTGCCAGTCATCCAGATACCAAGGTGTTGTCCCTGGATACGGGGTTCGACCGCGATTACACACCCGGAAAACCCTATTGGGAGTATTTTGCGAGCCCGGATCTGATGTTCCCGGCCCGCGTCTCAGATCAAAGGCTGGAAGCGAAAAGCTACGTCTTCGCCCTACGGACAGGGACTGAGGACAAGGCTTGGGCGCTGTCCCTGTTCGAAGGCGGCCGAGTGATCAACGCCCGCATTGGAGAAAGGCAGGTGGTGCTGATCGGAGATACGGCGTCGCGCACCGTTCGTGCCTACGAGGCCGGTTCGCACAATTTCGAGAAACTGGGTGAGAAATTAGACCGAGTTGGTTCCGATGACGGTGTTTGGCGTGTTGAAGAAGGGGCGCTTCACGTTCCCATCGGCCAACGCGCCGAACGTCTGCCCGGTCATATCGCCTATTGGTTCGCCTGGCGCGGGTTTATGGGCGACGCGCCGATGGACATCGACTAGGTACGACGACAATCGATTGCCGAGGCCGCAGGTTTACGTTCAGGAGCCCGTGTTGAGGTCGTTTAACGCTTCCTGGAGCATGAGGAATGCGTCGTTGCACTTCTCGCCCGAAAGGTCCGTATAACGCCCGTCTTCCGCACAGGGGCAAAAATCCTGAAGGTAGCCTTCCAGGTCCTTGGTGATCTGTTTGAGGTGTGCTTCTCGTTCGGTCATGACTTAGAGGCTAATTTCAGAGCCGTCACACTGTCAACGGAGATTGGCTTAAGACGCAGATACTATTCCAAAGCGGCCAACATCGGGGCCGCGTCTTCGACCTGGATGATGTTCTCGATGCCCTGTTTCATTTCGGACATGACGAACTCTGCGCCGGCCGGGTCCGCCAGCATGCTTATTCGGGAACAACCGCGACCAGGCGTCCATCTTGACGCTGAGCGTGCAAAGGACGCCGCCGATGGTCGTATGGTAGCCGGTGATCAGCTTTTCGACTTTGCGGAAACGCTCCGCCGAGATGTTGTCCCACATGTGTTTGGTGCCGCGCTCGAAGTTCTCGAAACGCCCGGTAATTGCCGCATCCTCTCGTTGATGGTGCTTTCGATCATGTTCATGGTGCTGATCAAGTTCTGATCGTGCTTGAACTGGAAGTTGTTGCGCAGTTCCTCCATTGCGTCGAGAAACTCGGTGATGATCGGCTCAACGGAATCCAGACACTGACGGTAGTATGATAAGGACAAGAAAATATCGCCGTAATCCTCCATGAACTTGGGGATTTCGTCGGGCTTGATCTCCAGCATCTTCGACATCTTCTGGATCTTCTCGAGCGCCTTCTTGACGTCGGGATCCCGGAACAACTTGACCACATCCTGGAAATTCTGAACGTCGAGATCATCGTCACCATAAATCTGCAAGATCAAGGGGCGCGTGAACGACGTCATGTATTCGGTCAGTTCCTTGTTCTTGCTGTCGGACAGCTTAAGGTCGTTCTCGTTCTCAACGTCGACACCGAGTTCACGTGTCTGACGTCAGCACCCTTGGGACACATTGAGGGGTTTTCACAAGGGAGGATTTCTGGCTCATCGTAGTGACCGAAGGGAACGAAGATGAGGCAGAAATCG
>Ga0209458_1000538_pt1 | contig 12352 bp, 11 predicted proteins | sample WorMetLIZAISLAND_FD_187411 | JGI IMG/M metagenome (GOLD analysis project Ga0209458, IMG submission 187411) | Marine gutless worms symbiont microbial communities from Max Planck institute for Marine Microbiology, Germany - Inanidrilus manae... ...
AACGGCAAACGCCGCGTCTACTCCCGCTTATTCCTCGCACGCCTACTGGTGGTACTGGACAGTTGCCGCGAGGTACTCACGGAACTGATCGGTATCATCGGGCCACCTGATCAATGGGTCGCTGATGTGCATGACGCCTGCCTTACCGACTGACGCCGAGGGCGGATTTTGTGGGGATATGTCAGGTATGGAGCATGCTTTACTCCCGGTAACATTGTACCGCTGTGTAACGCAACCGGTTACTGAAGGATAACAGCGCTTGCTGGTGACGCCGTAGGGACAGCAATCGGAGCTTGACAGAGTTGTCAAGTCCCGATTTGGTTTTTGGTGCATAGGGTACGGTGAGGAATGCACTGTATCATGATTAGCTACCTGCCTGTGCATCACACAGACGCAGCATCCTTGTTCCGATGGTGCGGTTCGCCTTGTCTGCCCCACTCCCGGTGCCATAGGCAGAGACCATAACCCAGCCAACAGGTAGATAAGCTCACCGTTTGTGATTGATGATTGTTCACCGTTTTTCGTTCACCCTCTCCCCAACCCCCTTCCCGCGAAGGCGTCGTAAAAGCTGACGCCCGACGCGGTTTAGAGATGGACCATCATTTTCGGATGCTGCAACTGATTGAAAATCAAAGAAACGAGAAATCACGATATTCCGTTTCCACACCACAATGGTCCACGGAGGGACTTTTGCGGCACCCTCCGAAATGACGGAGTAGGGGCCGACAGCTCCACCACTTGCACTACCGGTGCTCGTTTTGCATCCTGATCCGTTCAGGGACTCAGGTCCCGGCGCTGTCGAAACAGCTCACGGCTCTGCAAGGGCCGCGTGCCGAGATAGGGTGCGAGCAAGCGCCGGGTAAGCAATTTCGCCGCCTTGGCCGCCGGTCCGCTCAAGGGTTCGCCGGCCGCCAGACTCAGGAGGAGCTCGCCCGCTAGGGCGTGTCGCCCGTCCCCGGTGCCCGCGGCACGTAGGCCCGATTCCTGCTCATAGATATACCAACGTCCGGGCACCACCGGCCGACCGCTCCCGGCCTCCCGGTCGAGCTCCACCGCATAACCGATCTCCCGCAACAGCCGCAGCTCGAAGTGCCGCAGCACCGTCTCCACATCCTCCCCGGCCGCCAACGCGGTGAGGGCCGCGGCATAAAAGGCGAACAGATTCTCATGGGCGTCGCCCCTCCGCAGTAACCGGACCAGGAGCTCGTTGAGATAGAACCCGCAATACAGGATCTTACCTGGCAGCTCGGCTGCGGACCCGGCCGCCTCGTACCGCACTAATGTCTTGACCTCACCCCGCCCGCTCCAGCTCAACCAGAGTGGTCGAAACGGCTGTAGTATCTCACTGCCGGCAGGGCGGCCCCGGCGGTGCTGCCTGGCCCCCTTGGCGAGGACGGCCAGCCGGCCATGGGCGACCGAGAAGATGTCCAGGATCAGACTGGTGTTGCTGAAGTTGCGCTGGTGGAGCACGAAACAGCGCTGCAAGTGATCGCGTGCAGCCTGGTCCAGGCAACCAGGTCTTGTTGACATTTAATCAAAATACTATTTATGTCAGAGAGTTATAAGAGTTAGAGGGGAAATCCGGCTGCAAGGCAGTTTTGGAGCGCGTCCGGTTTGCTATGGCCCTCATGGTGTGATCCAGATCCGATCGAATTGCCCACCTGACAAGGTACGCAAGATCTGGAAATCGCGGCGATCGGTCGTCAAAATGCGATTGGTTCGCTCGACCCCCGACAGCCAAACGATACAGGCATCAGCTAAGTCGATCTTCTGGTCCGCATATTTTTCCAGGATGTCGGAGATCGTAGGTAGACCCAAGGTCTCGATCTGACGCAGGCGCATGGCACCACGGCGAATCCATTCCAACAGGGCCAGCTTGCCACGCGTATTGAGAAAGAAACAGGTTTCGACAATGGTAGGCCAAACAGTTACCAGGTCGGTGCTGTGAGGTGACAACCTGTTTGCCAGGAATGCCTTTGCACTTGCGTGCAGCGGATCGGTGCCATCAAACAACGCGACTAAGAAGCCGGTGTCAACGAGAACGGTATTTCTCATGCAGCCGTTCCCAAATGCGGCGACGCAAGGGGTCCGTAGGCGGTTCTGCCGCCCCCCCCTTATCGAACAAATCTACCCCCAACTGGTATGCATTCGGCGGGGGTTCCAGACCCGCCAGCCAATCGGCAAGACTGCGTTTAACGGCCTCGCTTCTGCTGTAACCATATCGGCGACAGACCGCATTCAAACGCCGTTCCAGGTTTTCATCCAAGCGCACCGATAACATATCGCCATCCTCTCAAGGATCTGTATGACTGTATTGCAGCATCCGAAGCTCGGTGTTGCAACCAGGTCCTGTTGACATTTAACCTGACCAACTGCTGGTAGTGTCTTAACTTTGTTGTTTCGAGTGTATAAAACACCTTTTAGAGGGAGCCGGCCTGTATATCTCACCGGTCCCTGTAGCCCAGACCCGCCAGTGCCGCCGCATCGTTCGACCAGCGTTTCCTGACCTTTACCCACACATCCAGATACACCGGGCAGCCAAACAGTATCTGCATCCGTAAGCGCGCCTGCTTCGCCGCTACCTTGAGGGACTCGCCCCGCTTGCCGATGACGATCGCCTTCTGCCCCGGTCGCTCCACCCAGATCAGGGCCCTGATCCGATAACGCCCGCCCCGGTCCTCGAAACGCTCGATCTCCACGGTGGCACGATAGGGGAGTTCGTCCCCGTAACGCCGCACGAGCTGCTCGCGTAACAGCTCGGCGGCAAAGAAACGCTCGGGGCGGTCCGTGAGCTGATCGGACGCAAAGACGGCCACCCCCGCAGGCAGCGATTCCATCACCAGTCCTTCAAGCCGATCGACCTGATCGCCGGTAGCGGCGGAGACTGGGACCAGCGCCGAGAAGGCGTGGCGTGCCGAGAGCTCCCGAAGGTAGGGCAACAGACGCGACTTGTCTCTGACCCGATCGATCTTGTTGATTACCGCGATGGCAGGCACCCCGGCAGCGGCGATCGTGCCCAGGGCTTTGGCGTCCTCCGCCGTGAACCGCAGGGCCTCGACCAGAAACAGGACCAGATCCACATCCGCGATCGTGGCGCGGGCAGTCTGGTTGAGATAGCGGTTCAGGGCGCTGCGGCCCCGTGCGTGGATGCCGGGGGTGTCGACATAGATCGCCTGTGAGCACCCCTGAGTCTTGATCCCCAGTATCGCATGCCGAGTGGTCTGCGCCTTGTCCGAGGTGATCGCCAGCTTGTGACCGAGCAACCGATTGAGGAGGGTGGACTTACCCACATTGGGTCGGCCCACGATGGCGACGAAGCCACAGCGCATAACCCCCATCTCAGCAGCCGGTTCTTGGCCTGTCGCGGATGTCAGGGAAATACCCGTATGCTCGGATTCATATTTCACCTATTCGATATTTTTAACAAGTCTCTGTATATTCGGCACTTGTCTGTCCAGTTGTGATTGATTTACTGTGATTTTTTTACCAGCAACTTCCTTTTGTCCCGCCGTCAACTTCGATATTGGAATACCTAATGCACCGGATACAACTGACGCCGTATTGGCATCGTTTACTTCATACTGGAACATGCGCTTAAAGGAACGCTGATTTCCAGGTTTTGGTGTTCCATCGGGGTGGGGACAAAAGGAAGCAGCATTTGATTGCCATACCCGCCATATTTCATCCCCGATCTCGTTTACAATGGTCTTAAATGCAGAGGCAGAAGAGCTATTCATTGCTTCAATAACTTTAGTGCGCGAAGCGCATCATAGTTGAAACTATGGACTTTAAGTCCCTTCACTTTCAGTCCGTGGCTTGTCCACGGATGAGGACTTTAGTCCTCCAGACTATGGACTTTCAGTCCATAGTGGTTGATGTCGCGGAAGCTTTCCTCGATCTGCATGCGTTGGCGATACAACCGCACCAGCTTTTTTGCCGAGCGGTCGGCAAGCTGGGTGCAAGCCACCAACAGCCAGGGTTCTTTGGCGCCGCGGGCGTTGTGAGTGCTGCGCTTGGAGCATGCACGCTTACCGAAGGCCGTGTTACCACGTCGCCCCTTATTTGCCAGACGCACGAAGGCGAAGATCGCCGGCAGTGGATTGCTGCGCACCCACTCGCCCTGACCAAGTGCCGTCGGCGTCGCAGTGGCCCGTTTGAAGAGCGTTTGGCAGCTCACCCAACGATGATTCAAGCGCACGTAGTTGCGTCCCCGCACCCGCCCCACCCAGCGCCAGCCCAAACGCGTGACCTCCCGGTAGAAGGGAACCCGGAAGCCGGCATCGGCGATGAGGATCGGGGCCACAGATGCGGGGAGCAACGAGGCTAACCGCGCCAAAAAACGCTGCTGCACGACCCGCTTGCCAAGCTGCTTCCGCGGGTGGACCTCCTCGTACAAGGTCCGGCTGCGCCCACCGACCGGCAACGACGCACGCAGCAGATGCAACGACTGGTCGGCCTTCAGATCCGACCAGTCGATCAGGATCAACGGCTCACTCAGGCGTGCCAAGGTCACCCGACACAGCGCCGCGTAGATCGCCCCCGCTTCCTGTTGCAGACAGCGGTTGCCCAGCAGCCGATCCGAACGCTTAATCTTGTGGCGCAATCGCGCTCCCCCGCGAAGCGGCGCCCCAATTCGGTCAGTGACAACCGGGGCCCGCTCAGACACGACGCTACGGCGTCCAGCAGCGTCGCCACACGCCGACGGTGGAGATGTTGCAACAACGGCTCCAGGCAGTGATGTAAAATGAGGCTGACATGCATGGGGGGCTCCTGGTCGGTGTGGTGACTTTCCAGGGACCACAATACCCCATGCATGTCCAAATTTATAGTAAATGAGCGTCACAACTTGTTGTTTTAAATCGAAATAATCTGGGGATGCATCAGGCTCCATACCCATTTGGCACGCCGACGAACCCACCGGAGTTCACACCGGTCACGTAGTTGCTCCCGCCGCTATAATTCGGCTTGTACTTATACACCCACGGCCCACCGCTGATACCGCCGACATGAGGACACCCCATGCCGCGCGTATTCGTGGTTTGTTTGAAAGACTCGGCCGTACAAGAACGAAACAATAAATCTGGATACGTCTCCCCTGTATAGTCAACCACGGGATAACCGGCGTTAAAGATCAGCTCATTGTAATCAAGGCCCCAGGTAAGGGCTACCCAACCCACTGCGCCGTTGAGAGTCCTCCCGGCGGAATTTCTCCCAACATCACAGACCGCTATGTCATGACGCGCCCACGAATTGATTGAGTAGCTGCCGCTAAGATCTACCCAGGTTTTGAGAACCACGCAGGCGTGGACTGAAAATACACCGTAGGGTCTGGTACCGCTTCGGTACGCCGGATGGAATGCCTTATTGGTATACGACCTGTCTAGCTCTGTGTCGTACACGCAATGCGCTGCGGTGACAATATGATTATTTCTGACTGCCGTGGCTGAACATATATAGTTACTACCGCTAGTGCCGGTGAAAGTGAACAGGCCTATCACCTTGTGCGGGTGGAGGTGCCATAACTCCGGCTTCTCGTTGACAGGGTAATCGGTGAAGGTGCTCGTGGTTCCGGTGGTGATATCGCTGAGTACATCTTTAGCGTCCGGGGCACCCTCGTTCTGGCTGCTTAGGGCGGCGCTTCCGTCTCGGCTGCTTGCTCTTTCCCACTCTCCCGGATAAAAATGGCGGTGAAATGCCTCGCTTCCCTTTTGAGGTTTGCCAGAAGGGATTTGGCCCTTCGGGAGAACGGTGTTGTCGGCTTCTTCCCTTTCTCCCCCTATACTGGGTTGCTTGCCTTCATCATGCAGTCTGGGTCGCTTGCCTCCATGCCGTCACCGGTGGTATCAATCATCATCATTGGTGCGGCCGCCTCAATTGCCTCGGGAGTCCAATAGTCCTCCAGGGCGGTTGCAGGTACCTTGGCCATTGCCTCTCGCGGTTCGTGTACTACAACCACCTGACAGTAAGCACTGAAAGATAGCCCGACCAAAGCGAGGGCAGTACCGAGCGTGGTTTTTTGGTTCATTGCTTCAATAACTTTAGTGCGCGAAGCGCATCATAGTTGAAACTATGGACTTTAAGTCCCTTCACTTTCAGTCCGTGGCTTGTCCACGGATGAGGACTTTAGTCCTCCAGACTATGGACTTTCAGTCCATAGTGGTTGATCTGCAGAAATCTGCGTAATCTACCGATCAAACAAGGAATGTAGCGAGCCCGTAGGGTGGGCTGTGCCCACCACCGACCGGGGCTGCTTGCCGAATTCCTTCCTGATCCAGCCCCAGCGTTTGGAGAAATCCGCGTCTCCTGCCGGCAAGGTCCAAATACAGTGCAAGTGATCCGGTAACAAGATCCAGGCGCCGATGCGGAAGGGCCAGCGCTCTTTGGCCTTTTTCAGGGTTTGCCTTAACAGGGGGCGCAGACGATCGTCACAGAGAATGGCTCGTCGTTGTCCGGTGACGAGGGTGAAGAACCAGGTATTGCCGGCGTAGGATCTACGGTAGTCGGGCATCGTTCGGTGGGCGCAGCCCACCCTGCGGTTGGGTGGTGGGGTGTTTTTTCGGTGGGCACAATCCTTTGGTGGGCACAGCCCACCCTACAACGGCCCACCTTACGTAGGAGTAGTTTCCGCGCCGGGGGCGGTATAGTTGCAATCCTTCTGGGGACAGACCTTCCGTGCCCCGTCGCGCTTGGTGACCTTGAGCGTGAGCACCGGCCAGTCGCACCGGGGACAAGACTCGGCGATCGGCTCGTTCCAGAGCGCGTAATCGCATTTGGGATAGGTGGAGCAGGAGTAGAAGATCTTACCCCGCCGCGACTTCTTCTTCAACAGGGTCCCCTGGTTGCACTTGGGACAGGTGACGCCCGTATCCTGGGGACGCTCCAGGGGCTCGATATAGCGACACTTGGGATAGGCGCCGCAACCGATGAATTTGCCGTACTTGCCGCGCTTCATCTGCAGCTCGGAGCCGCACTTGGGGCAGCTGCGGCCTTCCACTACCTCGGCCGGGGGCTGTTCGGGCCTGGCCGCGTCTGTCAGGTCCCGTGTGTAATCGCACTCCGGGTACTTGGTGCAACCGATGAAACGGCCGTGGCGCCCGAGGCGGATCGACAGGGGCGCACCACACTGGGGACAGGCCTCTTCAATGGCCTCCTGGGTCACGTCGCTGCGCTTGACGTTTTCCCGGGTGTGATCGACGCGGTCCTTGAAAGGTCGCCAAAATTGTTCCAAGAGAGGAATCCAGTCCTCTTCGCCGCGGGAGACCGCGTCCAGCTCGTCCTCCAACCGGGCCGTGAAATCGTAATCCACATAGGAGGTAAAGTGCTCGGTCAGGAACCGGTTGACGATGCGGGCCACATCCGTCGGGTGGAAGCGTTTCTTCTCCAGCTCCGCGTACTCCCGATCCTGCAGGGTGGAGATGATGCTGGCATAGGTGGAGGGGCGGCCGATCCCGTATTCTTCCAGGGCCTTGACCAGGGAGGCTTCGGTGTAGCGCGGCGGCGGCTCGGTGAAGTGCTGCTCCGGGCGGATGGCCTTCAGATCCACCAGCTCGCCCTCCTGTAGCTGGGGTAGCATCCGTTCCTGGTCGTTGTCCGCGCCCTTGGCGTCGTCGCGCCCTTCCAGATACACGCGCATAAAGCCGGGGCTGACCACCGCGGAGCCGGTGGCCCGAAACAGATTGCCCGCGCCCGCGCTCAGGTCCACCGCCACCATGTCGATCAGGGCATGGGCCATCTGACAGGCCAGGGTACGCTTCCAGATCAGCTCGTAGAGCCGGACCTGATCCGCGGTCAGATGGGCCTTGAGGTCCTGGGGTAGACGCCGGATGGAGGTGGGCCGGACCGCCTCGTGGGCCTCCTGGGCGTTCTTGGCCTTGGTCTTGTAGATACGCGCACGGGGCGGCAGGTGGTCGGCGCCGTAGCGTTCGCCGATGAAGCCGCGGATCTCGTCCAGGGCCTCGGTCGCCAAGTTGACCGAATCGGTCCGCATGTAGGTGATGAGCCCCACCGCACCGCCGCCGATGTCCACACCCTCGTAGAGCTGTTGGGCGATCCGCATGGTGCGCTGGGTGGTAAAATCGAGCTTGCGCGCCGCCTCCTGCTGGAGGGTCGAGGTGATGAAGGGGGAAGCCGGATTGCGTTTGCGCTGCTTGCGCTCGACCAGCTCGACCTTGAGCTTGCCCTGGGCCGCTGCCACCAGGGCGCGTTGAATCTCCTCGGTCCGGGCCTCGTCCTGGATGCTGAACTGCTCCAGCTTTTCACCGGCAAACCGGGTGAGCTTGGCCTCGAAATCTTTGTCCTCCTTGAGCGCGTCCGCGATAATGGTCCAGTACTCCCGGATCTCGAAGGCCTCGATCTCCTGCTCCCGCTCCACGATGAGCCGGAGCGCGGGGCTCTGGACCCGACCGGCGGACAGACCGCGCCGGATCTTCTTCCACAGCAGGGGCGAGAGATTGAAGCCCACCAGATAATCCAGGGCCCGCCGTGCCTGCTGGGCGTTTATCAGATCCCCGGATAGCTGGCGCGGATTGGTTACCGCATCCTGCACCGCACGCCTGGTGACCTGGTTGAAGACGACCCGGTGCACCGGCCGCTTGCCGAGCTGCCGGCGGCTCTTCAAGAGTTCATAGAGATGCCAGGAGATGGCCTCCCCTTCCCGGTCCGGGTCGGTGGCCAGATACAGGGCCTCGGCCTGCCTGAGCCTCTTGGCGATATTCTGAACGTGCCGTTCGTTGCGCTCGATGACCTGGTACTGCATGGAAAATCCCTGCTCCGGATCGACCGCCCCCTCCTTCGGGACCAGATCCCGCACATGGCCGTAGGAGGCCATGACCTCGAAGTCGGGACCCAGATATTTCTTGATTGTCTTCGCCTTGGCGGGCGATTCCACGATGACCAGGTTCATGCGTTTGCTTCGCGTCGGATGGTGAGGGCGCATAGAAAACGCGAGAAGCCGCCTCGGTGTCAAGTACAAGCATCACGAAAAACCCGAACCAACACGAAAAGATGCAGTCGTTCAGCCCCCCGCTGTTGTTACCGTCCATGGCACCGGATTCCGGCACTCCCTGCCGGAATGACGCGGTGGGGGCTGAACGGTTACGAAAAGATCCTTCCCGCGTCGGGATGACAATTGGGTGCCTCTGCGCGTCTTTTGTGGCTAATAGACCTCTTCTCGGGCAGTACCAAACAACGCCGGCCAGCGCCGGTCGACCGGGGCCCATGCCTTCGATCGGGTCTGTGCCGACAACCGGATTGGGCATCGGCGCATCAAACCCCTAACCCCACAAACTAACGGCATGATCGAACGCTTCAACGGCCGCATCGCCGACGTCTTGGCTACCACCTGCTTCGACTCCGCCGAGCACTTGGTCGATATCATCAAACGCCACGTCCAAGTCTATAATCAACATATTCCCCAACAGGCTTCGGGTCATATTTCACCCCTCCAGGCGATGAAGAATCGGCACCAAAAACAGTCAAACCCGTTCAAAAGATGTGTCTATGATCCGGCGGGACTTGGCATATAGGGTAAATACGCGCTTGCCCTGTATCCATGCCGAATTTGTCTTCAACCTCCTTGCGTTTCAAGGTCGCCGAGACCCTCACCCGGGATGTGGGTCGGGCGGTGGCCCGCCTGGACCCGGATGACATGCGCACCCAGGGACTCGAGATCGGCGATTTCGTCGAGGTCGCGGGCAAATCCAGGACCCTGTGCAAGGTACTGCCGGCACACAAGGAGGCACGCGGCCAGACGCAGGTGTAGCTCGACGGGCTGACCCGCGGCAATGCCGGGGTTTCCCTGGGCGAGACCGTAGCGCTGCGGGCCACTGCGTGCGAGCCGGCTCGTCAGGTGGAGCTGGCACCCATCGACACCACCCCTCAGGAACGCGACCTGCCCTATATCGGCAGCCTGCTGGATGGTCTGCCCGTCCGGAGCGGGGATCGCATTCGCGCCACTCTGTTCGGCAACCGGGCGGCCGACTTCCGTGTGATCTCTACCACACCCAGGGAAGCAGTGGTGATCAACCCCACGACCCGGCTGCTGGTGGGCGCGGCGCAGCAGGCCGAAACCACCAATCAGGCCCCGAGCTACGAAGACGTTGCCGGGTTGAAACCCCAGCGCCAACGCATCCGCGAGATGATCGAGCTGCCGCTGCGTTACCCGGAGGTCTTCGAGCGCCTGGGGATCGCGGCCCCTAAGGGTGTGCTGCTGCACGGACCGCCCGGCTGCGGCAAGACCCTGATCGCGCGCGCCATCGCCCACGAGACGGATGCCGCCTTCTTCACCGTCAGCGGTCCGGAGGTCATTCACAAATTCTACGGCGAGAGTGAGGCCCAGCTGCGCAAGCTGTTCGCGGCGGCCGAGAACAAGGCGCCGTCCATTCTGTTCCTCGACGAGATCGACGCCATCGCCCCCAAGCGCGACCGGGTACAGGGCGAAGTGGAGAAGCGGGTGGTGGCCCAGCTCCTGGCACTGATGGACGGTCTCAAGCGGCGCGCCCGCATCATCGTTATCGCGGCGACCAACCTGCCCCAGGTGCTGGACCCGGCCCTGCGTCGGCCCGGGCGCTTCGACCGCGAGATCGCCATCCCCATCCCCAGCCGCCCCGAGCGACGGGAGATCCTGGACGTCCACAGCCGCGGCATGCCGCTGGCCGACCCGGCGATCCTCGACGACCTGGCCGAACGCACCCACGGCTTCGTCGGCGCCGACCTGGAGGCTCTGTGTCGAGAGGCCGCCATGGCGAGCCTACGCCGCATCCTACCCGCGGTGGATTGCGAGTCGGCGCGGATCCCCTATGAACTGCTGCGCGACCTGCAGGTCCGGAATGCCGATTTCGAGGCGGCGCTGCGGGAGGTGGAACCCTCGGCCATCCGCGATGTGTTCGTGGAAGTGCCCACCGTGCATTGGACGGACGTGGGAGGGCTGGCGGTGGTCAAGCAACGCCTGATAGAACTGCTGCAATGGCCCTTGACCCGCCCCGAGCTGTTCCGCGCGGCCGGGGTGGAGCCGCCCAAGGGAATCCTACTGGCCGGTCCGCCCGGCTGCGGCAAGACTCTGTTGGCCCGCGCCATGGCTACCGAGACCCGACTCAACTTTATCTCCGTAAAGGGACCGGCCCTCCTGTCGAAGTTCGTCGGCGAGTCGGAGCGGGGGGTGCGCGAGGTGTTTCGCAAGGCCCGGCAGACTGCCCCCTGCATCCTGTTTTTCGACGAAATCGACGCCCTGCTGCCGGTCCGTTCCGGTGCCTTTGCCGAGTCCCAGGTCAGCGAACGGGTGCTGGCCCAATTTCTGACCGAACTGGACGGTATCGAGGAACTCAAGGGGGTCCTGGTGCTCGGTGCTACGAACCGCCTGGATCGGCTGGACCCGGCGGCGATCCGGGCCGGGCGCTTCGATGCGATCCTCGAGGTGCCCTTGCCCGACGCGACCGCGCGGCGGGAAATCCTGGGCATCCACCTGGCACGGCGCCCCGCCGCCCAGGACCTGAAGCTCGAAGATCTGGTGGACCCCAGCGACGGACTGAGCGCGGCGGAGATCGCCACGGCCTGCAATCACACGGCCCTGGCGGCAGTGCGCCGCTGTGTGGCGGAATCGAGCAATACGCCGTGCATCCGGGCCGCCGATCTGCGCGCGGCGCTGGCTTCCGTGCGGGCCGAACGTCGAATGGAAGCTTAATCGAAAAGAAACTTAGAGCCTATCTAAGAACTAACTTATTGATTTTGCTCGTTCCAACGCTGGAGAGACTGTGAAAGAATTCGCTTTTCCTGATAGCGGTGGGATGAAACCGCCATATTTCACGCTAAATTCCGCACCAAGTGGGGTTAGGAGCAATCTATGCGGCCTAATTTAGGGAAATTGTGTTCCCATGTCCCTTCCATTCCGGAAATTCAGCAATGCTTTCACACTCTCTAGAGCGTGGGAACCAGATAAGGTTGGGGTACAATGCCATTAAGTTAGGCCGTCATTCCGGCAGGGATTGCCGGAATCTAGCCACAGGGATGTGAAAATTCTCGTAATTTCCAGGGCTTTTTAGTTCCGGCAATCCCTGTCAAATTGGTGGCATTGCCTTAAGGGCACCTTGAAAAATAGGTATTTTCATCGACCGAGAGACTCTAAGCCATTGATTATTCAGACATACCGTTCACGAAAACCGTATTTTTCAAAGTCCCCTTAACTGAATGGCATTGGGTTGGGGCGAGGAACAAACCTCAACGATCGGGGGCTGAGCTATCTTCGGGATTCCGCCGCTTTCTTTGCCCGCAATCTATCCAAACACAAGCTGAAATCAATGTTCGAGGGGAGAGAAGTGGGCCGTTCCCGACTTGCTACGAGCTCCCTTGCTCTCTTTTG
>Ga0209458_1000539_pt1 | contig 12321 bp, 11 predicted proteins | sample WorMetLIZAISLAND_FD_187411 | JGI IMG/M metagenome (GOLD analysis project Ga0209458, IMG submission 187411) | Marine gutless worms symbiont microbial communities from Max Planck institute for Marine Microbiology, Germany - Inanidrilus manae... ...
TGAATCACGCCAAAAAGCCAAACGCAAATTGCAAGGTTTTTACGCTCCCGAGGTCGTTTCCTTGCAAACAAAACAATCGGGTTCTACGGAAAACTCAAATCTAATCAATTCGTTGAAGATTCTTCACGGTCGACTCATTATGAAATATGATTCTCGCAATAATTGCGCCGATATTGTGGCAGGTATCGGTGCCAACCCGTCCCCGGATGAATGGCGCCCGGCGCCCGCCCGTGCTAACAGAAGCCGGCTATGGGAGAACAAGCATTCGACGTCATCATCATCGGTGCCGGTCACAATGGCCTCGTCTGCGCCGGCTACCTGGCGCGTGCCGGTTTGTCGGTGAAGGTCTTAGAGGCGCGCTCAGTCGTCGGCGGCGCGGCGATCACTGAAGAGTTCCATCCGGGTTTCCGCAACTCCGTGTTTTCCTACGTCGTCAGTCTGCTCCACCCGGCGGTCATCGAAGATCTGGAATTGAAGCGCCACGGGCTCACCATCGTCGAACGCACGGCCGGCCACTTCAATGCGCTTCCGGACGGCGATTACCTGGCGATCAGTCGCGACCCGACGCAAGTCGCCCGCGAACTGGCGCGTTTCTCCGAAGCCGACGCGAATGCCTATGGCGAGTTCGACCGACGGCTGACAGAAGCGGGCCGCGCGCTCCGTGCCCTCGTCCTCGATCCGCCACCCAATCTCGGCGGCGGTCTCCGCGATTTCCTAACCGTTCTTTCCGCCGGCAATCGGCTCCGCAAGCTGGAATCCGATATCCAGGCGGAACTGGCCAAACTGATGACCATGTCGATCGGCGATTACCTTGACGGATGGTTCGAAAGCGATCCTGTAAAAGGCGACTTCGGCTACGAAGGTGCGATCGGCAACTTCGTCGGACCCTACCAGGCGGGATCGGCTTATGTGCTCTTGCATCACCTGTTCGGAGAGACCAACGGCAATATCGGCGCTTGGGGCCACGCCATCGGTGGGATGGGCGCAATCACGCAAGCTATGGCTTCTTCGGCATCCGAGCGCGGCGCCGCCATCGAAACGGACGCCCCCGTCGCCGAGGTGCTTTCGGAAACCGATCGCGTCACCGGTGTCGTACTCCAGGACGGACGCGTGATAAAGGCCCGAAGTGTCGCATGTAGCTTCAACCCCAAACTGCTGTTCACCCAAATGGTCGATCCGGCTCTCCTGCCGGCAGATTTCGCCAGACGCATGAGGAATTGGCGCTCCGCTTCGGGAACTTTCCGCATGAACGTCGCACTGGCTGAGTTGCCGTCCTTCTCGTGTCTCAAGGATATCGCGGATCCGGCAAGTATGCTCAACGGCACTATCAACATCTGCCCCTCCCTCGATTATCTGCAGCGGGCCTACGACGATGCGCGGTTCCGGGGCTGGGCGCAAAAGCCGGTGATTTCCATGTGCATTCCAAGCACGCTCGACGACACATTGGCTCCCGAAGGCCGGCACGTGGCCAGCCTTTTCTGCCAGCATTTCAATCCGGACCTACCGGACGGGCGATCCTGGGACGATGTCCACGGCGAAGTCGCTGACCTGATCGTCGACACCGTCGATGCGCTCGCTCCCAACTTCAAGGCGTCAATCATCGCCCGCCAAATCAACTCGCCACTGGACATCGAACGGACGCTGGGCATGACCGGCGGCGACATCTTCCATGGGGCGCTGCACCTGGACCAAATTTATTCCTTGCGTCCGGCGCCGGGTTACGCCGATCACCGCTCCCCGATCAAAGGTCTCTACGTCTGCGGGTCAGGGTCACCCCCCGGCGGCGGTGTTTCGGGTATCCCGGGGCGCAACGCCGCCAAGGCAGTGATCCGGGATTTGCGGAGGCGGAATTTAGGTTAGGTGGTCGTGCCTTGCAACAAGGTCTCTCTTGTTTCCGCCGACGCCAGGCAGCATTGAAATCTGACCCTAGGCTCCGAACTGTTTGGCGGTGATGGCTGCTAAAACTGCGCGAGCGGCCGCCCGGCTCGGTGTACCACCGGGCGGCGCGAGTTCTTGCAGGGCTGTTTCATAGGCCCGGCGTTGATCGTCGCATTTTTGTTTGTCACGAAACAGACTTCTCAACTCATCGGTCAAGACCTCTGGCGTACAATCGGAGAGCAGTTTCTCTGGAATGGCATCGCGGTCCAGGACCAAGTTGACAATGCTGGCGTAGGGATCCTTGATCAGACGCTTGGCGAGCCAGGCGGTCAGCGAGTTCATACGATAGGCGATGACGGCTGGTGTCCCGGTCATCGCCAGTTCGAGTGATACAGTGCCGGACGCCGCGAGCGCCACATTGGCCGCCGCCATGGCATCGTATTTCTCATTGCCGCCGTCGACGATCAAGGGTTCCTGCGGCCAATCCGCCAAGCCATGCTCAATGGCCGCCCGCAAGTGCGGCAATGTGACGACCACTGGTCGCACCACCGTGTCGTTGCCGGTAAGGCGGCCAAGGGATTCCCCGAAAACCGGTAGATGGCGGGAAATCTCACCTCGGCGGCTTCCCGGAAGGACCAATAACAGGCGTTCGTCGGCAGCAATGCCGTGGCGTTCGCGAAAGGCGGCGCCGTCCGCCTTGTCGGCACCGCATTCGAGGACAGGGTGGCCGACGAAGGTGCAGCCGAGGCCGACGGCCTCGAAGTATGGCGGCTCGAACGGCAGCAAAGCTAGCAGGTGGTTGAGGAAACCAGCGACCTTGGCGGCGCGACCCGGCCGCCAGGCCCATACGCTGGGAGCAACGTAGTGAATCAGGGGGACCCCCGCCCCCACCAGTCTCTTGGCGACGCGGAAGCTGAAGTCAGGCGCGTCGATGGTGACGACAGCGTCGGGGCACCTGGTCTTGATGTCGTTCACCGTTTCGCCGATGCGCCGGATGAGAAGCGGCAGGCGCGGTACCACTTCGGCTAGACCCATAACCGCGAGGTCCTCCATGGGGAACAGGCTGACGAGCCCCTCACCGACCATGGCATCGCCGCCGATCCCGGCGAAGCCAACGGCGCCGTCCGTCTCCTCTTTGAGAGCCCGCATCAATCCCGCCCCTAGGGCGTCGCCCGAAGGTTCGCCAGCGACGAGATAAATCAATCGGTCGGAGTTCCCTTCAGCCATCAACGGTCACCGTCTGCAGGCATGCGTGGGTATATGCCGACGAGGAACAGGCCATGATGGTCTGCACGTCGGACGGTCTCCGATTCCTCCAGGATGAATGCGTTGCCGGCTTCAACAGCGACACCAGCGAGGCCGGCCTCAGCAGCGCCGTCCATAGTATCGGGTCCGACGGCCGGCAGATCGACGCGGCGTTCCTGGCCAGGCTTCAGGGCTTTAACAAGGACACCTGCACGCCGCCCTAGGTTTAGCGGCCCGACCCGCGCCAACAGGTCATCGGTTCCCGCCTTCTTCTCCAAAGCAAGGACCTCGCCGTTGTGGGTGATGGCCGCTTGTCCCAGATCCTTTCTTCCGAGATCGCGCGCCGCGGCGAAAGCCGCGCGGATGTCGTCGCGGTCGGTCTCCGATGGCTCGTGGGCACCGTAAACGCCTTCCCTCACCACAAGTCCCGGAACCAGTTCATCGGCACCGATGATTGTAAAACCCTCGTCCTGTTCAAGGACGGTGATCAGGGCCTTGAGGAGTCCGTCGTCGCCCAATTTCTGGGCCCCTGTCCTGGCGAAGAATGCGGCCATCCATAGATCCGGCCGGAGCGCCGCGAGCGATGGCCGTCGGACGCTGCCAGCGAGAACGATCTCGTCGACGTTTTCCCGGCGCAGTGTCTTGATGACCTTGCCGGCGGCGCCCAGGCGAATCCATTCGTGGGGCGTCCCTTCAAGGGTTACAGCATCGGCTTGATCCTTGAGGCCAACGACGAAATAAGGCCTACCGCAGGTTTGACAATGGCCAATGACGGCCGCCGGGAGCCCACCGCCACCGGCGATGATGCCGAGCTTAGGCGGCATCTTCCATGCCGGGTTGACAGATACGTCTCGACGAGTCGGCGCGGACGAAGTTGACGATCTCCATGACCGGCTCGTTGTCGGAGAAATCCTCGGCGACGTCCTCGAGGCGTTCGTTGAGCGTTCCCTCTTCGGCGAAGATCAAGCGATAGGCCTTGCGCAACTCATGGATCTGATCGCGCGAGAAATCGCGGCGCTTGAGTCCGATGATGTTGAGGCCCGAAAGCCGCGCTCGGTTGCCGAGGACCGATCCGTAGGGGATGACGTCGTGCTCGACGCCGGACATACCGCCGACCATGGCATGCTTACCGATGCGGACGAACTGATGGACCGCGGAAAGGCCGCCAACAATGGCCCACTCGCCGATTTCCACGTGGCCGGCAAGAGTGGCGTTGTTTACGAGGATGGCATGGTCGTGGATGCGGCAATCGTGTGCCACGTGCGCTCCCACCATAAACAAACAGTTGTTGCCGATCCGCGTCACCATGCCGCCGCCCTCGGTGCCCGGGTTCATGGTCACATGTTCGCGGACAACGTTGTTGGCCCCGATCTCGAGGCGCGATTCCTCTCCGTGATACTTAAGGTCCTGGGGTTCATAACCGATCGACGAAAAAGGATAGATCTTCGTGTTGGCGCCGATCCTCGTACGCCCTGCGACCGTCACATGGGAAACAAGGACGACGCCGTCAGCCAAGGTCACCGAAGAGCCGACCGTGCAAAAGGGCCCCACGATCACGTTGTCGCCAATTTCGGCACCGTCTTCGACGACGGCATTTGGATGAATATCCGCCATTTACGATTCCACGATCATGGCTGAATAGACGGCCTCGGCGACCAGTTGACCGTCGACGCGCGCTTCACCTCGGAATTTCCAAACGTTTCCGCGGTGACGCTGCTTCTCAACATGAAGCAATACCCTGTCGCCTGGACGCACGGGTTTGCGAAAGCGAGCCTGGTCGACGGTCATGAAATAAACGACGTTGCCGGCCTTCTTACCGGTCGTCTCGATTACCAGAATGGCCGAGGTTTGCGCCATCGCTTCGATGATCAGAACGCCTGGCATGATCGGATGGCCGGGAACGTGCCCCTCAAAAAACGGTTCATTGACGGTCACATTCTTGATTCCGACGGCGCTTTCACCAGGGACCATGTCGGTGACCTTGTCGATCAATAGGAACGGGTAGCGATGAGGAATCATCTCCATGATTTCCTCGATCTCTACCGTATCCCGTTGCTCATCGTGTTCCTTGTCCATCCGTCAATTCCCCTTCTTCGAAACGAGGCGCTCCAAGGCGGCGACCTCCTTCAACCAGGTCCGCATCGGTTTTGCCGGTGACCCCCCGACCGTGGCGCCCGGATCGACATCGCGCATCACACCGCTTTGCGCCGCAATTCGTGCGCCGGAACCGATACTCAAATGCCCGGTCAATCCCGCTTGCCCGCCAAGCATGACGAAATCTCCGATTTCCGTGCTGCCGGATATACCGACTTGACTGACAATGACGCAACCGCGGCCGACTTTTACGTTATGGGCGATCTGAACCAGATTGTCGATTTTGGTACCGTCGCCGATCATAGTGTCGGGTCCCGTACCACGGTCGATCGTTGTGTTAGCGCCAATCTCAACATCGTCACCGATGATCACGCGGCCTAGCTGCGGCACCTTGATGTGTCCCTGCTGCCCAAGCGCGAAACCAAAACCGTCTTGACCGATCCGGACGCCGGCGTGGATGGTGACGCGCGAACCGGCAATGCAATGGGTCATAGAAGCACCGGGTCCAACGTAACTTTCATCACCGATGACGACCCCATCACCGATCACGGCGTTGGCCGCAATCCGGCATCCAGCACCGATTTCAGCATTTGCCCCGATAACCGCACCGGCGCCGACAGCGACTCCTTTTGCCAACACCGCATCCGGTGCAACGCTTGCTGTATCGGCGATTCCGCCGTCGTCCGGCCGAGGCGGATAGTAAGCCTGGGCCACCCGCGCATAGCCGTGATAGGGCGTATCCGTGAGTAACAACGCCATGTGTTCCGGCGCTCGGGCGGCCATATCCGGCCTCACGATGCAGACACCCGCACCACTTTTTTCGAAGGCTTCCACATAGAGTTTGTTATCGAGGAAGCTGACATGTTGCGGACCGGCATCAGACAAGGGCATGACGTCGGTGAACAGGCCGCTTCCCGCCGTGGCGCCGGCGACCTCGGCTCCGGCCAATTCGGCGAGCTCTTCCATAGAGAACGGGCCGGCGACCGAATGGAACCTTGGGTCGATCATGTTTTATTGCCCGGGGGCAGCGACCTTCACGCTGGGCAGTGCCGCATTGAGACGATTGAGGACTTCGACCGTGATATCAAGGCGACGGGAAACAAAAATGGTCAGATCGCGGCGCAAGACCAAATGGAGGTTGTTCTCCTTTGCGAGGCCTTCGATGATCTTGTTCAGCGCGTTTTCGACGACAACCATGGCGTCGTTGCGTGACTTGGCAAGCGCGCGCTTGCGTTCCTGCACTTTTCGTTGAACTTCCACGACTTTCTGTTCGAAGTTCCGACGCTCCTGGGCAAAGGCTTCGGGCGCCAGGATGGCGCGCTTTTTCGCAAGTTCCTGGTTAGCGGCGCGTAGTGCGTCCTGTTCCGTCTTGACCTCGGCCTGGTAGGCTTTGTTGAACTCCCCCATTTGCTTGTTGATGTTCTGCACGACGTTCGCCTGCTGTCGAATGGCGACGAGGTCGAGAATAGCGATCCTTAGGCCCTGAGACGGCGCCGGGGCTGTTTTCGTTTCTTGTGCCAGGGCATGCCCACTGACGGAGAGAAGCCCGCAAAAAACGAACAAGGAACTAGCATGCCTTAGATTTATCAACATTCTCTCCTAAAACCGGGTGCCGAAATTGACCCTGAATAACTCTTCCTCGTCGAAGTCTTCTTTGACCAGAGGAAACCCAACGTCGAAACCCAACGGTCCAAATGGCGACACCCACGTGACGCCGACACCTGTCGAGACGCGCAAGCTCCCCGTATCCTTGACCGTCGAATTGGTTGGTTCCAATTGTCCAGAACTTCCCAAATCTGTGAAAACGCGGCCGTTAACGCCAAGCTCAGCGGGAAGCCCTAAAGGAAAGCCCAACTCCAAAGATCCTGTATACATCCACTCGCCGCCCAAGGCGTCATCCGTCGCCGTATCGCGCGGCCCGACCCCGCGGGTTGCAAAACCACGCAAATCGTCACCGCCGATGTAAAAGCGTTCGAGAATATCCACATCTTCGCCAAGGCCCACGATGTACCCGGCCTTGCCGCCGACGGTGATCACCCATTCGTCGGCGACCTCGTAGTAGGTGGCTCCGCGCAATGTGTTGCGTAGGTGTTTCAACGTTCCGCCGAGACCCGCCGCATCCGTTTTCAGGGCGACCTGATACCCCTCGGTCGGCGTCAGCGAACTGTCGCGCTTGTCGTAGTTAATGTTATGCGAAACCTGCGACAGATACTCGGTCCCCTCTTGAGCCTGGACCAGGGTCGAGGCGTTGGTATCAACGTCCGTAACCTTCGCCCGACGGAACGTATAACCCCAAGACTGACTCAGATCGTCAGTGATCGGATACCCAGCCCGCAATCCGAAACCCGTGCGTTCGGTATCGTAGGAACTGGTATCCTGAAGGTCCTGACTGACGTGGAAGATGTCGAAGCCGGCAGCAATCTCGCGATCGAGGAAATAGGGCTCGGTGAAAGAGAAGTCGACCGTGCTGCGTTCCGCCGCCAACTGGAATTTCAATGAGACCCGTTGACCTCTACCGAGGAAATTGGATTCCGTGATCTCGATCTCACCGATGGCACCAACCGACGAAGAAAACCCGGCCCCGAGTGAGATGGCGCCGGTCGATTTTTCCTCCACATCCACATTGATAACCGCTTTGTCCGGTGCGCTTCCGGGTACCTGTTCGATATTCAGCTTTTCGAAAAAGTTGAGCCGTTGCAAACGCTGGCGCGAACGGCGTAATTTGGCCGAGTTGAAGGCATCGCCTTCGACGATCTGAAATTCGCGGCGGATTACTTTGTCCAGGGTTCGAACGTTACCGGAAATGTCGATCCTTTCGACGAAGACCCGGGGCCCTTCGTTGACTTCGAAAGTAATGTTGATCTTTTGCGTGTCGCGGTCACGGTTGACCCGGGGACGGACATCGACGAAAGCGAAACCGAGTTCGCCAACTCTGTTGGTAACCGACTGAATGGCATCGTCAACGGCTGAGATGTCATACCAATCCCCGCTTTCGATCTCTATCACTTCTTCGATTTGCTCGGCCTTCAGGTCACGCAGATTCGCCCTGACCTCGATATCGCCGAACTCGTAGCGGTTCCCCTCTTCGACGGTAAAGGTCAAGAAGAAGTCCCGGCGGTCCGGCGTCAGTTCGGCAACAGCGGAAAGCACCCGAAAATCGGCATAACCGTCCGACAGGTAGAAGCGCCGAAGCAACTCCCGGTCCAGCGTCAAGCGGTCCGGATCATAATTGTCGTCATTGGATAGGAAGCGCCACCATGCCGTTTCTTTGGTACGGACGACTTCCCGTAATCGGCGGTCGCTGAATTCCTTGTTCCCGACAAAGCGGATGCTCTCGACCTCCGACAGGTCGCCCTCGTTAATCTCGAACACCAGGTCGATTCGATTTTGGGGCAGTTGAATGATTTTCGGTTCCACGGTAACGGCAAACCGTCCGTTGCGGCGGTAGAGCGTCAGGATACGTTTGACGTCGTTCTGAACCTTCGTTCGCGTGTAAATGACTCGCGGACGCAAGGTCGTCTCCGCCTGCAACTGTTCGCTTTCAACCTTGTCGTTGCCCTCGAACGCGATCCGGTTGATGACCGGGTTCTCTACCACCGAAATGACCAGCGCGTTGCCTTGCCGCCGGGCGCTGACATCGGCGAAAAGGCCTGTTGCGAACAAGCTTTTCAAAGACCGATCGAGACGCTGCGCATCGAATGCATCGCCTTCCCGGATCAACAGGTATGATTTAACGGTCCCGGGTTCAATTCGTTGCGCGCCCTCGACAAGGATCTGACGGATGGTGCCGCTCGCCTGGGCGAGCGCGGGCGCTCCCGACCGGCTTTGAGCCCAGGCGTTATTCGAGACCTGAAGCGAAACCGTGAGAATTAAAATAGACAGCAGGAATCGTGGTACCCGCCCCAAGTAATCCTCCCAAACGAGAAAATTATTACGTTATGAGTCTTTTTAGAACTCAATTACTTCTAAATGCACCAAATCGTTCCAAGTCACGAAAACGACCAGCATCAATACCAGAATCAGGCCGAAACGAAAACCGTATTCTTGGGCTTTCGGTCCCAACGGCCGGCCACGCAACGCCTCAATTCCATAGAAAACGAGGTGTCCACCATCGAGCATGGGTATTGGGAAGAGATTGATTAGACCCAGGTTGATCGACAACAAGGCCATCAAGTGAACATACTCAATCATTCCTTCCTGCGCCATCTGCCCGGCGACCTGTGCGATACGCAGTGGTCCACCAAGGTCGTCGGTACCTCGGTTTCCGATCAACATGTCGCCGACGTACTTGAGGATTGCGACGGTCAGGGTGTAAGTGCGTTCTATGCCGAACCAAAGGGCGCCTAGAGGGTTTTGCCTCTCGTATTCGACATTTTCGCGATCCCACTCGACGCCAAGCAATCCAACTTGGGTGGCAACACCGTCCTCGCCCGTCCGCGTTGACGCTTTCGGAACGGCCTGGATAACCAATTGCTCATCGTTACGCTGGACGCCGAACGTCAACTTGGTATCGGGGTTTTTCCCGACGGTCGTCCGTAGTTCGTCGAAATAGATGATGGGTTCACCATTGATGCTGATGACTCGATCGCCGGGCATGAACCCAGCTTGCTCGGCCGCACTGTCTTTCAATACCTTGCCGATGCTGGCGAGTGGGACCGCGGTACCAATGGTTCCGGCCAACAATGCAAATACGAGGATACCGAAAAGGAAGTTGATGGCCGGGCCGGCGAAGACGATAGCGGCGCGCTGACCGACCGTTTTGTATTCGAAGGAAACGGCCTTTTCCTCTTCCGTCAGCTCGCGCGGTTCCTCGCCGTCTTCGGGGAGGTCCTCCTGGCCAAGCATCTTGACATAACCGCCGAGCGGAATGGCGCTGATCTTCCACCTTGTCTCGCGGCTGTCGGTCCAACCATAGATCTCCGGTCCAAAGCCAACCGAAAAAACCTCAACCCGCACGTTGTTCCGGCGCGCCACCCAGTAATGGCCGAGCTCGTGAACAAAGACGAGAATGGTCAACAAGACCAGGAATACGACGATGTAGTACCAAGTGAAATCGAGAATGCCCATGGACTGACAGACAATGCCTCTATTATCAGGATATTAAGACAACCGGGTTCGAATGTGCCGAAGTGCCCCGTCAACAGACCATTGCCGCATGGCGCCTGGCTTCCGCATCGGCTTCGATGACGTCTTCCAGGGAATTGAGGCTTCCCACCGGTACGCGGTCCAATGTGTCTTCTACGATCCGCATAATATCGAGAAAGCCGATCTTTTCACGCAGAAACAGGTCTACAGCGACCTCGTTGGCCGCATTCAACAACGTAGGTGCACCACCACCCTTTTGCAACGCCTCCCGAGCCAACCGCAGGGCCGGAAACCGGTTCTGATCCGGGTTCTCGAACGTCAACGTCGCGACCTCGCGCAAGTCCAACCTGGGCGACGGCGCTTCCATGCGGTCGGGCCAAGCCAGCGCATAGGCGATCGGTGTGCGCATGTCGGGCGTACCCATTTGCGCCAGGACCGATCCATCCACATACTCGACCATGCTGTGCACGACCGATTGCGGATGCACAAGAATATCGATCTGGCCTTCGTCGATAGGAAAAAGATGAAAGGCCTCGATCAGTTCGAGGCCCTTATTCATCATGGTTGCCGAATCAATGGAAATCTTGGCGCCCATGTCCCAGTTCGGATGGGCAACGGTCTGTGCCGGGGTTACGTCCGCCATGTCTTCGAGCGGCCATTCGCGGAAGGGTCCGCCGGATGCCGTAAGGGTAACGGTACGGACCTTCTCCGACTGGTCGAAATCGAAAACCTGGAAAATCGCGCTGTGTTCAGAATCGACGGGTACCAACGACGCCCCGTTGCCGCGCAACTCGTTGACGAAAATGTCGCCTGCCGAGACCAGGCATTCCTTATTGGCGAGCCCGATCGTGGCGCCGCGGCGGACGGCGCGCAGCGTCGGCGCCAATCCGGCAGCGCCGACAATGGAGGCCATAACCCATTCCGCAGGGCGGTCCGCGGCTTCGGCGACCGCTTCCGGTCCGGCGGCAGCTTCAATACCGGACCCGGATAGCAGATCCTTGAGGGCGCCAAACCGCTCAGGATCGGCGACAACGGCAAATTTGGCCGATAGCTTGCGGGCTTGAGCGGCCAGGAGTTCCACGTTGCTGTTGGCAGTTAACGCCTCGACCAAATAACTCTCGGAATTTCGCTCCAACAGATCGACCGTATTACATCCGATCGACCCCGTGGAACCCAGGATGGTTACCGACTTCGGATCGGCGACGGACTGAACCCTCTTCGGACTTACACCCATGCCAACAAGCTCCCCTTTCCCGACGCTTCACTGATCAAGGCGGCGACGAGCGCCGCCGCCAACAACCCATCGACCCGGTCAAACAGCCCCCCGTGACCGGGGATGATGGTTCCGGAGTCCTTCTTGTCGAACCGCCTCTTGACCCAGGATTCCAACAAATCGCCTCCTTGCGACACGATCCCTAGGGCACCGCTCACCAGGGCCAATGGAATCACACTTTGCCGTTCCAACACAAGCGCCGTTACGGCGCCGACCACGGCAGCGAACAAAACACCACCGCCGAGCCCCGCCCAGGTCTTGTTCGGCGAAATCCGAGGGGTCAGCTTAGGGCCGCCAATCACGCGTCCAGCGGCATATGCTCCTGTGTCCACAGCCCAGACCATGGCGAAAAGCCAAAACACCGTAACCGCACCTAAATCTGGGTCGTTCCGGAGGTGAATTAAAGCCCAAACCGATGCCACGATATAACCGGCGCCGAACATGAGCCAAACTGCACGTCGCCCACACAGACCAAACCACTCCCATGCCAGTACCATGGCCCCGACGATGACCAAGACGTCGAACCAAGGTGACCCGAAATAGACAGCGGCTAATGCCGGCGGAATCATGACAGCTGCCGACAGCAGGCGCAGTAACAGACTGCTGCTTCGGAATTTAGGGTAGTGGGTCAGTTTGAATTTTTAGCCTTTCGCTTTTTATACGGGCCACGTTTTTCGGGCTTCGGTTCTGCCGCTTCGACCAGCGCCACTATGTCCGACATTTCCCAAAGCCGATCTGAAACGCCA